>Ga0256406_1000541_pt1 | contig 68056 bp, 46 predicted proteins | sample RumenRJG_03DNA_FD_185986 | JGI IMG/M metagenome (GOLD analysis project Ga0256406, IMG submission 185986) | Bovine rumen microbial communities from Lethbridge, Alberta, Canada - RJG_03 | ecosystem: Host-associated > Mammals > Digestive system > Stomach > Rumen | place: Canada: Alberta | collected... | reverse complement strand
GGCATCCTGAATCTTGGCGAAGGGCAGCGGATAGGAGCTGTCGTCTTCAGCGCAAATCATCTCCAGCGGTTCTGGCAGCCATTCCCGGCAGTGCGCAATCAGCCGGTCGTAGTCCTCGCGTGGCATGGCTATGTCGATGTCATCATCCCAAGGGATGAAGCCGTGGTGTCTCACGGCTCCAATCATCGTTCCCGCCCAAATATAATAGGTCAGTCCATGGGTCTGGCAGGTCTTGTCTACCAGTTCCAGCACCTTCAGGATACGCTTGTGCAATACCTTTATGTCATAGTTTGCCATTGTCTTCCTTAGCCTTGTCAAAGTCTTCTATGGTGTCGAGCTCTGTGGAATAGATATCTGTGGTGTCGACCATGCGGAAAGCGTGTCCCTGCGGTATGAGCCGTTCAAAGGCCTTTTCATAGAACACATTGCTGAGCGCTTCATCGACAATCATCTTGCGGAGTTCCCGAAACAGCGCTGTCGAATAGTCAGCCGAGAACTTCTCCACGCCCACCGACTCACCGTAGGCCTCAGCGGGGTTGCAGGTTTTGTTGATGGCCACAATGGTACGGTCGTTGTCCACAACCACCTTCATCTCCTCCTCGCCCAATGGATGCCGGTTGACGGAGAGCGCGGCGCCAGGCTGCGAGAGCATCACCGTGATGAGCTTGCTGTCGTAAAGCAGGTCGCTGTCGAGAAGCAGGAACTCACGACCGTCGACCTCCGGCCGTGCGAGCCAAAGCGAATAGATATTGTTCGTGGTGGCGTAGTCCTTATTGTCGATGAACCTGAATGAAGCGCCACCGCGCCCAATCTGTTCATGATAGTGGTCGAGGATGAACCTTTCAATCATCTCACCTTTATAGCCCGTAACGACCACAAACATCCTGACGCCGTTTTCCATCAAAGCATCGAGCGACCTTTGTAGCAGGCTTTTCCCGCCCACTTCCAGCAGGCACTTCGGGCATCTGTCGGTGAGCGGTCTCAGACGTGTGGCCATGCCAGCGGCTAAGATGACAGCAATCATAGCTGTTTGGCGATTTTGAGGATGGTGTCGCACACGGTACGGTTCTGCTCTTTTCTTCCGAGCGTGATGCGCATGTGCTCGTTGATGTCAGGCTCGTTCATAAACTTCACCTTATAGCTTTCCTGGGCGAAAGCCTCCTGCAGACGTTCCTTGAGCACGATAGGATACTTGATGAGCACAAAGTTGGCTCCACTCTTGTAGACCTTGAAACCAGGCAGAGCGCCAAGCTCGGTCTCGTACATCGTGCGGGCCTCCTGCATCACCTGTGCTATCTGGCGGTAGTGCGCATCGCTCTTCAGTGCGGCAATGGCGAGTTCCTCAGACAGTCGGTCGTATCCCAGATACATATTGGCATATTTGCAGAAGCGCTCCATTTCCTTGCCCTTGCCCACAAAGCCGAAGCCCATGCGCAGTCCGGGCAGGCCGTAGAACTTGGAGAGTGTGCGGCAGATGACAATATTATCGTGCTTTTCGATCAACGATTTGATATAGGACGAGTCGGTAGAGACAAAGGCTGCGTAAGCCTCATCGACCAGAATGACCGTATCCTCGGGCACCATCTCCACGAGGCGCTCCATCTCTTCGGCGGTCAGCGTGTTGCCCGTAGGATTGTTGGGCGAGGCCACCAGGAGAATCTTAGGCTGATAGCACTCTACCATCTCCTTGAGTCCGTCGAAGTCATACTTGAAGGTGTTGCCCTCCTCATAGACCGGATACTGGATAGTCGTGCCACAGACCTCAGATGCGATATTCTTGTAGTACCACCATGAGAACTTAGGAATGAGCATCGTCTTTGAGCCTCCCTCGGTAAGGAAAAAGTGCACAGCCTTCTTCAGCAGGTCTTCTGCGCCATAACCTAAGATTATCTGCTTCTCGTCAATGTCATAGAGATGAGAGAGAAAATCCGAAAAGATACTTTTCTTTCCCTCGTCGTAGATACGTGTATAGAAGCAGAACTTCTTCAAATCAAAGTTCCTGAAAGCCTCCTTTACCTCGTCGGAAGGCTCGAAATTAAACTCGTTCCTATCGAGATAGTTCATATCATTATCCATATTTGCTCTATTAATTAGTTTCTACAAATGATAATTCTGCAAAGTTACAAAATCTTTTCGACTTGTCTTGTGGGATGTAGAACTTTCTTTTGAATAATTGAGATTACAAGAAGGAAACGACAGGGACTCTACGTCAACGCAACCGTCATACTACCGGTAAGACCCCAAGAAATATTTGTTTGACTAATGTCTAACATATATTAGACTTTTGGAGAACAATTGTTTACCAAATGTCTAACATATGTTTGACCTTTTCCGAAAGTCTGGATTCTAAGCCTCCCCATTGCCTTTACCAAAAGGAGCGATGGTGGCTCCCTTAAGCTCGGGTAGCTGAATCTTACCAAACTGTTGTTCGTATTTATGGATGTTGTCCTGCAGGGCCAGGAGCAGACGTTTTGCGTGTTCCGGGGCCATCAGTACCCTACTGGCTATTTGAGCCTTGGGCATACCGGGCAGGAATGAGGCGAAGTCAAGAATGAAATCGCTGCTCGAATGATTGATCATCACTAGGTTGGAATAGACTCCAACCGCTATTTCGGGCTTGAGTTCCAACTGCAAGCCCTGTCCATTGTTTTCGTTTTCGTTTGCCATTATTGATAGGTTTTACTTATACTGACTGCAAATATAGCGAAAAGGTACGGTATGAAAAAATAAAAGGCGCATTATTTCCTGACTTCGTCAATGGACACCCATAATTGAGACAGTTGGTCTTATTATATAAATAATGTACGCAGGAAAGTGCATCCTATTCTGACAAAACCCAGTAAAACCTCCTTGCTGTGCGACTCGCATTAACACATCCGAGCGAATAGAAGTCCGTGAAGCATCCGTGAGCGTCAGTGGCAATAACACCATAACTTAATACCAATTGCAAGAAATATCGAAAATAAACTATCAAAGTGTTGGCACTACGCTTTATTTTGCGTAACTTTGCAAGCCGAATAAGAATACCAACAAATAATTAACATTAATACTATCGCTTATGAGAATCAAATCTACTCTTCTGTTCGCGCTTCTCGTCTGCTCCGTCGGTGCCGTGGCCCAAAGCACCCGGACCGTGGAAACGAAAAGTGCGGGCTCGCTCGCCAGCCTGCTCGGCGACGACCGCAACTCCATCACCTCACTGACCATAAAAGGTCCCATTAACGGGGCCGACATAGCCGTTCTGCGCGCTATGGCCGGCTACAATGTGAGTCTGGCCGACTCGTCGAAGACGGTCGCCGTAGGCAGCCTGCAGTCCATCGACCTGTCGGGGGCTTCCATTGAGGCCAGTCCCGACACCTATTTCATCTCTTACAGCACCAGCGTCTACGGTCAGGAGACTGCTACCCAGCACACAACCAAGGATAATGTGGTGGGCTCCTATATGTTCGCCTACTGCCCCAAGCTTCAGGAAGTCAGTCTGCCAAAGAATGCCGCCAGCATGCAGGAGCTTGCCTTCCAGGACGACGAAGCTTTGGAGACCGTGCACCTCGGCAGTGCCCTCACCTCTATAGGTGACCGTGCATTCAATTGCTGTTACGCCCTGAAGCAAGTTGACTTCGGTTCCGACAGTCATCTGACAAGCATCGGCACCGAGGCCTTCTATCTCGACACCTGCCTGGTGAGCATCACGCTGCCCGAAAGCGTCACGAAGATCGGTACCCATGCCTTCACGGGCTGCAAGCAGCTCGTCACGGTGGTGATAGGTTCCGGGGTGACAGCCCTGCCCGAGGGACTCTTCGGAGCCGACGACTATGTGACCGGATGCTCCTCACTGCAGCACGTCACCCTGCCCCAGCAGCTGCTCAGCGTGGGCGACAGGGCCTTCGACTATTGCACCTCCTTACACTCGCTCACTCTGCCCGACGCCGTGACATCCATTGGCGAGCAAAGCTTCGCCTACTGCACATCCCTGAAAAAGCTCCACTTGCCCGAGAGCCTGAAGAGTGTCGGCAAGAACGCCTTCTTCCATTGCGAGTCACTCGACTCGTTGCTGCTGCCCGACGGCATCGGAAACAAACAGTTCAAGACTTCCTCGCTCGCTGGCAGTCCCTTCACGGGCTGCAAGAGCTTGAAGTACGTGAAGTTGGGCAAGGGTTTCACCGAGGTACCCAACTACTTCTTTAAGGCTGTGGAATTACTCCAGAAAGTCGACATGCCAGCTGTGACCAAGATAGGAAAGTTTGCCTTTAACCGCTGCTCAAGCTTGGAGTCGTTGGAACTGAAGGAAGGACTCACGGAAATCGGCAACTTCGCTTTTGGCGGATGCCACAGCATGAAGAGCTTCTCCGTACCCAACAGCGTGACAAAGATTGGCATCAATGTGCTCTACGACTGCGGAGCCCTCAGAGAGGTGACGCTGGGAAGCGGACTCACCGAGGTGCCGTCGAACTTCTGCCAGGGCGACTCTCTGCTCACCACTGTCGGCCTCAGTACCAACATCACGAAGATTGGCGACTTTGCCTTCTTCGAGTGCAAGAGTCTGAAGGAAGTGGTGCTACCGCAACATGTGACCGCTATCGGCAACTCTGCCTTCCAGGGCTGTGCCTTCCCCACCCTCGTCATCCCGGCTCAAGTGACCACTATCGGCGATCATGCCTTTGCCAACAACAAGGCACTCACTTCCATCGAGATTCCTTCCTCCATCACCCACATGGGCGACGGTATTCTCAAGGGCTGTTCCAACGTCACCTACGCCAAGCTTGACGCAGGCTTCACGGCGGTTCCGAAAGGAATGTTCGAGGGATTCACCCATCTGCAGACGGTCGACCTCCCCACTGGCATCACCAGCATCGAGAACCGCGCCTTCTCGGGATGCATCGCGCTCCAACACATCCCCTTGGAAGAGGGCCTCACCTACATCGGCGATTCAGCCTTCTACTGGTGCCTGCGCCTTGAACAGCCCACGCTGCCATCCACATTGAAGACCATCGGCAGCAGCGCCTTCCTCAGATGTGAACAGTTCACCAAAGCCATTATCCCCGACGCTGTCACATCACTGGGTGCCAGGGCTTTCGCCGGATGCAAGAATCTCACCGAGGCCACTGTGGGCAAGGGTGTCACTCAACTTCCCGACGAGCTGTTCTATGCGCACAACGAACTGCAGAACACTTTCAACTGCTCGAAGCTGACTTCAGTCACGCTGCCGGCCACACTCACACGCATCGGCAACGGCACCTTCCGCGAGTGCACAGCCCTGCAGTCGATTGCTCTCCCCGCCTCACTGCACGACGTGGGCAACGAAGCTTTCGAAAGCTGCACCTCGCTGGTGCTCAACACGCTGCCCGACGGTGTGACAGCCGTGCGCCACGGTGCTTTCAAGAACTGCTCGGCCATCACCGAGTTCACGCTTCCTGAGAGTGTCAGCACCTTGCAGAGTCAGGCTTTTGCCGGTTGCAGCAATCTGCGCACGCTCCATCTCTCAAAGAATCTCAACGATATCGCCGACTCTATCTGCTACAACGACGCTCTGCTGAATGCCGTCAACTTAGGCGACGTGAAGAACACCACACGCATCGGCGAGGCAGCTTTCCAGTTCTGCCTGAGTCTGAAAGAGGTCACCATTCCGCAGAATGTCACCGAGATTTGGTATCAGTCGTTTGCCAACGATGTGGCACTCTCGCGTGTGCACTTCAAGACACCCAAGGTTCCCGCCATCGCCCCGACAGCCGAGGTGACAGTGACGGGCGACGACCTCTACGAGAAGCCCAAGACCATCACGATGTACCACAGCTTCTATCACATCGCTAACCCCGCTACCTTCATCGTGCCCGATGTCGCTGTCGACGCCTTCAAACAGCTTGACTTAAGCGACACCGAGGTAATGATCAACATCGTGGGTGAATCGGCATCAACGGGCATCTCAAGCGTCAATAACGACAGCCAGCAGGTGAAGCAACGCTTCAGCATCGGAGGCAGCCGTCTCAACGCTCCCGCGCATGGCATCACCATCGAGCGGCTCAGCGACGGCAGTGCGCGCAAGGTGCTAAGGAAATAACAATAGCCTCATTCGAATTCCTCAAAACTAACAAATGAGGCAATAAAAACAGTTATGCCGTCCACTGTTGAGCAGTGAACGGCATAACTTATTAATACCACTATGCAGGGCTACAGGTCGAACTTGTAGCCTAAAGTAATCTGGAACACGGAATGCTTCGTCGACTCACCCTCAGCCTCGATAGCCTTAGTGACACTGAAGTTATAGCGTGCGCAAAGGAGGTGCAGCGTATTTTATGCGCTCTGCACAATTTTACGCGATAGCGATTTTCGTCATAGACAGGCTTGACACCAAGTGTGTGTGTCAGAAGTGATGGGGGAAGCCAGCCTATGATTTTCTTCACTTCGATTTTGTATCACTGCAAGTGTTTTACTGGTTTTTGTCAGCCCGTCAGACGATCAACAATTGTTTGTCATTGATTAGACCATGTGAAAGCGTAATATTTCAGCAGCAACCTGCCTGAACCTCCAGCCACAATGACGCATGCCATTGTGTCGGCAGGAATGGCGAATGAGACTATAACGACAAGCCATTAAGCCAACAGCACAAAGAGTATCTCTTCCCGCTTTCCACGCAAGGTGGAAAGAGCATGAGAGATGAGATGCTCCACAGTCTTGGGAGAGATGCCTAACTGTTGTGCAATGTCGATGTAACGCAGACCATCACGCTTACTCATCAGCAACACTTGACGCTGCCTCGGAGGCAGATGGTCAATGGCTGTCCACAGCCGTGCCTCCGTAAACGAACGTTCCTGAGCTTCCACATCCGAGATGACACCTTCCAAGTCACAAGGCTCTATTTGCGCATCCACTGGTGACCGATGCCTCAGAAGGTCAACACAACGGTTGCGCACCAGCGTATAAAGAAAAGCTTTAGGATTCTCCGCTCCTTGATTCAGATATTTCACGAAACAGTCCTGCACCACATCCTCAGCCTCCTCGATGTTTCCATGCAGATAATGCATGGCATAGAGACACAGAGGCCGATAGAGCGTACGGAATAAGATGCTGAACTTGTCCATCAATGATTATCAACGCAAAAGGGAAAGGCAGCATGACCGAAGAGTCAGTCGCCTTTCCCTTATTATGTTTACTTCCCTTCAGGGAAACGTTCCTGTTTAGAGGTTAGGATTCATCTTGTTCCACTCAGCAATGGGAGGAATGATGCCGAGGTCGATAACCTCCTGACGCATGTTGCAGAGGTGCTCATAACTCTTGTGCAGGTCAGCCATTTCTTCCTCAGTGCCTGTAGGCACGGTGTAGTGGACTCCGCTCTTGTCGATAGTCGTAGGCAGAGCCATCATCACGTCCTTATAGCCCAATTCAGGAATATCGGCATAGCAGCCAGCAGGCAGAGTGAACTTCTCGCCACCCATGGCAGCCTCAATCATCTTCACAGCATTGTAGGCAGGGCTCTGGAATGAGCTACGGCCACGCAGCTTGATGATGTTGGAACCACCCTGAACGGTGATATGCTTAATCTCTTCCCAACGCTCCTTGCTGAGACCCATCTCTGACAGCGGCTTGCCATCAACCTTCACCTGAGAAGCGAAGACAGCCATCTGCTCGCCGTGGCCACCATAGGTGTGAGCGCCGGTCACCTTATCCTGCTGAACACCGAACTCCAATGCCAGAGCCTGCTGCAGACGAGTAGAGTCGAGAGCTGCCAGCGAGGTCAGCTGGTTAGGCTTCAAACCGGAATGAATCAGCGTGGTCAGAGCAGTCACATCTGCGGGGTTGAAGATCACCACCACATGCTCTACATCGGGGCAGTACTTCTTGATGTTGTCACCGAAGTCGGCAGCAATCTTGCAGTTGCCCTTGAGCAGATCCTCACGGGTCATACCAGCCTTACGGGGAGCGCCACCTGAAGAGATGATGTATTTGGCCCCGGTGAATGCCTTCTTAGCAGCCTCAGCCACCTTTTCGGGATTGCCCATATCCTCTACGGCGGGAGCATAGTAAGTTACATTGGCACCCGGGAAAGCACACTGCTGAATCTCGTCGAACACTCCATGAACACCCGGCTCATAGATATCGTAGAGACACACATTGGGGGTTAGACCGAGCATCAAAACGCTCTGAGCCATGTTGGAACCGATCATGCCACCTGCACCGACAATGACCAGCTTGTCATTCGTTAAATACTTCATAATTACTAAATATTTAAAGTTTCGATAGTTTCCTCTCTTAGTACCTTTGCAAAGAGTCTGCCAAAAGTCTCCCAAGGGCAGTCCTTCCAACCGATACCGTTCTACTCTTGCAAAATTACGAAAAAAGGGCATCAACCCCATAATTATTTACCTTAGATTTTGTTATTAATCTTAAAAAGTACTATCTTTGCAATGTTGAATTAGCAAAAGATGGGACATGGAAGAGACTCCGGATGACAAGCTGTCAGTCTTGCGCGATGAGATGCGCATAGAGCATCTTGACGCTTTCGTTTTCACAACTTCCGACGGCCATGGCAGTCGGCGCATAGCCCGACATTGGAACGATGTGCAATGGCTTAGCGGCTACGACATCGACGGACTGACCCTTATTCTCACAGCATCGAAGGCCATGCTCTGTCCTGAAAACGAAGCTATGCGTGAAACACTTCGTCCACTTATCACTGACGATTTTCAGCTCTTACCACCTGCAACGGCTATCATTGACTGGCTGGGACTGGAGCTGGAACCCATCAATGGTGCCATCGTAGGTATTGACGGTCGAACAACGCCTATTGCCACGGCGCTGACACTGGAGAAGGGTCTACGACAGCATGGTGGCATCAATCTGAGATGGAACTTCAATCCCACCGACCGGTTATGGAGCGACCGCGATCCGCTGCCCGCTCCACTGCTGTCGCCCATGAGCACCGACACGACGCTAACGGAAAGAATCAAAATGGTGAAACAGGCACTTCGCGAGCAGCACTGTGATGGCATGCTGGTGACCTCACTGCTTGACATCGCTCTCATCTTGGGTGTGCATCCTACCAAGCAGGATGGTCGTCCCGCTTTTGAAGCCTATATGATTATTGCTCCCGAACAGTCCACCTTATATATAAATAAGGTAGAGGACCTGCAACGTCAGATGTCCATCCTCCCCTCCACTGAAGTCGATATGAAAGCGCTCAGCCAATGGAAAGAGGGAGCAGCCGACTATTTCGCCTACAATATCCTCATCGATCCCGCCACATGTCCCATCGTACTTCCTCCCTACCTGCCTGAGCGAACGAAACAAGTCCTCGCAACTTCTCCAATTGAGGCAACACTCAAGTCCCTCTACCCTAACCCTATACTTTGAACAACCTAAAGAAACTTTAATCATGCACAGATTACTCACCTCGCTTTTGTTGTGCCTCGCCTTAGGCGCACACGCTCAAGGAATACTCGTTGAAGCTGAAGGATTCGAACATCCAGGGGGATGGAAGGTTGACCAACAGTTCATGGACAACATGGGGTCACCATACTTAATTGCTCACGGACTGGGTAACGCCGTTGATGATGCGACGACCACCGTAAACGTGAACACAACCGGAATCTATAAGGTGTATGTCCGAACCTATAACTGGACTGCCCCCTGGTATAAGGGGAAAGGTCCCGGCAGATTCTGCCTGTTCATCAATGGCCATCGTATCGGGGGAGCCTTAGGATGCGAAGGCTCTTCCTGGGAATGGCAGCAGGCTGGAGAAATCCATCTGAAGGCGGGACGGGCTATATTGAGACTCCACGATCTAACGGGCTTCGACGGCCGATGCGACGCCATCTACCTGACACAGGATGCTTCCACTCCTCCACCTGCTCACGGAAAGCAACTTGCTGCCTTCAGGCGGCAGCTGCATCATCTGCCAGCAACACCTCCTTCAGCGGGAGCGTTCGACCTGGTCGTGGTGGGTGGCGGCATCGCCGGCATGAGTGCTGCTACTGCTGCTGCCCGACTGGGTTGCAAGGTGGCACTCATCCACGACAGGCCAGTAGTAGGCGGCAACAACAGTTCTGAAGTACGCGTGCATCTCGGAGGCAGAATAGAGGCCGCGCCCTATAGACATCTCGGCGACCTGCAGAAGGAATTTGGCCCTGTGCAAGGCGGGAATGCGCAGCCCGCGTCTAACTATGAGGACGACAAGAAGATGAATTGGATTACTTCACAGAAGAACCTACAGCTGTTTGCCAACTATCATGTCACTGCGGTCGAGAAACAAGGGAGCCACATCTCTGCAGTTACGGCTACGAATATCGTTACGGGCGAAGAGCTGCGATTCGAAGCTCCCCTCTTCGCAGACTGCACTGGCGATGGAAATGTCGGCTATCTGGCAGGAGCTGACTATCGCATGGGGCGCGAAGGCTCGGATGAGTTCATGGAGCACCTTGCACCAAAGAAGGCTGATGCCATGACAATGGGCGCATCCGTACAATGGTATTCCGTCGCGACCAATCATCCGGCACGCTTTCCACTGTTCGAATACGGGATGACGTTCAACGACTCAACCTGCCAGCGGGTGGACATGGGAGAATGGACGTGGGAAACAGGTATGAACTTCAATCAGATAACCGACTTTGAGCGCATTCGCGACTATGGCATGTTGGTTGTCTACTCCAACTGGAGCTATCTGAAGAACCATCTACGCGACAGTGCCTATCGCAACCGCAAACTGGACTGGGTTGCTTACATCGCAGGCAAGCGAGAATCACGTCGACTGCTCGGCGACTATATCCTCAGCGAGCAAGACATCGTGAAGCAGGTCGTTCACGAGGATGCCTCCTTCACAACCACTTGGTCTATAGACCTCCACCGTCCCGACTCACTTAATGCGGTTCAATTCCCAGGAGAGCCCTTCAAGGCTGTCACCACCCACCATCTGATTCATCCTTATGCCGTACCTTACCGATGCCTGTACTCGCGCAACATCGACAATCTCTTCATGGCTGGGCGCGACATTAGTGTTACCCACGTTGCCTTAGGTACGATACGTGTGATGCGCACAACAGGAATGATGGGCGAAGTCGTGGGTATGGCAAGTGCTATCTGCACCCAAAAGAAAGTGAAGCCTCGGGAAGTGTACTGGCACTACCTGCCGGAGCTGAAGCTACTGATGAGCAAGGGCATCGGGCTCCCCCTTCCCAACAACCAAACCTACAACTTAGGTGGCACCTTAGGAGAGGTTCAGACCAAATGAAGCTGGACTGTCGGCGTCCAAAGAGGGTACAAGGCATAGAACAGACCTGAAGATAAAAATCTGTCAAGCTCTGTGCATAGATGCCCGTGGGCCCCTACCTCCACATAGTGTGGCACAGAATATCGACGACTCAGCAAACAGCCCATGGCTGAGGAACTGATGTGTACTCTCACGGAGACTTCTCTAAGATATCCCGCGCTGAAGGTCCAAGCGTGTGTCCCGCCGGGGCACTCGTCCCACTCAAGGCTGCCATCGACCATGGACTTTTTTCAATAAGCCCATATTGTCTCACCTTTTATTCTACCTCGTTCAATATTTTAGCCAAAAAATAATAAAACAACTCTCTGCCGACGGCAATTATTTGCCTGATTCAAATAATAGAGCTAACTTTGTGGTGGTTGAAGGGCTACATCTTGCGACAAGATGCTTTCTGCGTCCCTCTCACTATGCCCCATCACCAAACAACATTCAATAACCCTCAAATTAACAATAACATTATGGCAAAGAGAAACGAAGTATATAAATGCGAACAGTGCAACAACATTGTTGAAGTCATCGTACCCACCGACAACGAGCTATGCGGCTTCAAGCAGCTGAAGGAGAATACCACCGATGCAGCTACCGAAAAGCATGTCCCCGTGGTAGAGAAAATCGAAGGCGGCTATCGCGTCACCGTAGGCGAGGTGGAGCATCCCATGACCGAGGCTCATTACATTCAGTTCATTGAACTCATCACCGACAACAATGAGGTACTGCGCAAATACCTCACCCCCACCGACAAGCCTGTGGCTGAATTCAAGACCGACGCCAAGAATGTCTATGCCCGCGAGTACTGCAACCTCCATGGTCTGTGGCGTTCGAAATAACCATAGCCTACTACTTGGGCTGAGCGTAGTTAAGGCTTTCCTTCGGGGAATCGCTTCTTAAGCCCTTAGCCGTTATCGCAAGAGGCCGGTCACTCAAGGAAGTGACCGGCCTCTTAGTTTGTCTGCCAATCTCCAAGACCTGTATTAGGCGTTGGTAGCCAACGGAGCAGCCTGCGTGTAAGTGCGTGCAGCAAGTTCCTTGTCAAGCATGTAGAGACCGTAGCCGTTGTCCTTAATCATCTTCAGGTTGTCGATGATGGTGCGGGCATTGTCCTCTTCTTCCACCTGCTCGTCGATGAACCACTTCAGCATGCTCTGTGTGGCAAAGTCCTTCTCTTCCGTCGACAAGGCAAAGAGGTCGTTGATGAGCGAGGTAACCTTCTGCTCGTGGCTCAGAGTAGACTCAAAGACATCGAGAGGCGACTTCCACTCCGTGGGGACAGCATCGATAGGCTTCAGATTGACACGGCCATCACGCTGTACGACATAGTTGAAGAATATCTTCGCATGGTCGGTCTCCTCCTGATACTGGATGTCGAACCAATGACCGAAGCCCGGCATATTGTTGGCATAGCAATAAGCCGACATGGATAGATAAAGATAAGCCGACCACATTTCGGCATTAATCTGCGCATTGAGTGCGTCTTCTACTTTCTTTTTAAGCATAGTTTCTCACTTTTATAAAAGGTTTCTTGCAATTGTATCTTTGACGCAAAGATAGCTAAAGCGTGGGAAATATCCAAGAAAAAAACGGTTTTTTCTCCTTACTTCGCCCATGCGTCACCCTAAACAGCCTAAGAACTATAACTGATTGTGTAGGAAAAAGGTGACGAAAATCGCTGTCGCGTAAAATTGCACCTGCGGTGCATAAAACAGCTGGCAATAGACTTGTACGCAATAATAACATAGTCATGGGCATCATTGCGTCCATGTCTGGACTTCGTGGCATGCTAACATTAATCCCCACTGCCTGAGGACAGTCGTCCAGCAGGTGTGGGGATGGATAATGGCAACGGTTCGGTTGCCAAGGGTCAGCCTGATGATAGGTTAGCGGGCATCCGACTTCACGGTAGTGCGACTGCCGTCGGAGAACGTCGTCACCTTCAGTCCAATACCGTGGGACGGTTGGCTGAGGCGGCGCCCAGAGAGGTCATAGTAGTCAGTGCGTACAGCCTTGCGGTTCTGGTTGCCTACCGACTGAATGTCAGTGGCTGTAGTGCTCCACCAGGCGATGGACGAGACACGTTCCTCACCGCCGCCCTTATAGACAGCCTGCACGCCCCAGCGCTTCACATTCGTGTCGTAGAAACTAACCGAGCGCTCTATCTGCTGATTGTCGCCTGGAAGTGCATAGGAGAAGAAGTTCTGATTGTCGATGTAGCTGAAGGGCACATCTGTCAGATTCGCCTTCAGCGACGTGTAGACAGAGGGTGTGAAAGTGTAGGGCTTGTCGCCGTTGTCGGCATAGATGCGATAATAGCTCTTCGAGGGATCGAGGTAGTTGCCCTCAGCATCATATTTCTGAAGTAGGAAGGTCAGACCGCCGTAGGTGCCATCGTCCATGTTGGTTACTGCAAAGCTTTGCTCCGTATCGATGGTGGGCGTCTGAGGCACACGGGGCACATCGTTGAAGGCTGTCAGCGAAGGATTGAAGTAATAACCCAAGGCATATTGCAGCACGTCACCGGCATTGATGATGATAACATTCTTGCTGTCAGTGGTCAGAGTGCGCTTCTCGGCATCGATATTGAATGTCAGCTTGGGAATCCATGTGCTGTAGTTTATCTGCTGACCCTCGCGCTCATAGGTCTTGGCCATGAAGAACACGTGGTGAGTAACTTTCCAGTTAGCGCCAAGATATTGGCCCGAGGGGAACGACAGCTTGTTTCCCTCTTCGAGCGTGCCCACGATGACCTCTGTGGAGTCGTTGTTGTAGGGATTCAGCCAATAAGCCTTGGTGCCATCGAAGCCCATTTTCACCGTAGTGTTCTGTTGCTGGTCGAACTTGTTGGTAAAGTTCATCACGTAGTTTTGCAACTTCACACCGGCTGGCAGAGTGTTGGGCGTGTACTTCACAGCACCCACCTTGATGTCGGTGTCGGCATAGCCCGTCCACTTCATTACACTGTCCATGAGTCCTAAGAAGTTGTCGTCAGTCATAATGAGCGAGTCGTTGCGCATCACGAAGTTAAGCTCGCTCTTCACTGTGCCGTCGGCTAAGGTGTCGGCCTTGCAGAAGGTGGTACCATCCTCCTTTTCATACTCCTTTACCGGGAAGGCATAGAAGTAGGATGGCGACTCATTGCCTTCGTCATCGTACCTCACACCCACTCGAATCAACTGGGGCAGCTTGGCCACATAGCGGCCGTTGCCGGCCGGGTCGAGCTTCAGCCAGGAGCGGATGGGAAGCTGCGAGTAGGGATTATAGAGATATACGCAGCCGTCGTCGCCCTCCACAAAGCGGGAAACGCTCCACACGTCGATGCCTTTGACCACGCCATTCCAGGTGGTGTAATAGTAGTAGCTGCTGCGCGCCTGATTGTCGTGGAGCTTACCGGCTGGCTGCTCTCGGATGATGGTTGTGGGAAGGTTGTCTTGCGCCTGGACGGACATCGCCGACAGTGCAAGTGAAAGTAAAAGCAGTGAAAGTTTCATTTCTGTTGTCATTTAATGATTTTCTCGTTACGTACACTTCCATCCGACAGTTTACGCTGACGCACTACTACGCCGTGACGGAAGGGGACGGCGGCACGTCCGGAAAGATCGAAATAGCGTGTGGACACCACAGCGGCGTCTTTTGTGGTGGCGTTCTGCAGACCGGTAGTTGTGCGGCCTGTGCTCCAAACGATGTCCGACCGCAGTTCGCCCGTAGCATCCTTATAGATGCTCTGCAGGCCGATGCTGTCGAGTCTGTCGTAGAAGTAGAACTTATGCGTGTCGTCCTGCATGAAGAAGTCCAGGTTGTCGGACAGTCCGTAGGCGATGTCGGTGCGTTCGGTGTCGAAGTTAGTATATCTTTTGGGTGAGAATACATAGCTTGTCCCTGGGGCTGTGTACACCCGATAGTAGAGATTGCCCTTGAAGAGATCCACCCCGTTGACATCCTGCGATGGAAGTTCGAACTCCACGGAGCCGGCATTATAGTCGGCTTCACCCCACTTTTTGAATTCCGATATGACCGGATTCGACGGCTTGCCCACCTGAGCCTCTGACAGAGTGAGCACAGGAGCTCGGTAGGCAGCCGCGTAATAGAGTCGGGTGTCGCCCACATTGATGAGCAAAGCCTGCGGGTCGGTGGCAGTGAGGGTTCCGGCCTTACGGTCATAGCTGAAGCTGAGCTCGGGTGCCAGCTCATAAGAGTCGTCAGCATCCTCAGAGAAGCGGCCCGGACAGAAGAACATATGATAGCCTCCCTGCTCATTCACTCCGAGATACTGTGAGGTGAACGTCACCTTGTCGCCCGTGACGGTACCCTTTATCCACTGCACGGAATCTGACACGAAGGGATTGGCAAGATAGGCATCGTTGCCCACGAAGGCCAATTCCGTCGTTTCTGTCATCTCGCCGAAGATGCTGATGTAGCTCATACGGCAGAGTTGCTTTGTGGCTCCGCTGGGCAATGTGGTGGCAGTGGCATCCAAGGGGCGCACCGAGAGGGCAGCCTCACCGTATTCCACCCAGTTTCCGGCAGCCGAGACCAGTCCGAGAATGCTCTTCGGCTGACCGTCGGCATTGTCGCCTTCGCCCAACATCGTGAGCCGTCCGTTGCTCATCACGAATCTCACGTCGGTACGGAAGCTGCCATCCTGCTGCTTGTCATAGGCGTAGGTCTGTCCCTGTTCGGTCTGCTTGAGCGTGAGTCGCGATGCATAGTAGATGTTACCATCCTCGTCGGTATAGATGGCCTGAGGCAGGCGGGCTACGAGAGTGTCACCATGGAGGGCGTCAAGTTTGAGATAAGTGCCCGTGGGGATGTAAGTGAAGGGGTTCTTTAGATACACACTTCCCCCCTCGCTGACCACGTAGTCGGCCACATAGTAGTCCACGCTGTCGATGTCGGCACCCTCGGTACCGGTACTGTAAAAGCTCTTGGCCTGACGCACGTTGTTCTTCAGCAGCTTCCCCGCAGGACGGGCCTTTATCGGAGTGGTAGAAACCAGTGCGGGCACGTCGTCCCCGGCCATAGCGGCCAGGGGCAACAACAGAGCTAAAGCCACGAGGGCCTTGCGAATAGAGATATTCATGTTATAGAGAATAGTTGATAAGTAGCACACAGTTATTTCAGAATGACCTTCGACTGTCTGGCGGTACCGTCGGCAAAGCGCTCCGACTTCACGTAGACGCCGCTTGTGGGCTTCGACACCCGTCGGCCGGAGAGGTCGTAATATGTGGTCACAGCCTCGCCCTTCGGTGCCACGGCATCGCGTATACCGGTTGCAGGGGTCACGGGGACTTCCTTACCGTCGCTGTAGATAATGGACGAGCGGTGCTCCTTGCCTGCGGCCCGGTAGATGGCCTGCACGCCGATACGAGTATAGTAGGTTCCCACCCGCTCAAGATAATAGAGGATGCGGACATTCGGGTCGGTCTTGTCGGCAGCAAAAGTCTTCCCGTCGGTGAAGTTGTAGGGGATGTCGGTCATGTCCTTTGTCAGTCCGTACCTGTAGGCTTTGAAGGTGAGCAGGCGCTCGTCGGTGTAGACATTGTAGAAGAGGCTGTCGGGATTGAGAGCCGCGCCTGTTGTGCTCACAGTGGGAATGGTGAAGCTCAGACTGCCGTACTTGTAAGAGCTGTCGTAGGGCTGGAAGGCCTGAATGGTGGGGTTGGAGGGTGTCTGCTCGGTCTCTACATACTTCGACAGACGGGGCTCCGAGAAGCAGTCACGGTAGTTGATATCGAGCTTTCCCCAGTTGGTGAACATGGTGTTGTCCGACTTGTACGTGTCTCCGTCGTAGTCCAGACGGATGTTGCGGGTCATCTCGTAGGTTTGGCCTGTCTCGCCGGTAATGGGGTCGGTCACGGGCACCGTCACTCCCGTCACGAAGTAGATGTGGTGAGAATTGGTGTAGCCGAGATACTGGTTGCTGTTGAAGGTAATGCGGTTGTTCTTTATAGTGCCTTTAATCCACGTGTTGGGATATTCGTTGGAGAAATCACCCAGCCATACATCACTGCTGCCGATGGAGAGCTTCACCAACTTGCTTTGAGCGTCGCCGTATTCATCCTTCCAGGAGAGGGAGTAGCGTTCCGTTTTCAAGTCGGCAGGTGGTGTGGACACTACGTCCTTGTTGGGGAACATCATGAGGTTGTAGTCACCGTAGAGCATGTAGGTACCATCGTCATAGGTCATACCGAGAAGTTGCGGGGACACCTGCTTGAGGGTGTCGCCACTCATGACAAACTTAGCCTCGGTGTTGTCAGCATCCACCACATAGGTCTGCCGGTCCTTGTCGTACTTCAGGTTACGGAGATAAATCTCGATGTTGCCGTCGCTCGACGGATAAGAGTCCACATGCTGAGGGGTCGGCACATAGATGGTGTCACCCCGCAGCGTACCCTTCACCCACGACCCGGGCTGATACTGCGAGAAGATGTCCTGAATGTAGTAGGTCTTCTTGTCGGGTGCTACCACGTAGGCTCCCGACATTCCGTCGGCATTCCGCTTGGTGCCATAGAAGAAACCTACCGACTGCCTGTAGAGACCACTGTGAAGGGTACCCGCAGGGGTATTGGTGATGATATCTGACGCTGTTGCTGAGGGCAACGATAAAGGGCGGGTCCCTTTGGACCCGCCTTGTGCCAGTGCCGGCATGGCTGCCAGCACCAGCATAGAGAAGCAGGTGATTAATTTCATCGCTTGATTACTTTGACTGTTTGAGTATCTTTGTTCGTGATTATCTTTACTACATACACACCGGGAGCGCTCACCGAAGCATCCACGCGGCGTCCGTTGAGGTCGTACACCTGATAGCTATCAACATTGCCGCTGACCACTATCTTACCTCCGACGACGCTCACTGCGGCCTTGGTCGAACTGTTCACCGAGCCGATGGCAGTGGTAGTCGAAGTACCTTCGGGCACGGGATAGCCCTGGTTCTCGCCCTCCTTGAACACCCAGTAGCTCACGGGCTGTCCCTGATTGAGCGAGGTGAGGAAGGAAGCTTCCTTCATCGAGGCACTCGTCAGTGGCGACACTCCCTCCACCGTCTCGGCCGAAGCGCTGAGGTCAGCGGCATAGTAGCAGTTGGTCACGCTCAGACGGGCTTTGTTGTAGCCCATAGTACCTTCCTCGGGCACCACATTGTTGCCGGGGATGATGGGAGCCACCTTGTAATTCTGGGTCATCGGAGCTGCATTGTAGCAGTTCTCTATGGTCACCTTCGTAGTACCTTGCACAATATAGTGCACATTACCCAAGATGCCGCCGCCCCACTGCTGGGTGCCGTTGAAGACCAAGGTACCGGTGTTGTAGCAGTTCTTGAAATGAGTAGAGGCATACTCCGACAGAGCCATGATGCCACCGCCGTCGTACTCGCTCACGGTAATCTTACCGGTGTTGCCACAACGCTCAATGAGGGTGCCGTCCTGCGAGTTGGCCGACATGATGCCGGCGGCATAGTTGCCCGTCACTGCGGCGGCGTTGGTGCACTGGCTGATGGTGAGCTTTCCCACGAGCATAGCCGTACCGCAGATGCCGGCCACAAAGTTGGTACCGCTCACGGTGACGTCGGAGCCTACATGGCAGTTCTCAATGACCGACGTACCCTGGGAGAAGCCCACTATACCACCTACCGACGAGGCGCCTTTGATGGTGCTGGCTGTGAGGTTGAGGTTCTTGATGGTGGCATCGTAGATGACACCGAAGAGGCCCACGGAGAGGCCCGTATCATAGTAAGCCTTGAGTCCGGTGATAGTGTAGCCGCCACCATCGAAGTTACCTTTGAAGAGGCGCATATTGTCGGCACCCTGACCTCGGAGCTGATTGCCGATAGGCTTGAAGTTGTCCACCGACTTCATATCGATGCTGTTGGTCATCTGGAAATAGTTGCCCTCAAAGGTCTGAGTACCCTCGTCAACCAGACGGCTGAGCTCCTGAAGGTCTTCCTTGCTCGAGATGAGATAGGGCGACTCGGCTGTGCCCTCGCCACCCGAGAAGAGGATGTTGGGACGGGGCTTGGTACCTACCACGGTGAGGCCGACGCCGGCCGTGAGCTCACCATAGGTGATTGCGATGGAGGCCGTAGCGGTGCCGCTATGCTGGGCTGTGGCAGTGATGAAGAGGCTGTCCTCGCCCTCGGCAGTCTGATTGAGGGTGTATTTGAAGGAGGCCGTGTCGGTGCCGTCGAGCTTATAAGAGGGCTTTCCGGCTCCCTCCACACCCGAGTACTTCACGACGACGGTGTCCTTCTTGCTCTTGCCCATGGCCAGTGAGCCGAAGTCGACCTCGGCCTTCGAGGCTGTCAGCGTGGCTGCGGCAGGGCCGCCCTTGATGTCGGTAATGGTGAGGTCGTCGAAGTTGGTAATCTTGCTGTTCGAGGTCACAGTCTTGTAGTCGAAGGTCGTGTAGTCAGCCCTGACAATGCGCACGTAGGCATTCTTCTGGTTCACGGTGCGCTCAACGGTCTGAGCCTCAGAGCCTGCCTGGAAGCTGTCGCCCACCTTACTCCAGGTGGTGCCGTCCTGCGACCATTCCACAATCCAGCTCACCTGCCAACCGCTGGAGGCCGGGTGCAGGTTGTATTCGTGCACGGTGAACTTCACGGTGCCGATGTCGCGGGGCGTGAGCAGCTGGAAGACGGTGATTTCGGGGCCCTTCGAGCGGTCCTTCTTGCTCTCGCCGTAGAGCTCCATCGACTGAGTGCCGTTGTACCAGTCGTAGTCTTCGTTCTTGGAGTAGCTCACTCCGTGGCAGTGCCATTTCAGTCCGTTGATAGTCATGTCGAATGACGAGTTGGCATAATGGTCGCCGTAGAGGGTTGCGAAGTTCTCGAAGTCGTAACTCCAGTCGTCGGCCTTGGCAAGCTGGGGCTGTGCAGCGAGGGCTGCAAGCGCCAGCAGTGATACGTAGAGTTTTTTCATCTTCTTATTGTTTTTAGGGTGTTATCTTATAGAGCTTTCACGCCTTGGTGCTTGCCCACTCTGATGATGACTGGCTTGTCGGTACCGGTCTCGATTGTGTTGGTGCCCTCGTGGAGCACGGTGGAGAGCACAACCTGGCCGCTGAGCGTGAACACCTTGACGGGCTGCCCCTTGTCGGTGCCGGCCTCGATGGTCAGCGTGGAGCCGTTACGGCTGATTTTGGCGGCAGGCTGGGTGAGCGAGGTCTTGGTGATGCCGGTAGTGGGTTTGTCGGGAGTGTACTGGAAGTTAAGGTCGCGGAAGTACTGTCCCTGCGTGGTGAGCACCATGGCGCTGGCCTGTGTCTTGTCGCTCTCGCGGTACATGATGAGCATACCCATATCGTCCCAGCCTAAGAGTTCGAATCCCTGGTCTTTCAGGTAGCCCGAGATTTCCGACTCGCTGTTGAAACCGAGGCGCGAGGCATCGTTGACCACGATGTTCGAGGAGTAGAGCAGTCCGTCGTCGGTGTAGCCTAAAGCCAACAAGGGATACTCGTTGTTGCCGGTAGTGAACCAGTCGAAGTAGGCTCGCTCAGCGGCGGTAATCGTTGGGTGCATGGCGTAGTAGCTATCCGAGAAGGCTCCGTACTTCTTGAGCATCTCGCTCACTGCGGTTGCCTTGGCTGCTCCCCAGTTGGTGGGCACGGTGGGCAGCGCGGCATTGAACTTTACGGCCGGCACCTGCACGAGAAACGACACGGAGTCGAGCTTGTTGTTCCAGTCGGGATAGTCCTTAATCTTGGATTCCTGATAGATTACGGCCTTCATCTTGGCCTCGCCAGCCTTAGTGGGCTTGAACCAGGCACCTCCCACAGTGATGATGTCGGGGTTTTCGGTCTCGAAGTCGATGGTGATGCGCGCATGGTCCTTCAGGTAGTCGTTCACAGGCTTACTGTAGGACTTAATGAAAAGGTGGTACTGGTCGCCTAAGTTGGCAACGAGCGTGTCGGAATAGAGTTCGCACTTGTCCTGGGCTCTGGCCGACAGGGCGGTGAGCAACAGGAGCAACAGCATTGCAGGTTGATTTATCCTCATAACCGTCTTGATAATAGAATTAATGTTCAATAATATAATAATGTATAGTCACTGATATTTAGCCACCGATATTTTTGGTTTTGCATCCCTTCAGCAAGGCCTCAGCCTCTTAACAAGATGCTTTTCCATACAGCTTGCAGTATTAGCAATAATTTATTGAACTCACAAATCATTTAACATAAATCTATTAGAAAAGGGCTATTTTCCTCCAACATGTCGCAGGAAGTCGGCACAGACTGCATCATTGGCACCCCCGTACGCCCCGCGTCGTCAGACCGTTGTTTTCGCCTTCACTACCGGTGGACGATGTCCGGAGTCGTGCCGGACGGCCAGCAGCCTGTGGCGGGACGGAAGGATGAGCGGCAGAGCCGGAAAAGCCAGAGGGAGCCTCCTTAACTAAAAGGCAAGCGAAAGCTGAGAGCACAGACCGAACACTCATCACGGATGACTGCTCGGGGCCCAATCCTCAAAAGGCCAAAACAGACGTTTAATCCGCTGGTAGCCAATAGGTTGAATCGCCAAGGGGTGAGAGGCCCTCTGACCCCGGGGTCAGAGGGGGTGTCGCCCAGGGGTCAGAGGCCCTATCGCCCAGGGGTGCCGGAATGGAGACCCCCTGGGCGATTTGCAGAGCAGACAAAAGAGGGTTGGAATGACCGACGGAAACACAGGGTGGACCGACGGGCAAACACTACCGACAGCGGGACAAGCGCCCCCGACGTCTGCTGCCGCCCTCCCACCACCGACCACACACAGAGGCAGAGGGCTACAACAGTATGCTTTCGTTTTGCGATGCGCAATACCCAAAAGCTGCCACAAATGATTCCGCGGGGATAAGAATTCCGACACTCCGACATTCAGAAGGCTGAATTTCCACAAGATTAGTAAAATAAACTAAGGATTTATTGCAGTTAATAAATAAATTAGCTAACTTTGTAGCCATTACCAAAACAAACGTAAATGTCTATGAGAAATAAACTACTCGCTACCGTATGCGCGCTGCTCCTCGCGGGCGGCATTGCACAGGCAGGCCCCATCAGTGCGGACAAGGCCAGGACCGAAGCAGCCACCTTCCTTGCCCATCAGCAGGGTGCCGGTGGTCCCAATCGGGTGAAGGCTGTTCAGGCAACGCTTAAGCTTGCTTACTCTGCCGTCACCAAGAGCCAGTCGCAGGATGCTGCTTACTACGTGTTCAACAAGGGTGCGTAAGCCGGCTATGTGGTGGTATCGGGCGACGACCGGACGCCTGCCGTCTTGGGTTACGCCGATGCAGGAGCCTTTGACTACGGTCAGATTCCCGACAACATGAAGGCCTTCCTTGCCGAGTACGCACGTCAGATTGACTATCTGCGCGCCCATCCCAGCATGGAGAACAATGCCAAGGTGGACACCTACGACACCTCCGTGGCACCACTGCTTGAGAATATCACCTGGAATCAGACCAAGCCCTACAACAACAAATGCCCGAACGACTATCCGACGGGCTGCGTGGCCACAGCCATGGGTCAGGTGATGTACTACTATCGCTACCCCGACCACGGCATCGGCAGCAAGACCTACCAGTGGAACGGTCAGCAGCTCACAGCCAACTTCAGTTCCACCACCTACCAATGGGGACAGATGCAGGACAAGCTCACCAACAACAGTCCGGCCACCGCACAGAATGCCGTGGCCACGCTGCTCTACCACATTGGCGTGAGCGTGAGCATGAACTACGGACCGGCCTCGACGGGCGGCAGCGGTGCCTCGCCCTCCTACATTGCCCCGGCACTGGTGAAGTTCTTCGGCTACGACAAAGGCTGCAACCTGCGTTCGCGCGAATACTTCACCAAGACCGAGTGGGAGGCCACCGTACGCGATGAGCTCGACCACCGCCGCCCCATCCTCTACGGTGGATTCACGGTGAGCGCCTCTGGTCATTCCTTCGTGTGCGACGGCTACAACCAGCAAGGCTACTATCACATGAACTGGGGCTGGGACGGACTGAACAACGGCTACTTCCTGCTCACGGCACTCGACCCCAAGACAAAAGGCACCGGCGGAGGCGCTGAGGGTGAAGGCTACAACTACAACCAGACCATGGTCATCGGCATCCAAAAGCCCGTGGAAGGCTCGAAGCAGGTCTACAGCTTCGTGTTCAAGTATGTCGACGGAGCTACCGTGACAGTGAACCGCAACGAGACGGCCACACTGAAGGCCTTCGGCATCCATACCGACGGCATCGATCCGCTCAGCGTGCAACTACGCTTCGACGTCATCGACAAGACGGGCCACCGCGTAGCCTCCTCCAACGTGAGCTCTCAGGAGTTGCCCATGGGGGAGGCCATCACCTACACGGGAGCACTCACCCTGCCCGACAGTGTGAAGGATGGCCAATATGAGGCCCGACTCGCCGGACATATCAACGGCATCGACGACGAAGGCAGCTTCCCACTGCTGAACTACATGATAGGTGAAAATGGCTACTACGAGGTAAGCGTGAAGGACGGCAAGGTGACCTACACGCCGGCCGGACTGCCCGCACTGAGCCTGCAGAAGCTCACCGTGGACCCCAACCCCATCGTGAGCAAGAAGCCCTTCACCATCTCGGCCACCATCAAGAACGACGGAGGTGAATTCGACGGCAAGCTGGCCTACTCGCTCGTTCACCCTGACGGCGTGAAGAAGAGCTACTACTCGACCGATCAGTCGGTGAACATCAAGGCCGGAGAGACGGCCGTGGTGACCTTCTCCGACAGTCTTGTGCTCTACGGCAACGACCACTACACGCTACAGATTGTCCGTCGCGATGGGGTGCAGCATCTCGACCTGGGCAGCCCCATCACCGTGAAGGTGATTGGCGAGCAAGAGAAGGCCAACCTCGTGGGCACCGACTACATGGACATCGCCACTGGCGTCGACAATGCCAAACGCGACAAGATGGATGTCGTGGCCTACCTCCACAACACGGGCGGCGACTTCAACGGCAAGCTCACCTGCCTCATCTTCAAGGACGCATCGGCCTCAGGCGATCCGCTGGCCAGCCTCGATACGGTGCAAGTGAGCATCGCCAAGGGCGAATACAAGAAGGTGGAGATAACCGGCAAGTTCCTCGCCGCCAAGGACAAGCAATCCTACTATGCCTGCCTCTACAATGTGGATGACGACGACTTTATGAATCCCATCAAGTATACGGGTGTGAACTTCACCATAAGGGACGACGCCAGCAACGAGCAGCCCCGGCTCTACCTGAAGAAACAAGTGGAATTCGGCGGCGGCACTTCCATGCCCGTCAACGACATCAAGGTGATAGCCACCATACAAAACACCGGCGGCAGCTACACCGGAACCGTGGTGGCCAACTTCTTCAACGTGAATGGCTGGACACCGCTGGCTACACTCAGCAAGCAGGTGACCATAGGCTACGGAGAAACCGCCACGGTGGTGATCACCGGAACTGCCGACCAGCTCGTCGTGGGCAAGACCTACGATGTGGGTGTGACCTACGGTGACAACGATGAGACCAGCTGGAAGTCGTATGTTCTGCATCCCACCTACTCCAATGCTCAGGTGACCATCACCAAGGCTACAGGCATCGCCAATGTGGAGACCACTGCCGACACCAGCGCTGAGGTCTACACGGTGACCGGCAATGCCGTTGGCCGCTGCACGCTGAGCCAGCTCGCCAACAAGCTGACCGGTCTGCCACGCGGACAATATATAATAAGGTATAAGCAGGGCGGACAGACCGTCGTGAAGCACATCGTGAAGTAATCGCTTCATCCGACAGCGTGGGGCGGGACACCCCTCCCCACGCTTAGATTAACATTTAGACCGGAAAAGCGAGAGTTTTATTCCCATTTGCTTGCATATTAAAAAGGAATATCTTACTTTTGCAATTAGGTTGGCGCATAGTACTTACGTGCCGCATATCAAAAATAGTAACGTCTACTTTGTATTATTTAAAGAACTACATCTTATGAACAAGCATCTGTTTGCATTAGTGCTTTTGTGGGTCGCATTCTGTGCTACGGCCAGTGCCCAACTGCCCAAGGTAGTATTAAAGGACATCAACGGCAAGACGGTGAGCACCGACACGCTGTCGAATGGGGGCAAGCCCTTCATCATCGACTTCTTTGCCACCTGGTGCCACCCCTGCAACCGAGAGCTGAAGGCCATCAACGAGGTCTATGCCGACTGGCAGCAGGAGACCGGCGTGAAGCTCTATGCCGTCTCCATCGATCAGGCACAGAACATCCACAAGGTGAAACCCCTCGTGGAGGAAAACGGATGGGAATACGACGTGCTGCTCGACCCCAACAGCGACTTCAAGCGCGCACTCGGCGTGCAGATGATTCCCTATGTGCTCATCTGCGACGGCAAGGGCAACATCGTCTACAAGCACAACGGCTACACCGACGGTGCCGAGAACGAACTCATTGAGAAAGTCAGGGAACTGCTGAAATAGGCATCTGAGACCGGCCTCCGCGGAGTCCGGCCCTCAGTGCAGAAAACATCTACGCACTTATGCACATTCATCATCAACTCTTACTGCTGCCCTTGTTGGCTCTACCCCTGGTGGCTGTAGCCCAGGAAAGCGAAGAGAGCCGACAGAACAGCCGAATCACTCTCACCGGAAGTGTCCAAAGCGACAACCTCATCCCCCTGGGAAAGCAGGACGACGGCAGCAACGCGGATTTCCGCTCCAACACGTACATCGACCTCAATGCAGGCAGCAAATATGTGGATGCGGGACTGCGCTTCGAATATCTCGACCATCCGTTGCCCGGCTTTGAGAACGACTTCAAAGGCTGGGGCCTCCCCTATTATTATATCAAGGGCAAGCTGAAGAACGTAGAGCTCACCGTAGGCACCTTCTACGAGCAGTTCGGCTCAGGATTCGTGCTCCGCACCTACGAGGAACGCTCCCTGGGCATCGACAACTCGCTGTTGGGCGGACGCATCGTGGTGACGCCTTTCAAGGGTGTGCGCCTAAAGGCACTCTCGGGCGAGCAACGGCGCTACTGGGCGCACAACGACTCATGGATAACGGGAGGCGACGCCGAGTTCAGCCTCGACGAATGGTTCCAGGGACTCGCTGCCCACGGCACCCGTCTGATGGTGGGCGGCAGCTGGGTGAACAATCACGAGAAGGCTTCTCATAATGCCATCTTCGCCGACCCCACCCATCGGCTGGTGCTGCCCGAAAACGTGAACGCCTGGGACGCACGCATCGCGTTCAGCCACGGTGGCTGGGACTGGTTGGCCGAATATGCCCGCAAGACGCAGGACCCGCTGGCCTCAAACGGATGGATTTACCGTCCCGGCTATGTGGCCATGCTCTCGGGCTCCTACTCCAAGAAGGGCTTCAGCCTGCTCGCTCAGGCCAAGCGCTCTGTGAACTTCGACTTCCGCAGCAAGCGTGACGAGCTGGGCACCTCTTCGCACATCAACCATCTGCCGGCTTTCACGCAGGACCAGACCTATGCCCTGCCGGCCATGTACCCTTACGCCACGCATCCCAGCGGCGAGTGGGCCTACCAGGTTCAGATGGGGTATAAGTTCAAGCGCAACACGGCCATCGGTGGACGCTACGGCATGAACTTCAAGCTTAACTTCAGCCATGTGCATGCCATCAAGCAAACAGACCATCCGCTCACCTACATCATGATGACAGAAGTGCCCGACGACGGACAACTGCACCCCGCCGACCCTGCCAACGTGCAAGTAACGAGTTACACCGGACGCGGAACCTACGGCTACGGAAGCTCATTCTGGAGCTGGGGCGACGGCACTTACTACCAGGATATCAACGTGCAGCTGGAGCGCAGGCTGGCCCGCGACTTCAAGCTCACGCTCATGTACATGAACCAGTTCTACAACAAGACCATCGTCGAGGGTGAGGGTGGCATGGTGCACAGCAACATCTTCGTGGCCGATGGTCTCTTCAACCTCTCGCCGAAGACGCGTCTGCGCACGGAACTACAGTATCTCACCACTGCCGACGACAAGGGCGACTGGCTGTTTGCCTTGGCCGAGCTGTCGCTGGTGCCCCACTGGATGTTCACCGTGAGCGATGAATATAATGCCGGGCAGACGAAGTCGCACTACTGGCTCACCGCCGTGACCTACAACCTGAAAGCCCACCGTCTGCAGCTTGGCTGGGGACGCACGCGCGCAGGATTCAACTGCTCGGGTGGCGTCTGCCGCTATGTGCCTGAGACCAAAGGCTTCACACTGTCGTACAACTATAATTTCTAAGGAATGAAAATCAAACTCTATATTCTTTTCGCCCTGTCGGCCCTGATGCTCGCCGCATGCAGCGACATCGCCGAGGACGAACGCCTCAGCTATGTGAAGCCACAAGTGGGCGGACGGTGTGTGCTCATTGAGGACTTCACGGGCCAGGACTGCCCGAACTGTCCGGCTGCCACGGCCATCATCGAGCAATTGCAGGAGCAATACACCGGCGACACCGTGATTGCCGTGGCCATCCACAGCGGCCATTTCGGTGTGTGGGACAAGCCTGGCCAGACAGGCCTTCGCACTGCTACGGGGGATGAGTATTACAACCATTTCAACATCGAGTCACAGCCCAGCGGTGTGATAGACCGTTTCGGTGGGGTGCTTCAGATGAGTGCGTGGACGGCTGCCACACAGTATTTCCTCAAGCAGACTGCCCCTGTGAATCTTGAACTCTCCAATCAGTATTCCCCTATCTCACGGGAGTTGAACATCCGACTGGAGGCTATCGGCACACAAGGCAACATCAAAGGCAAGGTGCAGATATGGCTCACCGAGGACGGCATCAAGGCCTACCAGATAGACGGACGTAAGCGCAGGGACGACTATGTGCACAACCACGTCTTCCGTGCTGCTGTCAACGGCACTTGGGGCGAAGACATTGCACTGAACGAAGGACAGGCCAAGACAACCGACTACCACTACACGCTGCCCGAAGGATGGAATGCCGACCACATCAGCGTGGTGGCCTTCATCTACAACGATGATGAGGGGGTGCTCCAAGTTACAAGAAAAAACATTCAATAGACAGACAACCGATATGAAAAGACTTTTTACTTTTGCCCTGCTCTTGCTCGCCCTCACTTCTGTAAGGGCTCAGAGTACGGACCATTCATTTGTTTTTATTGACCATAACGGCAATGAAATTGCTGACGGTGCCACCATAGAGGTGACTGACACCACTGTGGTGGGTGAAGAAATTCAGATGAGCATTCCCGTGGGCATCAAGAACGTTTCCGGTAAGGTGGTTGGCGGACGACTTCGCCACACCAATCCCTCCGACATGCCTAATGGAGCCATGCAAGTATGTGCTTTCGGCGGCTGTTCCACTTCGGACGAGGTCTCTGTAGGCACTGCCTGCAAGGCTGGCTACGTCTCCGAGGACATCTTAACAGAATGGAAGCCAACGGACTTTAAGAAAAGCTGGACTGCCACCTTCCGTATTGAGGTGATGCAGACCTCAAAAGACTTTTTTGGTTCCGATGAGGTGAAGTTCAATGCCAAGGTGCTGGCCTACGGACCGACCCTCAACGTTCACTTTGCCTTCAAGGGCACTACGGGCATCAGTGGAGTGAAGACCGACACAGCCAGTAAGGTTGTGGCACGCTATGCTGCCGACGGCACACTGCTCACTGCCCCTGCCAAGGGCCTCAACATTCTGCGACTGGCCAACGGCCGGACCGTGAAGGTGGTCGTGAAGTAAACCGACAGTTATCCTATCAACGTGAATACATTAATCAGTAATACATTTATGAAGAAATCATTACTCTTGTGTGCCACCCTGGCCATGACATTGACCGTGGGTGCACAGCGCCCCGCTTTCCAGCTCCAAATGGGGCACAATAGTTCTTTTCAAGTGGCTAAGAGCCCTCTGAAAGTTGCCAAGACACCTGCCAAAGCTCCCGCCAAGGTACTCAGCACCTCCACAAGCTTGAAGAAGATGTGGATGGGGCCTTACAGCTCCGATGTGGTTGCAGCAAGCACAGAGGGAGGTGGACTCTCAGTCGACAACGCTGCATATTACACCCTAATGACCTCGATACCCAGTACCGATCTGGAACGCTTCAACGGAGGCAGGATTGTTTCTATGCGTGTAGGTTTAGCCAATGCCGACTCCATCAAAGCACTCACAGTGTACGGCGCTAAGTCGGACGGCTATATCTACGAGATTTGCGACACCACCTTCAGCAAGGCACTTTATGCTCCTGCTGGCTGGACGGAAGTGAAGTTCAACACACCGGCTACCTTCAGCACATCAACCTACACTGACCTGTTCCTCTCATTCACCTATTGGAATGCTACGAACTGCAACGCGGTGTCGTTCGTCAGCGAGGGTAAGGAAAACTATCCTTGCTATGTCCTCCAAAACGGTCGGCTCTACACGCTCTCAGGTGTAGAGGGCAACCTGAGCCTTCAGGCCGGTGTCGAGAAGGAATTCCCCACCGTTGATCTTGCCTTCAACTACCTGCATACCAATTCCTTCATGAAGAAGGGCAGCACGCCTGCATTCTCAGCTCAGATTCTGAACCAAGGTACTGAAGACGTCAGCAACTTCACGGTTAAGGCTACCATCGATGGCAATGACTGGCAAACGTTCAATGTTAATAATACGCTGAAGCCGGGAGCAACCACTACGCTGACCAACTCAACCAATCAGGCCCTGCCCGACCTCTCTGCAGGCCGTCATACGCTGAAAATGCAGATTACGGCTATCAACGGTAACGCTCCCACGGAGTACACGTCGGACGACGCTGCCACTGCCAACCTCAACCTCTACGAACAAACGACTGAACACCAAAAGCAACTTGTAGAGCAGTTCACATCGTGGACGTGCACTTTCTGTCCGCGTGGCTCGACATTCCTTGCAGCCTTGGAAAAGAAGCGCAACGATGTTGCATGGGTAGCCATTCATGGTGACCAAAGTCGTAGTAAGCCGGACAAATTCGATGTAGCCGGACATGACACCTTGGAATATGTAGAGAATCTTGGCGGCTGGCCTTCTGCAGGTCTCAATCGTGCCAATCTCGGCAACACGCTTACGACAAGTATAGGCTATACACCCAATCAGGTAAGTGCAGCTACCACGCAGTGGAGCAACTCTATCGACAGCCAGAACCAACTCTTCCCCGCACTCGTAACACTCGAGCTGACTCCCACACTTAATCTGCCAAGCCGCAAACTCAGCCTTACCGTGAAGGGTACCGGTGTGGCAGGTGCAGGCGCCTGCCTCGACGGCTACGCACTGACCGTGTATCTCACAGAAGACAGTCTGGTGGCTTATCAGCTGAATCAGGGCAAAGATGAGTACAATTATGTACACAATCGTGTGCTGCGTAAGGTGCTTACTAACAGTATTCTGGGTGACAAGATTACATGGGATGGAGATAACTTCACACGTACCTTCACCTACACCTTACCCGAAGAGTGGAAGACCAAGAACATGCACATCATCGGCTTCGTGGCTCCCCAGCTCTCACTCGCCGGCACCGACTATGCCAACAGCTATGTGAATCAGTGCCAGATGGCAGACATGTCGGCAGCGACGGTTGTAACTGGCATCGAGGACGTAACCACTCAGAAGAACACTGCCACTGTAAAGGCTATTTACAGTGCTTCCGGTGAGCGTCTGACAGCTCCTCAGAAGGGCCTTAACATCGTTGTCTACAGCAATGGCAAGACTGTGAAGGTGATGAAGTAAGCCTTGAGTGTGGCGACAACCGCACCGTAACAGAATTACAGCGGCGTGAAAAGCAGAGAGCTCTTCACGCCGTTTTCGTTGTTCTACCCTTGTCGACTTCCGCCCAAGTCTGACATTCAGTATGCAGCCAGCACGGTGTGCACCCGAAGAAAGAACAACACTTGCTGCATGCTTCTAAGAATAATTCGCTAATTTTGCACCTGTTATGAAGCGAATACTCTTTACACTCATATTGGCGTTCCTGACCACAGGACTGGCCGAGGCCCGCCACATTACACCCAACGAAAAGCAGGCCCGCGAAATGTTCAACCATGCTTACGCTCTCGTCATGGGTAAGCAGGGCTGTCAGCTGTCGTACGACGTCAATATCGTTGGCATCTACAAGACCACCGGCACAATCTGGTACAAGGGAAAGAAGAGTAAGTTCATTGAGAGTCGCTATGCCTCGTGGAACAATGGCTCCATATTCTACAAGGTGGATAAAAAGAAGCGAACGGTGGAGCTCTACAATCCCAATTCGCCTAAGCGCGACAAATATGCCAGTAAGTTCACCTTCTCGCCCGACAGCTACGAATACCATATCAGCCTCGAAGGTGGCGCCTACGTCATTAGGATGGATGCCTTGAAGGATGCAAAGAGCAGCATCAAGCACGCCAAAGTGTATCTTGACAAGCAGACCCGCTACCCCTTAGGTGTCAAAGTGAAGGTGGCTTTCTTTTGGACCACCGTCAAAATCAGCCATTTCAAGCCGGGAGGTATCAACGACGCCGTGTTCGAATTTCCGCGCAGCCAGTTCGCGGGTTATAAGTTCACGGACAAACGCAACGAATAATCCACAGCCGACTTCGTCACTTTATAATAACAATCAAATCCCTATTCTGATTATCAGCGGATTATGATTTTTCAATGCTGTTTTGAGTGACGCACAAGTAGCGCCAAAAGATGCTTTCATCCCATCACTTCAGTCCCACACCCATGGTGTCAAGCCTGAACATGACCATTTTCCTTCACCCTTATCTTCACGCATCAACCAGCTAAAACACTTTGCAGTGATTTAGGATGGACGCCTTGAAGGATGCAAAGAGCAGCATCAAGCACGCCAAGGTGTATCTTGACAGGCAGATCCGCTACCCCTAAGGCGTCAGCGCTCAGAAGCAGCCCATCTGATGGCAGAAGCTCGTAACGGCATAGTCCATCTCCTTCAGCACTTTCACCTTGACCAGCATGATGCCCGCACGCTGACAGAAATCTCGCAACAGATTGAAGGTGCGCATATCGGTGACAGCTATCGACCGTGGACGTTTGTTGAGCACATGAAGCAGGAACTCGGCCAGTGATACAACCATCTGTGAGGCATCCTCGTTGGCATGCTCGGTGAGCGTTACAGGAAGAAGCATACCGTTCTCCTCCACTATGAGCATCACCATGGGATAGAAGAGCGGGTCGTCGGCACTGTCGACAGCGGGCAGCGACACTCGGAACGCCCGGCACTGGCACATGCCGTCGGGAGGCAGAGCCGCCACTGAGCAGATAAGAGTCTGACTGGTGAAGGCCGGTGCCGGATAATCCTCCTCTTCAGCAGGTGGCGTCTTCGTCATCCCCCAGTCATAACCGCCATGGCCATCAGGAGTGAGCATCGGAATCAGCTTTCCACCACGCTCGGTAGCATAACGGCCTCCATGCATGAATCCCAATTCGGCCATATCCTGCTTTTCAAGCGACTCCGCTACGGCAAGGGCGGCACGCAAGGCCTCCTCGGCATAGCCGGCATCGGCCACGTTATCGATGGTGCGGGGTGGTCGCCCCGACGAGAAACGGGAGAAGTCGGGCCACCCATAACTCCGCCGGATTGCAATCCCATGCTCGCGGGCATACTCTTTCACCCGGGACCGCTCTTCTTTCTGAAGATCGGCAGCTTGAACAAAGTCGATATTGATGCAGTCGAAAGCAGTCACCAAGGCCATACCATTCAAACGGCTGACTTTCGGCAACTTCAGCGTATTGAGATAAGTGGTGAAACCTTTGCCACCAATATAGCATCCTAAAGAGTGGTGACTGCCAGCATTGCCCATCACACAACAATAGACAATCTGACCGTCGGTAAGGCGGAAAGCAAACAAATCGGAATCATCGAGCCACCGCCAAAGCTCCTTGTCCCTGAACCGGAAGGCCAGCTCAAGCATCGTGTCTGTAATCATCCCCTTCATAGCTAATCCTCCCCAACTTAAAATAAAACAAACCGGTAGCCTCAACGGACTCAGGCTCGGCCCTTGCATCCCTTAGCTACTTTGACAAAGGTAAGCAATATCATTGATATAAAGAAATAAAGGACCGACTATTTTCACTAAGTTCCTCAAATATACGCATTTAGTAGGATTGCTTTACAGTTTGTGGATATTTACTGACGGCTACATGCCACACCTGACTTCATCACTATTTCATCGCTATTCATCACATCCGCTATGACTATCGGGAAGAGCAAAATACAACCAAGTGAGGGAGCACACGAGCATCTATGCGCAGCACGCAGCCGCACCACATCCACCTGCTTTCTCATCTAAGAGAAGTCTGCGTAGCGTCTGTGGTCGTCCGTGGCAGCAGCCCGGCCAACAGAAGAACCTCGCCCTACTCTATGACATAGGCCGCCACGATCTCACCCACATAGGCAGTATGATAGTCGCCGTCGGGATGGATGCCACGGGGATACCAACGCTCTGTGTTAGCCTCACTGATGGCCCGGGCATCCTGCTTCTGCTGGTAGACAATGCGACATTCCAACGTGAGGGGAAGCTCCTTGTAGCCTCCGACACCATTCACCTCTGCGGGCTCCGGTGTGAGACCTGCCAAGGCAAGCTTATCGGTGTCGCGCCCACTCTTGGAGCCGCAGAGCGCTATAATCTTCTTGTCGTAGTCGCCTACCGGAAGACTCATCGTGAACACGGGATTCGCATCGAGCATACCCTTGGTGTAGCGGCTGTCGCGCACAAAAACGGTGAAGACGGGTTTGCCCCAGTCGATGCCGAGCGTGCCCCACGAAACGGTCATTGCATTCTGCCGGTCTCCTGCCTTGGCGCTGAGCAAGATACCATGACTGAGCTTCTGCATAATCTCCGACGCATGCTCAATGACATTGATTTTCCTTTTCATTGTTTACCCTTTCCTTAATTCGATATTTCAGGTTGATACAAGATAGTCTGAGGATGAGAGGCTGCAGCGTTTGAGCTTAGATTCCCCTAACACGGACGCTTGCCCCTCATTCCACATTACCTATATGATAGTACAAAATTAGTGCTTATTTCCCTTACCGTCAAAAATAGGAGCGAGGAAATTTGGCCATTCGAGTAGAAAAATCTAAATTTGCAACAGCTGAGCCAGAGGCAGCAAGCCCCACATCAGCTCTGCAACACGCACGGTGGGGCTCATCCACTATGAGGTATAGTCGGAACTGGGACGGGACAGAAAGACATCAAGGAAACATCGTATAACTTCAATCACTATGAGAAAAACTTATTCTGTACTTTTAATCATGGCTCTGATGCTATTCAGCTCACTCACTGTCAGTGCAGCTGCAAAGAAGAAAGGCAAGGCCCCTGTTAGCCCCATCACTATCGGGACCATCGTCTACAACCTCGACGACATCGACGCTCAGTTCAAGGGGCTCCACGACGGTGGCTTCACCAGCTGTCAGCTCAACTGGAACGCAACGAAGATGACACCGGAGTTTGCCGCAAAGGTGAAGGCCGCCGAAGAGAAGTGGGGCATCAAAGTTACCACCGTGGTCGGCGTGCCCGGAAAGGGCATCGAATGGAACTTCACCAAAGGTCCCTCCACAATTGGTCTCGTGCCGGCCTACGACCGCTGGGACCGCGTGAAGATGTACAAGCGCATGATAGACTTCTGTCAGGAGGCCGGCGTGAAATACATGCACTCCCACTTTGGCTTCATTCCGGAGGACATGTCCAGTGAGCAATACCAGACCTTCATCCAGGTGATGCGCTTTCTGGCTGAATATGCCAAAGCCAAGCAGGTGGACATCCTCTTCGAGACCGGCCAGGAGACCCCCATCACGCTGTGCCGTGCCATCAAGGACATCGGCACCGGCAACCTCGGCATCAACTGTGATGTAGCCAATCTGCTGCTCTATGGCAAGGCCAATCCCACCGATGCCATTCGCATCTTTGGTCCCTTAGTGAAGGACATCCATGCCAAGGACGGCTGCTATCCCACACGCGACAACCCCTATGTGCTGGGACAGGAGAAGCCTATTCCTCAGGGCGACGTCGACTTTCCAGCTATTATCAAGCTGCTCAAGGAGGAGGGCTACAAGGGAGCCATCACCATTGAGTACGAGCTCAACGACCGCAGCAAGGACTATCTGGAAAACACGCGCAAGTATCTGCAGGACTTAATCGACAAAGAGTAACGACCACTTGCCGACTATCCGCTCATCGTTCCATCCCCATGCCACGCATCCCAACACGCGCGTCATGGGGATGGATGTTAATCCACCGACCATGCTGAGCTGCCGTCGGACGAGCTGTGAAGAGTCCAAAGAACCGCCTTTGGGTTTTATATTATAAAAAAGTATCCATAAGGAGGCCACATTTGAAGCTCTTGAGGGCAGATTTGGCACTTTGCCAGGAGAAACATTAGGAAGGTAAGTATTTTTCTTCTTATATTTGAATTCGGGAAACCGATATTCCCTAAGTCAATATCTTAAACCAAAACCATAGTAACATGAAGAAGAAAAGACTAACCCCAGCCCAGACATTCCCCCAAGGAATGCGCATCACGCTCATAGCGCTGGCCGGCCTTCTCGGGCTGTCAGCCCCATCATGGGCAGTGAAAAACATGACTCCCGCTGACGAGCTCGCTATCGTCCAGCAGGGGAACGACAACATTCGTGGAAGCATTGTGGACAAAAACGGTGAGCCGATTGTGGGAGCCACCGTGAAGGTTCGCGGTGCACAAGGTGGTGCCATTACCGACGCCGAGGGTCACTTCACGCTCAAGGCAAAGCAAGGTGCCGTACTGGAGATATCCTATGTGGGCTATGAGCCCCAGCAAATCACGGTGAGAGGCCATGAGCCACTCACCGTGAAACTCAACGAGACCGTCAACGAGCTCAATGAGACCGTGGTCATCGGCTATGGTGTCATGAAGAAACGCGACCTTACCGGCTCCGTTGCCCAGCTTAAAGGCGACGAGATAGAAAGCGTGTCGGTGCCCAACCCCGTATTGGCACTGCAAGGCAAGATGGCCGGAGTCGTGGTGTCGAGCAACAATGGTGACCCTTCAGGCTCTTTCAAGGTGAGAATCCGAGGCAACAACTCCATCAACGGAAGCAACGACCCGCTCTATATCATCGACGGTATGCCTGCTATGGTGGGAGCCCTGAACACGGCCGACATAGAGTCGGTAGAGGTTCTGAAGGATGCATCGGCAACAGCCATCTACGGTTCGAGAGGTGCCAACGGAGTGGTGCTCATCACTACACGGGCCGGGAAAGCCGGCAAGACACGCATCGTCTACGACGGTAGCATCAGCTCGACATCTATCATCAAGAAGCTGGACCTACTCAACTCAGAGGAATACTGTAAGCTCATCAACATTCAGCAAACCAACGACACAGGAAAGCCCTATTTCACGGACAGCCAGATAGCCGAGCTCTCCAAACATTCCACTGACTGGCAGGACATTGCCTATAGAAATGCCATGGCCATGAACCACAATCTGACGGTGAGTGGAGGCTCGGAGCGGACGAAGATACTGGTCAGTGGTTCGTTCAACGACCGCGACGGCATCGTATCGCCGGGCAACTTTAAGCGCTACATCCTTCGTGGCAATATCACGCAGGAAATCTGCAAGGGCCTCAGTCTAAACCTCATCACAGGCTATGCACGGCGCGAACACACAGGTAGCGGATCCAGTCAGAATAACCGTGGAGGTAGCTATTTCGGCGCGGCCGTATCTACCCCTCCTACCGTCACAGCCTACAATGAAGACGGAACTTGGAGGAATATGAAGATAACCTATCCTTTCTCGTCCAACGCCCTGATAAATCTCGTCAACTACCGCTCAACCCACAAGAGCGAGTCAGCCAACGACGTCATCACCGTGAACGCCGCCGTGAACTGGACTCCCATCAAGGACCTCACACTGCGCTCCACCTTAGGTATTGACACGAGAAATGTACGCCACAACAACTATGTATTCTCTGATGCCCTTGAGGAAACAAACAGCGCCTCAGTGAGCTCAGAATTCACCAACAACCTCACCAACGAAAACACGGCTACCTGGACGCATGACTTCGGCAGTCACCACGTCGGGGTAATGGGCGGCCTCACCTACCAGCGTTCCGTTTACCGAAACATGGGTGCCAGCGGCAACGACTTTATCAGCGACATACCTGAAAGCTATGCTTTAGGCAGTGCCTCCACGTTCGGTATTCCCTATTCCGGGTACAGCAAGTGGACCATGCTCTCCTACCTGGGTCGTGCCAACTACAGCTACAAAGGCCGCTACATGGTCACGGCTTCGATGCGTGCCGACGGTTCCTCACGTTACAGCAAAGGCAACAAATGGGGCTACTTCCCCTCCTTCGCACTCGCTTGGCGCATCTCTGACGAGAGCTTCATGAAGGCCCTGACTTTTGTCAACGACCTTAAACTGCGCTTAGGCTATGGCTCCACTGGATCGACAGCCATCGGTGCCTACGCCACCCTTAACATGCTCGCTCAAGGAAAGACGGCCATCGGCGAGAGCGGTACACAAACCTACTATGCTGCCAGTACCACTCTGCCTTCCAACCTAAAGTGGGAGACCACCGACCAGTTCAACATAGGCTTGGATGGCACGCTGCTCAACTCGCGTCTGCGCTTCACCATTGACTGGTATCACAAGATGACCCGCAACCTTCTGAACCCTGTCACCATACCCGCTTCAACCGGATACTACAACACCTTCCGCAATATTGGAAAGATGCAGAACAACGGTCTTGAGCTGTCGGTCAGCGGTGACATCTTCAGCACCGAAGACTTCCGATGGACAGCATCCGGAAACATCTCCTTCAATAAGAACAAGGTTGTGAAACTCTATGAAGGGCAGTCGATATATACCGGAGATGTCGGCGGCACAGCCTATCTGAACGGCAACACCTGTATCATCACCGAGGGGAAGCCCCTCGGCACCTTCTACACGCTGAAGGAAGACGGATACGACGAGAAGGGACGCATCAAATATGTGGACAAGACCAAAGACGGCATCATCAACGACGACGATAAGTTCTTCACCGGTGATGCCAACCCAGACTTCACCTACGGCCTGACTACAGACATCTACTACAAAGGGTTCGAACTCAGCATGATGCTTCAAGGAAGCCAAGGCAATGACATTTTCAATGTCGGGGCAACCGCAGATTTGGATTTAGGCTACGGCCTCAACGTGCGTCGCGATGTGCTCTACAACCACTGGGATGCCAGTATGACCGATGAGCAAAAGGCACATGCCAAATATCCCATCATCTCGCGGTCGGTCAACAACCGTGCTTCCGACCGTTATATTGAGGATGGGTCCTACCTTCGCCTGAAGAACATCTCCCTGGGCTACAACCTGCCGTTGGCCAAGATGAAAATCAACTGGATGAAGGGACTCAAGGTATATGTCTCTGGCCAAAACCTCCTCACGCTGACCAACTACTCCGGCTACGACCCAGAGGTAAACTCCTGGGGAAGCGATACTGTCGCCTTCGACTATTACACACACCCGAATACGAAAAGCATCACCTTCGGTATCCGAGCAGAATTCTAATAACGACCTCAACCCAAAGAATTATGAAAAAGACTATTATATTACTTGCTGCCACCCTGCTGACCCTTTGCTCCTGCAACGACCTTTTGGAAGAGCACCCCAAGGCTGTGGCCGCAGAAACTTTCTACAGTACGGAGAAAGAATTGGACGCCGCACTCTTAGCCCCAATAGCGAAGATGAGCGTTTGGGATGGATTCGGGCTGCTTTCCTGGGGATTGCCGGAGGATCTCTCTGACATGATAAATGGCACTGGCTCATGGGCCCAACCCGGCGAATACAAGGAACTGAATCCCACCAACTATGGAAGGACTGATGCCATATGGCGACGACTCTACATGGCTATCCGCGACTGCAACATTCCTTTGTCACGTATTCCTGAAACGGCTCTTGACGAGAGCACCAAGGCAAAATACGAAGGACAGTTCCGCTTCCTGCGCGGATTCTACTATTACTATCTTGTGCGGTGCTTCAACAAAGGCATACTGCGCACAGAAAACAACATGGCTGAATACGATGTAGCGATGAGCGACAGTAAGGCACTCTTTGACTTCCTGACACAAGACTTGGAATTTGCTGCAGCAAATGCACCGGAGAAGGTTTCTACGGTGGGACTGCCGACCCGATATGCCGCCTTGGCCTTGCTCTCCGATGTGTATCTGTGGCAAAAGAACTACTCCAAAGCAGCTGAATGCGCTAAGAAAGTCATCGACAGCGGCAACTACAAACTGGTAACGGTGAAGAAAGCCGAGGATTTCGATAATGTCTTCGGACCCGACTTAGGCACCAGCACGGAGGAGATATACTACCAGAAATTTGACAACACCACTCCGGGATATAGTCAGTCTATCGTGATGTTCCTCTCCTACCCCGGTGCTAAGCCTCGCGGCCATGCCTTCAATCCGAATGGTGGCTGGCACGGCTTCTATTCCAAGGCCGACGAACCGCTTATCGCTAATTGGAGTGAGAAAGACTTGCGCCGACAGTACGACCTCTATGAGCAAGATTTAGGATTACAGATAGGAAAAACCTACATTCCAAGTAAGTTCACAGACCCAAGTCCACAATCCGGCGGCAACGACCTGCCTCTGATTCGCTATACGGATGTGCTACTCAACTTCGCAGAAGCCTCGACAATGGCTGCCGGGAAGACAACGGCAGAGTCTATCGAAGCCCTGAACCAAATTCGCAGGCGTGCCTACGGTTATTCCCCATCTGAGCCTTCGACGGTGGACTATCTGCTGGCAGATTACAGCACAAAGGAGAAGTTCCTGGAGATACTCGACAACGAGGAAGCCTACGAGACCTATGCCGAAGGCAAGCGCTGGTTCTACCTGAAACGCCGCGGCATCATTAAGGAGCAGGTGAAGAAAGAACAAGGCGTGGATGTCTCTGACAACAGCCTCCAGTTCCGCATTCCCGTCTCAGAGTACGACTACAACAAGAAGGTGACTCAGGCCGACCAGAATCCGGGCTACTAAGCGCTTGAGATAGGCTTCAGAAGTAAGATAAGGCAGAAAATATAGTATAGTGTAATCAACAACTCCGGTCTTCCTGTTGCCCCATCAACACGAAGAGCCAATAGGAAGACCGGCAATGAACGCTAATGATGAGAGGCAATTCATTCAAGGCTGTAAACATAAAGGTGGTCGGGCTCGTCGTTACCTGTCTGGTCTTCTCTCCTACAGCACTGTCAGAGAGGCTCTACGCACAGACAACCCCGACGGACAAGATGGATGCGGTCATGTCGGCCGGCTACCAAAAAGTGTGGAACAAGGAAGTGCAAGCACGCATCGACCGCGACATCCGCACCTATAGGATGGCTGATGCCACCTTGCAATTCGCGGGCAGCGTAAACCGTAAGGGCGTGCGGATAGAGCAGGTGAGCCACGACTTTCTTTTCGGGTCGAACACCTTCCTTTGGGGCGACTGCCACTCCCCACACAACGACAGCATTTATTCCAACACCTTCGGGACCCTGTTCAATGCCGCCACCATAGCTTTCTACTGGCGGGATTTAGAGCCCACAAAAGGTCAGCCGAGGTTTGCGGCCGGTTCGCCCTACATCCACCGTCGGCCGGCTCCCGACCCGATAGTGGCATTCATGAACCGTCACAATGTCAACATCAACGGCCATTGCATCATCTACGGTCAGCCGTTTGCTATCCCTGCCTGGATGCCTGACAGCCGACTCCAGATGGACAGCCTCTTCAAGGCCCACATTCAAGAGCTGGCCTCCAGATATACCGATAAGATACAGCGATGGGATGTGGTGAATGAATGCTATGACCAGGTGAACCGCCACCTCATGCCCGACGACTACACTTTCAGATGCTACCAGTGGGCCAACGCTTTCTTTCCCAAGAGCGTCAGCTTGAACATGAACGAATGCGATATGCATTGGCCCACTACCGATATCAACCATTATGTTGAGATTGCCCGCAACCTCCTGTTTCGAGGCGCCCGCATCAACAACTTAGGTATCCAGAGCCACATCATGTCGACGGATGAAATGGAACAGATGGCTGAAGGAACCATCAGATATCTCACACCAGAACATATATGGGCCAACCTGCAGGCACTCTCGAAAGCTGAACGGCCCATTTACATCAGCGAAGTGACCGTCTGCGCCCCGGACAGCACGCCTCGCGGACTGGCTATCCAGGCAGCTGTGACCCGCAACCTCTACAGAATCTACTTCAGCCATCCTAATGTACGCGGCATCACATGGTGGAACATGGTCGACCATGGTGGCTTCAAGGGCGAGCCGCTCTACTCGGGCATTTACGACGTTGACATGAGGCCCAAGCCTGTCTATCATGTTCTGGACACCCTCATCCATCAGGAATGGACCACCCGCCTCACACAAGCTCCCGACAAGAACGGCGAGCTCCACTTCCGTGGGTTCAAAGGCCGTTATCGGATAACTTGGACCGACAAGAAGGGGCACCACCACGAGTCTTTCATCCATTTGGACAAGGATGGAGCCTTCCAACTTTAACAGCATCAATTAATCATCACCTATAAACAAGTATTATGAGAATCAAGCCAATAGCATTAACCTGCGTGGTCCTGTTGTCGACCACCTGCTGGGCACAGACCCAGATTCCTCTGTCAGCAAAGCAAGACGTAGAGGGCATCATGAGTAAAGAATATTGGAAACTATGGAATCCAAAGGTTCAGTCTAAAATCGACCGCGACATCGAGCAGAACCGCAAAGCTGATGCCACAGTAAGTCTGCCAGGCTTGAAGCCCGGAACTCCTGTGAGTGTGGAACAAACGTCAAGCGACTTCATCTTCGGAGCGCACATCTTCAACTTCGATCAATTGGGCTCAAAAGAATGTAACGACAAATATAAGAATCTCTTCGGGACACTCTTCAACCGCGCAACCGTGGGCTTCTATTGGAAAACCTTCGAGACTCGGCCCGGAAGAAAACGCTACAGGGAGGAATACTGGGACACTGAAGATTGGTGGAATAACCAACAAAATCCGAAATATCAAGCCCACTGGCGTCGCCCGAGCACCGACAAAATCATAGACTTCCTGGAGAGCCGTGGCGTGGCCATCCACGGGCACCCCATGGTATGGGGCAACATGCGGTGGCAAAGGCCGACCTGGATTTACAAGATGCTGACTCCAGAGGAAAAGAAGGAGATGGACAAGCTCGTCGACAAATACCCTGACACCTACGACATACTCTCGGAAACACGCTACGGCAAAGAATGGAAGAATGCTACCAGCGAGCAGCTGAGCACCACCTTCAAGAGCTTTGGCGAAAAACTGAACAGGCTCTACGAGATGCGTGTGCGCGACCTCATCAAACACTACGGCAATCGCATCAGCTCATGGGATGTGGTCAATGAGAGCGCTACCGACTTTGCCCACGGCAAGATGATTCCCGGACAATTACTCATGAAGTCGGACTACGGCATAATGCCTGGCGACTACACCTACAAGGCCTTCAAGACAGCCGAGGACTGTTTCCCGCAAGGCGTGTGGAAGAACATCAACGACTACTGGGGAGGACCGGAATACGGACAACAGATAAAGAGCCTCATCAGCCGCGGGGCAAAGATCGATATAGCAGGGTCGCAGATGCATCTCTTTAACCCTCAGCAGTGTCTTGACATTGCAGCAGGGAAGAATATCGAAACCCCCACGCAAGTATGGAATCTGATGAACAGCATCTCGTCGGCAGGAGTACCCATCTGCCTGAGTGAGATCACCATCACCTCGCCCACCACCGACCATCGCGGACAGATGATACAAGCCATCATTGCCCAAGATCTCTATCGCCTCTGGTTCAGCATCAAGGACATGAAGGCCATCACCTGGTGGAATGTCGTGGACGACTGCGGAGCTCCTGGTGAGCCCTCTGTATCGGGACTGTTCACACGCGACATGCAACCCAAGATGGCTTACTATGCCCTGAACAACCTTATCAATAAGGAATGGAGGACCAGCCTGAAATTGAAAGCCGGAAAGGATGGCACTGTCAAATTCCGTGGGTTCCGCGGGAAGTACCGCATCACCTATACCAATGTGCAAGGAGAGGAAAAGACCGTAGAATATCATGTGCAATAGAAAGCAATCAAAGGGCATGAGGAAAGCTTTGCTACCCTATAAGTGGGAGCTGGTCATCATGTTGTGGTTTGCCTACTTCCTTAACCAGGGCGACCGGCAGATTTACAACGTGGTGCTCCCGCTTATCCGCGACGACCTTCATCTGACCGATGTGCAACTGGGTCTTGTAGCAACGGCCTTCACCGTAACCTATGGGTGCCTCGTTCCACTCGGCGGCTTTCTTGGCGACTTCATGAGCCGTAAGAAGATTATCCTCACCAGCCTTTTGGTGTTCAGTATCGGCACCCTTTGCACGGGATTTTGCGGAGGCTTGCTCTCGCTCATCCTTATTAGAGGTATCACTTCGGGTGGTGGAGAAGCATTCTACTACCCATCAGCAACCTCACTACTGAGTCAGTACCACCGGAAGACAAGAGCCATGGCTATGTCCATCCATCAGACATCGCTCTACGTGGGCATCATAGCAAGTGGCTTCATTGCCGGCTACATTGGAGAGCGCTGGGGATGGCGGGCCTCCTTTGCCACCTTCGGCGCAGGCGGATTGCTCGTAGCCGTCTATCTTGGCTTCCGACTGAAAGACACTCCCCAAAAGCAGGAAACGCCCGGTACCAAGATTACCCTGAGCTTTGTGGCCAGGGAAATCTTCAAACGGAAGACCGTGTGGATGCTGTGCCTTGCCTTCGGGTGCATGTGCTTCGTCAATATCGGCTACGTAACTTGGATGTCGACTTATTATTACGAAGAGTTCCATCTGCCTCTTTCCGTGGCTGGCTTCACGTCGATGTTCTATCACTTTGCGGCAGCCCTTGCCGGCGTGCTGATAGGAGGACGTCTGTCCGACCGCAGAGCCCTGCACGACCGCAAGGCCCGGATAAGAACTGAGTTCATAGGACTGCTGTGCGGAGCGCCCTTCATCTATCTGATGACCTCCACGACAAGCCTCTATCTCAGTTATGCTATGCTGGCCTGCTTTGGATTCTTCCGCGGCATCTACGACTCCAACCTTTACGCAGCCCTCTACGATGTCATAGAGCCGGAACTGAGAGCCTCGTCCGTAGGCGTGATGACGGCCTTCGCCTTCATCGTGGGCGCCCTGGCCCCTCTCGGCATTGGCTACTTGAAGAGTACGTGCGGTCTTGCTTTCGGCATGTCGCTGCTGTCGCTATTCTATTTGGCTGGTGCCGGCTTCATCTTCATAGCCATGAAGTTCTTCTTTCTCAAAGAATATTACAATGAAAGTCAAATCACACATTAGTTAACTTTTAACACAAAAAACAATGAAAATCATTGACATGAGAGCGCGATGCGTTGCCATTCCTATGAACTGCATGCTGCGCCACAACACGGGAGTCCATCCGGGCTACCTGATGAGAACGATCTTAGAAATCTTCACCGACGAGGGCATCACGGGGCTCGGAGAAGTCGGGGGCGGCGACCAGCGTGCGGCTCTGATGAGACTCAAGCCACGCATCGTAGGCATGAACCCCTTCGATCTTGAAGCCATAAAGATGAAAGTGCTGCGAAGCATCTACTATATTTCCAACTCACGCCTCTACGGTGCCATAGAGATTGCTTGCCTGGACATCATCGGAAAGGCCTGCAACGTGCCGATGAATCAGCTCTTGGGCGGGAAGCTCCGCGACTCCATCCCCATGATAGCTTACTTATTCTGGCGCTATGACCGGCCTCAGGGCGGCAACGACACCTGCGCTGAAGACATGGCCGACTTCTGCGAACAACTGCACGAGGAATTAGGCGTAAAAGCTATGAAACTGAAAGCCGGTGTCATGGATCCCATGGAGGAGGTGCGTGTGCTCCAGCTTTGCCGCCAGCGTCTGGGACCGGACTTCGGATTGCGCATCGACCCCAACGGAGTATGGAGCGTAGCCACTGCCGTCAAGGCCGGGCATCGCATGGAGGAACTCGAACTGCAATACTTCGAGGACCCGTCATGGGGACTTGAGGGGATGAAGGCTGTGCACGATGCCGTGCGCATTCCGCTGGCCACAAATATGTATCCGGCCAAATTCGACGACTTAGGTCCGGCCATCCACATGCGCTCGATAGACATTATTCTTACCGACCTCCACTATTGGGAAGGACCGCGTGGAGTGAAAGACCTTGTAGCCGTATGTCGCACCTTCAACTTGGGAGTAGCCATGCACTCTGGAGCCGAATTCGGCATCGAGCTTGCAGCCATGTTGCACACGGCATCCACCATCCCCCAAATGACCATGCCCGGCGACGCTCACTACCACTATCTGAAAGACGACATCATCAAGGGAGGAAAGATGAAATATGTGGACGGTGCCATCAAGGTGCCCGAGGGCCCCGGTCTGGGCGTCGAGCTGGACGAGGACAAGATGAAATATTACGAGAAATACTATGAGGAGCATGGCGACTACTATGCCCGTTTCCACCAAGACCCGTACCGGCCTAACTGGTACCCTATCGTAGGAGGAATCTAACTATGGGCATTGCTGACTCTTTCAACTTACGAGGAAAGACGGCTTTAGTTACCGGGGCGAGCCAGGGCATAGGGCGAAGCATCGCCCTGGCCTTGGCCGGACTTGGGGCCGACGTGGTGGTGAATTACCGGTCGCAGGACGGACTGGCCGCAAACGTGAAAGCCGAGATAGAGAGCTGCGGGGCAAGATGCTGGCTGTGGAAGTACGATCTGGCTGGCAGCAACCTTGCGGACGATTTTAAAGCATTTCTCAAGGACAATGGTCTCAGCATTGACATCCTGGTGCTGAATGCCTCCGTGCAACAGCGCAACAACTGGGAGAAGATTACCCTTGACGAATTCGACCTACAGATGCATGTCAACGTATGGGCCTCGCTGCAACTGATGCAGTGCTGCGTACCTGCAATGAGAGAACGCCACTGGGGACGCATCGTAACCTTAGGCTCCGTGCAGCAGTACCGTCCCAGCCGTCAGATGACTGTTTACGCCGCCTCAAAAGCCGCACTGCGCAACATCGTCAACAGTCTCGCCGTACAGCTTGGCGGAACGGGCATCACCGTGAACAACCTGGCTCCGGGAACCATTGCCACGATACGCAACAAGGAGGTGCTTGCCGATGCCGACTTCCGCCAGAAAGTGGAGGGCAACATTCCGCTGGGATACATCGGCCAGCCTAACGACCTGGCCGCAATGGCAGCCCTCCTATGCAGCAACGCGGGAAGCTACATCACCGGTGACGACATTCTCGTGGACGGTGGAATGAATCTACCACAATAACATCTAAAGCATATGAGTATAGAACAATATAAGAAAGAGGTTGGGATGATGCACCTCGAAAAGCTCATCCAGACACGTGAGGGCATATCCGATAAAGCCTTTCCCATTCCGGACAAAGAGCTGCTGCAACGCTACGAGCAACTCTACACGGGAGCAGTCAACGACGTGATGAGGGAATTCTGTCTGCTCGATCAGGCTTTGCCAGGGCGCATCAAGCCCTTGCGCGAATATACGGCGGTGGCAGGTTTCGCCTTCACCGTCAAGAGTGCACCCAATGCCAAGATAACGGGCGAGATGGAATACCGCACCCAGATGCTGGACACGATGAAGGAAGACGACTTCGTAGTCTGGGACACCAGTCGCGACCAGAATGCCACGCTTTGGGGAGGTGTCATGACGGCTACGGCAAAAGGCAAGAAGCTGAAGGCCGCCTGCATTGACGGTGGCATCAGAGACACCCATCAGATTCTCGCCGCCGACTTCCCAGTATTTTACGAATACCGCATATCCAACGGTTCCTTGGGAAGATGCATGATATCCAATTACCAGATTCCAATAAAGATCGGAAATGTCACCATCAAGCCGGGAGATGTCGTGATGGGCGACATCGACGGTGTGCTGATTATTCCACGCGACATTGCTTATGAGGTGCTGCTGAGAGCCGAAGAGATAAAGAACAACGAGAAAAAGATTTTCTCTTGGGTCAAGAACGGCGACTCTATCCGCACCATCAAGGAACGTGGCGGATACTTCTAACAGAGCCAATGCAAGAACAGAAAGTAATGGGTTAGTTGGCGTTGCTCAATTGGCGACGCATTAAGATGGGAAATCCGCGGCCTACTTACAGACCGCGGATATCTCGTTTGCCTTCAACGCATAAGCTCGCTCCACGGAACTATTAGAAAGCATCTTCTATGAGCTCACGAGTGATGTCAAGCTGGCGCCGGATAATGCGGTCCATAGAATCGTTGAAACGGAAAGAAGGCAGGAACACACTGAGCGAGGCTATCACCTTCCCTTTCTTCTTTACGGGCACGGCAAATCCGACAATATGATGGGAGTCTTTCATCACATACGGGTCGTGTTCCCTGATTTTATCCAGTCGGGCCAGAAGCTTCTCCTTAGTGTCCAATCCCGACCACTGGTCTTCGGTGGGCAATCCTACATGCTGGATAAAGTCTTCCCTCTCGGTCTCGCTGTAATGTGAGAGCAGCAGCCTTCCCGTAGCCGCCATGTAGACGGGCTTGTCGGTTTTCAAGGCTACTATCACCTGATGAGAGCATTCCGACTTATACACGATATGGCGCTTGTAATTCTTGATGACCGAAAGGATGACGGTCTCATTGAGCATCTCCCTCAAATCCTCAATCGCATATCGCGCACATTTCGCCAGTGGCCGCTCATAGCTGCCTCCAATGGGCAGCAAGGAAGTCATCGGCCCCAGCCTATAACCTCCCCTACGCTTCACTTGCGTCACATATTCTCGGTCTATCAGCGTCTTAAGAATATTGGCGCAAGTTCCTTTGTCTAATCTCAGGCGCAACGCAATTTCACCAAGACTGCAGGAGCGGTCAAGGTTCTGCCCTAAATATTCCAGGATATCTATCGCACGGTTGACTACTTGTATCATTGTTGGTAAATCATCCTTGAGGTAACAAAAGTTTATCCTTCCTAATTCTGCGCAAAGTTATCTATAAATGTTGACATTCCAAAGCAAATACCCCACTCAAAATTCTCACCTCTACGAATAAAACGCCCAAGTTGCTGCATTCCGCCATTTAATGCACCGCCCATCAGTTGGTCATACAATGGTTGCTGCACGCTTTCGGATGACTACTTTGAGTTTTATTTCCAATAATGCTTAAGCCGGATGGACATTACTCTTATATAATTCATGTTCCACAGGCGCTTATGGTCTTTCTGGATTGTAGTGTCTCGCCGTCAGCTCCCGGTTGATGTCGGGACGAAGTGAGCTCAAAATGGGAAAGTGTGCAACGAAAAAGTTTGATTTTTGATGCGAAAAAACAAGGCACCAAAGGTACTGAAACTTTCGGAATCCTTTATAAATAAAAATTGCGAAATAGAGAAAATCGGAGTTATTTAAATTGGTTGGATATGATGCCTCCTTCCAACCTTCCTCACCACGCGTTGGGCAATAGCAGCAAAGACAATATTTATCTTTTTTAACTAAGTAAACAGATATGGATTCAACTCCTCTGTAATGAAAAAACTAAGAACGCAAACCCAGAAAACCTGAACGCATGAAGAAAGACGACGTTAGAAATATTCTTTTGCTTCGTATATACCGGCTGCTACCCACTCGGTTTGATGGCCTAGTAAGCCGGTGGCTGCTGGCTGACACCCCCGCTCAACAGCAGGCTGAGCACGAGGTGTGGAGCAATATGGACATTCCTGCCGACAAGACTACTCGCCGCTCCCTTCAGAGGGTGTACAGCCTGGCTGGTATCAGGCGCAACTCAAGGTTGCGAAGCCTTTGGAGAATCGCCGCCGTTGTCGCTATATTGGTATTGCCTTTTATTGGATACGGCATCTATTACTATCACCAGGAACCCGTGGAATGGATTTCTGTGAGTACGGCAAACGGCCAGCATTGTACCGTCGCCTTGCCTGACGGCACCACCGTCATTCTCAATGCTGGTTCCACACTCAGCTATCCCAAGAATTTCTCCCATTCGGCACGCCCTGTCAAGTTGGCGGGTGAAGCAGTGTTTAGTGTCCGTCATGATGAAGACAAACCGTTCAGCGTATATGCTGGCGGATTAGTGATACGCGACCTGGGTACCCGTTTTGACGTGAAGAGCTATCCCGACGGGCAAACCCTCACCACTCTTGCCGAAGGGAGCCTCTCCGTTTCGGTTAAACGGAGTAAAGGGAAATCGGATGCCGTTATACTGACACCCGACCAGCAGACCTACTACGATCGTACCAGAAGGGCATTCATTGTGAAGCAAGTAGATGCGGAACATGTGCTCGAATGGGTCAACGGCACGTTGTCATTCTCCGAAGAACCGCTTCGCGAGGTTCTCTCCACATTAGGCCGACACTATGATGTTAGTTTCAAGATCAGCAGAAAGGTAAATCTAAACATTCCCATTACGCTCGACATCGACAGTACGGAAAATCTGCAGCGCACACTCGAAATCATGTCACTGATGACGGGCATGAAGTATTCCATTACCGGAAAGACTGTCATCGTCTCCCACCCGTGAACTTAAAACAACTGACAAACAATACCTATTAATACATTAAACCTACAAAACCATTATGAAAGAGACCCAACACCAGCGTAACCCTGTATCGCTCCGCTTGCCGAGACTAATAGGATTGGTGTGCCTGCTTCTCTTGATTACCCAAGCTTCTGTGGCACAGACATTAAAGTTCTCCGCCTCAAAGGTTACCGTAAAAACGGCAATAACGGAAATCAAGAAGCAGACTAACTATTCCGTCGGCTATAGCGGAAAGATACTCAATCTCAATCGTCAGATCACTGTCAATAAGGGTAGCAACACCTTGCGACAGATAATGAATGCCATTACCGGTGATGACTTAACCTATACCATCAACGGGAGGTATATCCTCATCAGCAAGAAACAAAAACAAGACGCTTCCCAGCCCTCACCACGCAGACAGGTGAACAGCGGTGAGCGCCACTCAGTGAAAGGCACTGTCACTGATGCCGGCACCGGCGAGCCACTCATCGGCGCAACCGTGCGTGTGGTTGGCAGCAGCAAAGGCGCACTGACCGACGTTGACGGCAACTACACCATGACCTCCATGGCCCCGTCAGACGAGATAGAAATCTCCTACATTGGCTATAAAACGCGCCGTCAACTCGTCGGCGACGTAGCACTGCTCAACGTGCAACTCTCCTCTGCCGACGACCAGATAGGCGAGGTAGTCGTCGTGGGCTCTGGCACGCAGAAGAAAATTTCAGTAACCGGTGCCATTACTTCAATTAAAGGCACCGAGCTCTCAGCTCCATCATCTTCACTGACCAACAATCTGGCTGGCAAGCTTGCCGGCGTCATCTCATCCACCTCCTCTGGCGAACCAGGCTCCACCTCATCGTTCTACATCCGCGGCATCAGCACCTTCGGCGGCCGTACGTCCCCTCTTATCCTGCTCGACGGTGTGGAGATAACCTCTTCTGACCTCAACAACATACCTCCCGAAAGCATCGAGAGCTTCTCCATACTGAAGGATGCTTCGGCTACAGCCATCTACGGTGCACGCGGTGCCAACGGAGTGATGCTCATCACCACGAAGAGCGGAGTAGAGAACACCAAAGCCAGAATCAACGTCAGGGTAGAGTCATCGATGGTGAAACCCGTCAACATGGTGGACTATGCCGACGGAGCAACCTATATGCGCACCTACAACGAGGCCCAACTCTCACGCAATCCTGGTATGGAGGCACGCTACAGCGAGGAGACCATAGAGCGTACCGCCAATCACGTCAACCAGTACGTCTACCCAGATGTCGACTGGTACGACCTGATGTTCAGAGACTACACCCTGAGTCAGCGTGCCAACGTCAATCTCACCGGTGGCGGCTCGCGCGTATCCTATTATATGAGTATCCAAGCCAACCACGACGACGGCATGCTGAAACGTCCAAGCCACTATTCCATCAACAACAACTTCAACCGATGGATGTACATCTTCCAGAACAACATCGGCTACAAGGTGACAAAAACCACCAAGCTCGACCTGCGCATGATGGCCCAGATACAGTCGCTGTCGTCGCCCAACGTCTCGTCGTCTTCCATCTTCTCCGCTATCTATAACAACAACCCCGTCACCTTTCCAGCCGTGTTCCCCCGCCAGCCTGGTGACACCTATTTGAAGTTCGGTTCCGGTTCGCTCGGCAATCAGCGGTACTACACCAACCCCTATGCCAACATGGTGAACAACTACCGCAAGACCAATGCCAACAAGCTCAACATCACTCTTAACGTCGACCAGAAGCTCGACTTTATCACTAAGGGGCTGTCGCTCACGGCACTCGTCAACTTCAACAACACCGCGTCAACCTACTATACCCGCTCGCTCGAGCCCTATATCTACCAGATTGACACAGAGGCATGGAATCCCGACTATCCCGACAACTACACGCTGCAGCTTCTGCGCACCGGTACGGAATACATCACAGAGTCAGCACTCTCGCGCACAACTACCAACAACTTCTATTTCGACGGGCGTCTCAACTACTCCCGCTCTTTCGGCCGGCACAACGTCACAGGAATGCTGATGTACATGATGCGTGAGGCTATCGGACAGTCGGTGCTGCCACACCGGAACCAAGGCTTTTCCGGCCGTGCCACCTACGATTACGACAACCGCTACCTCTTTGAGCTCAATTTCGGCTACAACGGTACAGAGCGCCTGCCAAAGCACCACCGATTCGAGTTCTTCCCGGCAGTATCGCTGGGTTGGGTGGTAAGCGGCGAGAAATTCTGGGAACCGTTAGAAAAGTATGTCGACTTCCTCAAACTCCGTGCCTCTTACGGACTTGTGGGCAGTGACGAGACTGGCTCGTCGGCCGGTGCGCCGCACTTCCTGTACATGAACTCGGTGAGCATCGGTGGCGGCACCCAGTACACTTCGGGCTACACCAACCGCGTCACCTACAAGGGCTCCGCCATCACGGCCTACGCCACCATCAACCCACGTTGGGAGCGCGCAAAAGAACTGAACTTTGGTCTCGACATGCGCATCCTGGGACAGATTAATGTCACCTTCGACATCTATCATAACAAGCGCGACCGCATACTTATGAAGCGTGCATCCTTCCCCACGGTACTGGGCTATCGCTCCGCCGTGCCCTTCCAGAATGTAGGCAAGGTGGACAACAAGGGTTTGGAGCTGGCCGTCAATTGGCATCGCAACCTATCCAAAGACTGGTTCGTCGACCTGCGCGGAACCTTCACCTACGTCCGCAATAAGTACGTCTTCATCGATGAAATCGACTATGGCGCCACCTGGCAGCAGCAGACCGGCAAGGCATTGGCCGCCCGCTATGGCTACGAGGCCATAGGCCTCTTCCAAAGTAATGAAGACATCGCCAGCAGCGCCGACCAGAGCTACTTCGGATCCACCGTCATGCCTGGCGACATCAAGTACCGTGACATCAACGGCGACGGTGTCATCAATACGCTTGACCGTAAAATGATCTCGCCCTATGGCTCCACACCGCGCATTCAGTACGGCTTCGGCGTGAGCACTACATGGAAGAAGCTTGACTTCAGCGTGTTCTTCAACGGCTCGGCCAAGCGCACCATACTCCTGTCAGGCTTTCATCCCTTCAATGCCTCCGATGCCAGCAACCACCGCAACCTCATGCAGTGGATTGCCGACAGCCACTGGACAGAGGGGGCCGACAACTCCGGTGTGAAGTATCCACGGCTTGGTCTGCTCTCCAACCAGACAGCCAACAACACAGTGGACAGTTCCTGGTGGCTGCGCTGTGGCAACTTCCTGCGCTTCAAGACACTTGAGGTCGGATATTCGTTCCCGTTTGTGCGCATTTACTTCAGCGGCGACAACCTCGCTGTATGGTCTCCTTTCAAGTATTGGGACCCAGAACTGGCCTTCAGCACATATCCCCTCTCACGCACACTTAACATTGGTGCACAATTCAAGTTTTGATAATGACTATCATGCCAATCAGACCTATAAAGAACGCCAAAATGAAAAAGATAACAAAGATATACAAATCCGCCTTGGTTTCGGTGGCACTTCTCGGCTTTACCTCCTGTAACTACCTTGACGTAGTTCCCGTTGAGACTGCCGACATCGATGACATCCTCACTAACGAGTCGTCTGTCATCAGCCAGCTTTATTCCTGTTACTCACTCCTGCAGGGCGAGGCAGCGGGTTACCACACCGTCGATGCCGTCGACGGTCTCGGCGACGAGTGCGTGCTGCCACAAGAATGGAACTACCGTAGCTCCAACGAACAGTATAATAATATAACTCCGGAAACGTCAACCTCGTGGGCAAATCCTTGGAAGGAACTGTACGACCAGATTGGCAGAGTCTGGGAGTTCCAAGAACTTCTCGCAAACGCTAAGGACAAGCTACACCTTAATCCGAACCATTATGCACAGTATATGGGCGAGGCCAACTTTCTGAAAGCCTGGTATCATTTCAGACTACTCAAGTACTTCGGCCCAATAACCATCGTTGACAGCCGGCCTGCGCAGAACATTGCCAAAAAGGATATCCCCGGACGTTACCACTTCGACTATTGCGTGCACTATATCGACAGTCTGCTGACTGAAGCTGAGGCTGTGCTCCCGGAAAAATATCCTCAAAACTCAGAATACTCGCGTGCCACATCGCTGACCTGCAAAGCCGTGCGCGCGCAACTGTACCAGTTTGCTGCTTCGCCACTGTGGAACGGCAGTTTCCCCGACCGCACTTGGAAAAACACCAAATTCCAAACACCCGGCTATGGCTATGAACTCGTCAGCCACACCTATAATCGTGAGAAATGGGTCAAAGCACGTCAGGCTTGTAAGGAGGCCATTGAGGCCGCAGAGGCTGCTGGATGCGCCCTCTTTGACATCGATGCATCCGAAACGCTCAGAAAAAACCAGTCGGTTCCGCTGCCCACTATACCAGGTGTAACCGACGAGACATTCCGGAAGCGAGTGATGATGCTGCGCTACATGATGAACGCTACGCCCGGAGATGGAAACAACGAAATCATTTGGGGCATTCCGACGCGAAACCTGCTCATGTACGACATCCGTACAAACCCCTCCATTCCACGCTACGTGATGCTCACCAATGCCGGTGCCAAAATAGGCGGTATGGGCGGATTGTCACCAACGCTCTCCACCGTGGAGAAATTCTTTACTGCCAGGGGAATAAAACCTGCCCTTGATTCCAAGTTCACGCCAGAGTCCGACTGGTTCAAGCCCGCCAGCGGTGATGTCATCAACCTCTGCATGGGGCGTGAGCCGCGCTTCTATGCTTGGCTGTCCTTCGACGGCGACGAGTACTCCACCCGTCTGAATGGCGGTCAGCCGGCCTACGTCCACATGCGTGACCCTAACACCAATGGCTACAAAGCCTCGGTGGGACTCAAGTACTACTGCGTCACGGGATTCCTGAGCAAAAAATATGTACAGCCAAACTTCTATTACACAGGGAACGGATGGACCGACACCTACACCAACTATGTAGTACCCGTCATCCGATTGGCTGAGCTCTACCTTGACCTTGCCGAATGCGACGCACAGCTTGGCGACGCTTATAAGGACGAGGCTTTGGAATATCTCAACCGGGTGAGAAAAAGAGCCGGCGTGCCGAACGTCACCGACGAGACCATGGCTAAGACAGGAGAAACGTTGCTGCAGACAATCCTGGACGAACGCTTTGTCGAACTGTTCAACGAGGGCTACAGATACTACGACATACGCCGCTACCTGCAGGGCCGGGAGTGCATGAATAGCAGCAACTTCTATGGTCTCAACGCGATGGTCACAGGGCCGACCTTAGAGGAGTTCAACAAGCCCACTAAGATTAATCAACCCATCAAGTGGAGCACCCGACGCTACCTCCTACCAGTGCCTGCATCCGACTACTACTCCACACCTAACATGGTACAGTCACCGGGCTATTAGACAATTCATAAGTCAAATTCATAAGTCACCAATTAAGAATCATCATAATGAAGCTGAAATATTTGATATCAGTCTACTTACTGGCAAGCCTGGCGCTCATTTCCTGCGAAGAGAGCTACGACCTCTTCCCCGACAGTTCGAAGCAAGTCATCGCAGTGGGTGGCGACAACATGGTGGATATCTCGATGAACACCACGCAGGATAAGGTCAGCAACAGTATACTCGTGCTCAAGGGCGGAGGAAAGCCATCCACGACAACAGATGCCACACTGCGAGTGATGTCGCTCGAGGAGGCTTGCGAAGAGTGGGGATACAACGAGAACGAGATAGCCATCCTGCCTGAGGGCACATTCTCCTTGGAGCAACACCTCTCCATAGACCGTGACTCCAACCATGTCTATACAAAGGTCACATTCTACCCGGTGGCCATCTACAAGGCTCTGCACAATAAGCCCAACGCTAAATGGGTACTGCCTTTACAACTCGCATCGCGTACTGACACCGTATTCTCTCACAGCAGTTTCCTGATGTATCAGTGTACGGTGACGGCACCAAAGGCTGAATGGGCTTTCGACGATAAGAATGAGGAAGTGACGTTCCGCACCGACACGCTACCCCTGCCGATAGTACTCGGCAACATTACAGACAACGGCAAGCAGTTCACTTGCACTATCAATGCCGACAAGGCCGACTCGCTCGTACAGGCATACAATGCCAGCCACGGCACTTCTTATGAGCCACTGCCAACCGCAGCCTATACCCTTTCCGAGGTTACAATTTCCCAAGGACAGGTGCAGAGCCATGGGAACCTCATACTAACGCGAGATGGCATGACCGCCGACCACACCTACCTCTTGCCGCTTCGCGTCACTACCGACAATGAGGGGCTGGAAGCCACTGACGAGGTGAGGTATATCACTGTCACCAATCCGAGCGTGTGCTACCAAGCTATCGACCACGCAAAGATGAGCATCGCTTTCTGCAATAGCCAACAGCCAGAGCCTAATGCAGCCTATTCAATGATTGACGGCGACGAAACCACTTACTGGCGTTCACGCATCATGGCCACCACTGCCGACCGTAACAGGTGGCTCGCATCTGCCATCGAAGACGACTATATCTACCCCGACGATGATGGATTGTATGTAAGTCAGGCCTATGGACTCAACCGTAAAAGCTGGGGAGAACATTCACCGGGCTGCTACGGCATCCGCCGCTCGCCTAACATCACGCTCGTCATCGATCTCGGCCATACAGCCACCATCAGCGGTGTGCGGTTAGCTAAGCTCACTGCACTCGTGCAAACTATAAAGACCGTAGAATTCAGCGTGGCCGACAAATTCTCATTCAAGACCATCCGCGACGGCGGTACAAAGGCTAACTACGACACAGCCGACAATGGCAACCTTTGGAAGCCCCTCTTCACCATGCGGCTGCCGATGGCCATTGGAACTTATCGACGCAACGTGGAAACAATGAGCCAATGCGTCAGAGGGCGGTTCCTGCGACTGAGGGGCACCGGCACTTATGCATCGTCCGCTTACGGCGACATCGGATGTAGCGAGCTCTATGTCACAGAAGTAGTCAGTGTCAACGGTTATCCCTTCAACGGACAATAACAGCTGACATGGGTCAAAGAATTACAGAAATCAAGAATTAAGCATCTATGAAGAAAATAACAACGGCCATACTCTCAATGGCATTTACCTTCACCGTGTGCGGATTGCCTGGCTGCTCCGACAGCGAGAACGACGTGGAAACCGTACAACCCAACGACAGCGTGGCCAACGACCCCAATCTTATGCCAGGCACCGGAGGAGGCTATCTCTTCCTGCACATGACAAACGCTGACTACGGACGGCTCTTCTACTCGGTCTCGCGTGACGGTATCTCTTGGACCACACTCAATGGGGGAGAGATGATATCGCGGTTTTACAACGGTCACCCGGGAGTCTGCCGGGGTGGAGACGGCAAGTGGTACATGATATCCATGTCGTCCACCGAACAGCCCTACTACCCCGTGCTGTGGTACACCGATGATCTCATCACATGGAAGCACCGCGACCTGCCAAGCTCCATGCAGGACCTCTCAGATTACAAAGAGAACGGACACCCCTGGTCCACAGAACACGGATGGTACGGCGCACCGAAGATGTTCTACGACGAGGTCTCCGGTCAGTATATGATTACGTGGCACGCCGGCCGCTCCGATGTCACCTTGTGGACGGACGAATACTACCACTCCAACCGCACGTTCTATACGCTGACGCGCGACTTCCAGACGTTCACCAAGCCACAACGTCTCTTCCACTTCGAAGGACATGAGAGCCTGCCTACCATCGACGCTATCATCATCAAGTCGGGCTCTACCTACTACGCCGTCTACAAGCATGATACTTGGTTCGACGACGTATGGGCAGGACAGGATGGCCTTGACCGCAACTGCCTGCACATAGCCCACTCCTCATCGCTCACTGGCCCCTACGTCACAGGCAACAAGATTTACGAGACATCAGAATACCTTGAGGCCCCAACTGTAGTGCCTTCGCCCGACGGCAAACGGTGGTATCTGTACGCTGAGGCCTATGTCTCGGCAGGCAAGCCCTACCGCATGTTCTCAGCGCCCTCGCTCGACACACCACTGTGGACACCCGTCACCATCAATCCACCTAAGGCACGTCACGGAAATATGCTACGCCTCGACGAGAATACCTACATGAACGTGGTGCGTGCGTTCGAATAATGAAACAGCTTAATACGCTATAATCAACAACCTAAAATTCTACATTATGACTAAAAACATCTTAAGACTGCTTGTCCTGGCCTTCGTGTCAGCAGCGGCCATTTCAGCTACAGCCCAAGAGGACTATACGTCCAATGGGGTCACCTATAAGTATGACTCCAGTCTGTCCGGCTATGTTCTGTCGAGTGCTTCATCGTCAGTCCCCACAACCTACACGGTGTTGTCGAGCGTATCATCGGATGGAACTGACTATCCCGTGGTGGCCATCGCTGACAATGCGTTCAAGGGACTTGGGGTGAAAGACGTTACCATCCCGGCCTCGGTTAAATCCATCGGGGCGAGTGCCTTCAACACCTCGGGAGACCTCGTGGTGAACTTCCCTGCTTCGGGCAGCCTGCTCGAGTCCATCAGAGCGAAAGCTTTCGCCGCAAGCTGGAAGAAGCTCACCCTGAACAACTTCGACAAGCTGGGCAACTTGAAGACTATTGGCAGCAGTGCCTTTCACGACAGATATTTCGCCTCCATCACCATCCCCACATCGGTGACGACGCTCGCTGACAAAGCCTTGAGCTTCTGCCCAAGCCTGAAAACCGTCGTCTTCGCCGAGGGGAGCAAGCTGCAGACTATAGGCGCAGAATGCTTCAGAAGTGCTCCTTTGGCATCCATCAACCTGCAGGCATGCAACGAGTTGAAATCGATTGGCACACAAGCTTTCAACTATGACAGCGACTGGGGCTCAAAGGCTATGACGTGCCCCATCTTCTTCATTCCCGCCAGCGTGACTACTATCGGCGCGAACGCGTTCGCCCAGCAGACGGGCAACGTCAAGTACGTATTCCTGACTAGTTCGCCGATATCCAGCTTGAACATAGGCACCAATCACGACAACAACATCTTCTACGGTGCAAAAGGGACAGCCATCTTCCGCAAGGCTGCCAAGATGACGTCCATGCCTCACATCACCACTCTTGTCGATGAGATGACCACCGGCGGTGCCACGTTCACCATGAGTGATGACCTGGCCAGCTTCAGCGATGCCACAACCTACACCCTGACCAGCGGCAAGTCAGTCAGCGGCAACTATACCATGCCCGCTGATCTGGGCGGAGTGCCCGTAGTGGGTATTGACGCCAGTGCTTTTGCCGGAACTGGATGGGGAACAGCCGAGAACCAGAAGCTCACCGGCATCACCATACCCACGTCGGTGAAGAGCATCGGAGCAAAAGCGTTCCAGTTCTGCACCAAACTCAAAAGCGTCAGTTTCGCAGGACCAATGCAGCTCCAAGTCATCAACGAGAGTACATTCCAAAACTGCATCAGCATGACGGACTTCGACCTCGATTCCTGCGCACAGGTTCAGGCGATTGGCGACAATGCGTTCACCAACACCCGCATGCAGACGGTCAGCATACCGGCAGCCGTCACCACCATAGGCAAAGGTGCCTTTTCCTGGATGTCACCCAGCACCGGCGTAATTGTGACGTTCGGACAGGGCAGCAAGCTCACGAACATTGGAGATAAAGCTTTCTATGACTCTTTCATTTCCTCTGTCAACCTGGAGGAGTGCGATGAGCTGACCACCCTGGGAGAGGCTGTTTTCCAATTGGGTGAGAGCCATGCCTCAAAATCGATGCTGACCGAACTCATCATCCCGCAAAACGTCACGACTGTGGGCAAGCACCTGGCTGCCTACCAGTCGGCTTTGAAAAGGGTGACCTTCCTCACACACAAGAATATGTCGGACGGACTCTCGATAGGAGGCTCTACAGTGGCAAACACCTGGAACGGGAAATCGGCTAACCTCTTCTACCAAGGAGGCAACCCGGATATCTTTGTCCGGAAGGGGCTCAGCTTCTGTAACTTCGACCAGGGAACCAGAAAAGCCATCGACGACCTCGACTCCTACGTAGCACTGAAGTTGAACCCCACCATCAATCAGGTCTCGAGGCTCACCTCGTACAGTTGCCGCAGAGCCGTGACGGTGCCCGACGACGTAATCATCTATAAGGCAACGGCTGCCGATAACAACACAGTGTCGCTCACAAAGGTGGACGGCAAGGTCATACCCGCCAACACCGGCGTGATTCTCTACAGCAAGGCCACCGGCGAGAAGCAGTTCACCTTCGGCGGTACTGCTGACGGTGACTACTCAGACAACAAGCTCAAGCCCGTCACCTTCGAGACACTCGCCGGCAACAACGCCTATGCACTCGTAGCCAATGAACAAGCTTTCGCCCCTGTAAGCCCCACGCTCTATATTCCCGCATCAAAGGCTTATCTGACGATAGAGTCATCGACAGCCTCGAAGCTGAACATCACATTCGACGGAGTCGCAACGGGCATTGAATCAATTCTCAATGCGCCGAGCTCAACCAAGAATTCCGCTGACGCACCGATATACAATCTTGCCGGTCAGAGGGTAAGCAAGAACTACCGCGGCCTCGTCATACAGAACGGACGGAAATATATCAAGAAGTAGGTAACTCTTTTTACTCACGAATGTCCACGAATAATCACGAATGCTCAACGATAATGAGGAAAATTCATGGACATTCGTGTCATTCAATAAAAACATTATATGAGAAATTATATCAGACCATCCATTAAGATCCGTGCAGTCTCCAATGAACTGTCGCTCATGGCAGGAAGCATCAATGGCAAAGACACGGAAACGTTGACCGTCAAAAAAGATGAGATAACAACCCAAGAAGACATTGGTGCAAAAAAGAACTTTAATCTTTGGGAGGAGGATGAGTAAACCAATCGAGGACCAGACCGCCGTCGCAAGCAGGCTCAACTCCATGCCAATACCTACAGCAGCGACGACAACATAAAAGGTCGTCGCTAATTATATTCCCTCATTTAACACCATTATTCTGATGAAACAACTACACCTCAAATTACTTGCATTGTGCATAGCTGCCTCGACGAGCATAAGTGTCCAGGCGCAAACCACAGCCTACAATGACGGCACAGCATCGTACAGTTGGAACGGTTCCGGCTACACCATCACCACCGTCGACCTGAATAAGGCCGGTGCATCATACACTATCCCCGACAGTGTCAACGGCTATCCCGTCACCGCCATTCAGGGTGGCCTCTTTGGCAACGGAACAAAGAGCAACAACACCATCAAATCCGTCCATATCCCAGCCACAGTCAAGCAGTTCGTTGGCACCATCGGTGGTTTCAAGAACTGCAAGGCCCTGGAGGAAGTCACTTTCGCTGAGGGCAGTCAGCTACAGAGCATACCCAACGAGGCGTTTAACAGCTGCAACAAGCTAAAGCATCTCGACCTGACCAATTGCGAGAAGTTGACTTGGATCGGAGGATGGGTATTCGACAGCAACCACGCCCTGGTCGATGTGCATTTCCCCAGCTCCTTGAAGAGCATCGGAGACGGCTCCTTCGGATGGTGCGTGGGACTAAGAACCGTAGAGTTTGAGATTGGCAGCCAAATGGAAACCATCGGCAAAGATTGCTTCCACCACACCTCTATCCGTACTGTCAATCTGGAGGCATGCACCCATCTGACAACCATAGGGTCGAATGCCTTCAATCCATACACACAGCCCAAGAATCTGACAGAGCTTGTTCTGCCAGCCTCCGTCACCACCATAGGAAGCAATGCTTTCGCCAATCAGAACAAACTGGAGAAGATCGTGTTCCAAACCACGACACAATACAACAAGCTGACGGGGCTCAATGCCAACTGGCTCAATACAAGCACCGGTGGAAAACTGTATGTGCAGCAAGGCCTTGACTTTCCTTCTGAGATTAACGGCTACAAGGTGGTACAGGTCAGTGCCGACAAGTTACAGGAGATATTGGCAGGCACAGAGGTCACCATTGACGCCACATCACATCTTGCTTCCTACAGCAACAGCGTTGATGTTAAGGTGCCTGACGACATGAGCATATACTATGCCAAGGCTGTAAATGGGAACAACGTCACGCTGCAGAAACTTGAAGGAAATATCATTCCAGCCGGACTTGGCGTCATACTCAGTAGCGAGACCGTGGGTGAAAATCTGTTAAGCTACGGTGGCAATATTGACTTTGACCTCACAAGCACAAACGCCAACCTACTCATAGGCACAGGCGATGAGTCATTTGCCAACTACGAGGCAGGCAGCACCTACTACGCACTTGCAGACGGTGAACGCGCACTTGAGCCGGTGAGCCTTGGGAACACTATTCCTGCACACAAAGCCTACCTGAAGTTGAATTTTTCAGCCGACAAGTTCTTCCTTGTATTCAACAACACATCGGGAATCAGGGACATCACTTCTTCCCCCCATGAAGGGGTATCAACAAACGCACCAGCCTACAACTTAGCAGGTCAGCGAGTGGGACACAACTACAGAGGCATCATCATTGTAAATGGCAAGAAAATACTGAGAAAGTAACCCACATCTTATATTCGTCGGGCATAACAGTCATCGCATGGAGTCTGTTATGCCCCGTCTCCCTCCGAGAATCAGAAGTTTACAAACCTACCATCTGTTCGAATCCAGCTTATGATAAAAGCATTACTTCTTAGAGCGTCCGCTATCATCATCCTTCTATCACTAACAACCACAGAGTGCCCCTGCCAGGCAGCAGGCTATACACAAAGCCGCATCTTTTGGGACGTAGCCACACAGCGCAACGTTATGGGAGGCAGCAACCCACGCGTCATTCAACTACAGGACGGACGCCTGATGGCTGTGGCCGCAGGTGGAGGCGTGCTTGTGAGCTATAGTGCAGACAGAGGTCTCACATGGTCAACCGCCACGTATATTATACGCAACAGCGAGAAGGGTATATCCGACTACCATACCCCCGACCTTATTCAACTCAGCGACGGTACAATCATCGTCGGCTACAACCCGAGGCCCAACTCATCGGGCACCCTACCCTACAGCATCCGCTGCGTGCGCAGCACCGACAACGGCAAGACTTGGTCGCCACAGATCACTATCCATAAAGGCGTTCATGCCGATGCCAACGGCTGCTTCGAGCCATCGTTTCTCGAGCTGCCATCAGGTGAAGTGCAGTGTTACTACTCCAACAAGGAGGAGACGGAGAACGCCTGGAGACAGAAGATTGACGTCATAAGCAGTTACGATAAAGGGCTGTCGTGGACAAACCGCCGAGTGGCCAGCTACCGTGCCCAACATGCGGACGGCATGCCTAAAGCCATTGTGCTCAATGACCATTCACAAATAGTCTACACCATTGAAGACAACGGCTGGCGAAACGGATTCGTCGCCACTACTATCCGCTGCGCCCTCAGCGACAACTGGAAGACCACTGTCGGTGGCAACAGCAGCAACCGTAACATCATTTTTGAAGACAAGACCCTAGCAAATGATATTTCCGCCGCGCCCTATCTCGGCATTTTCCCCTGGGGCGAGACAGTGGCTTCGTTTCAGGGCAGTCATGGCCGCAGATCCGGGGGCTACCAGGATCTCGACCTCTTCGTAGTGACCGGCAACGACCAGGCACGGAATTTCAAAGGGCTGACAGAGCCATTCAAGCTCGACACCACCGAGTGTGCCAACTGGAATTCCGTGGCGGTGATAGATACAGGACAGGTGATGGCATGCGGCGGCATATTCAAGGTAAGAAACAAGGCCATCACCGGAGGAAGCTCCGTGCGTGTCATCAGAGGATATGCTGTCAAGGAATTCCTCGCCCGCAAAGGTACGCTCCGAATTGGCCATGTGGAGCGGGGCAATGGCCTCGTGGCGGCAGGGCCAGAGCAAGTGGTCATGGGCGCCCTTACACGCCAACGCTCCACAGTCAACTTTGCCTGGGATAGCAACAATCTCTATCTGTATGCATCGGTGGACGATGCCTCGCTGAGTGAATCAACCTACAGGGGCAACAATCTGCATCTCTATATCAACACCGGACTACAGTCAGCCGGACTCACCTCAGGCATGTATCACTTCACATTCAATGCCGGAACAAAGTCATTGCAGTCTATTCAAAGCGTACAGTCGGGCAAGTGGTGCTCTTACTCTCCTACTACGGCAATCCATTGCATAGTCACCACCTCCATCAGCAACAAGAACTACATTGTCGAGGCCGCGATACCTTGGAGCGTGCTTGGACTCAGCGCCGCACCAGAAGGCAAGCAGATGGCTGTAAATCTGCGCATCGATGTGCCGAGGAACGGCAAGGTGGTCACGGACACCATTCCCGATGCACTAACCGACCATTCAAACACTTGGATGACATTCAGGCTACGCGCGGGGAGCGATGTCACCAAAGTAGACGGTGTGACCTACGAACTGAATGCTACCGGCACCGGCTACATACTGAAGAAGGGTATAGCGTCTACCCGGCTCACGATTCCCAGTACAGTGAATAATCTCCCCGTGGTAGCCATCGCTGACAATGCGTTCAAGGGACTTGGGGTGAAAGACGTCACCATCCCAGCCTCGGTGAGATCCATCGGAGCGAGTGCCTTCAACACCTCGGGCGACCTCGTGGTGAACTTCCCTGCTTCGGGCAGCCTGCTCGAGTCCATCAGAGCGAAAGCTTTCGCCGCAAACTGGAAGAAGCTCACCCTGAACAACTTCGACAAGCTGGGCAACTTGAAGACTATTGGCAGCAATGCCTTTAACGACAGATATTTCGCCTCCATCACCATCCCCGCATCGGTGACGACGCTTGCTGACAAAGCCTTGAGCTTCTGCCCAAGCTTGAAAACCGTCGTCTTCGCCGAGGGAAGCAAGCTGCAGACTATAGGCACAGAATGCTTCAGAAGTGCTCCTTTGGCATCCATCAACCTGCAGGCATGCAACGAGTTGAAATCTATTGGCACACAAGCTTTCAACTATGACAGCGGCTGGGGCTCAAAGGCTATGACGTGCCCCATCTTCTTCATTCCCGCCAGTGTGACTACTATCGGCGTGAACGCGTTCGCCAATCAGACGGGCAACGTCAAATACGTATTCCTGACTAGTTCGCCGATATCCAGCTTGAACATAGGCACCAAACACGACAACAACATCTTCTACGGTGCAAAAGGGACAGCCATCTTCCGCAAGGCAGCCAATATGACGTCCATGCCTCACATCACCACTCTTGTCGACGAGATGACTACCGGCGGTGCTACGTTCACCATGAGTGATGACCTGGCCAGCTTCAGCGATGCCACAACCTACACCCTTACCAACGGCAAGTCAGTCAGCGGCAACTATACCATGCCCGCTGATCTGGGCGGAGTGCCCGTAGTGGGTATTGACGCCAGTGCTTTTGCCGGAACTGGATGGGGAACAGACGAGAACCAGAAGCTCACCGGCATCACCATACCCACGTCAGTGAAGAGCATCGGAGCTAAAGCGTTCCAGTTCTGCACCAAGCTCAAAAGCGTCAGTTTCGCAGGACCAATGCAGCTCCAAGTCATCAACGAGGGTACGTTCCAAAACTGCATCAGCATGACGGACTTCGACCTCGATCACTGCGCACAGGTTCAGACGATTGGCGGCAATGCGTTCACCAACACCCGCATGCAGACGGTCAACATACCGGCAGCCGTCACCACCATAGGCAAAGGTGCCTTTTCCTGGATGTCACCCAGCACCGGCGTAACCGTGACGTTCGAGCAGGGCAGCAAGCTCAAGGACATTGGAGATCAGGCTTTCTATAACTCTTTCATTTCCGCTGTCAACCTGGAGGAGTGCGATGAGCTGACCACCCTTGGAGAGGCTGTTTTCCAATTGGGTGAGAGCCATGCCTCAAAATCGATGCTGACCGAACTCATCATCCCGGAAAACGTCACGAAAGTGGGCAAGGACCTGGCTGCCTGCCAGTCGGCTTTGAAAAGGGTGGCCTTCCTCACACACAAGAATATGTCGGACGGACTCTCGATAGGAGGCTCTACAGTGGCAAACACCTGGAACGGGAAATCGGCTAACCTCTTCTACCAAGGAGGCAACCCGGATATCTTTGTCCGGAAGGGGCTCAGCTTCTGTAACTTCGACCAGGGAACCAGAAAAGCCATCGACGACCTCGACTCCTACGTAGCACTGAAGTTGAACCCCACCATCAATCAGGTCTCGAGGCTCACCTCGTACAGTTGCCGCAGAGCCGTGACGGTGCCCGACGACGTAATCATCTATAAGGCAACGGCTGCCGATAACAACACAGTGTCGCTCACAAAGGTGGACGGCAAGGTCATACCCGCCAACACCGGCGTGATTCTCTACAGCAAGGCCACCGGCGAGAAGCAGTTCACCTTCGGCGGTACTGCTGACGGTGACTACTCAGACAACAAGCTCAAGCCCGTCACCTTCGAGACACTCGCCGGCGACAACGCCTATGCACTCGTGGCCAGCGAACAAACCTTCGCCCCTGTAAGCCCCACGCTCTATATTCCCGCATCAAAGGCTTATCTGACGACAGAGTCATCGACAGCCTCGAAGCTGAACATCACATTCAACGGAGTCGCAACGGGCATTGAGTCTTTGAATAGCACCCCGCTCAAGACTCAGAATTCTGTCGACGCGCCCCTATACAACATGGCCGGTCAGCGCGTGAGCAGCAGCTACCGTGGCATTGTTATCCAAAAGGGCCGGAAGTACATCAAGAAGTAAAAAAACTATTAGTGAAGGAAGCAGCCGACAGCTATTCCAACATCGGCACTGACTCTTGGCAGACTATCCGATGTTGAAGAAAGGTGTCAGCAGAGGCAGAATCAGCAGTCGCGGCTCAGCCCTGCGGAACCGTATTCCTAACAGGTATACAAAGTAACGATTTTTCATGGAAAAGTTTTGAGGTATGCCATAAAATCGCTAACTTTGCCTTGCATTAATGGGTTGTTACGTAACAGATGCAGCAAAAAAAGACCAATATAAATGACAGTGCAGGGCCTCACGTTGATGCCGTATTCGTCAGCACAATGAGCCTGACAGTTGTCTGTGAGGCTCATATGCAGTTAGCAGGAAATTTGCACCGTTGTCCACAGACGAGCACTGCCGTTGATTGCAGTATGCTCAGCAGAGGGCAAGCTGCGTCTGAGTCGCTCTGTGAACCTTCCTATGCTGCATCATCTTTCCAGACCAACGACATCACTCTGAACATTGGGTCCCATTGGAAATGTCGGGAGGCGCTGGCTTTTAGGGGCGTTCCACTGCTCATGAATGGCGTAGAGATGCGTGCAGCCAACGTATTGTCGGTTGGGAACTCTCTTAATCGTCGAGGAGGCTGGTGATGAGTAGGATTGAAAGGTTGCATAATGCTCATCAGCTTTTTGACGACATGTTTATGCGTTATTACCCACGCATGCTGAAGTTTGTGGCCGGATTAATAGCCAGTGATGCAGATGCCGAGGACATCGTGCAGGGCATATTCGTAAAGATTATTGAGGATGAGACCTTTTTCGAGAAAGTGGACGACATCGACTCCTATCTCTTCATAGCTTGCCGCAATGCCGCATTGGCCTGGCTTCGAAAGCGACGTACCATCGTGGCGATGAACAGCTACGATAATGCGGTCTGGGGTGATGATTGGTCACCGGAAGACAAGGCGCTCGGTGAGGAGCTAATACGGGTTGTTAACACCCTGATTGAGACTATGCCCGAGCAACGACGCCGAGTGTTCACCATGAGTTTCAACGACGGCCTGAGCAACGACGAGATTGCCCGTCGGCTGGGCATTTCCAAACGCACGGTAGAAAATCATCTTTATATCGCTACAAGGTTTTTACGATCCCGACTCAGTGTGGTTATCATCCTGATTATCTTGTTAGGAATGAGATAGCGATTTTCGGGCGCAGTGGAAAATATCCGTGGTTGGAGCTTCGAAGGACTTCTGCGCACTTCTTGCTCGTGTGCCCCCTCGGGGCACGTCAGCTGAGGTAGGACACACCACCCCCGGTCTGCGCTCCTCTCAGTCGCTAGACCGGGGTTACCCATGCTTCAGCCCCACGGGGCTGTCCTTGCTGCATGCTTCACATATACTCAGACTATCGGGAAGAGTAATATGCTACCAAGTAAGGGGCCAGTGCCCCTGGGGAACTGCTCTCTTACTTGGGCGCATGACTTATCACTTGATTTTGCAGCCTGGCAAACGATTGTTCGCTGCGTAGCT
>Ga0256406_1000540_pt1 | contig 68286 bp, 59 predicted proteins | sample RumenRJG_03DNA_FD_185986 | JGI IMG/M metagenome (GOLD analysis project Ga0256406, IMG submission 185986) | Bovine rumen microbial communities from Lethbridge, Alberta, Canada - RJG_03 | ecosystem: Host-associated > Mammals > Digestive system > Stomach > Rumen | place: Canada: Alberta | collected... | reverse complement strand
CGGAAAAGAGTTACAGAAGAAAGAAGTGGAGCGGAAAGCGAACTATTTCGAACATCTTAAGATGTTGGTCGGTAACAGGCCCTTATAGGGCTAACACAAACCACCGGCTGAGCCGGTGGTTATGATTGACAAAAAGGGCGGTTCCTTATAAACTATATCTTTATAAACTATCAAAACAATAGGATTATATTCATGCAAGACGAGGAGAATCAGCGTGCATATCGATAATTTGGATCGGGCCATTTACGAGCGGTTTATCGTCCCGACGCAGCGGCAGCGGACGGATAAGGCAGGCATCGAATTTGAGCTGCCGATCGTCAACCGCGAGCCCAAGCCAGTGGATTTTGACGCGGTGCATCAGGTGGCCGAGGATTTTACCGCCCATTTCGGCTTCACACAGACGGTGCGGGATGCGGACGGCTTCATTTACAGCGCCTCCGATCCGGAAACGGCGGACAATTTGTCCTTCGACTGCAGCTACAACACGGTGGAGCTGTCCTTCGGCACCGCGTCGGACCTGCACGAGCTGAACCGCCGCTTTGCCGCGTACTACCGCTACCTTTACGACGGGTTAGACCGCTTCGGCCACACGCTGACCGGGATGGGTGTCAACCCGCGTTACGCGGTCAACCGCAACGTCCCGGTGGCCAGTGAACGCTACCGCATGCTGCTCCATCACCTCTCGTCTTATCCGGCGTACGAAAAGACCAGCCTCTTTCCCTTTCACCACCACCCGAATTTCGGGCTGTTCTCCTGTGCCAGTCAGGTACAGCTGGACGTGGAAGACAAACATCTGCCAGAGGTGCTCAACACCTTTAACCGGCTGGAACCGCTGAAGGCGCTGTTGTTTGCCAATTCGATCTGGATGGAGGACGGCCAGACCCTGCTCTGCTCCCGAGACTATTTCTGGCGCAACAGCCTTCACGGGTTCAATCCCCACAACGTGGATATGTTCGCGGCGGATTTCGACTCGGTCGACGACATCGTCGCGTACATCCGCAGCATGAGCCTGTACTGCGTCGAACGGGACGGTCAGTACATCAATTTCGCACCGACGCCGCTGGCTGATTATTTTGCGTCGGACCGGATCAAGGGTGAAGTCTTCGACGGCACCGGGTACAAGCCGATCGTTTTTCAGCCCGAAGCGGCCGACCTCAAGGATCTGCGCTCCTTCAAATTTGAGGATTTGACCTTCCGCGGCACCGTGGAATTCAGAAGTGTCTGCGAGCAGCCGGTTGGCGAGATCTTTGCGGCCAGCGCGCTGCACGTCGGCCTGATGGAAAAGCTCCCCGAGCTGACAGCATTATTGGCACAGGACCGCACGATTTACCACAAGGGCTACACGGCGGCCGAGCTGCGGCAGCTGTTCGTGCAAAAAGATTTCCCGGGAAATATTTTCGACCGCAAGGCTGTTTCTGCGCTGATCCTCAAGATTTTGGACCTCGCCAAGGCTGGCTTGGCACAGCGGGGTATGGACGAGGAAGATTTCTTGGCGCCCCTTTACCCGAGGGCGGAAAGGCTGGAATCGCCGGCGGTCGAGCTGCTGAACGGGCTCGCGCGCGGTGCAACGATTGAAGATTACATTGACAAATTCGGCAGGCTTAATTAAAGGGAAAAACCGAATATGACTGCGGTAAATTAAAGGATTGATGCTGTCACATCGGCAAATTTAAAACGAGCGCCAGCTTTCACCGGCTGGCGCTTTTTTGGTGCATGACTTTTGGATGGGACAAGTTTTTCGTCCAGCCGATTGATTTTTCGTCCAAAATCGTCCATAATTGGACGAAAAGGGAACGAAATTGGACGAAAGGAGGGCTGCTGCATGAGAACTTTTGACTACACTCAGTTGGCAGAACGGTCTTGGCCCACAGACATTGTCAATTTTGTTGCTAAAATACACGAGTGCAAGGGCAGACAAGATTTGTTTGTCCGTCAAAAACCGACGGAACTGGATCGGCTGGTCGAAATAGCTAAAATTCAAAGTACAGAAGCGTCGAATAAAATTGAGGGCATTGTGACGACGAGCACGCGCATGAAGCAGCTTTTTGCCGAGAAGACAACGCCGAGAAGCCGCGACGAGGACGAGATCGTAGGTTATCGGGATGTACTGAATACCATTCGCGAAAATTACGGGTACATTCCAATCCGCCCATCCTATATTCTTCAGCTGCATCGTGACCTGCTGAAGAAAGCTGGACTTTCCTTCGGTGGCCATTTTAAAAATGTGCAGAATGTGATTAACGAAACTCGTCCGGACGGAACGGTTGTGACGCGTTTTACGCCGGTCCCACCTTACGACACGCCTGAAGCGGTCGAGCGGCTGTGCCACGCTTATGAACAAGCGGCAGCGGCTGAAAAAATCGACGCGCTGATTTTGATTCCGGTGTTCATTTGCGACTTCCTCTGTATTCATCCGTTTAATGACGGCAACGGCCGGATGAGCCGGCTGCTTACGCTTTTGCTTTTATATCAAAACGGCTACGATGTCGGCAAATATATCAGCATCGAAAAGCAGATTGAAAAGACGAAAGACCGCTATTATGAAGCGCTTGCGGCGGCCGACGCAGGCTGGTATGAGGGTAAAAACGACCCGACACCGTTTATCCGATATACACTTCAAGTCATTTTGGCCTGCTACATCGAATTTGAAGACCGCGTTGGGCTGATGGCGAAGACTGGACAGCGGAGCACGGCTTACGATATCGTCAAGCATTATACCGAGGAAAAAATTGGGAAATTCACCAGTGCGGAAGTTGTTGCGCACTGCCCGAGTGTCAGCCGTTCGTCTGTATTGGCGGCGCTGAAAAAATTGGTCGAAGCAGGCGAGATTGAGAAAAAAGGCGCTGGACGTGGTACTTTTTACATCCGAGCAGACAGTGAAGTAGTTCGTCCAGCCGATGATTTTTCGTCCAAAATCGTGTAGAAGTTGGACGAAAGACGGCACAGTTGGACGATAATTTATTGGAGTCTGTCGAGGCTTTTCAAGCTAATTCATCGCCTGTTTTTCTTGTTATTTTCGGAAAATGGTTGTAAGATGAGGAAAGGGAGGGGAAGGTATGAATAAGATTTATTTTACCATTACGGGAACCTGCCACAAATTTGGACAGGAATTTTTTAAACCCAATATGAAGGTAGAGCTGATCAAAGAACCGGACAATGAATACGATAAAGAAGCAATTCGCGTTGAAATGGAAGGGCTTGGACCAGTCGGTTACGTCGCAAATAGTTCCTTCACGGTTTTGGGCGAAAGTATGAGTGCTGGCCGGCTGTACGATAAAATTGGCGACACAGCGGAAGGGACAGTGATGTACGTTCTGCCGAAGGGGATTTTGTGCGCCCTCGATCAAAAGGATGCGGGTGAAAAATAGAGGGATGACGGAAGTCTAATTAATAAATATTTTAACGCGTTTGAAAATAATGTGATGTAAATTTACAAAAAATAAAATTTGTAAAGTTTTTACGCGAGATATATTGTCATGGGATAAGTTGTATGATACCGTTTAAGTATCATTTAATAATATGCGAGGTGACTTATGAGTAAAATACTTCGAATTGCAGGAGACAAGGTCTATATCGGCAAGGACAACGGTGAAATGGTGGAAGCGAAATTGCAGGACGTCGTTTATGAAAATCCGCAGGTGGGCGATGAAGTCGTGATGTACACTTCCGATACGGCGACCCTGATCGATCTCAAGACGCCGAAGGCAGCGCCGCGGAAGGCGGCGGCTCAGGAAGCGCCAAAAATGTCAATGGCTGATCGGGAAATCGTGGAACCGGCTCGGCCGGCACCAGTTCAGCGTCCCGTACAGCCGGTGGCCCCGCAGCCAGCGCCGGTAGCGTACAACGAAAAAAGATACAACAAACACGTATTCGTCTGGGTCTTCACCTTCCTGCTCGGCGGGCTCGGCATCGACCGCTTCGTCAGAGGACAGGTGGGCCTGGGCATTTTGAAGCTGATCACCTGCGGCGGCGTCGGTATTTGGGCTACGGTCGACTGGATTATCGGCTTGGTGAAGGTTTACGGCAGTGCCTACGGACAAGATGAAGAAGTGGTCTTCATTGACGGAAAATATACAAAATAGGGCGAAATAATAAAAGGCCAGATGGTTGAAGAGAAACCATCTGGCTTTTTGTCGTAATGACGGAAGTTATGCCTGTTTAGGCTGGAATGAAAACCAGTCATCGCCGGACAACGGTGGGCAGTTTAAAATGAACTGAGTGTCGTTGTCCTGATCGCTTTCGGTGTCGTTGCCCATGCTGTCGGCGAATTCAGTGACGAAGGCCGTGACTTGGTCCTTGCCCTTTTGAAGGGCGGCCAGGGCGGCCGGCGGCAGCGCGAAGGGCAGCGCGGGGTCGACGTCCGACGCGCCCTTGGCGGTGCGTTTCTGCACACGGGTCAGCGCGAAGTGGGAGAGCGGGTTGCGCTTCAAATCCGCGATCAGGTCGGCGATGGTGCAGGTTGGGCGGAACAGCAGCGCGCCGTCTTTCCGGCGCTTGGCGATCAGGCTCGGCAGCATCCATTTGATTATCGCCAGAATCAGCCGCCCGCCCCGTTTGGCGGACAAGTCCACAAGGGGCGTCCGGCCGTCTGAAGGGATCAGGTTCAAATTTTTCTGGATGCCGTCGGCGCCGAGAATTTTGCTGACCGACAGGGTCTGGGCGTAATCGCCAGCCAGCGCCATCGCCAGTTCGGTGAAGATAGTGGTGTAGGCGTCGGTGAGGCCGCCCTGGGCCAGAAACTCCCGGGTGTGCAGCGCCCAGTCCTCGTGGGGCGTGCCGTCCAGACCGGCGAGGTGGCGCTGATAAATGTAATTCGTGTAATCCAGAATCGTTCGACCGTCGGTGACGTCGACCCGGCTCATCGCGCCGACCGTGCGGCGCAGCAGACTGTCCCGGACGTCGGGGTTGAGGCTGAAAAGCTTCGGAATCACGTCGTCCAGCGCGCCTTCGATGCCCTGGGAGTTGACCGACACGTGGATGCCGGCCTTTTTCATTCGGCGGTCCTGCACGTGCAGGCGTTCGACCAGCAGCCCGTCGATGGCGTTCACGATTTTGCTGTGGTATTCCGCTTTTTTGTCGGGGTGGGTCTTCAAATATTTGAAGAATTTGCGCAGGTTGTGGACCGCGGTGGTTTCCAGCATGTTCGTGTCGAACCCGTATTGCTTCGCGTAGGCCGTCATGTCGTGAACCGTCTGAGCTTTGCCGGTTTCCGGATTGATGAAGGTACCGGCATCGGTGTGGATCAGGGTGTGGACGTCGAAATTTTCGCGGATCTGGCCGTCCACTTCCTTTCGGGTCACGGTGACGATGCGCGCCGGGGACGGGTAGCAGATCAGCGAGGCGGTTTCAATGTCGAAGAAGCTGCGGCCCGTTTCGGTCGTCATTTTTTGGATATCGTTGGCGTGCATATGGCCGGTGAAGACGCCGTCCATCCCAGCGTCGGCGAGGGCCGTCGAAATCCGTTCGTACTCGGGAATTAAGTAGGCGGGCATGGCCTTGGGCTCCATCGAAAAATGAGGCAGGAAGCCGTGGTGGCCGAGCCCGATGACCGTGTCGCCCTGGGCTTTCGCCGCGCGGGTCTGCTCGAGCACCCAGGCCTCGAGCTCGGGGGTGAAAATGCCGGCGGTCTGGTTTTCGTCGATGCCGCGGACCGTCGCGTCTGCGCTGTAACGGTTGGTGTCCATCACGATGAGGGTGAAGCCCGGTTTCGGGCGCACGCAATAGGACAGGCCGCAGCCCAGTTTTCCTTCTGGCGGCACGAAGCGCTTCACCTCTGCAGCGCCGAAGCGTTCCGGCGCGTAGAGGTCCCTAAAGATGGCGGGGGTGGTGCGCCCGGCGGGCACCGCTTTGCCGTTTGGCGTATTGAAATTCGTGGCGTCCGGGTTGTTGATGTCGTGGTTGCCCGGCGCGGCGAACACCTGAGCGCCGGTATCCCGGGCGAACTGCTCGAGAATGGCCGCGATCGCTTCGTGGCATTCCCGTTCGCCGTCCTTGGTCAGGTCCCCGGCGATCATCAGCACGTCTGGGTCCTGCGCTGCCAAGCGTTTCAGCGCCGCTCTTAGAAAGGCGTCGCTTTCGTTGTACATCTTGCGGTCGCTGTTGCGGTGTTCAGTGTAGTCCGGGGTGTCGGCGATCAGCGACGGCGCCAGATAGTGCAGGTCGGCCAGTACGGCGATCCTCAGGGTCTGATGACGGGTGATGGATTGATTTTGATCTGTAGTGTTCATGGCATCATCTTCTCTTTTTCTATTCAATGTATTTCTGAATGTTTTTTCAGCATTATTTTAATCATTTTTTCAGATATTTTCAATCTTCTGAAAGTTATTTTCACGTAAAGACGGCCGGAATTTAAGGCTGACGGCAGCCCATTAAAAAAGTAGGCCGCAATCACATTGCGCCTGCCTATTGGAGGGAGGGGTCGTTAATCGGAGATGTCAAAGTCCAGCTGGATGTTGACGGTGTAGCCCGGACAGAGGGCCTGAGCCTTTTCGAGAATTTCCCGATACAGCCCTTTGCGGTCGGGGGCGTCGTAGCTGATGATGATGTCGAACTGCACCGTCTTTTCCGTCGGGTCGAGGAAGAAACCGTGCATCTGCAGCACGTCGGGATAGTCCTCGAGCAGATCGCGCACCGCTTTTTCGATGCGGACCGCTTCGGAATTTTCGGTGTTTTTCGCGTAAACCGAAATGCCGGCGAGGATGACGTGGTGCTGGTCGAAGACCGCGTTGGCCACGTCCCGTTCCAGGCTGTCCAGTTCGACAGCGGTCATCGTGTCAGGCACCTCGATGTGTACGGAGCCGATCTGACGGCTCGGGCCGTAACTGTTGACGATCAAGTCGTAGGCGCCTTCGACGCCGTCAATTTGACAGATGGTCTGCTTGATGCCCTGGGCGGTTTTGGCGTCGATGCGTTCGCCGAGGATTTGACTGACCGTATCCCGGAGGATGTCGATCCCGGCCTTTACGATGAAGACGGAGATGACGGCGCCGAGCCAGGCTTCGAGGCTGATGCCGAAGATCAGGTAAACCGCCGCAGCTGCCAGGGTTGACACGGAGATGACCGCGTCGTTGAGGGCGTCGCTGCCAGAAGCGATCAGCGAATCGGATTTGACGTTTTCGCCGGTTCGTTTGACGAACAGTCCGAGGAGGACCTTCGCGACTACGGCCACCGCGATGATGATCAGGGCGATGGCGGAGTAGTCCGGCGTGGCCGGGTGGAGAATTTTCTTCACCGATTCGACCAGTGACGAAACCCCGGCGTAGAGGACGATCACGGCGATGATCATCGCGCTCAGGTATTCGAGCCGGCCGTATCCGAGGGGATGCTTTTTGTCCGGCGCCTTGCCGGCGAGCTTGGTGCCGATAATGGTGATCACCGAGGACAGCGCGTCGCTCAAATTGTTGACGGCGTCCATGACCACGGCGATGGAATGGGAGAGTGTGCCGACGATCGCCTTGAAGACGGCCAGGGCGACGTTGACCAGGATGCCGATGACGCTGGTGCGGACGATCGTTTTTTCACGATTTGCGTTCATTTGATTCAGTCAGCCTTTCTAAAAGGAGTCAATTGTCCAGAATTTTGTAGAGGATGCGGTAGAGGGTGTGGGCTTCGTCCGGCTCGAGGGGCATGCAGCGGCCGATCTGCCGCGGCACGTCGGCGAGCTTGGCTTTCAGCGCCCGGCCGCTATCCGTTAAATAGACGACGACGCGGCGTTCGTCGTCGGGGTCGCGCCGACGGTCGACGTAGCCCTGCTTTTCCAGCTTCTTCAGCATCGGCGTCAGCGTCCCGTTGTCGAGGTGGAGCCGGCTGCCGATTTCGCCGACAGTGAGGCCGTCCTTTTCCCAGAGCACCATGAAGGTGATGTATTGGGTGTAGGTCAGGCCGAGGGGTTTGAGGTAGGGCGTGTAGGCGCCGACGATTTTCCGAGCGGCCGCGTAGAGGGGGAAACAGAGCTGGTTGTCCAGCTTCAGGGCTTCGTCCGGATCGTAGGGAGTCATTTCAGCCATTAGATCAACGCTTCCACAGCGGCGCGCACGGTCTTCATGCTGGTCGTCGGTTCAAAACGGTTGACGACGTTGCCGTCTCGGTCAATTAAGAATTTCGTGAAATTCCATTTGATTTCGGCGTTGTTCTTGTAATCCGGATCGATCTTTTTGAGCATCGCGTTCATCATCAGCGCCTTCGGGCCCTTGCCGAATCCGGTGAAGGTTTTCTGGCTCTTCAGGTATTTGTAGAGGTCCAGCGCGTTGTCGCCGTTGACGTCGCTCTTGGTCATTTGGTCGAACTGGGTGTTGTAATGGAGGGTGCAGAATTCGTGGACTTCGTCGTCAGTGCCTGGGGTCTGGCCAGCGAACTGGTTGCAGGGGATGTCGAGGATTTCCAAGCCCTTGTCGTGGAAGGCTTCGTAGATTTCTTCCAAATCCTTGTAGTGAGGGGTAAAGCCGCAGCCGGTCGCGGTGTTGACCACCAAGACCACCTTGCCTTTGAAATCGGACATCGGGAGTTCAGAACCGTCACGTTTGGTTACAGAATAATTATAAAAATCGCTCATTTTAAACCTCCTAAAATTGAGTCTAATTTTTGTATGCGTCATTTTTATTTGAAACAATTATATTTTATCAAATTTAATTTGAAAGTCAACTCTTTTTTAGGTTTCTTTAACAAAAAGATCGCGATACAGATTATTAAGGGATTTGCAATTTCAAAAAAGACAGGCCGTCCTGTTATAATAAAGAGAAAACCAAAGCGATAGAAAGGAGAACGCGATGCCCTTTTGGAATCCGTGGCACGGGTGCACGAAATGCAGCCCAGGCTGCGCCCACTGCTACGTCTACCGGCGGGACGCACAATACGGGAAGGACGCGTCGGTCGTCACGAAGACGGCGGCGTTCAATCTTCCGGTGCGCCGGGACCGCAGCGGTCGTTACAAGCTCAAGCCTGGCGGCGGGACAGTGTTCACCTGCTTCACCTCCGACTTTTTTCACCCGGCGGCGGACCCGTGGCGGCCGGAGGCCTGGGCGATGATGCGCGAACGGTCGGATTTGGACTTTTATTTCATCACGAAGCGGCCGGAACGCATCGCAGACCATCTGCCAGAGAACTGGGGCAGCGGCTGGGACAACGTCCACATCTGCTGCACCTGTGAAAATCAGGAGCAGGCCGACCGGCGTCTGCCGGTTTTTCTCGCGCTGCCCCTGCGCCATCGATCGATCATCCACGAGCCGATGCTCGAGGCCATTCACATCGAAAGCTATCTGGCACAATACGCGGACATCATCGAAGGCGTCTCTTGCGGCGGCGAATCCGGGCCGGGCTCCCGTCTTTGTGACTACGACTGGATTTTGTCCACCCGGGCGCAGTGCGTACAATACGGTGTGCCCTTTCATTTCCACCAGACCGGGCGGCTTTTCAAAAAAGACGGCAGAATCTACCGCATCAAAAGGCGGGATCAGGAGGCGCAGGCGTGGAAGGCCGGCATCGATTTTGAAGGATCCATATAGTTTGCAGAAACGCGGGATACAGGGAAGCCCTGTGGATTTATTGACAATGTTGTCAACATATCCACAGTGTCATTTTTTGCAGAGGCGTGGGGTGCGGAAAAATTGATATTGATAAAGAGGGGTAAATAAAAAATCTGCCGTCCAATTTATATTGAACGGCAGATGGAGACATTTACGCATTGAGGGCATTTTCAGCATCCTTGTAAATGACAGGATTAATAATATTTGTGATTTTTTCGGATGCTTCAGTCAATTGTCCTTCTTTAGAGAGAATGGGGGTATCCAGAACGGCTTTAATGGAACAGGCAAGAGCAGCTGCTTCTGCGACAACTTTTTTGGAAGTAGGACGATAATGGCGGTAGTCATCACCTTCTATTTGAAAGATGTTTTCCATTTTCCAAATAAGCGGCAGAAAGTAAGCGTCGAGTCGGGCAAGCAATTCATAAAACATGTAACTTCGTCTTCGGATGGCAACGCATTGATCAGAGGCGACATTCAAAGAAGTGACAATTTTATCGGATTCAGCCTTATTTTTCAGTGCGTTTTCTAAGCTTTTTCCGGCCTTGTTGTCAACGATAAATCCCATGACCATGAGTGCCGGACCGGCAACGAGCCCGCCGAGCACTGCAGTCCCAAGGGCCATACCACCTCCACCAGCGGCCAACGAACCGCCGCCGAAAAACGCGAGCGTAGCATTTGTCGCGGCAGCACCGCTCAACGAGGAAATCGCTGTGCCGGTTGATGCGGCGGCGAAGGTCTGAGCGGCACTCAAGGCGCCGAAAGCAGTCAGTGCGCCGCCGGCTGCTCCGACAGCTGCACCGCCGGCGATATCCAACGCAAGATTGCTCAATGCTTTTAATTCTTTAAAACTGGTCTGGTCGATTTTTAAATTTTTGATTTCATCCAAACCGAGCGAGTCTGCGAAATCGACATTCTTAATTTTGGTAAAGGTATCGAGAAACGCGTGGATACTGTTGTTTAAAATAAATATTTTTTCCTGTCCGAGGTTGGCTAAAGATTCTTTAACTTCCGCACGTTTCAAATTTAGTTGGTCCCGCGCTTCCTTCATCTGATCGTTGGCGTATTGATTAATGGTTTTGGCATTAGCTTGATGGTTGTACGCTTGAATGTCCTTAGTGACGCCGACACCGGCTGTAGCAATAGCGGCAGCGATAAAAAATACTGGCAGCATGACTTCCTCCTTACACGTCAGCGATCAGCTGATGAATCGACTGCATGATAATGGCTTCACGATTTTCCAATTCTTTCACCTGAATTTGTACTTCGGCGTATGGTCGCTGACTTTTAGAAAATCGTTTTTTCTCACCTTGTATAGCGAGCAGTGTTTCCATCGCTTCGAGCATTTCCTGAAGTACAGAATCACTGATATCCCATTTACGCATTATCGCTTCGATGATGCGCTGTTCGGTGTCAGAGTGAAGCCCATCGCTGTAGGAAACGACGATCAAATTCCAGAGCAGCTGACGTGCCTTGATGCTCTGATCTGGCGATTCGATATGGTCGTATTCGAGATCGAGAATCACTGCTTCGTATACCAAATCGCCGTAAGCTTTTTCACCGGCGTGTACGAGAATTTCGTCACCCTTGGACATCATGTCAAACCTAACGGATTCAAAATCGTCAAGCATGCTCTGACCAATGGCATTAAATTGCTCTTTTTCGTCGGCGTTGATTTGTCCGTCGCTGATGATCAGATAATAGATAATTTTTAAAGCTGTTTCAGAAGATACGAGATTTTTGAGTTTGCTTTCCCGAGCTTCCCGAAGGGCGTTCTTCGTGTCCTCTCTTGTTTTTTTCAAGCGTTCACTGGTTTCGCTCAAAGTGGATTTCCCTTTTTCGACCGCCTTATTCAATTTATCGGAAATGGCGACCGCAGTTTCGGACTGAGCCGCTTTTTTGATGCTGTCCGGCATATTTTCCTTCACGCTTTCCTGCACTTTTTCCGCTGCGATTTTGGCGTCTTCAGCGGATGCTTTAAGCGTTTTTTTCAGTTTTGAAAAATCAAATTTAGCCATTCTTTTCCTCCTTATAATTTAAAAGGTTCGTCGGCATCCATCAGTTCGTCAAATTCCTGCTGATTGGTAAACTGCACCTCGTAATTCAAAATGCGCTGGATTTCTGTATTGCCTTGAATGAATTGGTCGGCATCGCCTTCTAAAACAGCTTGGTCCATCATGGCGAAGCCATCGCGGAATACAGAGATGCGTTCGGAAAGATAACGATCGATCCAATCGTTCATTTCGGCCCGATACGTATCGAGCATTTGAATGAAGGCGCGGTTTTCGCGTTCGAGGGCGATGCGTTCGTCCTGAGCGGCGGCGTATGCCGCGGCGGATTTTTCAATCTCTTTGTAAGCGGCCAGTGCCGCGTAAAACGAAATCATGACGCCAGCTAATTCCAATGAGACGCCGCCAAGCTGTACAACATCTTGAACGCCGTGTTGATTGAGAAAGTCAAGCGCCTGCGCGGCTTGGAACTTGACCGCGCTAATCTGCTGTAATGCGGAAGCAAGATTGTCATCTCCCTGAGCTGCAGCGTCAATAAAACATTTGACAATGGGAATCATGCCACTATCCTGGATAAGCCCAATGATGAGTTCGTCGCTGTCGATTTCCTGATGATAATATTTTTTGACGACAGTACCGATGTTTTTAGCGCAAGCTGCTAATTCAGGCTTAAAACTTTCGTCGTCAAAAATTTCTTTATAATGGGGATTATCCATTTCGGCGGCTTGTTCCCGAAGGTAATTAATAATCATGTTGAGCGCATTTTCGGATACGATGCCGAATAATTCTTTTTTGGCTTGATTTTTATTTGATTCATCGCCGCTGAGCATCAATTTGATGGCGTTAATGATTTTTCCTAAATATTCAGATTGGCATAATTGTCCTTGTAGATCCATGTCAAAGAACCTCCAGGTTCAAAAATAAATGTTATTTTTATTATAGCACATATTGTAGCTGGATATGTTATATGCAGATAATGACGTCATTAATGTTGCTGCTAATATTGTTTGGAGACAAGGAGGAGTAACCTATTTGGATTTACTGTAAATGACAGTGTATAATAGAAAAAATTGCGAAGAGGAGGACTGACAATGGAACACAGATGCAAAGTGACGGTTTTGGATAAGAAATTGTATCCGGAGCTTCAGGCCGAATACTGCGCAGTGCCGGACAGCGGGAAATGTCCGGTTTTTAATGTCGGCGATACGTTTTTGTTTTACCGCAACGACGAACGGGACGATTATTGGCACGCCGGCGAAGGCACATTGATCAAGGCGGGGACGCCGGACGAAGGCTGTCTGCAGTCGCCCGGGACGGCGCATTGCGGAGATAAGGGCGTGCCCTTCTGCACCGAAGCGTGGGACGCGATCAGCCGCTACATTTACACGGCGCTTCAGGGCGGCAGCATCATGCACGGCTGGATGAAGGACGACCGCGTGATGATCGCGTGCTGCAACGACGGCACCCGCCCAGTTATTTTTAAAATCGAACGAATCGACGTAGACGAATAGGCGGCCCAGGCCCTTTCGATGTTCAATCATCGAGAGGGCTTTTTTACACGAAAACAGCGCCACTCAACCGCTGGTTGGTATCAAAATGCGCCGCTTTCGTGTAGACTGGGGATCAGAAAGGAGGTGCCCGATATATGGACCAGAGCAAAATCGGAAAATTTATCGCATCCTGCAGAAAGGCGCAGGGGATGACCCAGGCGGACCTCGCGAAGAAGCTCGGGATCACCGACCGCGCGGTGTCGAAGTGGGAGACGGGGAAATCCATGCCGGACTCCGGAATCATGCTGGAGCTGTGCGCCATCCTCGGCATTAATGTCAACGAGCTCTTATCGGGCGAAAAAGTGATGTCAGACAGGTACGATCAAAAAGCTGAAGAAAATCTTCTGGCCATGGGGCAGGCCTTGGAAGAGAAGAACCGGCAGATGCTCAAAATCGAAAAACAGATGACCCTCCCGACAATTATTTCCGGGATCGTTTTAGCCTTTGTGGCGTCATTTGCAGAGATGGCGCTTTGGGTGCGGGCGGTACTGATTGTGCTGTCGGTGGTACAGATCGTCACGATCGCCTTTATCGCGGTGGGGATTGAGCAGAAAGCCGGGTACTACGAATGCCAGCACTGCCACCATCGCTACGTGCCGACGTACTGGCAGACGAATCTCGCGCCGCACATCGGCCGAACGCGGTATATGAAATGCCCGAAATGCGGCAGACGCAGCTGGCACAAAAAGGTCTTAAACAAAGAAGACTGACCGCCGCCGCGTTTTACCAATCTTTTACAGACAGAGGCGCAAAATCGTGAGATAATAAACAAAAAGCTATAGAGGGGAATCGGAAATATGGCGGAGATAATTAAAATAGATGCGCTGAACAAAAGCTTCGGGGCGCTGCACGCGGTGCAGGATTTGAGCTTTCAAGTCGAGACCGGCGAGCTGTTCGCCTTTCTCGGCGTAAACGGCGCCGGGAAAAGCACGACGATTCACATGATGTGCGGGCAGCTGCCCAAGGACAGCGGACAGATCGTCATCGGCGGCGTCGATATCGACGACAATGTCGACGCGGTGAAGTCCAAAATCGGCGTGGTGTTTCAGAGCTCGGTGCTTGACCAGCGGCTTTCCGTGCGGGACAATCTCGAATCCCGGGCTGCCCTTTACGGCATCGTCGGCAGGGCCTTCACCCGGCGCCTCGGGGAATTGACCGAGCTGTTGGGATTTGGGGACCTGCTCAAGCAGCCGGTGGGTTCGCTTTCAGGCGGCCAGCGGCGGCGCATCGACATCGCCCGGGCGCTGCTTCACCGGCCGCAGCTGCTCATCCTCGATGAGCCGACCACCGGGCTCGACCCGCAGACGCGCCAGCTGGTCTGGCAGGTCATCGGGCAGCTGCGCTACACCGCGCACATCACGGTTTTCCTGACGACCCACTACATGGAGGAAGCCGCGGACGCCGATCACGTGGTGATCCTCGACGCCGGGGAAATTGTGGCAGAGGGGACGCCCCTCGAGCTGAAGAACCGCTACACCGGCGACTTTATCACGCTCTACGGCGCCGGCCTCGAGACGGCGGCAGCCCTCGGTCTGCCTTGGGAGCCGATTCGCGACGGGATCCGCATCGCGGTGCCGGATACCGCGGCGGCGGCCGCGCTGATCGTCAAGCATCCGGACCTGTTCGTGGATTTTGAGGTCACGAAGGGCAAAATGGACGACGTCTTTCTGGCGGCGACTGGCAAATCACTCAAGGAGGACCCTGCCCAATGAAACCGCTCATCATTCTCACCAAGCGAAACAGCAAGCTGTACTTCAAGGACAAGGGGATGTTTTTCAGCTCGCTGATCACGCCGATGATTCTGCTGGTGCTGTACGCGACCTTCCTCGCGAAGGTGTACCGCGAGTCTTTTACCGCGGGCCTGCCGGCGGGGCTTTCCATTTCGGACAACATCATCGACGGGCTGGTCGGCGGGCAGCTGATCTCGTCGCTTTTGGCCGTATCCTGTGTGACCGTCGCCTTCTGCGCCAATATGGTCATGGTGCAGGACAAGGTCACCGGCGCGATCCGCGATTTGACCATTGCCCCGGTCAAACGTTCGACCCTGTCGTTCAGTTATTACCTGTCGGCGGTGGGCACGACGCTGCTCGTCTGCCTGAGCGCCATGGGCATCGGCTTGCTTTATTTGTCGTCGGTGGGGTGGTATTTGACAGTCGTGGATATCTTACACATCGTCGGCGACGTCGTGCTGCTGGTGCTGTTCGGGACGGCCCTTTCCTCGCTCATCAATTTTTTCTTGACGACCCAGGGGCAGATTTCGGCGGTGGGGACGATCATCAGCTCAGCCTACGGCTTTATCTGCGGCGCCTATATGCCCATTGCGTCTTTCAGCCCCAAATTGAAGAAAGTCATCACCTGGCTGCCGGGGACGTACGGCACGGTGCTGCTCAGACGGCACACGATGTGCGGCGCCTTTGGGGCGCTAAAGGATGCTGGAGTGCCGGCGCCTGCCCTCAAGGCCCTCAAAGACAGCGTCGACTGCAGCTTGTACGTGAACGACAAGGCGGTCAGCCCAGCGGCCATGGCCGCCGTCCTCGCCGGGACCACGGCGGTGCTGATAGGGATTTACATTGTGATGAATGTGATAAACAGACGGCGGTAAAGGCCGAGGGGCAACTCACGTCATCGCCTTCAGAATAATTTTTCCCAATTTATCGCTGTTCACCACGTAGCTGGCGTGAGATTCGCCGGGGAGGATCATTTTCCGCGCGTGGGGAATCATCGCCGCTATTTCGTCGGTCTCTTTTTGCTTGATGAGGTCGTGCTGCCCCGCGAGGATCAGCGTATCGGCTTGGATCTGGTGCAGCTCCTGATCTGTGATGTCCGGCTCGCACAGCATCAGCTGACGCAGCGGGTCTTTCCGGAAGCAGTTGAAAACGCGCAGAGGCAGCCGGAAGAACCACCGCAGCCCTTCTGGTCTCCGGTTGGCCCCGCAGGCAATCAGCGTGATGATCCGCCGGGTCATGGCGGCGGCGAGGAGCCCGATGATGCCGCCATCGGAAAAGCCCACAAAGGTCACGTTTTCTAGATGCTTTTTGCGCAGAAACATCACCATATCTTCTGCCATTTCCCGATAATGGAAGGTGTTCACGCGGCTGCTCATGCCATGCCCTCTGGAATCGATCAGATAACAGGTGAAATGCGCCTTCAGCAGACGGACGGTACGGCTGAAGATGCGGTGATCTTCGCCGTTGCCGTGCACCAGGAGCATCGGCGGGCCCTGGCCGACGACCTGATAGGAGAAGGTCAGTCCGTTGAGATGGATCGATTTCAAGGGACTCATTTCTTTCGTTTCTGGCGTTTATCTTGCCTTGCTTTTTTCTTTTCAGCTTTCTCGGCGCGCCGCATTTCGAGGAAAGTGCGCACGTAGTCGCGGAATCCGTGGGAATCCAGCACGGCAAAGGCTGCTTCATCCATCCACGGGGACAGATGCTTGGGCCGGCAGACGATGTAAATATTCTGCCAGTACGGGTTGTATTTAGCCTTGGCCCGCTGCAAGGATTTAAATCCGTACATGTAGTTCATGTGGTTGTAGACGTAATGCTCTGCTCGCTCGGAGAGGTCTGCATGGGGATGTGCCGTTGTGCGGTAAAAAGGCGCAGCGCCTAGGCTGGCCTGTTCGGCGCCTTCCGCTTTCAGCTGGGCCATGATGTCGTGGAACAACAGCTCCATGACACCGTGGGGGCAGCCTTCTCTGCGCCGCATGATGTCGACGATCCAAGCTTTCCCGGCGCGATAGGGGTTGAGGATATTGATTCCTTGAATCACGCCTTTGGCGTCCACCGCGTAAAAGTAACGTTTGTCGCAGGGTTTGTCCAGCATCAGACTGCCGACGGCAAACTGGAGGCGGGCGGTGTGTTTACCCTTGAGCCACTGGTCGGTGATTTCAATAAATTGTCGCTCCACTTCGGGCTCTCTTTTTTCCCAGGGGCGGTATTCTTTGACCGTCAGGCCCTTGTGCACGGCAGTGTGCCAGGAAGAGCGCACTTTGGCGCATCGGCCGCCGCTTATGGACCAGGTCTGCACATTGAACACGGCCTCTTCTCCGCTCTTGTGGAAGCCGAATCCGGCGTCTTGGTAAGCTTGGAGATGCTTTTCCATGGTCATCAAAAAGACGATTCGGTACCGGTGCGCGGCCGCAAATTGTTTCAGCTGCGTCAAAAAGGCTGAAAAATCTGCATCGGCACAGACCGGATCGCCGCAAATGACCATAGTGTGGCCAGACACGGCGTAACTGGCGACGCCTTCGAATCCCTCTGCAAAAAACCATTGCTTGTCCGGTTCCAGGGACAGGTAGGCCAGGGAATTTTCACTGTATTTCCGAAGGATACTGCGGACCCGTTTCCATTGCTGGTCGCGGTCATGATTAATATTTTCTTGCTGCTGTTTCATGGGTTCACCATCCTTTATTTATGTCAAAATGTCGAGTACGCCCAGCGCTGCGCCAAAGCGCAGGCTTTTTTTGAGACAGACTCCCCTCAAGTATACCACCAGCTTACCGCTCTGACAAAAAATATAGGCTAAATCAGCTGAGAAAAGTGCAGGCAGGTCACCACGGCACCTGCCGGTCCAGCCCGGTTTTGGCCCAATAGGCCTGATCGGATGCCTGCATATGGGGCAGAATGACTCGGCGGTAGAATCGGAAGAACAGCCGGGTCTTAAGTCCCGGATGGACACGGCCCTCCGCGCCTTTGATTTTCGCGGCGATTTTAGACAATGCGCGTTCGGTCTGGCGCCGCTTTTTTTCTGTCATGTGGGCGTAGCGGTCCGCGTGGGTCGCGATGCCAAAGGTGTAGATTTTCCCAACGCCCCAGAAAAACAAACTGTCTCGAACGTCCTTGATGGCGGATTTCATCCCGGCGCCGGCGGCCGTGGTGAGGACGACGGCTTGTTTTTTGAACATTGACGGCTCCGGCCGGTGAATGATCCACCGCCAGCCGTAATGGTCGAGCAGGGCCTTCATCTGGCCGGTGGCGTGGTAGACGTAGACCGGGGTTGTAAAGATCAGCAGGTCGGCGGCGTCCATCGCCCGGGTGATCGGCGCGAGGGCTTCGGCGTGGGGGCAGAGGGCCTCGTCCTTGTGGATGCACTGGGCGCACCCGATACAGAAGGCGCCGAAATCCCGGGGCAGGAAAAATTCTGTCACCTCGCCGCCGAGGGCGTCGGTCAGCATGTGGGCGATGTGGTGCGTGGTGCCCTTGTGGGCTTGTCCATTAATGACGACGATTTTCATCAGCTTGCCTCCTTTTTGGGGTGGGGTACAATTGCTTGACGGTGCGCAGAAAATGCTGCATCGACGGGTAGAGGTCGAGGTCGCGGTTCCAGACCAGGTTGATCGTGGCGGGCGGGATATCCGTGACCGTCAAGGGGATGAGGTCCGGCTCCTCGGCGGCGAATTCCTCGGACAGAAAGCCGGCAGCCGCGCCCGAGCGGATATACTCGAGAATCGTGAACACCTGGTTCGTCTGGTGCAGAATGACGGGATAGATGTTCTGGGCCTGGAACAGCCGCCGGATGTAGCGGGTCTGGCCGAAATGGTCGGGAAACAGCACGAGGGGCACATCCCGCAGATCGGCCAATTCGATCGATGTCCGGTCCGCCAGCGGCGAGGAGGCGGCCACAAACAATTTGAGCCGGCTTTTCTTCACTACGTGGTAATGGTAGTGAGCGTCCGGCAGGTGATTGGTGACACAGAGAATGAAGTCGAGCTCGTGCTGATCCAGCATGTCGTAGAGCACCGACGCCGTGTCCTCGACGGTCGCGATCCGGCTCTCGGGGTAAGCCTTGAGAAAGGCGGCGTGCAGCTGGGGAAAAACCGTGTTGCCGCACATCGGCACGACCCCGATGTGCAGCGTGGACTGCAGCGCCGACAGCGCGTGGGCCTCTGCTTCAAAGGCACGGTAGTGCTCCATGAAACGCTGGGCCTTTTCGTACAGCACCTCGCCGCTGCGCGTCATCGAAATGTTGTTGTAGTGGCGCTCGAACAGGGCTGTGCCGCACTCGGCCTCCAGTTCTCGGATCGATTTGGACACCCCGGGCTGAGACAGGTGAAGGGCCTCGGCGGCTTTGGTGAAATTGCAGTATTGACAGACGGTGATAAATTGCAGAATTTGATTCAATGTCATGGCGATGCTCCTTTGCTCCAGTATATCATAATTTTTAGTTTGGATGAGAAACTTCTTCGTATTTCACAAATCAGCGGGAACGGTCTATACTGTAACCATAAAAGAAAGAGACAACAAAGGTTCTTCGGAATATGAATTATAAAAACCCTGGAGGGAACATCATGAAAAAAGGTTATGAATTATTGGACGATCCGTTTTTGAACAAAGGCACCGCCTTCACAGCAGACGAACGGGAAAAATTTGGACTGGTCGGCATCCTGCCGCCGGTGGTTCAGGACATCGACACCCAGGCGAAACAGGTTTATCAGAATCTGGAAAGCAAGCCGGACGTCAACGAAAAACGCCACTACCTGATGAATATTTTCAGCCGCAACCGCACGCTGTTCTACTACGTATTCAAACAGCACATCGAAGAATTGATGCCGATCGTCTACGACCCGGGCATCGCGGAAAGCATCCGCAATTACAGCGACTTCTTCATTACCCCGCAGAACGCCGCCTACCTCACGGCGGACCATCCGGAACAGATGGCCACGGCGATCCGCAACGCCGCGGAAGGGCGCGACATCGAATTGATCGTCGTCACCGACGCGGAAGCGATCCTCGGCATCGGCGACTGGGGCACCAACGGCGTCAGCATCTCCGTCGGCAAACTGATGGTCTACACCGCGGCGGCCGGCATCGACCCGTCCCGCGTGCTGCCGGTTGTGCTGGACGCCGGCACCAACCGCCAGAGTCTCATCGACGATCCGCTGTACCTCGGCCTGCGCCACCGCCGTGTGGACGACGCCACCTATTACGCCTTCGTCGATCAATTCGTCCAATGCGTCGAAGGGATGTTCCCGCACCTGTATCTCCACTTTGAAGACTTCGGCAGAGGCCACGCCGCGAAGCTCTTGTCCAAATACGTCGAAAAATACCCGGTATTCAACGACGACATCGAAGGCACCGGCATCATTTCCCTCGCCGGGGCCTTCGGCGCGCTGAACATCTCGGGCGAAAAGATGACCGATCAGGTTTACATGTGCTTCGGCGCCGGCACAGCGGGCTGCGGCATCGCGAACCGGTTTTATCAGGAAATGCAGGATCAGGGCCTGAGCGCGGACGAAGCGAGAAAGCATTTCTACCTTGTCGACCGTCAGGGCCTGCTCTTCGACGACATGGACGACCTGACACCGGAACAGCGCCCCTTCGCCAGAAGCCGCGCTGAATTTGACAACGCCGACGCTTTGACCACCCTGGAAGCGGCGGTCAAGGCGATTCACCCGACGATTTTGATCGGTACCTCCACCCAGGGCGGCGCTTTCACAGAAGCTGTCGTCAAGGAAATGGCGGCCCACACCGAACGGCCGATTATTTTCCCGCTGAGCAACCCGACGGAACTTGCGGAAGCCAAGGCCGAAGACCTGATCCGCTGGACCGAAGGACGCGCCCTCGTGGCCACCGGGGTGCCGAGCGAACCGGTGGTCTGGAACGGCACAACCTACGACATCGGCCAGGCCAACAACGCACTGATTTACCCGGGCCTCGGCCTCGGGGTCATCGCCTCCGGCGCAAAGCTCGTCACCAATCAGATGATTTCGGTCGCGGCCCACTCGATGGGCGGGATCGTCGATCCGTCCGCCCCAGGCGCCGCGGTGCTGCCGCCGGTCGCCAAGGTCAACCAGTTCTCCGACACCGTCGCCGCTGCGGTGGCTGCCGAAGCGAAGGCCGAAGGGCTGAACCGCAACGCCTTTGACGACGCGCAGGCCTGTGTGCAGGCTTACAAATGGGAACCGGCCTACAAGGACTAAGACCGCGGGAATTTTCAGATAAAAACCAAAAAAATCAGCGGATGCGCTTAATAAAGCACGTCCGCTGATTTTTTAGTGTTTACGCTTCAGGACCTTCAGACACAATCGCCAGGCTGCAGACGCAGCGCCAAGCTTTATTTGCTATACGTTTCGCTTATAGTGAATATAGGCAACAAGCATTGGACAATTTGGCAGAAACCAATAAAATAAAATTGTTCAATACAACAGATAAAGCGTTTGACGAAGCAGTCGTCAAAAATAAAAAGGAGCGTACACAATGGAAACCTTAACCTTAAATAATGGCGTCGAGATGCCGATGGCCGGCATCGGCGTGTTCATGCAGAGCTCGGCGGAAGCGGAATCGTCCGTCGAAAGCGCGCTGAGAAGCGGCGTCCGCCTGGTGGACACGGCCAACGGCTACATGAATGAAAGCGCGACGGGCCGCGGCATCAAAAAAAGCGGTGTGCCGAGAGATGACATCTTCCTCGTCACCAAGCTTTGGCCGACGGTTTACGAAAAGGACGACGCGGTCGACGCGACATTGAAGCGCCTCGGCACTGACACCATCGATTTACTCTTCCTCCACCAGCCGACAGCCAACTGGCGGGCCGGCTACCGTCAAATCGAAAAAGCCGTGAAGGCGGGCAAGGTCCGCGCGATCGGGCTGTCCAACTTCCCGGAAGATATGCTGCAGGAAGCCATCGACACGATGGACATCGCGCCGCAAATGGTTCAGGTGGAAGCCCACCCCTATTTCCCGCAGACTGAACTGAAAAAGAAGCTGGCCGAAACGGGAATGGGGCTGATGGCCTGGTATCCGCTGGGTCACGGCGACAAAAGCTTGATCCAGGAACCGGTGTTCACGGAACTGGGCAGGAAATACGGCAAATCCAACGCCCAGATCATTCTGCGCTGGCACATCCAGAGCGGCAACGTCGTCATTCCGGGCTCGAAGAATCCGAATCACATCCGCGACAATTTCGACATCTTCGATTTTGAACTGACCGACGACGACATGGCCGCTATCGCTCAGGTCGACAAGGGCGTGCGCTACTACAACGCGACGCCGGAAATCGTCGCATCTTACGCCAACATGGAATTAGGTCCGGATCTCTAATCAGAAGGCGGGATCAAATTGATCAGCCAATTTAAAAAGGGAAATCCACATTGGGTTTCCCTTTTTTGATGAGCGGATTTAGGACGGCTCTGAATCCACCGGCGTGATCTCGATGATCCGAGTCTCGCCGACAGCGCGGCTGAGCTGTGAAATTTCAAAATTTTTATTCAAAAAATGAACATTAAGTTATTACTTTATTAATCTATTGATGATAAAAATTACTTTTTCTTCTTTTTGAAGAAAATGATGCTTAGGAGAGCGACGGCTAAGAGGACAGCAGCTAAGATTTTTTTCTTTGTCCAGAATAATTGGTCATCGATCAATATCTCTGGATCAACAAGATAACGGCCGTATTGATGGGAATATATTTTCATTCCATGCTGCTTTTTGCCGTTTACAGAATAAATAACCGTCAGTTTGTTATTAGATTTTAGAGATTCCTTAAGCTTATGAAGCTGTTTATGATTGAGATCAATTTTAACAAGATAACCAAAATCGCCAGCACTTGAACCATTATTATAAGGTTGTCTTAAAGATAATGTGCCTCTAATGTCACGTGGGTTATTTGAGACAGTAACGGTTTTAATATTTTGTCCATTTACTGAAACTGTGATATTAGAAGGATATTTTTCATTTTTTTCGGTTTGACTGTAGGCAGAATGATAAGAGGAAGTATTGACATTTTTGTGATTTCCCTTTTTATTGGATGAGATTTCTGCGATGATTGAGACTTCCTTTAAATGATTGAGATTAAGTCCCTGTGGCAGAGCATACTCGTAAGACAAAAATCCATTCTGCTCGATCACGTCACAATTTGCATTTCGTGTTTTTGCACGAAGTAAATATAGATTTGGTTTTTTCTGCTCTATCGAAGCGTTAAGCTGCTGATCATCTTGAACAATCACATTTGTGAAATTCTTTGTAATTTTTTTCCCTTTGTTATCTTCTAACCATACAGTTAAGGTCCCAACACAACTTTCTGAGGGCACCTGATAATGGATTGTTGTCGTTGCTTTTTCGTAAGGTTTGAGATGTATATTCTTTTCTCCTGAAATTTTGAGATTCATCGCTTTGCCACAATCGTCAGTTGCATCAAAATGCCATTTTAATTTAACTTGTTTTGGAGTGGATTTTTTCCAAGAAATCATTACACACTTGGTATTCATTTTTGTTTTAGGGGCAACTGTTGTGACAGGTGCGCATTGCGTGCCAATATAGGTATCACCAACAAGATCTTTTATGGTCATATCATTACCATAAGCAGATTGGCGATAGCCCATTACTTTTGGTTTCCTGTCGTAAGTTAATAAACCATTTCGTTCGTATTCTACATCGTAAGGCTCAGTATAAAGTAGTCCGCCTTGTTTGGACGTTTGACGTTGAAGATCAGTTAAATATTTAAAACAATATGAAATATCGAAGTCTCCATCGTGCGCAGCAACACCGCCGTATTCCGTATTAAGGATTGGATCGCCATCTTGTTTGTTTCCAAAAGCGAAATTGTCCGATGAACCGCTATACGCATTCTGACTTCTTGACGTGAAGTATTTTTTTGCGGCTTCATACGTTTTTGGGTAGGTATGAGAAGAATTCAAATCCGTAGGTTGGATATGGTCATTGTTGCAAGCGCTCATATCTTCAATCAGTAGATTTGAATTAAACTTCTTTGCCTTTTTGTATAAATAAGATATCCATTGTATTGTATCCATACCATCAGAAGCTTTTATATTTTGCCTGTTTTTTTGATAGGCATCCTTCAGGCCCCATGTTTCGTTAAATAATGCTACCGAAAAAATGGAAGGGTGCCGTTCGCTTAGCTGAAGGGTATAATTCAAGCAATCTTCATAATATTGACGCCCAGGCGCAGCACCGCCTTCACTTTCGGGAACAAAACCAGTTCCCCAGGGAACATCCTGCATCACCATTAAACCTAATTTGTCACACCAATAATATTCGAGTGGATCTTCGAGCTTTATGTGTTTTCGCATGTAGTTGAAACCGCTGTTTTTGATAAAAAGCACATCTTTTTTGTAAGCCAATTGAGAAGGTGCCGTATAAATGCCTTTTTCCCAAAACCCTTGATCGAGAACACCGGATAAATAAACGGGACTTTTATTGATATAAACGTATTTGACATCTTTTTGATTTTTGTAATAGTGTGTTGCAACGCTCTTTACACCAAAGTAAGTATGGACGCAATCAATCGTTTTACCCTTAGAATTAGAAAGTGTTAAACTTCCGTAATAGAGATTCGGCTGATTATAACTCCATAGTTTTAGATCATCGATTTTTTTGGTTTTTAATGTAATAGCGTTATTGCCTTTTTTTAACGAAATGAATTGATGACCAACAATCTGAGAGTGCGTGTTAATATTTTTTTGTTTTTCTATATTGTAGCATTTGCTATTAAACCGGTATTCAATTTTTAATTTCTGAGGGTGACTGGCAGTAATATGAAGTGTTGGAAGAAGTTCTTTTTTATCAATATTAGATTGGAAATTTGCATCTGTAATGTATGTGGCATTACGCGCTTCAAGCGTTACTGTTTGCCAGATCCCGCTTGTGTGTGTGTAACCACAAGGTGCATCATAGCCTTGTTTTCCAATTAAAGCAGGATAGTTTTGATTATTAGCTGAGGCTTTATCTTCAACCCAAAGCGTAATAGTGTTGCGTTTAGAAAGAGATGCGTATTTTGAAATATCAAATTCAAAAGGATTGTAACCGCCGGTGTGTTCGCCGACATACTGGCCGTTAACCCATAATTTACATTTCCAGTCAACGGCACCAAAAGATATAAATATTTTTTTATTTCTCCATTTTTTCGGAACGGAAAAAGTTCGTTGATACCAAGCTTGTCCTAAATAAGAGGGCTTATTTATTTTACTTAACGAAGATTCCCAGCAAAAAGGAACACGAATAGTTTGGCTAAACTGATGATTCGGATCGTACCATTTTTGATCAATGCCAATTTCATCGGCATCAAAATCAAACCGCCAATTACCATTTAAGTTAATACGTTCTTTTCGATTCCAATCTGGTCTAGGATTTTCCTTTCTCATTTGTGCATGGACAGGGCATGACAAAAAGATAAGACAACAAAAAATACTGACTAAAATAATTGGAATGATATTTTTAAATTTGCTGGTAAATGGGCGCATTGTCCTCTCCTAATTAATTAAATATTTATTAAAAAATAGCACATTTCTTAAGCGTTTGCAACGGAGGAAGGTGTTGCAAATAAAACAATGCACATAAAAGGGCCTTGTAAAGAAATAGGTTATTACATAAATAATTGCGATCTGAAATTTATTTTGAGTTTGTTTTCACCGGCTTGATCTCAATAATCCGAGTCTCGCCGACGGCGCGGCTGAGCCGGTGAGAGATAGACAGCATGGTCCGGCCATGGGCGGAATCCTTAATCGATTGGGTCACCCGGGCTTCGGTTTCAGCGTCAAGACCTGAGGTGATTTCATCGAGGAGCAGGATTTTTGGGTCGGCCACGAGGGCGCGGGCGATGGCCAAAAGCTGCAGCTGCCCTTTTGAAAAGAGCTCAGGCCGCATTGGCGTGTCGAGACCGTCGGGCAGGGCGGCAATTGTGTCGTCGAGCCCGGCGAGATGCAGCGCGCGGTGCACGGCTTCGTCATCGTACGCCGGATCGAACAGCGTGATTTGATCCCGAACGGTGCCGGGGACAAGGTCGACGTGCTGGGTGACACAGCCGTAGAGGGCGCGGCGATCCTCGGGCTTGAGCGCCGCGGGGCAGGCCCCGCCCAGATAAACGCGGCCGGCCTGGGGCGTGTAGAGGCCGGTCAGCAGGCGGAACACCGTCGATTTGCCGGCACCGGTCCGGCCGACGAAGGTGACGTGTTCGCCGGGGCGGACGGAAAAGGACAAATCCTTCAGGACGGGCCGATCGGGGTTGTAGCCGAAGGTCAGGTGGTCAAAACCCGTGACGGCGTCGTCGGCGGGCGCCGTCAATGCAGGCGCCCATTCGGGTTCAGCGAGGAATTCGTCGATATGGCGAATCGCTGCGGCGGCTGCCTGAATGTTCTGGATTTCCATGCCGATGTTTTCCAGCGGCGAGAAGATCTGCCCGACGTAGGCGATCATCGCGACGGCGGAGCCGACAGAGATGCCGAAGAAGGCGCTGGCGGTCCGGCCCCGAGCGGCGGCGATCATCATGACGGCGACGACCGCGGCCTGCACGGTTAGGATCACCGGCGAGTAAATGCTGTCGATCAGGTTGGCGCGGTCCACCGCGTCGTAGCTTTTCTGAATGTAGCCGTCGTAGGTGGCTTCCATGTGGCGTTCGGCGTGGAACAGGCGGATCATCCGCAGGCATTTGAGGGTTTCCGGCACGTGGTTGTTGACATTCGCGATGGCGCGGCGGTTGTCCATTTGGGCGGCGCCGTTGCGTCTTTGACACCACCGTGTGAACAGGTAGAGCAGCGGCGTGACGGCAAGGACCAGCAGCCCAAGCCCCTTGGAGCGGGTGAAGATGACCGCGAGAATTGCGACGAGCTTCAAGCTGTCGGCGATCATCGAGACGACGCCGTCGCTGTAGAGCACGTCAATGGCGTCGCCGTCGTTGGTAAAAATTGAAGCGGTTACCCCGCTTTGGTGGGTGTGGAAATAATCGGCCGGCAGGCGGGACAGCTTCGCGAAGAGGGCGGAGCGGATGCCGTGGGTCATTTTCTGGCCGAAGACGGTGATCGCGGCGTTTTGGAGGGATTCGCAGAGGTCGGCGGCGACGACGCAGGCGAAATAGAGCAGCGCCAGCGCGAAGGGGATAGCCCGGCGCGCGGCGAGGCGGTTGACGATGCGCTCGAGAACCAGTGGCGGGATCAGCGCCGTCAGCACGGAGGCGGCGATGGCGGCACACACGCCGATGACGAGACGCTTGTGGTCCCGGACGACACCGCTCAGGGCATGGCGGAGCAGCGTCGTGGTTTTATTTTTCGTTTTCATTTTGATCCTCCTCTCCTTTCTGAGTCTGCTTCAGGTACAGCGCGCGGTAGCCGGGCTCAGCCTTGAGCATCGCGTCGTGGGTTAAAAAGGTGGCGGTGCCGTCGTGGAGGTAGAGCACGCGGTCGCACTCGGGGAAATGGGCGAGCCGGTGGGACATCAAAAGCAGGGTGCGATTCTGCCCGTGGCGCCGGATGACGTTGAGAATTTGGGTTTCTGTCCGCTGATCCACAGCGGCGAAGGGATCGTCGAGGATGACGATCGACCTGGCGTGGGCGAGGGTGCGCGCGAGGGCGAGCCGGGCCTGCTGCCCGCCGGAGAGCATCCCGCCGCCGGCACCCACCGGGCTGTCTGGCGTGCGGCCCATGGCCGCGAGATCCCGGTCCATCGCGGTGCGCTTCAGAAAGACGTCCGCGTCGACGGCGTCGCCTAGCGCGACGTTGTCCCGAAAGCTCGTGCTCAGCAGCTCGTGCTCGTGGCCCATGTAGGTGAAGGTCTCGAGCCGTTCCTCCGGTGTCAGATCGGCGAGCGGTGTTCCGCCGACGGTGATGGCCCCGGTGTAGGGCGCTTCGCCGATGAGCACCTTGCCGAGCAGAGATTTGCCCGACGCGATTTCCCCGGTGATGCCGATGATGTCGCCGGGGCGGGCGGTGAAGCTGAGATGGTGCAGAAAATCGGGTGCGCGGTAGCCGCAGGCCACGTCGTCGAAGGTCAGGGATGCGGGCACCACCGGGTGGTCCATCACGGTCAAGTCGTCTTCGACGGCTTCGCGCATCAAAGGCTGAATCCGCTGCCAGGAGACCGCGGCCTTCTGCACTGAGTTGAACAGCTTGGCGGCGTGGCTCGCCTTGACGGCCAGCTTCGTGAAGCAGGCGAGGAAGGTCGTGAACGCCGCGATGTTCCAGGCGGTCCAGCCGGTGCCGGTGACGTTGCGGGCGCCGAAATACAAAATCAGGACGGCGCCGATCATCGCGATCGCGTCGTAAAGGGGCGTCGTCGCGCCCTCGTAGAGGTTGGCCCGGGCGCTCTTCTTTTCGTAATCCGTCAGCGCCTGTTCGGCGGCGGCGTTTCGGTTGGCCTCCCGGCCGAAAATGCGGTAGGTGACGGCGTGGTCGATGCGGTCCATTGTGACGCCATTTAACGCCGATTCGCTCTGCTTATAGGCCGCGTTGGCCGCGGTGACCCGTGTCTTGAGTCTGTCCGCCGCGAAATAGGCCAGCGGCGTGAATAAGCATGAGAGAATCGTCAAGCGCCAGTCGTACCGAGCCAGCATGACGACGTAGGCGACCATAACGACGCCGGTGTCGAAAAGCTCGGTCGTGAATTTGCGCATGCCTTCGGTGCAGGCGTCCACGTCGGCGATGGCCTTGGTCAGCAGCGAGCCGAGGCTTTCGTCGGCGAGGGTGTCGGCGTCAGGATGGACGAGGCTGTTGTAGAGACAGCGGCGCATGTCCCGGCTGACGTTGTTGGCGAAGCGCCGCACGCTGAAGCGCTTGACCGCGCGCATGACCTGCACCCCGCCGATGACCGCGACGTACCACAGCGCGAGAGTCAGCATATCGCGCCAGACGGCGCGATGATGAAAAATGTCGTAAAGGCATTGGGCCAGCCGCCCCTCGAAATAGGGACCGGCCACCATGCCGATGTTGTAGATCAGTCCGGATATGGTCACGACGATTAAAACCGGTACTTCGGATTTAAAGTACGAGACGATCCGGCCCGGGTGGCGGATAAAAGCACTGCGCTGCTTCAAGATGCAACCTCCAATAAATTGATTAAGATAAAAATACCATAGCATATCGACAGGGGCACTGCAATGACAGGAGGTATCGCAAATCTAAACAATATCTAAACAAAAAACAGAGCGCTTTCGCGCTCTGCTCTGAAAATTACTGGATAAAATTGGTGAAGTGGTCGTGGGGTGTGTCGGGCAGCCCTTGATGTCCGGGCTGCCGTTGATTTTTGAAATCTATCGCCGCTAAGCCTGGTCTAAAAAGGCTTCGATTTCGGCAATCGCGGCGTCGATTTTGGGCATCGCGCCGGTGTCGGAGATTTTGGCGTCAGGATCGTCGGCGGGAATGGCTGTGAGCACATTCCAGGCCTTGCGGAAGAGCTTGTCCTCCGGCGCGTCGCTGGACGGTCCGCCGGCGAGACAGTTCCGACTGAAATGGGTGGCGCCGTCGCGGATCGGCGTGATCCAGTAGGTCTGGAAATCGGCGGCCTTCGGGTCCTTGTCCCGAATGTTTTTCAACGCCGCAAGCAAATCATCTAAAGTGTAGAAGTAGCGCCCGAGAATGTGCACGCCGTTTCCGTCGCCGGACGGCCCCTGCGCATCCAAGATGTCTTTAAAGGTCGTTTCGTAACGGGCGATCGCCCGCAGCTGCTGTAATCTGATTTTTTGTTGTTTCATTTCATTCACCTCAAACGTTTTCTTTAGAAAAGTGTATCACAGTTTTAGGCGCCTGACAACAGGAAGCATGATTGCGGCACTGACTTTTAGACAGATTGCGCGCTGTCTGGGTCTTTGGGCTTTCCGACGACAAACCGGTCGGTCAAATACAACAGCCCGGGGAGGACGGTCAGCACCATGATGAGCGAAAGGATAGTGCCGATGCCGAGGAAGTGACCGATTTCCTTGAGGACCCCGTGGGAGGACACGGCGCCGAGGATCAGCCCGACCAAGGCCAGCACGGTGCCGGAGGTGAGCACAGAGGGCAGGCATTCCGAAACGGTCTTGACGACGGCGTGCTTTTTGTCACAGCCGAAGCTGGTGCGGTTCTCCTTGTAGCGCCCGGTGAGATAAATCGCGTAGTCGACCGTGGCGCCCAGCTGAATGGAAGAGATGATCAGGTAGGCGATGTAGAAAATGGGCGTGCCGGTCAGGTGGGGAATCGAGAAGTTGATCCAGATCGCGGTTTCGATGGTCAGCACGAGCAATGCCGGCAGCAGGAGACTGCGCATCGTGATCAACAGGACGACGAAGACGGCGGCGATGGCGACGAAGTTGACCTTCTGCATGTCTGCGGTGACGGTGTCCATCATGTCGTAGGTGCTGACACCCTCGCCGGCCAGCAGCCATTTGCCCGGGTAATATGTATCGGCGGTTTTCCGAATGCGTTTCACGAGGTTGAAGGTCTGGGTGCCCTCGTAATTGGCGCGCACGGCAATGACCATCCGCCTGTAATGTTTGGATTCCAGCTGACCGGTCAGCTTTTCGGGGAGCATCTCCGTCGGCACCGCCGGTCCGACCATCGTCGTCATGTCGGTGACCGAAGTGACGTGATCCAGCTTCTTGACCGCCTTGGCCAGAGCCCGTTCCTTTGCTTCGTCATCTTTTGGGACCATCAGGACGTAGGTGTCGGTTTTGCCGAAGACCTTTTGAATGGCGGCGGTGTCGTCGCTGTAGGTCGTCCCGGCGCTGAAAATGTGGCTCGACCCGAAATAATAGCTGTTTTGGGTGCTCATCACGTAGGCGGGAACGACCAGAATCGCGAAAACGACGACGGCGGGCACGGTGATTTTGGAGACGAACCGTCCGAAGCGGGTGAAGTCGGGCAGCAGCGAGCGGTGGGTCGTCTTTTCGAGGAGCGGATGGACGAGCAGGATGACGCCAGGCATGAATAGAAAGACCGTGATCAGGCTGATGCCGACGCCCTTGGCCAGGGCGAGGCCCATGTCCGGTCCGATTCGAAAGCGCATCAGCACCAGGGCTAAAAAGCCAATGACCGTGGTCAGCCCGCTGGAGAGGATCGAGCCCGTCGATTTGGTCAGCGCCTCGATCATCGCCGCTTCCGCGTTCTTGGCGCCGTGCTGCTGGCATTCCTCGAAGCGGTGAATCAGGAAGACCGAGTAATCTAAAGAAACGGCGAGCTGCAGGATGTTCCCGGCGGCGTTGGTGACGAAGGAAATTGTGCCGAACATCAAATTGCTGCCGGCGTTTAGCATAATGGCGACGCCGAGCCCGAACAGGACCACAAAGGGCTCGATCCAGGACGTGGTCGTCAGGGTTAGAATCAGCAGCGTCACCGCGACGGCCACCAGGGTGATGACGCGGATTTCCTTGACCGTGCTCGTCGTGGCGAGGGCGGTGCTGACCGCCGATCCGGTCAGGGCGCCGCGGCTGCCGACGATTTTTCGTATCGCGCTCACCGCAGCGATGCGTTTTTTGCTGCTGATGGTGACCGTCAGCAGGGCATTGCCGTTCTTGTAATAGGGGGCAGTGATGCGGCTGCTCAAAAATTCAATGGGAATCGTGTCGTTGGGCAGGCGGTCGTCGAGCCAGGTGACGGCGGTCACCCCGTCGACGGCGGCGATCTTCTTTTTGTAAGCCAGCACGGTTTTTTCGTCAACGCGGCGCAGCATGACTCGGCAGTTGGGAATGGCGGTACTAAATTCAGACTGCATGGTGTCCAGCGCGATGGTCGAGGCGGAGGATGCCGGCAGGTAGTCGTTCATGTCGTAATCCACGTTGACCTTCGACCGAGCCCAGAAAGACACGGCGGCCAGCACCAGAAAAATGGCGATAATGATGTGGCGGTGTTTGACGACGTGGCGGTAAAAGTGTTCCATTTCAGCGGATTTCCTTTCATCATAACAAAGATAATTGACAAATGTTCAATACTTTGCATTATAATATCTGAATAACCCACCGGCAACGGACAACTCCGCAGGGATGTGCATTATTTGTCATTTCCCGGGAAATGTCTAATTTTAAAAAAGAGAAAGGTCAGGTCAATCCGAGATGGACGATTTGAGAGTGGTCAAAACCAAGCAGGCGCTGTGCGACGCCTTTCAGGATTTGATGGAGGAACGGCCCTTTGAAAAAATCACGGTGAACGCCCTTTGCGAGCGCGCCGCGGTCAGAAGGGGGACGTTTTACAACCATTTTTTCGATAAATACGATTTTTTCGCCTACTACACCCGTGTGATTCAGCAGGCTTTTATTGAAAATTACAAGAGAAAAGAAGATGCGGCGTCCTATTTCGGCACGCTGACCGAGGAGCTGCTGGATTTTTTTAATCAAAACGTTAAATTGGTCCACCGCGTCGTGCAGAGCAGCGCCTATCCGACGCTGCTCGATATCGTATCCGACACGATCGAGCAGGACGTGAAGCAATGGATCGGCGGCCACGCCCAAACCGCGATGGACGCGGACCCGGCAGACACCGCCGCTTTTTTCACCGGCGGCATCATCCGGCTGGTCGCCTCCCGGGCGGGGCACCACATCGACGAGGCAGAAAAGCGGCAGATCGTGGCCTTCGTCTGCCAAACCGCTAAGCTGTTAAAGCTCACCGAGTAAGGATCAGGCCGCGGCGTCTTCCGGGATCTGGCCGGAGGTCGGCAGAAGCTGTGTCGTCACCATGTTGATCGTCGTCGATTTGCCAGCGCCGTTGGCGCCGAGAAAGCCGAAGATTTCGCCGTTGTTGACGTGGAAGGAAATGCCCTTTACCGCGTCGACCACGCCGTTGTTCGTCTGATACTGCTTTTTGAGATTCTTTACTTCAAAGACAGGTTTACCCATTGTGTGCCTCCTGTACGTTGAATTGCCATATACCATAGAGGGGGTATTTTTAGATTAATATTAACTATATACCCCAGGAGGGGTATTTGCAAGGCTTTTTAGCGGATTTTTATAAAAATTTGTTATGATTTCGTTTAACTGAAAAATATGATAAAATAGTCAACAACAATCATGACGGACTCAGTCTGCAGTCAGTCGGAGAAAGCCTTCGAAATGATTGACTAAGGCAAGTATTTAATAAATAAAGAAAGGAATTGCGATGAAAGATTTTATGAGCCTGGCGGAAGAACGGTTTTCGGTGCGGGATTTTTCGGATCGGCTGATTGAGCCGGAAAAAATGGACAAATTGATGCACGCGGCGAAAATTGCGCCGACAGCGGGAAATCGCCAGCCCTTCCGGATTTACATTCTCAAAAGCGAAGCCGCATTGGCGAAGATTCGAGGCCTGACGCGCTGCGCCTTCAACGCGCCGGTGGTTCTGCTGATGACCTACAACGTGGACGAACAATGGCAGAATCCCATAGAAGCAGGCATCGCCTCAGGTCAGCAGGACGTAAGTATCATTGCGACGCACATCATGCTCGAGGCTTGGAATTTGGGGATCGGCTCGTGCTGGGTCAATTTGTTCCCGAACAGTGAAACAGAAAGGGCCTTTGATCTGCCAGAAAACGAACGGGCGGTCCTGCTGATGCCGATCGGCTACGCGGCAGAAAACGTCAAGCCGGCGCCGCGGCACACCGAATACCGTGACATGGCTGAACTTGTCAAGACGCTCTAGATCAATTTAATATCTTCAAGAGTCGGGGAACCGGCTCTTTTTTAGTCTCAATTTTCAATATTTGTCTATCCTGGTGATCGTTGATGGGATCATTCCCGTTCGCTGATATTCCTATGTGCGCACTAAGCGGATTATCAGGTGGTTTTAAGGTAAGGTGGGGGTATGCAGAACGCAAATCGAAACGTATGATACAATAGCCTTATCCATCCTATAATAAATGAATTAAAAGTGAGAGGCAGTATATATGAACGAAACCAAACAGACCCTCCTGGGCTTTTCACATTGGGCCATGTTCGCCGTCAGCCTGGTGATCATGGCCTACGGCGTGGCCTTTTCGGTCAAGTCGGCGCTGGGCACGTCGCCGATCTCGAGCCTGCCCTACGCCATCAGCCTGTTCACGCCGTTTACCATCGGCAACGTGACGATTTTCATGCATTTGGTGCTGATCGCGCTGCAGATTCTGATTTTGCGTCGGAACTATCAGCTCATTCAGCTGGTGCAGCTGCCGGTCGCGATCGCCTTTGGCTTTTTGACGGATTTCGCGATGTGGACACTGCGGGGGGTATATTACACGAATTATCTCGGGCAGTGGCTGCTCTGCGTCGTCGGCATTCTGCTGGTCGCCTTCGGGGTCAGCGGCGAGGTCGAATCCAAGGCCACGGTGCTCGCCGGCGAAGGCTTTATCCTGGCGGTCTGCACGGCCAACCCGAAAATTCCCTTCAGCCGGATGAAGGTGATCTTCGACGTCTCCCTCGTCGTGCTGTCGATTGTGGTTTCGCTGATTTTCACCGGCAGAATCGGCGGGATCCGCGAAGGGACCGCCGCGGCGATGATCTGCGTCGGCCTGTTGACCAGCGTGTTCTTAAAACCCTGGCATCGTCTGGCGGTGCGCGTGAATCAGGACGTAATGAATCATTAATCGTGTTTATTTATGGCATAATATAAGGAAATCACATATCAAAGTGCGAGGTTGATTTTATGAAAACAGTTATTATAAACGGAAGTCCGAGAAAGGGCAACACCCTCACGGCGATTAACGCGTACATTGAAGGCGCCGGAGAAGGCAGCGATATTGAAGTGATTCATGCAGACCAGCTGAACATCAGCGGCTGCAAAGGGTGCGGCGCCTGTCAATGTCGGAACGGCTGTGTGGCCAAAGATGATACGAACGCGACCGTCGACAAAATCGTCGCAGCGGACATGATTATCTTTGCCACGCCGGTATACTGGTGGGGCATGACGGCGCAGCTGAAGCTGGTGATCGACAAATGCTACTGCAGAGGCCACTTGCTGACAGGCAAGAAAATCGGAGTGCTGGTCGTTGGCGGCGCGCCTACCGATCATGTTGAATACAAATTAATCAGAAAGCAGTTTGAATGCATGGCGCAAATGCTGAAATGGGATATCCGGTTTTACAAAGATTATTGCGCGAACGAAAAAGAAGATCTTGCCAAGAATTCTGCGGCCATCGAAGAATTGAAACAGCTCAGCGCAGCGGTCGAATAACTTGCAATCAAACAAAACACTTGAACCTATCGTATCAGCCAATGATTGATAGGTCTCCAAAATCCTGGACACGTATTTGCGAACTGGGCGGAACACATGGATGCTATGCTGTATTGTACAGGTGGCATCTTTTTTTTCGCCTGAATGCTTTTGATCTGCTTCAGATTAGGGTGTAGAGCGAGATCGTAGGAGATGATCTCATTTCATCTGCGGTGCTTTTTATTTGGATGTGCCCTTCCGGGACACCACAGGATCATGATTTCGTTTAATTTAAACAATTATAAAAATTTAAAAAATTAAAAAAAACGCGTCCATATCCTGATATAATAAACAAAAATAACAGATGAAAGGAGGGCGCTTTATGGCAAAGGTCGAAATCAAAGTTAAACCTGAAATTCTTAATTGGGCATTGAGTCAAACATCAGAAGGTCAACTTGATGAAGAATTAATGGATCATGTCGAAGCGTGGATTAACGGAACAAAATCGCCAACCTTTCGGCAAATTGAAAAGTTCAGCAAAAAGACCAATATTCCATTAGGCTATTTTTTCTTAGATACGCCGCCAGATGAACCGGTTGACTTGCTTGAATACCGCACCGTTGATAGTTTGCAATTGTCAAATCCGAGTCGCGATTTGATCGATACGATTTATGAAATGGAAAATGTCCAGGAATGGATGAAAGCGTATCGACAGGATTCTGGCTTTGATCCATTGCCTTTCGTTGGAAGTATCCAAGGAGAAAAAAGTGTCAAATCCGCTGCTAATCAAATGCGGGAAGCTCTTGAAATCAAGGCAGCTTGGTTTGAAACAGTGAGAAACGCAAGAGAAGCGTTTTCCTATTTCCGACAAAAATTGGAAGATTGCGGCATTGTCGTGATGATCAACGGTATTGTCGGACAAAATACACATCGGACACTGAATATTAATGAATTTCGGGCGTTCGCAATAGTTGACGAATGGGCGCCGCTCATTTTCATAAATGGAACAGATTCTGAAAATGGGAAACTTTTTTCTCTTTTGCACGAATCCGCTCACATTTGGGCAGGCGAAAGCGATTTATTTAATATGAGTCAGGAAGGCACTTCTGCTGTCAGTAAATTAGAGACGTTTTGTAACGCCGTCTCGAGCGAACTGCTTGTGCCGGAACACATGTTTTTGAAGCAATGGTATGACAGCAAGGACAATGACACATATGAAAAAATCGTAACCCTTGCTAAAACTTTTTGCTGCAGTGAAGTTGTCATCGCCAGAAAAGCGTTGGATCATCAAGAGATCAATCAGAAAATTTATCAGGATGTTGTAAAAACAGCGACCGATCATTTTAATCGTACAAGAGAGAAAACAAAAAACAAAGGCGGAAATTTCTACAAAACAGTTGAAACCCGATTGGATCGAAACTTTATTCTCGCCCTATGTGACAGTATTAGTACCGGAAGAACAGCGTACACAGAAGCGTACTATTTAACAAAGTTAAATCAAAAAACATTTTCTCGAGTTGCGAAGGATTTTGGAGGTGTGGGATGACAGAAAAATTTTTGATCGACTCCAATTCTTTTATCACACCCTATAAACGATACTACGCTTTTGATCTCGTCCCAACTTACTGGGAAAGACTTTCTGAACAGACTAAAACAAAAAGGTTGATCCTGCTTGATATGGTAAAGCAGGAAATTGAGAAAGGTAATGACGAATTAAAGGGTTGGATTACAGAGTCTCAAGGTTTTGTCATTTGCAAGCACGTTTCGCCTAAAATTATAGATAAGTACGGTGAAGTTTTGCGGTACGTTCAACACTGTGGTCTCTATAAGCCGGAGGCGCTGCGAACGTGGTCGGAAAATGATGTTGCTGATCCATGGCTGATCGCCGCAGCGGCAGTTGAAGGTTATACAATCATCACTGACGAAGGCCCGTCAGGCGGTTTAAGCCGAAAAACCCCAAATCGCGCTGCGAAAATTCCAGATGTCGCAAAACATTTTAATGTTAAGACGGATAATTTGTTTTATATGATGCGAGAGCTTGGCATTAGAATTTAGTTTATTTATACCTTTGGCCATATTGACTGAAGGTATTTTTTATTGTTTCGTCCTCTCGGGACACCACACGGCTATGATTTCGTTTAAACTTGAAATGTGATAAAATGTAAAAACAAACTAGAAGTTGCAATTCAGAAGTCCATTGATAAAACGCAGATGCTCTTCGATAGTTTGATGCAGGAATACTTTAGTTAAAGATTTATATTACATATAGGAGATAAATAAACATATTGAAAAAATTAGAATTAGAACCTTCAAAAGAAAATATTATTTCGACTTTAAAAGAGGATCTTTTCTGTCGCAATGAAGATCTATTTCGGTTTGCGCAATTGTGTGACCTGCAGGAAGATAGCTGTGCGATTTCTCTAAATGGGAAATGGGGCAGCGGAAAAACATTTTTCGTTCGTCAATTACAATATTTAATGAACGCTTGTAATGATCAATCAAATTTACTGGAAGAGTCTGAGAAAGAAGAAATAAAATCGTATTTTAAAGATTTTAATTCTGGAGATCAACCAAATCTCGGTTTAAAAAAAGAAATTGTTTATTACTATGACGCTTGGTCAAATGACAATGACGTCGATCCAATTTTGTCCCTTATTTATCAAATAGCGATAGAATCAAAAAAGAAATATAAGTTTAAGCATTTTCCAAATGTTTTGCCAATACTAAGCTCTATTATTGCTATTATTGATTTTATTACTGGAAGAAATATTAGTAATGTAGTTAATGCAATAGAGAACGGGTTGAAAGAAGGGAAAAATGATCTAGATATTATTAAAGATCAAAAAGATTTACAAAATGAAATCAGTAATTTCTTTGATAAGTTAATCGACAATAATGGAGATAGATTAATCATTATAATTGATGAACTAGATAGGTGCAGACCGGATTTTGCAGTCAAACTTTTAGAAAGAGTCAAGCATTATTTTTTAAATGATCGAATAACTTTTGTCTTCGCGATCAATCCTAAACAACTTCAGTATACTATTAAAAAATTTTATGGTGAAGAGTTTGACGCTAGCCGTTACTTAGATCGTTTTTTTGATCTTCGTATACTTTTGCCGAAAGCTGATTTAACTTTATTATATAAGAATTTGCAACTCGATAATTCTACCTATTATGAAAGAATGCAGAATCTAGTGATCTCTTATTTCCATTTTGAGTTGCGTGAAATTCTTAGGTTTTATAAAAGTTCAAAAATTGCGGCAGGTGAATTTGTTCATAACACTAGAAAAAATGCAGGTATCAGTCTAGCTTCAACATTTGGTTTAACCGCTGTAGTCCCAATTTTGATTGGACTTTATATGACGGATTTAAACGGCTATGAAGCCTTTATTAATGGGGAAAATTCCGAACCATTCATTTCAATTCTGGGAACAGATGATGTACTACCATATTATTCTAGTAGATTACTAGATGATAATGAGACATTTGAAAAATCAGATAATAATAAAAAATGTGTTGATCTCAAAGGTAAACTGCAACAATTTTATGACGCTGTATTTAATTCGAAACGTAAAGAGCGTAGTGAAGAAACAAGAATCGGAAAATTTTTTGTTACAGATAAAGTAAAAGATAGAATTTTAAAATCTGTGACTTTAATATCAGCTATAAATGATTATGATATTTAAATGATTAACAACAATACAATGGAGAAAATGTATGGGATTATTTGATTTTTTTAAAAGGAAAAAGAAGAAACCTGTTCCAACTGTTGAAATACAGAAAAATCCTCCTGTTGAGATAAAGAAGGTTGCTAATGTTAGTGCCGTTAATATAAAAGAAATATCGGAAGAGATAATGAATGATATTTGCGATCATTATATTGCTTTTGATGTCGAAACAACGGGATTAATGCCGGGAAAGGATCGCATAATAGAAATTGGAGCGGTTGAATTTGTTAAGGGTATCCCATCGAATTCGTTCAGTACTTTAGTAAATCCTCAAACAAAAATATCTCCAAGTGCTTCGGCAGTGAACCATATTACAGATGAAATGTTGATGATGGCGCCTTCAGAAGAGAAAGTTTATTCAGAATTGATGGATTTTCTTGGAAATGCTTTGAATAAAGGAACGATTATTTGCGCACATAATGCGAAATTTGATATGGATTTTCTCTGTAATACATTATCAAGATTAGGGTTTGATGCAAATATAAGATATTTAGATACATTAGCGCTGTCGAGAAAATTTATTAAAGGACCAGAAAATTATAAACAGGTGACACTTGCCCAATACTTCGGCTTTGAAATAGAAAATGCACATCGCGCATTAGACGATGCAACGGTATGTGGAAAGATACTTTGGAAGATTGCGGCTCAAATACAAGAAAAAAGAGAAAAAGAAGCAGAACAAATTGCGATCCATACGCCAAAAGGAAAAGATCTTGAACTTTGTGCGTATATTCAAAATATGCTTGTTGAAAATAAAGCAGACATAACAATGCTGCGATTTCGAGTGGACACTTCAGGCTATTTGGATTGCAAATTTTTATATTCCTTTTTGAAATTTAAAACGAATAAAAAGGGTACTTATGTAATTTTGTATCATGGATTTGAGGTAATAAAAAATAGTCATTTTATTACAGAGCCTTGTTCAGTTAGTGAAGGCGGTGCTAGTTTTCTGCGATTATATTTCACAACACTAGAAGATCTCCAAGTGTTAAATGAAAGAATAGTAGCCGAATATCAACATACTAGATCGTATGCAAAAAAATATATGGATATGGGTGAATATTGCTTTAATGAGGCGTGGGATACAATTCGTCCTTGGAAAAAACTAAATGCTGAAGAAGTAACTAAATATTTAGAGATAGGTATGCAGGATCATTGGCCGATAAATGAAAAAGCAATAAAATCAGTAGTTCAGCATACTAGAGATGATGTCGTAGTTCAGACCACTTATCAGAGAATACCAATCGAAGAAATTAAATATTTAAATGATGAAGAAAAAGGCTTTGATGTTGGTGGTCCATATTATTTCAATGGTGAAGACCAGAGAAAAGATGGAAATGAAAAAGAGGCAGTCCTGCTTTTTGACAAGGCAAGAGAAAATGGGTATATTTCTCCGGCGCTCTATGAATCTTACGCAAAAGCTTTTCACAAAATGAAAGCATACGCTGACGAAATAGTAATTCTTGAAGAAGGTATTGAAAGATTAGAACACAATACAGGAAAGTTGGAAACACGCCGTCAGAATGCTATTGAAGCTTTATATAGAAAGCAAAATAAAGAAAAAGAAAATGCTTTGAAAGCAAAGAGAAAAGAAGAAAGAAGAAAAATACAAAATAGTCAGTCTCCAGGAAAACAAGGCCGGAGAAGAATAGTTATTCAATATGACGAAAACATGTATATATTAAAAAAATATAGTTCGGCAGCAGAGGCTTCGAGAGAAACTGGTTGTTCAGCACAACATATCAGAGATGCAGCGAAAGGTGTCCGAGAACAAGCAGGTGGATTTTTCTGGAGATACCAAGAAGATATTGATAGAGATGAAAGGGAAACAAGCAATGGCCATGACTAATTCCGATATACAATTTCAGAGCTGACATTCAGAAGTCCATTGATAAAATGCAAATGCCCTAGAAAGTCTGATGCAGGAACACTTTAGTTAGGACGCATTTGGGCAATATTCCGCACAGAAAGTAAAGGAAATTCACAAAAGTACAGGCATGTCATAGTTCGTTTTCGCTGAGTATAGGAGTGTATATCCAACAAGACGGTTAAAGCCTGGAAAGCCGGGAAAAATCATTTATCTGGGGCAGTGGGCCGGATTTTATCGATAATGGGAAAAATCATCAGTTGACAGAAGAATATTCCTTTGTCCATATGGGATAATTAGGTGAGGAGAGCATCTGTTCGAAAGCAGGTGCTTTTTAATAATTTTTCTCTTCTAAAAATCATTTAGTTAAGACTCGCCTGGTAAACTCCTGATTAAAAAGGAGTGTTGACCATGATGGAAGAAAAGATTGTGGCGATTGTCAACGAAATGGCTGAGGTATTGAGTGTGGCGCAAATGAAGAAATTGCAAGAAACCCTTTTGCGTCATCTTGCAGAAAACACAGCTGCGCCTCAAAATATTTCCAATTCAGAATACGTGGCGCTGTTTTTAGAGGCCAAAACCGTTGAGGGCTGTTCGCCGCGGACTATCGCTTATTATCGCACGACCATTGCCCTGCCATTCAAGCACCGGTCCGACAGATTACAACGGAGCAGATTCGCGCGTATTTGGCCGACTATCCCAATCGCACTCAATGCGCCGTACAACCGGCTGAAGATCAACAAGGATCATTTCTGTTCATCGACGATACCGCTGATTTCTGCTGGTCGGCTTGTCTGGCAGGGTCATGGTAATCAAGCCCTGCGCCAACGCGGGTTTTAAATAATGCGCGCGGAAAGACCGCATGGCGCGCAGACCGACGAGATGCATTAATTCGACGGCGCTGTAGGTTTCTCCCGGATCCATGACGGAAAGCAGCTTTTTGAGAGGGGCGGTCAGGGGTTCGGGCGGCGCGGCAGCTTCTGTTTCAACATCTTCGAGAATTTCATTGATCCGATTCAGCATAAATGTAATAAAAAGCGTGGATTGGCCTTGTGCATTACATGCGGCGATGGCATCGTAGTAGCCGCTCTGAAAATTTCTGATCTGGCTTTCCAACGGGACATATTGAAAAATTTCTTTCCACTGATATAAAAGCACCGTCTGCCAAAGTCTCGCCATTCGTCCGTTTCCATCGGCGAAAGGATGAATAAACACAAACGCATAATGAAAAACGCTAGAAAGAATCAGCGGATGAATTTTACCCTCGGTACGTTTCATCCATTGAAAAAGGTCAGCCATCAGCTTGGGGACCATGTCTGCAGGAGGTGCCATGAAAATACAACGATCCCCATCGAAAACGCCGACGCCGCCACGGCGAAAAGTTCCAGATTCATTTACAGTCAGGTGAGTCATGATGCCGTGAATTTTTTTCAAATCGTTTAGCGAATAAGGGTCGATCACAGGGATTTGATCGTAAGCTTCATAGGCGTTTTGAACTTCCTGAATTTCTTTGGCGGGCCCCAAGACGGAATGACCATCAAGTACGGCTTTAACCTGGTCGATTGATAGGGAATTGGCTTCTATGGCCAGGGAAGAATGAATAGAACGGATTCGATTGTCGCGGCGCAGCTGTGGCTTTGCGCTGAGGTTGTGGAAGGTTTGAATTTTGCCTGCTTTTTCAGCAATTTGGCTGACGAGGATCAGCATTTCATCTGTAATTTGATACGGAGGGGTATATTGGGTATTCATGTTTTCCTCTTTTATCATCTTAGGCTTTTTCTTAGGCTCTATCTTAGGCTCTATTATAACGGAAGAAATCTTGAAAGACAATTCAAATTAAGATTTCACGCTAACAAGCCATATACTTTAATGAAAATGAGCCAAACGCTGTATTAAAGATAGTTCAAACACTTTAGTTTGAATTTGATAGAAAAAATTTAGAGGTGAAGGAAATGGGTGAGTTTCGTAATGATGCGAAAATCAGATCCGAGGCAGAAGAAAAAAACGAATTTTACGAGGATTTGATGAATGGGTTCAATGAAGTGTTAGCTGATCTCAGAGGCGAAATCCACATCAAACGCGACATTGTGACGGTTGAGGCGAAATCCGATTCTGACGAGTAATCAATCATTAATATTTTTCTTCAGCACTGCAGCGCGTCTGCGGTGCTTTTTATTTGGATGTGTCCTCCCGGAACACCACAGGGTCATGATTTCGTTTAAACTTAAAATGTGATAAAATAGAAGCAAATCAAACGACGACAGAATCAAGGGGGAGGTGGCAGTGATGATTCTGGACAAGAAGCAGATGACGGAAGAAGACATCAAGCTCAATTACATCACACCGGCTTTGAACAACAAAGGATGGCGGAACGGCGACAACATCACGATGGAGACCCGGATCACGGACGGGCGGATCAACCTCAAGGGCAATCTGGCCTACCGCGAAAAGCCGAAGCGGGTGGACTATCTGCTTTATATCAATAAGTATCATCCGATCGCGGTGGTCGAGGCGAAGGACAACAACCACACGCCGTCTTTCGGCATTCAGCAGGCGAAGACCTACGCACAGATGCTCGACCTGCCCTACGCCTACAGCTCCAACGGCGACATGTTCCACGAGTTCAATTTTTTGACCGGCAAAGAGCGGACCTTTCCGATGAATGCCTTCCCAACGGTGGAGACGATGCTGGCGCGCTACAAGGCCGAGAAGCATCTGACCGACGCGGAAAAGCGGCTGATCGATCAGCCTTATTATTCAAGCCAAAACAGCTATCCGCCGCGGTACTACCAGCGCAACGCCGTGAACCGGACCCTCGACGCGATCGCCAAGGGCCAGGACCGGATTCTGCTCGTGATGGCGACGGGCACCGGCAAGACCTACACGGCCTTCCAGATTGTGTACCGGCTGCTGAGCAGCGGCATGAAACACAAGGTGCTCTACCTCGCGGATCGGAACAACCTTGTCAACCAGTCGATTGAGCAGGATTTCGCACCGCTGGAAAAGGTGACCCACAAGGTCAATTACGCGAAGGACAAGAAGAGCACGATCACATCCTATCAGGTGTATTTCGCGCTGTACCAGCAGCTCATCGGCGATGACGACGCCGAACATTACCGCGAGCTGTTCGACCAGGATTTCTTCGATTTGATCATCGTGGACGAATGTCACCGCGGTTCGGCCAAGGCGGACAGCCGGTGGCGCCGGATTCTCGAATACTTTTCAGGCGCGACCCAGATCGGCATGACGGCGACGCCCAAGGAAACCAAATACGTGTCGAACATCGCCTATTTCGGCGAACCGGTTTACCAGTACAGCCTGAAGGCCGGCATCGACGACGGCTTTCTCGCGCCCTTTAAGGTGGTCGGCGTGACGCTGAACATCAGCGACGGCTGGCGCCCGCGCAAGGGCCAGCGGGACAAGTTCGGCAACGTGATCGAGGACCGCGTGTACAACAACATCGATTACGACTACAACATTGTGCTCGAGGATCGGACCCGCGAGGTGGCGGGGCGCATCACCGCGTATTTGAAGGCGACGGACCGGATGCAGAAGACGATCGTGTTCTGCCCGACCGAGGACGCGGCGGATCGCATGAAGACCGCCCTCGTCAACCTGAATTCAGATATGGTGCGGGAAAACCCGGATTACGTCGTGCGCATCACCAGCAGCGACGTCTACGGCAAGAGCAAGCTGAAGTATTTCACGTCGGTGACGAGCAAGTATCCGGTGATCGCGACGACCTCGGAACTGCTCTCTACTGGAACGGACTGTAAAATGGTCAAGCTGATTGTTATCGATAAAAACGTCAATTCAATGACCCAGTTTAAGCAGATGATCGGCCGGGGCACCCGCGTGCGCGAGGATCAGGGCAAGCTGAGCTTCGTGGTCATGGATTTCAGAGGGGTGGCGCGGCTGTTTGCCGACCCCGATTGGGATGGGCCGATCGAAATCGACGACGACTTCGACCCGACGCCCAAGCCCGAGCCTGAACCGAAACCCGGACCGGGGCCGGGGCCTTTGCCGGGTGATCCGATTCCCTACGTCGGCGAGGACGGCTGCCAGGTCAAGGTGCTGCAGGAGGTCGTCTCGGTTTACGACGCCGACGGCAAGCTGCTGCGGCAGGAAAACATCATCGACTACACCCGCAAGAATATCCGCGGGGCTTACGCGGACCTTCGCGCCTTTGTGAACACATGGTCGAAGGCGGAGAAAAAGGCGGCGATCACCGAAGCCCTCGCCAATCGAGGCATCGATCTCGAACAGATCAAGCGGGACCAAGGGATGGCCGACGTAGACGATTTTGACTTTATCATCCACGTGGCCTACGACGGCAAGCCCCTGACTCGGCGCGAGCGGGCAGAGAACGTGAAGAAGCGGGATTTCCTGCACCGCTACAGCGGCGTGGCCCGGGAGGTCATCGAGGCGCTCCTCGACAAGTACGCCGACGACGGTATCGACGAAATCGAAAAGACGGAAATCCTGAAGCTGGACCCATTTCGGAAAATCGGCAAGCCGTCGCGGATCGCTAAGCTGTTTGGCGGCCGCAAAGGGTATCTGCAGGCCATCAAGGATTTGGAAAATGAAATTTACAGAATAGGATAAGCATTCGTGAGTGATTTAGGAAGTTTTGTCAAACGGCTGCGCGACATCATGCGCAACGACGCCGGGATCAACGGCGACGCGCAGCGCATTGAGCAGATCGCGTGGCTGTTGTTTTTGAAGGTGTACGACGCCCAGGAAGAGGACTGGGCTTTTGACGACGCGGATTACGAGTCGATCATCCCCGAAGACTGCCGCTGGCGCAACTGGGCAGTGGACGACGGCAAGGGCACGGCGATGACCGGCGACGCCCTGCTCGATTTTGTGAATAACCGGCTGTTTCTGGCGCTGAAGGGGCTCGCGGTGGACGCCGACACCGAGATCAAAAAGGCGATCGTGAAATCGACCTTTGAAGATGCGAACCAGTACATGAAGGACGGGGTGCTGCTTCGGCAGGTGGTGAACGTGATCGATGAGGTTGACTTCAGCGACTACGAAGAAAGCCACGCTTTCGGCGATATTTACGAAAACATTCTGAAAGAGCTGCAGAGCGCCGGCTCGGCCGGGGAATTTTACACGCCCCGGGCGGTGACGGATTTTATGGCGGAGCGGATCAAACCGAAAATCGGCGAGACGATGGCGGATTTCGCCTGCGGCACGGGCGGGTTCATCGTGAGCTGGCTCAAGCAGCTGGCGCCCCAGGTCCGCACGACGGCGGATGAAATGGCGGTGAACCGCTCGATCTACGGGATTGAAAAGAAGCAGTTCCCGTACATGCTCTGCGTGACGAATATGCTCCTGCACGGGGTCGAAGTGCCGCGGATCGATCACGGCAACGCGCTGCTGAAGGATGTGCTGGATTACACGGAAAAAGACCAGTTCGACGTGATTTTAATGAATCCGCCTTACGGCGGGTCGGAAAAGGCGAGCGTGAAGCACCATTTCCCTGAGGATTTGGCGAGCTCGGAAACGGCGGACCTGTTCATGTCGGTGATCATGTACCGCTTGAAGCCCGACGGGCGCGCGGCGGTGATTCTGCCGGACGGCTTTCTGTTCGGGACGGACAACACGAAGGCGGCGATCAAGAAGAAGCTGCTCACGGAGTTTAACCTGCACACGGTGGTGCGGATGCCGGGGAGTGTGTTCTCGCCGTACACGTCAATCACGACGAATATTCTGTTTTTCGACCGGACGGGCCCGACGAAAAAGACGTGGTTTTACCGGCTCGACATGCCGGAAGGGTACAAGCATTTTTCGAAGACGAAGCCGATGAAATCTGAGCATTTCGATCCGGTGCGGGCTTGGTGGGACGACCGGCAGGTCATCGAGGACGAGGACACCGAGACTTTTAAATCCCAATGCTACACCGCGTCGGAAATCGCGGAGAACGGGTATAATCTCGATCTCTGCGGCTACCCTCACGAGGAAGAAGAGATTCTGCCGCCGTTGGAACTCATTCACGAATATCAGGAAAAGCGGGCGAGCCTGAACGCGGAAATTGACCGCGTGCTCGAAGAAATTGTGGCAAAGCTGCCCCACGAAGGGGATCAAGATGCGTAAGATGACACCGCAGCAGCTCAAAAACAGCATTCTCCAGATGGCCATGCAGGGCAAGCTCGTCGCACAGCGCCCGGAAGAAGGCACCGGGGAAGAACTGTACCAGCAGATTCAGGTCGAAAAGAAAAGGCTGATCAAAGAAGGCAAGATTAAAAAATCAAAAAAACTGCCGGAAATCACAGAAGATGAAATTCCGTTTGAGATTCCAGAGAATTGGAAGTGGGCGAGACTGGGAGAGATTGGCTCTTGGTCTTCAGGAGCGACACCAAAAAGAACAAAGGAAGAATATTATAAAGGAGATATTCCTTGGCTGAAAACAGGGGATCTAAACGATGGTTTCATTAATGAAACTCCAGAACATGTTTCGATTAAAGCTTTAGAGGAAACATCATTGACGTTAAATCCAAAAGAATCGGTATTAATAGCAATGTATGGAGCAACAATTGGTAAATTAGGAATATTAAAAGTAGAGGCAACCACAAATCAAGCGTGTTGTGCTTGTTATCCATTAGAAAATCTTTATAATAAATTTTTGTTTTATTTTTTAATGGCCAATAGAGAGAATTTCAAAAGGATGGGTGCCGGTGGAGCGCAACCTAATATTTCAAAAGAAAAAATTATACATACTTTATGTCCTCTTCCACCACTAGAAGAACAAAAACGAATTGTCGCCAAGCTTGAAGAAATTCAGCCTCTACTCGATCGCTACGAAAAAGCCTACAACCGCCTTGAAACCTACAATCAGAAATTCCCAGAAAATCTAAAGAAATCGATCCTCCAATACGCCGTCGAAGGCAAGCTTGTCGAACAGCACCCGGAAGAAGGCACTGGGGAAGAATTATACCAACAGATTCAGGCTGAAAAGAAAAAGCTGATCAAAGAAGGCAAGATCAAAAAATCGAAAAAGCTGCCGGAAATTACGGAAGACGAAATACCCTTTGAGATTCCGGAGAATTGGAAGTGGGTGAGATTAGATAATTTATGTAAGAAGAGAATTAAACGCGGCAAATCACCTAAATATGTTTTAAAGAGTTCAACTTTGGTTTTTGCGCAAAAATGTAATACAAAAGCCGGAAAGATTGATTTAACTTTAGCTAAATATTTAAATGAAGATATATTGCCTAAATATGATGAATCTGAATTTATGAGAGATAATGACATTATTATTAATTCAACTGGAGAAGGAACTTTAGGACGAGTAGGGATTTATAGAAATAAGGATAATCCAACACAATTAAACATTGTTCCTGATTCACACGTTACAATCATAAGAACTTTTAATGAGTTGATGAGTGTAAATTATCTTTTTTATTTTCTGAAATATCTTCAACCTAACTTGGAAAAGATGGGCTCAGGATCAACAAAACAGACAGAATTATCGGCAACAAATATAAAAAATATTTGTATACCACTCTCCCCGTTAGAGGAACAAAAACGTATTGTTGCGAAAATTGAAGAGCTGATGCCGATGGTCGAGAGGTGCGAAGAGGCTGAGGGTTAAGGATAGAAACAGAAAAGAGGGGCAAAGATATAAAAGAGTATGAAAAGGCACTTAATGCTATTGAACAGGACTTAGTAATAAAAGATGGACTCACGTTAATCGGAATTGTTAGTTTATTAGAGTGTGATGATCAAAGTGAAAAAGCATTGAGCAGCATGAGTTCACCATTAATTTTCTTTTGGGCACTGTACTATAATTCGTTGAAAGAATTATGCAAAAGCACGATATGTAAAGATGATAATATTGAAGAATTAATTAATCAAATCCGGAATGATATAAAATTATTATCAAAAAATTTAATAAAAATAGAAAATAAAATTTCTCAAATTGATGAAACTGCAACGAATTTCTTTGAAAATAAGGTAGAGCTATTTTCTGATGAAAACTCTACGACAAGCAATAATCTTGGAATCTGGTTTGATGAAAATAATCATATTATATTTTGTTCTTATTCTCTTTATTATTTCATGGAAAATGATAGAGCTGTCCCATATACATTAGGATTTAGATTGTCCAGCGGCGCGATAGAGATGATGGAATTATTAGGTGTTGAAGGAAATACTGAATTGGCTGAGTATTTACAGAAATCAATAAATATTGCTTATTCTTTTTCGAACTTTAAATATTTAGAAATTGATACGAATGACAAAGATATATTTGTGAACTCTGTTAATAAAGACATAAACTTGATAGCGTTGGTAATAACGTCATATATAGGATTTGTTCAGCATGAATTGTCCTCAATGTTGATATGGAATTGTCCATATTTAACACGAATAAGATACATTATTATGTACTATTCGCGTTTTGGAATGATAAAAATTAGAAATTATTTCCAAAAAATAAATAAGAAAAGTTATAATGAAAAAATTACTGAACTTGAACATGATTTAACTAAAATTATAAAAAAGGGAAAAAATTTAATTTCACCAGAATTTCGAAATTGTATGATGCATTATGGTTTTATTAATAAAAAAACAAATAAACCAGCAATTAAACTAGAATATTTTTGTAAAACAAAGCCATTCTATGGGCTTGTCGAAAGTTGTTTTGACGGAAAATCTTTTGAAGAATATGCAATAGATTTGTCAAGATATTTAGATGAAATAGAAGCTTATTTGCTTTCTTGGTTTAATATCGATGAATCAAAATTGAAAATTCTGTAAAAGAGAGAATAAGGAGCCCACATGCACAAGGGATCAAAAATCAGTCCGCTCCTGACGTTGGATTTTATGCAACACGAAGACGAAAACAAATACTTCGATCGGAAATCTGCGCAGATACGTATAAAGGAGCTCGCTCCGTTAATCTCGGCCTTTGCGAACGCGGACGGCGGGGCGATCGTCATCGGGATCAGCGATAAGAGGAGAAGGCTTGAAGGGGTGAATAGTGTCGGCGAAGAAAAAATCAATAATTTCATCAATGCGCCGAAAGACCTCTGCAAACCCATGCCGAGATACCAAGAGGAATTTATTGAGATTGAAAACGACAAGGGCGAGCCGGATCGGCTGCTGCTTTTGCATATTTTCAGCAGTGTTGATCAGATCATTCGTACTGTCGACGACCGAACGTTTCTACGCATTGGTGACAAGACAAAGGAAATGCTCGGCGAGAATCTACGCAATTTGGAATACGCGAAAAACGCGATCCACTATGAGGATGAAATCAACCAATACGCTCAAATTGAAGATTTAGATGAAGATTTGCTTCGTACATATCAGAAGCGTATAGAAGCGGAAGACGTGCCGATCGAACAGATGCTTTCAGCGAGAGGGTTTCTCGTCATGCGGGGCGGTGAGAAGCATCTGACTAACGCAGCGGTGTTGCTGTTTGCCAAAAACGTGCGTCAGTTTTACCCGAACTGTCGAATCCGCTTTGTCCGCTATGACGGCACGTCGGCCAAAGTCGGCACGCAGATGAATATCATCAAGGATCACAATATCGAGTATCCGCTTCTGAAAATCATCGACAGGGCCAAGGAATACTTGACCACGCAGTTCCGGGAATTTACTGCGCTAAACCCAAAGACCGGCTTGTTTGAAACCGTGTCGGAGTATCCGGCCTTCGCTTGGCAGGAAGGGATTGTCAATGCCGTGACACACCGAGAATATGCAATGACGGGTAATTACATCCGGGTGACGATGTACGATGACCGGTTGGAAATTGAAAGTCCCGGCAAGTTGCCGAACATTGTCACGGTCGAGAATATCCGAGAGACACGATTCTCCCGCAACCCGACAATCTCTCGCGTGTTGACGGAGATGGGGTGGGTTCGGGAACTCAACGAAGGTGTTAAGCGGATTTACGCAGATATGAAAGACTTCTTTCTTGATCAGCCGGAATATAGTGAGCCGAATTTTAGCGTGAAGTTGATACTGAAAAATAATATCGAAGTGCGCAAGAGAAGGCTGAATGAACACGCGCTGCAAAATTTAGGGGAAGCATTGTGGAATGATCTTGATGATTTAGAACAGCAGATTGTAGCGTATATGACAAGCCGCGGTGGGGCAAGTCGTACAGATTTAGAAAAATATCTTGGAAAATCAAATAGAACGATTATAAAAAGAATTAATCATTTAATGCAGTTGGGTGTGATTAAAGCAAGAGGAGATAAGCACGATCCAAAAAGAACTTACGAAATGATATTTAAAGAGAAATAGGTATCAAGTGAATATGCAGTTTTGTGGAGTTGATTTGGCATAATAATCGTCAAAAACTGCGTAAATAGGACGTTTTGACGAAAATTAACAACTTAGCATTAGGTATCAAGTAAGTATCAAGTAGGTATCAAGTAAACAAGCAGTTTTGCAGGGTTAATCTGGTATGTAAACCATCAAAAAAACCGCATAAATAGGGCGTTTTGACGAAAATTAACAACTTAGCATTAGGTATCAAGTAAGTATCAAGTAGGTATCAAGTAAACGGGCAGCTTGCGGAGTCAAAATCGCCATATAAACCGACGAAAACCGCGTAAATAGGACGTTTTGAAGAAATTTGACAACTTAGCATTAGGTATCAAGTAAGTATCAAGTAGGTATCAAGTAAGCGGGCAGCTTGCGGAGTCAAATTCGCCATATAAACCGATGAAAACCGCATAAATAAGGCATTTTGAGAAGTTGAGCAACTTAGTATCAGGTATCAAGTAAGTATTAAGTAGGTATCAAGCTAATGCTTAACTTGGCACGTTTCACGTTAAGCTTTGCGAAAACAATTTACGCTAGTGCAAAGGCTGAATAAAAAGAGAGATAGTTCTTGTTAATAGTCAATTATGAATGTATAATTGAAAGGAATTGCGGCAAATGTCTTCGGACTATGCCTAAAGAAGTCGGATGCGTCCGGCTTCTTTTTATTTTATGGAGCAATAAACTACCCGCTATGCGGGTGGAGAAAAACCAATTGGTTTTTCCCCTCACCCCATCCCCAGAATTTTAACGTAATCAGGCACAGCCATCAGCGGCATGTCAAGGGCCGCCTGGGTTTCGGCGCTGACATCCTGCCCTGAGGCCATTTCCGCGCCGGCGGCTTCGACGGCTTTCAGCCATTCGCTGACTTTTTCCTGAACGTCCGGCTTCTGCATCTTGAGAAGCCGGCCGCAGTTGCGGTAGATCTCGAGGGACGGATTGCAGCAGGCCATGGCCGCGCGCAGCACCTCGAAATTCTTTTCTCCGGGGAAGCCGCAGTTGGCCAGCACGACGAAGCGCTGGGTCTTGGCCTGAGCATCCTCCAGATCGAAATGGCCGTGATCCTCCTGAATGGCCGGGCACTTCAACGGCGTCAGGCGGTCGACGAAATTCTTCAAATACGCCGTCATGTTCCAGGTGTAAACCGGCGTGCCGAAGCAGACGATGTCCGACGTGTTGTAAAGCTCAAGCAGCGCAGCCATATCGTCGCGCTGGACGCAGAGCCCCGGCGTCTTGAACCAGCAGGCGAAGCAGCCTCGGCAGTGGCCGATATGGCAGTCGCGCAGATAGACCGTGTAGGTTTCGGCGCCGACAGAGGCGGCGCCCTTTAAAAAGGCGTCGGCTATGACTTGGGTCGCGCTGTTCGGCCCGGCCGGGCTGCCGTTAAATACAGTGACTTTCATATTTTTCTCCTATTTGTTTTAATTTGTTTTTCTAATCCTTTTTATATTTTCTGCGAAAAGAGGCCGTGATGGTTGCAGTACCAGAACAGCACGCCGTGCCCGCGGGAGAAGAATCGCGCCTCGGCTGGACCCTCCGGGTAGAGGCGGACGAACTCGAACCGGCCGCTGTTGAGGAAGGCGATGAAGGTGAGGTGGTGCGCCTTGGTCATCGGGTGATTGACAGTGACGAGAAGCTCGTCTTCAATTTTTTCGCACACTGCGGCGTGGGCCGCGTCCGGCGCCTCGGCTTCGAGGGGTGGCAGCGTGACGCCGCAGCACGAGATCATCGCCGAGCCCGTAGCGTAGAGCACATTGCCGCAAATCGGGCAGACGTAGAGGTGGGAGCGCAGCAGATTGCCCGCGCGGTTGGTGTTGATGATGGCCTCGCCGGAGAGCAGCTCCGGCACCGAGACGCCGAGCACAGCGGCCAGCGGCTCGATCAGTGAGATGTCGGGGAAGCCGCGGCCAGTTTCCCATTTCGAGATGGTTTTATCGCTGACCGCCAGCTTCTCGGCCAGTTGAGATTGAGTCAGTTTTTGTTTTTCGCGGAGCCGCCGGATCGCGGCGCCGGTGACGTAATGATTCATAAGCTATCCTCCTGTTTGATGAGTTGAGGATAGCACGGTTTCGGCGCGCCGGCAACCTACGGAGCGTAGAGCTGGGCCGCTGAAATGAAAAGATAACAGAATAGGGTTTATGATTTTTATACATCTGCGAACAAACCGAAACGAACCTTAAAATCGGTAAAGCAAAAGGAGATACATTGTATCAGCATCAGCACAAACCTTAAAAACGGCCTAAATCAGTTTATCCTTCAGGGGAGGGTAACTGACAATTTGCGCGGAATTGTCTGAATTGAAGTCAAAACAGAAAAAAAGACTTGACAGATATAGGTGAATTGTTAATAATAATTAAATAATTTATATGGGTGTGAGGCCGGGCGGCGGCCTTATATTTTTATCACGGAATTAGCACTCGTTAAAAAAGATTGCTAACAAAATGATGGGTCAATCAGCAATGGAGGTTAGTATGCTGAAACTATTTAAAAAATTCTCAAGAAAGGACATCGGCGTGGTGCTCTTCGCCCTCGCCTTTACGGCCTGTGCCGTCTGGGCGGATCTGACGATTCCGGACTACATGTCGGATATCACGCGGATGATCGAGACGTCGGGAACGAAGATGTCCGAAATTCTTTCCGTCGGCGGGAAGATGCTCATCTACGCGCTGATCAGCTTCGGCTCGACGGTGGTCGTGGCCCTCTGCGCGTCGGCGCTGTCCAACGGGTTTTCCGCTAAGCTGAGAAGTCAGCTCTTTCGAAAGGTGCAGGACTTCTCGATGGACGAAATCGGGCGGATTTCGACGTCCAGCTTGATCACCCGCTCGACCAACGACGTCATGCAGATTCAGATTTTCATCGTGCTCGGCCTGCAGATGCTGATGCGGGCGCCGATCATGGCCGTCTGGGCGATCTGCAAAATTGTCGGCAAGAGCTGGCAGTGGACCTTCGCGACCGGCACGACCATCGTCCTCGTGCTGGCGGTGGTACTGACCTGCATCTTCATCGCGATGCCGAAATTCAAGAAGATGCAGTCCCTGACGGACCGCCTCAACGAGGTGACCCGGGAAAATCTGACCGGACTGCGGGTCGTCCGCGCCTACAACGCAGAGGATTATCAGGAAACCAAATTTGAAAAGGCCAACAAGAATCTGACGGACACCAACCTGTTCGCGATGCACACGATGGCCTTTCTGCTGCCGAGCATCATGGCCGGGATCAACGGCCTGACCCTGTCGATCTACTGGATCGGCGCCTACGTCATCGACGCCGCCCGCCTGGCGAACAAGATTACCCAGTTCTCCAACATGGTCGTCTTTTCCCAGTACGCGATTCAGGCGGTCATGGCCTTTATGATGCTCGTCGTGATCTTCATGCTGCTGCCCCGGGCGTCGGTGGCGGCCAGCCGAATCAATGAAGTGCTCGACACGCCTTTAACCATTGAAGACGGCACCGCGCAGGACGGCGTCGACGGCATGACCGGCCAAATCGAATTCAGAAACGTCGATTTCCGCTATCCCGGCGGCGAAGAAGACGCGGTTCACGACATTTCGTTCACGGCGGAAAAAGGGGAAACCGTCGCGATCATCGGGGCGACCGGCAGCGGCAAGAGCTCGATGATCAACCTGATTCCGAGGTTTTACGACACCACCGGCGGCGAAGTGCTCGTCGACGGCCGCAACGTGAAGGATTATTCCGAAAAGGCGCTGCGCAACAAGATCGGCTACATTTCTCAGAGCGCGGTGCTCTTCACCGGGACGGTCAGCTCCAACGTCGGCTACGGCGACAATGGGAAGGCTCCGGCGACGGATGAGGAAATCCGCGAGGCGGTGCACACTGCTCAGGCTGACGAGTTTGTCGACAACATGAACGGCCAGTACGACGCCTATATCGCCCAGCTCGGCGGCAACCTGTCCGGCGGGCAGAAGCAGCGGCTGTCCATCGCCCGCGCCATCGCGAAGAAGCCGGAAATTTTGATTTTCGACGATTCCTTTTCGGCGCTGGACTACAAGACCGACCGGGCCTTGCGCCATGCGCTCGACGAAAAATGCAGCGGCGTGACCCGGATCATCGTCGCCCAGCGCATCGGCACGATCCGAAATGCCGACAAAATTCTCGTGCTCGAGGACGGTAAGCTGGCCGGCGTCGGCACTCACGACGAGCTGATGCAGCACTGCGAGGTGTATCAGCAGATCGCGCTGTCACAGCTTTCGAAGGAGGAATTGGCATCATGAGTGAAACGAACAACAAAACGCGCGTGCGCCGGCCGGCAGGCCGAGGACCGGGCCGCCGGGTGCGCGGCGAAAAGGCCCAGGATTTCACTGGCACCTGGAAGAAATTATTAGCGTACTGTCAGCGGGACGCGGTGCTCTTGATCGTCGCTCTGCTCTGTATCATCGTGGCGACGGTCTGCACGCTGATCGGGCCGAACAAGCTCGGCGATTTGACCGACGAAATCACCGCCGGCATCCGTCCGGACACGAAGGTGCTGACCACCGTGTCGAAAAAAATGACGACGGGCATGACGGCCAATATCCAGTCGGTCACTGCCGACATCACCGTCAACATGTCGAACACGGCCGCGATTCATCAGAACACAAAAGCGGCGATGGCCTCGCCGGACGTGCCGGCTGCGGACAAGCAGGCCCTTCAGGCGATGGCCACGTCGGGCTCCCGGGACTTCTCAGGCTTGAGCGACGGGACCCTTGACAAGCTCTTCGGCGCCATCGAAATCGACGGGACGACCCTGACCGGCTCGGACCAGGTCAAAACCCTGCAGGCGCTTCAGCAGCTGAAGGGCGCGTCGGGCCAAAGCGGGTCTGGCAAGAAGAGCGCGGCTAAGCAGATGAAAACGGCGGGGAAATTCGTCAGAGCCCTGCCAGACGCGTCGGCGAAAGTGATTTTCACGCCCTTTAAAGTCAAGGGCACGACAATTTCCAGCGCTGACCAGGTGAAGATGATCAAGGTCATGTCGAAAATTGACATGCACGACACCGACAGCGTCATGGACCAGCTGGACAAGCTGCCGGCCTCGATTTACGGCCTGATCAAGCCGTCGGTCAACTTCGCGAAGGTGGGATCCATCGCGCGGTTCATCGTGATTTTGTACGCGGCGAGCTTCGTGATGCAGGCGATCCAGGGCTGGTCTCTGGCGTCGGTGGCTCAGCGCCTTTCGAAAAAGATGCGCACCGACGTGGACGAAAAGATCAACCGGCTGCCGATGGCGTGGTACAACGGCCACAGCACCGGTGACGTCATGTCGGTCGTGACCAACGACGTCGACCTGATCGGCCAGAGCATGAACCAGAGCCTCGGGACCTTCGTCCAGGCCGTCGTGCTCTTCATCGGCAGCTTCATCATGATGCTGATCACCGACGTGCGGATGACCCTGGCCGCGGTGGCCGCCTGTCTGATCGGCTTTGTGCTGATGTTCACGATCATGCGCCACAGCCAGAAGTATTTCATCAAGCAGCAGCAGGATCTGGGCGCCCTTGACGGCTACATCGAAGAAAATTACGCGGGGCACACGGTCATCAAGGCCTACAACGGCGAAGCCAAGGCCGAATCTGAATTTGACACCCTCAACAAGAGCCTGAGACGCAGCGGCTTCCGCGCCCAGTGCCTCTCGGGGCTGATGCAGCCGATCATGGCCTTTATCGGCAACTTCGGCTACGTCGTCGTCTGTATTGTCGGCGGGGTGCTGGCGATCAACGGCGACATCGAATTCGGCGTCATCGTATCCTTCATGCTCTACGTCCGTTATTTCACCCAGCCTTTGGGGCAGATCGCTCAGGCGATGCAGATGCTCCAGTCCGCGGCGGCGGCCGGCGAACGGGTGTTCCGCTTCCTCGACGAAACGGAAATGCCTGACGAAAGCGCGAAGCCGGCGACGCTCGAAAATGTCAAGGGGACTGTCGATTTCGACCACGTCCGTTTCCGTTACGAAGGGGCAGAGGCAGACGTCATTCACGATTTCTCGGCTCACGTGAAGCCGGGGCAGAAGATCGCGATTGTCGGCCCCACCGGCGCCGGCAAGACGACGATGGTCAACCTGCTGATGCGTTTTTACGATTTAGACGGCGGCGAAATCCGAATCGACGGCGTGCCGACACAGAACCTCAAGCGCAAGGCGGTGCACGCCCAGTTCTGTATGGTGCTGCAGGACACCTGGCTGTTCGAGGGCACCGTTCGGGAAAATCTGGTGTACAACACGCCGGACGTCAGCCAGGATAAAATCGACGCGGCCTGCCGCGCGGTGGGCCTCGACCACTTTGTGCGCAGCCTGCCTCAGGGCTATGATACCGTGCTCGACGACAAAACGGGGCTGTCCCAGGGGCAGCGGCAGCAGCTGACCATTGCCCGGGCGATGATCGCCGACAAGCCGATGCTGATCCTCGACGAAGCGACTAGCTCCGTCGACACGCGGACCGAGCTCAAAATTCAGAACGCGATGGACATGCTGATGAGCGATCGCACCTCCTTTGTCATCGCCCACCGGCTGTCGACGATCCGCGACGCCGATCTGATTTTGGTCATGAATCACGGCGACATCATCGAAAGCGGCACCCACGATGAGCTGCTGGCTCAGGGCGGCTTCTACGCCAATCTGTACAACAGCCAGTTCGAATCGGCGTCGTAAAATTTATTTCAGCCATTAAAAAAGGACGTTCTCTTGAAGTCAAGAGCGCGTCCTTTTGCGTGTCGCGGCTTTAGAAAATCACGCACAAAATCAGCGTGACGATGGCCAGCCCGCCCTGCTTGAACAGGATCGACGGGCTGCTGGTCAGGCTGCCGTAGAGGGCCACCAGCACGATGGTGCCCATCAGCAGCATGACCGCGATTTTGCTTGCGAAAACCAGCGCGGCCAGCAGCACCAGCACGCCGATCAGGCCGTTGTAAATCCCCTGGTTTTTAAAGAGGGTCTGCACCGACGGGCGGGCAAGCTCCGCCTTGTCCATGCCGAAAACCCGGGCAGTGGTGTCTGAGGTGGTCGCGAAGGTTTCAAGGTAGAGGATGTAGAAAAATTCGAGGGCGACCAGAACGGATAGAATTTTAATCGGTAAAATCATAAAAGCGCCTCCTTTTTATTAGCTCATATTTATTCATAATCGGCCTTTAATTTAGATGAAAACCGGTGAAATGTCAAGGCGGCCCGGCAAGTAAGGTGAACCAACGGGCCGAATGGAAGCGGAATCGGTGACGGGAGCCTGTGCCCCGTACGCCAAAAATTCCGCGGCGGCTGTTCGCTCACGTTTAGGCACATCAGTATCTCAAAATGTATCCTTTCCTTATTCCTGAATCCAGACGAAGGTCTCGGATTCTTTTTTTGTAAAAAAATAAAAGGATGACCGGGGTGGATCATCCTTTTGAGATTAATTTATTGCGCTGCAGAAGTTTGAGCCGTGGTGTGATCAGAAGTCTGCACCGTGCCGTCCGAATTGATCGAGACGCCCCAGGTGCGGCTGCGCGTGCTGATTTTGTTTAACACTCGGGTGCTTTCGCTTCCCGTCAGCACCCGAGGCTGAAAGTCGTTGGTGGACGAACTGCTGGAGATGGAGCAGGGCAGAACCTTGGCGCCGTTCGTCGCGGTCAGCTTGCCGTTTTCAAAGTGGAAGGTCAGCTGGAAGATCATCGAATCCTTGTCAGACGGGTTGGTGTTGCCGCCGAAACAGAAATTGCCGAGACTGTAGACGATGTAGCGTCCCTTGTACATCTCGATGCCCTGCACCACGTGGGGATGGGAGCCGAGGACGAGGTCGGCGCCGTGGTCGATCGCGGATTTGGCGAGAGCCGTTTCGTAGGCCTCCGGCATCGCGTTGCGTTCGATGCCCCAGTGGTAATAGACGATGATCGCGTCGGGCTTCTGCTTTTTCGCGCGGGTGATGAGCTTGGTCAGCGTGGCCTCGCTGGGGTCGTCCAGGCCGTTGATGCCGATCAGTGCGAACTTTTCGCCGCGGACCCGCAGGGTAGCGACAGTGTTGTAGCCGAAATAGGGAATATTGGCTTGGTCGAGGGCCTTTTGGGTGTCGGAGAAGCCGGTGGCGCCGAAATCGTGGGAGTGGTTGTTGGCGATGGTCACGGCTTCGACGCTGCCGTTCTTTAAAATGTCAGTGTACTCGGCGGGGCCCTTAAAGGTGAAGGTTTTGACCGCGCGGTCGGTGGAGGTGGTCAGGGTGCCTTCGAGGTTGACAACGGTCAGGTCGTCGTCGCTGAACACGTCGCGGACGTTTTTCAGAAAGTAGGCGGCGCCGCGGCGCTGATAGACGCTGTTGAAGTTGGTGCTGTACCGGGAGTCGACGCCGAGGGTGCAGTCGCCGGCAGCGGAAAAGTTCACGTCGACATCGGGCTTGGCCGCAGCGGTCTTTTTGTCTGCCGCCTTGGACGTTTTGGCCGCTTTGGACGATGCCTTCGACGGCGCCTTCCGGCCGAAGCTGCACCCGCCCAGCGCGGCGGCGCAGAGGACGCAGGATAAGAGAATCACAGGTAAAATACGACGAATCAATCGGTGGTGCATGGGGGGTCTCCTTTTCAAATAAATAATATCCTTTAATAACTTTAAATGGTATCATTTATCTTAAAAAGATGCAATCGTTAAACAGCGCTTCAGCGCAAAATAAAAAGGATGACCTGAAGCGATCATCCTTTTAGAGGTACAGGTTTGCGTTTCAGCCCTGCAGCATTTTGTAGAGCTTGGCCGGATTCTTTTCGTATTTCCAGAGCTTTGGGTTGTCTTCCAATTGGTCCCGAACGTGGTGCGCCGCGAGGAAGTCCTCGATTTCGGCGTTGGGCCAGGCCATTTCGGCTTTCAGGTAATGGGAGAGGGCGCGGATGGCCGCGTTGGATTTTTCTTGGGCGAGGTAGCCCTTGGCGTCGGCCTCGCTTAAATCCCAAAACTGCCCGAGCACGCGGACCATGTCGGTGTCGGCGGCGTCCACTTCGAGCAGACACTGGATGGTCTTCGAGAGCCCTTCTTTGAGGCCCTGTTCCTTGCCTTCATCAAGTCCCTGCTGATAGCCTTCGTCGTTAAAGCGGTGGTGCAGCTCTTCCTTGCCGGAGTCGATGCCTTCTTTGACGAATTGGCCGCCCTTTGAAGCGAGGTCGCTGCCCTTTTCCAATAATTTTTTCCATCTATCGCTTGCCATAGTCATGCTCCTTTGCGTTGATTCGTTTTTGGTTTTTCACATAGTGTAGCAGGCTAATCAAAAGAAAGGCTTAAAGTTTAATTAATGAAAAAGGATTAAGCTAAAAGGGAATTCTAATTGTGGAGGCAGAATTATGGACAATTTTATGCAATTAGCGAAAGAACGGTATTCGGTGCGCAAGTACAAGGATACCCCGATCGAAGACGACAAGCTCGATCAAATCATCGAAGCGGGCATCGTCGCGCCGACGGCCCACAACGAACAGCCGTGGCGGTGCTACGTGCTCAAAAGCCCGGAAGCGCTGAAAAAGATCAACGATCTGACGACCTGCGCCTTCCACGCACCGGTGGTGCTGATGTTCACCTACAATAAGGACGAACAGTGGAAGAATCCGCTGGAAGAAGGCGTGACCGCCGGACAGGAAGACGTCAGCATCGTCGCCACTCACATGATGCTCGAAGCCTGGGAATTGGGCATTGGCTCCTGCTGGGTCAACTACTTCCCGAACACGAAGACCGAAGAAGCCTTTAACATTCCAGACAACGAACGGGTCGTGCTGCTCATGCCGATGGGCTACGCGCAGGATGGCGTCCACGCGGCGCACCTGCACAATGAAAACCGCTCGAAAGACGAACTGGTCAAGGAACTTTAAGTAGAGCGAAAGGACATCTGTCGAAAGGCAGGTGTCTTTTTTGGTTGATACAAAAAGACCGAGATGCTATTTTCAACATCTCGGTCAAGGTCTGTTTATCTTTCTTTCATTGATATGGGGTCGAGCATAAATAACTCTGAATTTTCATTATAACTTTCAACTGTAGCTTTAATTTTGACATTATCGCCAACATTCACAGGTGGTGTATATGATCCACTATATCCTAAATCATAGGCGCCGACATCTTCAAATTTAAAAACTGGTCCTGGGTTAGCGGTATTTTCATCAACATAATTTCCGGCATTTAGTAAGAAATCAAATCGAGTCTCGTAATTTCCATGAGGAGCCATGTAAATAATACATCCATCAAACTCAATGGTTCTGCCTTCATAAGTTTTTGCAAACTTACTAAAAGAGGGATCAGTATCAGCTTTTAACTGCAGCATTGCAGCGAGATCTGGACAATTTTGAATTGTTAATACCTCATCATTAGATTTATTTTCTGTAGTTGAAGTATCAGATGATTCGGTTTTATCTGAGCTTTCACTTTCTTCATCTGGGAAAGTATGATAAGTAATAATAACTTTAGTATTTGAAGGATACCATGTGCCAGACGAAAAATCGTCATCGCCATCAACCGAAATAGATTCTACTTCGCCGTCTTTGGTTACCCATCCAGTAACTAAATCTTTGTGCTTTTTAAGCTTAATATTTTTAAACCCTGCTTTTTTGAAATCTTTTTTAACATCGTGATAATCGCGGCCTTCTTGTGTATTGGCATCAGATGGTGTTTTTGCCTCGCCTTTATGGCTGTTGGAACCGCAGCCAACTAAACAAAACATTAAAACAAGAGCCATACATAATGATAAAATTTTTTTCATTTTATTGTCCTTTCAAGAATTGTTGAGGGCATAAAAAGTGCTTCGCTCATTTTTGGATTATAGTCATGCTTGCTTATACATTGAAAACAATTAATTATATTTTTATTATAACATAATATGGTATTAGGAACAATTTCAATCTAATAAATAAGATAATTTATTATAATACCAAGTTATTTTGGATCTGAATTTTAGTGTGAGGTGATTCAGAATAGAAATATTAAATCGCGTTGACTTATGTCCGAATTCGTACTATAATGTCCGAAAACGTACAAAAACACACGCATACATCGAAATGGAGATACAATGGACAATTTATTCGAAACCTACAATCAAATTATCTGCGAAATGGACGTGGATTATCACAACGCGGCGGTGCGGCTCGGACTGTCGGACAGCGAGTTCGGCATTCTCTACACCCTCTGCGTCGAGGGCAGCGGCACCAATCAGAGTGTACTCTACAAGAAATCCGGCATTGCCCGATCGACTGTGAATTCGGCGATTCGCAAAATGGAGGGCCGGGGCTGGCTTTATCTTGTGCCCGGGGAGGGCCGCAACACCCGGGTGATGCTGACCGAGAATGGCAAGGCGGCGGTCGCGCAGACTGTCGGCCGGATCGTTGAGATCGAAAAGCAGATCTTCGGCGCCTTTACAGAGGAAGAGGCGAAGCTCCTCATTCGGCTGAACCGTTCCTTTGAGGCACAATTGAAGCAGGCTGTTGAAAAATTGTAAGGAGGCTGCATGCCAAACCATCAAATTCATTTATCCGATCATTTCACGACGGGCCGGCTCCTGCGCTACGCGCTGCCGTCCATCGGGATGATGATTTTCACTTCAGTGTACAGCGTCGTCGACGGCTTTTTCGTGTCCAACATCGTCGGCAAGACGTCCTTTGCGGCGGTTAATTTGATCCTGCCGGTGCTCGAGATTCTCGGTGCCCTCGGCTACGTGTTCGGCACCGGCGGCAGCGCCCTGGTCTCGAAGGAATTGGGCGAGGGCCGGCGGGAAGAAGCGAGCGAAACCTTTTCGCTGATGGTGTGCACGACGATCGTGATAGGCGTTTTCGTCGCGGCGGTCGGCACGCCGCTGCTGCGCCCGATTTTGAAGGCGATCGGCGCCAAGGGCGCGATGCTGGAAGAGGCGATGGCCTACGGCACGATTTTGATGCCGGCGATGATCATCTTCATGCTGCAGTACATGTTTCAGGCGTTTTTCATCACGGCTGAAAAGCCGAAGCTGGGCTTCGCGATCACGGTGATCGCCGGGCTGACGAACATGTTCCTCGACTGGCTGTTCATGGCCGTCTTCCACTGGGGCATTCGGGGTGCGGCCTTGGCGACGGCCCTCGCGCAGCTCATCGGCGGCGCGGTGCCGATCGTTTATTTCGCGCGTCCCAATACGGCGGCGCTCCACCTCGGGCGGCCCCGTTTTCGTTTCAACAAAATCAAGAAGGCGGCGGCCAACGGCGCATCGGAATTCATGACGACGGTTTCCCTGTCCATCGTCAGCATCTGCTACAACGTGCAGCTGATCCGCTTTGCCGGTCAGGACGGCGTTGCCGCCTACGGGGTGATCATGTACGTGAACTTCATCTTCCTCGCGGTGTTCATCGGCTACGCGACCGGGACGGCGCCGATCGTCGGCTTTCATTTCGGCGCGGGCAACAAGGACGAGCTCCACGGCATTTTGAAGCGGAGCCTGTCGCTGATCGCTGTGACCGGGATCGCGCTGACAGCGGCAGCTGAAATTCTGGCCCGGCCGCTGTCGATGATTTTCGTCAGTTACGACGCCCATCTGCTCGCGATGACGGTCCGCGGTTTTCGGCTCTACAGCCTGTCCTACCTGCTCGCGGGGTTTAACATCTACGGCTCGTCCTTCTTCACAGCGCTGAACAACGGGTTTGTCTCCGCCGCGATTTCCTTCCTGCGCACCCTCGTCTTTGAAACGAGCTGCGTGTGGCTGCTGCCGGCGTTTTTCGGGCTGACGGGTATCTGGTTCGCGATCATCGTCGCGGAGGTGCTGGCCCTCGTCGTCACAGGCACTTTCCTGCGGAAAAACCGTGTGCGGTACGGCTATTGACGGCCAGAGGAGGGAGGCGATTTTTCATAACCTGAAAATCAAACTTTAAGCTTTAAGATCGAAAGAAAATGTGTTATCCTGTTCCGAACTTGAAGGTTTATGCGCGCCAAGAACATTAAACGAAAAGAAGGAAAATGTATGAAAAATCAGGAGAATCAGAAAAACCAAAACAATCAAGAAGTCCAGGAAAACAATAGCAGCAAATTCAACCGCATGACGTCGCGGATGCTGCAGATCAAGGCCGAAACGGCGTCCAACGAGGAAATCAAGGACCGGCTGCTGTCCGGCGGCCGGGTGACCGGAACGAATATGGTCGTCATGGTCTGCGCCATTTTAATCGCGTCGGTGGGGCTGAACACCAATTCCATTCCAGTCATTATCGGGGCGATGCTGGTCTCGCCGCTGATGGGCAGCATCCTCGCGATCGCCTACGGCACGGTGTCCGCCGACCCGGATTTGACGCGGCTTCATTCGGTCGGCTTTGCCTTTCAGATCATTTTCAGTCTGATCGCCTCGACGATTTATTTCATCTTGAGCCCGGTCAAGACGCCGACTCATGAGCTTTTGGCGCGGACATCGCCGTCCTTTTTCGACGTCATCATCGCCTCCGCCGGGGGCATCGCCGGCATCGTCGGCCAGACGAACAAGGAAAAGGCCAACAACATCGTGCCCGGGGTGGCCATCGCGACGGCGCTGATGCCGCCGCTGTGCACCTGCGGCTACGCGATCGCCAACATGAACCTGCGGATGCTCGGCGGCGCGGCCTACCTGTTTTTGATCAACGCCTACTTCATTTACGCGTCGGCCTGTCTGTTTTTGAGTCTCCTCGAAATTCCGAGGGTCAGAGAGCTGACCCCGGCCGAATGGCGGAGAAGCAAAATGAAAATGGTCCGCAACACGATTTTCGTGCTGCTGCCTTGCATTGTGCTCGCGATGACGGTGGGACTGAAGTAAACAGCGTGTGGTGTCCTTATTAAAAGTATTAAAGGAAAATATAAGCAAAATCGATTATGATAGACACATAAAAATTAGATTAAACAAACAAACGCAGAAAGGCGGTTATTGATATGACAAGATTATCCATAGAAAACATTACCGGGCGGACGATCATCGACTCCCGGGGCAATCCAACGGTAGAGGCGGAAGTCCGTCTCGCGGACGGCACGGTTGGCCGCGGCGCGTCGCCGTCGGGCGCATCCACCGGCGAATTCGAAGCGCTGGAACTTCGGGATCAGGACCCGTCCAAATTTGGCGGCAAAGGCGTCTCAAAGGCCGTCGCCAACGTCAACGACAAGATCGCGCCGGCTCTGGCGGGGATGGACGCTTCAGATCAGGCCGGCATCGACAAGGCGATGCTGGATCTGGACGGCACGCCGGATAAATCCGCCCTCGGCGCCAACGCCATTTTGGCGGTGTCCATCGCGGCGGCTCAGGCGGCGGCTAAAGCGGAAGGCGTCCCGCTGTACCGCTACTTAGGCGGCGCTAACGGGACCGTGCTGCCGGTGCCGATGATGAACATTTTAAACGGCGGCGCCCATGCCTCCAATTCGGTAGACACCCAGGAATTCATGATCATGCCGGTGGGCGCGCCGAGCTTCAGCGAAGGGCTGCGCCAGAGCACCGAAGTGTTCCACGCCCTTCAGCAGCTTTTGAAGAGCGAAGGACAGACCACAGCGGTCGGCGACGAAGGCGGCTTCGCGCCGAACCTGGCCTCGGATGAAGACGCGATTCAGCACATCCTTCAGGCCGTGGAAAACGCGGGCTACACCCCGGGCGAAGATTTTGTGCTCGCGATGGACGCCGCGTCCTCGGAATGGAAAAGCGACAAGGGCCTGGGTTTCTATCACCAGCCGAAATCGGGGAAGGATTTCACCTCTGATGAATTGATCGCCCATTGGGAAGATCTGCTTGGAAAATACCCGATCGTCTCCATTGAAGACGGCCTCGACGAAGAAGACTGGGCGGGCTGGCAGCGCATGACGGCGGCCCTCGGCGGCAAGGTGCAGCTGGTCGGAGACGACTTGTTCGTCACCAACACCGAACGCCTCGCCAAGGGGATCGACCTCGGCGCCGGCAACGCGATTCTGATCAAGCTCAACCAGATCGGCACCGTGTCTGAAACCCTGGAAGCCATCCGTATGGCGGGTCGCGCTGGCTACCGCGCGGTGATTTCTCACCGCTCCGGCGAAACCGAAGACACGACCATCGCCGACTTGGCGGTCGCCGTCAACGCCGGCCAGATCAAAACCGGCGCGCCGTCCCGGACGGAACGGGTCGCCAAGTACAACCAGCTGCTGCGCATCGAGTCAGATCTCGGTGCCGGCGCGATGTACCTCGGAAAGGGCGCCTTCGGCTTCAGAAAATAAAACAATATCCGCATTCTTTTTAACGTCAAACCGTCTAGCGAAATTGATTTTTCGCCGGGCGGTTTTTTGTTTATGGCGTGACGATTTTAAAGGCGCGGACCGCGAAACCGTGATATGATAAAAAGACAAAGCTGAACAACAATCAAATAATCAAAAAGATCAGAAGGGAGACGACTATGCAATACGATTTTGAAACCGTGCTGGACCGACGGGGAAAGGACGCGATGGCGGTGGACGCGGTGGGCTCAAAGGCCCTGAAGGGTTTCAGCCCGAGCACACCGAAGCCGGGCTTCGACGTGATCCCGATGTGGGTGGCGGACATGAACTTCCCGACAGCCCGCTCCATTCAAGACGCGATCATCGCGCGGGCGAAGCACCCGGCCTTCGGCTATTTCGCGCCCAGTGACGCCTACTACCAGGCCATTATCAACTGGCACAAGCGCAAGGGCGTGGACGATTTGACCAAGGACGTCATCACCTACGAAAACGGCGTCCTCGGAGGCATCGTCTCGACGCTGAAGGTGTTCGCGGCGCCGGGGGACGCGGTGCTGCTTCACAGCCCGACCTACATGGGCTTTACCAACTGTGTCCGGAGCAACGGCTTCCGCATCGTCCACAGCCCGCTGAAGCGGGACGAAGCCGGCGTCTGGCGGATGGATCCCGAGGATATGGATAAAAAGATCAAAGCCAACGACATTCACGTCGCGATTTTCTGCAACCCCTTCAACCCCTGCGGCCGGGTCTGGAGCCGGGAAGAGCTTGAGGCGGCGCTGGCGGTGTGCGAGGCCAACGACGTTTTCGTGATCGCCGACGAAATCTGGTCGGATTTATTACTCAACGGCCACCGCTACACACCGGTTCAGTCGGTGAATGCCTGGGCGAAGACCCACACGGCGGCCTTTTACGCGCCGAGCAAGACCTTCAACCTGGCCGGCCTGATCGGTTCCTACAGCGTCATTTACAACAAGACGGTGCGGCAGCGGGTTCGGGCGATCGGACAAAAAACGATCTACAACGCGATGAACGTCTTCTCCGAGCACGCGCTGATCGGCGCCTACAGCGACGAGGGTGCGGACTGGCTCAGTCAGCTGCTGCCGGTGCTGTCCAACAACGTGAATTTCGCCTGCAACTACGTAGACGCCCATTTTGACGGCGTCACGGCCTTCCGCTCCGAAGGGACGTACATGCTGCTGCTGGACTGCACGGACTGGCTCGAAAACCACGGCATCACCCAGAAAGCACTGCTTCAAAAGGGCTGGGATGTCGGTGTCGGCTGGCAGGACGGCCATCTGTTCGAGGCGCCGACGTCGATCCGCCTCAATCTGGCCTCGCCGACCCACCGAATCGCGGAAGCCTTTCATCGGATGGACCGCTACGTATTCAACGCCTGAGGATCGCCATGATTGTAGGCATGACCTATTACCAGATCGCCTGGTACTTTCTCATTTACTCCTTTCTCGGCTGGGTCGTCGAGGTGGTGTTTCACGCGGTGCACCAGGGGAAAATCGTCAATCGGGGCTTTTTGAACGGTCCGGTCTGTCCGGTGTACGGCTTCGGCGTGCTGGCCGTCTTTGCCGTCGCCTGGGGAATCGGCCGGACGGCGCCGGAGCGTCTGCCGGCGTGGACGATTTTTCTCGTCGGCATGGTTTTCGCGACGCTGGTCGAGCTGATCGCCGGCTGGGCGCTGGATCGGCTGTTCCACACCCGGTGGTGGGACTACAGCGGCAAGCCGCTGAACGTCGGCGGCTACATCTGTCCGGAGTACGCGATCATTTGGGGGCTGGCGATCATGCTCGTCGTGCAGTACGTCCAGCCGATGGTGCGCCACACGGCCACCGATTTGATTCCGCCGGATTACGGCTGGATCGTGCTGACGGTGCTGTACAGCGTGTACCTGGCCGATTTGATCGTGACGGTCATGATCATCAACGGCTTCAACCGGCGTCTGGCCGAGCTGGACGAAATCCGGACCTCGCTGCGCACCGTCAGCGATAAGCTGACCGAGAACATCGGCGGCGGCGCGATGGAAGCGACCCAGCGCGTTCAGGAGGGGCAGGTGCAGGCGGCCCTGGCCCGGGCTGAAATGAGCGAACGGGCTGAAGCCAAGAAGACAGCCGCAGAAGCCGCGGTGCGTCAGCGCAGCCAGGCCTTGAGAGCCAAGGCTCAGCGCCTGCGGGCACGCATCATGGCACCGAAGGTTTTCGGCGGACGCCGGCTGATGCGGGCCTTCCCGTCGATGCAGCATCGGGATTTCGGAGAGGTGCTCGATTGGCTGCGGGATGAAATGAACGGTGAAAAGAAATAAAAACCTGCTAACAAAAGTCAAGCACAAAATAAAAATAATTAGATGCTGATTTCTTGCATCACAAAAAGATCGGACGTGAACCCGATCTGAAAAGAAATATTTGTTTGAACCGCGATCAGCAGC
>Ga0256406_1000538_pt1 | contig 68476 bp, 61 predicted proteins | sample RumenRJG_03DNA_FD_185986 | JGI IMG/M metagenome (GOLD analysis project Ga0256406, IMG submission 185986) | Bovine rumen microbial communities from Lethbridge, Alberta, Canada - RJG_03 | ecosystem: Host-associated > Mammals > Digestive system > Stomach > Rumen | place: Canada: Alberta | collected... | reverse complement strand
TCGAGCAGAACTGGTAGATGTGGTTGCGGCGGCCGATCACGGTGGGCCCGCGGATCACCGCGAAGGGCTCGATCACGCAGTCGTCGCCGATCTTGACGTCGCCGTCGATGATCGCGTACTCGCGGACCGTCACGTTCCTGCCTAAGACGACGTCTGGGCCGATCTTGGCGGTAGGATCGATTTTCCCGGTGTTTTCTGTCAAAGCTGTATCCCCGTTAAGCCGGTTGCAATGCCAAGTGGCGCCTTAATGCTTAGCGCACATGAGGTCGGCCTTGGCCACGAGCTTGTCGCCCACATAGGCCTCGCCCGCGAACGAGGCGATGCCGCGCCTCTCCTTGAAGTACTCGACCTTGATGATCATCTGGTCGCCCGGCACCACGATGTGCTTGAACCTGGCGTTGTCGATGGCTGCAAAGTAGTACAGCTCGCCAGGGTTGGGCTTGCCGACCATGGTGAAGGCCAGCACGCCGGTTGCCTGGGCCATGGCCTCCAGGATCAGCACGCCAGGCAGGATCGGCTTGCCCGGGAAGTGCCCCTGGAAGAAGGGCTCGTTGAAGGTGACGTTCTTAACTGCGGTGAGCGTCTTGTGCTCGCCGTCGATGCTGTAGTCCAGCACGCGGTCGATCATGAGGAACGGGAAGCGGTGCGGGAGCAGGCCCATGATCTGCTCGATGTCGAGCGTCTTCTTCCCTGAACTGGTGTTTTCGGTGTCAGTCACTTCATTTACCCCTGTTTGTTGTTTCCTTCCGCGCTGGCTGAAATCTGCGCCTTGAGGCGCTCGACTTCCGCGGACAGATCCTCGAGCTTGTGGTACATCTCGTTGATGTGCAGGGTTCTCGAGGCCGTGAGCCTCCACTCGCGGTTGGGCTGGGCAGGAATGCCCGACGCGTAGACGCCGGGCTTGTCTATCGAGCGCATCACCATGCACATGCCGCAGATGGTGGTGCCGTCGCAAATCGTAATGTGGCCGTTGAAGACCGAGGTGCCGCCTATGATGCAGTACTTGCCGATGGTCACACTGCCTGCGAAGGTGGTACCCCCGGCGACGGCCGTGCCCTCGCCGATGCGCACGTTGTGCGCCACCTGGCAGAGGTTGTCGATGATGACATTGCGTCCGATGACGGTGTCGTCGATGGCGCCCCTGTCGATGCAGGTGCACGCGCCGATCTCGGTGTGATCGCCGATGACGACGCGCCCGGTCTGGGGGATCTTCACCCAGGTGCCGCGCTCGTTGGCGTAGCCAAACCCGTCCGAACCTATAACGGCGTTGGACTGGATGAGGCAGTGCTCGCCGATGACGCAGCCGTGGTAGACGCGCACCCCGGGGTAGAGCCTGGTGCCCGCCCCGATCCTCGCGCCCTCGCCAACTGACACGCCCTCGGCAAGCTGCGCGCCGTCGCCTATCACGGCGCCGCGGCGCACCACGGCGTGGTGTCCCAGCGCCACGCCCTTGCCGATGACCGCGCCCTCCTCGACCACGGCGTCGGGAGCCACGCCCTCGGCCACCGGAGGGGTGGTGTCGAGCATCTGCGCAACCTTCGCGAAGCCGACATAGGGATCCTTCATGACCACGGCGAAGGCGCCCTCGCGGACGTGGGGGAGATCGTCCTGGCGGACGATGACTGCTCCGGCCTTGGAGCCGGAGAGGGCCTTGCAGTAGCGCGGATCGGTCAAAAACGAGATCTCGTCGGGACCGGCGGTGACCAGGTTTGCCACCTTGCGGACCTCGAGGTCACCGCTTCCGCGTACCTCTGCGCCCAGCTTGCGGGCGATCTCGGAGAGCAGCATGGCTTACTTGCCGCCCTTGGCAGGCTTCTTGCTGCCGGCAGGAGCAGCAGCTCCGGCCTGCTTGCTGACGCGGCTTATGACCTCGTCGGAGATGTCGACGGCGCGGGTCGCGTAGGCGACCGCCTCGCCGCGGATCACGAGCTGCAGCCCGCGCTCCTTGGCGATGTTGTCGATGGCCTCCTGCACGAGGCGCCCAAGCTTCATCTCCTCGTCATGGACGGCCTTGCCCTGATCCTCCTGGAGGGCGCGGGCCTTGAGGTTGTAGTCGGCCTGCATCTGCGCGAGCTTACGCTGGGCCTCGACCTGCTGGTCGCCCTTGAGGGTGGGCAGCTGCTGCTGCAGCGCCTTGCCGTCGGTCTCGAGCTTCTGGAGCTCGGCCGCGCGCGGCCCGAACTGCTTCTGGAGCTTCTCCTTGGAGGCGGCAGCCTGGGGGATGTCGTTCATGATCAGCGGTACGTTGACCACGCCGATGAATGACGATGCGGCGGCCGCGCCGTTCTGGGCGGGAGCGCTGTCAGCGCCGAAGGCCGCCGGGGCAATGACCGCTGCGGCCAGGGCGGCCGCGATTGCAAACTTGTTTGCCATTTTCTTGTTATCTCCGATAAAAATCAGAAGCTGCCGCCGATGTTGAAGTTGAACATCTGCGTGTCGTCGCCGTCGTACTTCTTGACGGCCTTGGTCAGGGAGAACGAGAGCGGGCCGACGGGCGAGATCCAGGTCACCGCAAGTCCCACGGAGGCACGGAACTTGCTGGCCTTGGAGAAGTCGTAGTAGTAGTCGCTCCCGTGGGTGTCCCACAGCGCGCCGGCATCGTAGAACACCGAGGTGCGCACCTGCTCCTTGTAGGCCTCGGACACTATGGGCGTCGGCACGAAGAACTCGGCCGTCGCCGCCCAGAAGGCGTTACCGCCCACCGCGGTGTCGGACACATACGGACCGACAAGGTTCGCGTCGTCCCTGTAGTAGATGGCCTTCGGGCCGATGCTGTTGTGGTCGAAGCCGCGCAGCCACGAGGTGCTGCCCAGGTAGAAGTTCTTGAAGAACGGGAGGATCTGATCCTGGCCGTTCTTCTTGCCGTAGCCGTCGCCGTAGCCGACGCGTCCGCGCACCGAGGCGATCCACATGTGGTCGGTGTCGAACGGGAAGTAGTGGTAGGTCTCGGCGGTGAGCTTGTAGTACTTGGTGTCGGAACCCGGCACCGCGGCCATCGCGGTCAGGACCTGCTTGTTGCCCTCGGTCGGGAACACGCCCTTGTCGAGGGTGCTGTGGGTCAGGCTCACGGAAGCCGTGTAGTTCATGAAGGTGCCGGACCTGTCGGAGGCGTCGCCGTACTTCTCCCAGAAGACGTCGGCCTGCTGGAAGTGCCTGCCGCGGTTGCGGATGCGCGAGTTCTCAAGTCCAAGCGCATAGCTGACGGACCAGTTCTCGCTCAGCGGGTAGCCAGAGTTGATCTCAAAGCCGTAGGTCCTGTTGTCGTAGTCCACGACGTTGTCATCGTCGCCGTAGTAGCTGTCGTAATAGATCCTGCCGCCCAGCGAGATGTTGTCGACCGTGAAGTACGGATCGGTGTACGACACCTCGGTGTGCCTGCGGTAGTCGTTGCGGTACGAGGAGAGGACGCCCCTGGTGCCCCAGCCGAAGAGGTTGTTCTGCGAGATGGACGCCGAGAGCAGGACGCCCGAGTCGGTGCCGAAGCCGATGCCGCCCTGGATGGAGCCGGTCGGGCGCTCCTTGACCGTGGTCTGGACGTTCACGGTGTCGGCGGTGGTGCCGTTGCGCTGGGTGTCCATGTCGACCTTTTCAAAGAAGCCGGTGCGGTTGAGGCGGGTCTTGGACATCTCCATGGCCTCGTTTGAAAGCCATGTGCCGTCCATCTGGCGGATCTCGCGGCGGATCACGGTGTCGTCGGTCGAGTCGTTGCCGGTGATGAAGACCTGCGAGACGTAGATCCTCTGGCCGGGCACGACGTTGAAGGCCAGGTCGACGGTCTTGTCCTTCTCGTTGTAGGAGGGGATCGCCTCGACCTCGGTGTTGGCGTAGCCGAACTTGCCCAGGTAGTCCTTGAGCATCTTCTCGTTGTCGGTGACGTCCTGCTGGGAGTAGGTGTCGCCCTCCTCCAGCGTGATGAGATTCTTGAGGTCGCTGCCGTAGGTGAGCGTGTCGCCGGAGAGCGAGGTCTTGCCGACCTTGTACTGGTCGCCCTCGCTGATCTCGATGGTCAGGTACAGCCCCTTGCGGTCAGGGGTCATCTCCACGCTCGTGTTCTCGATCTTGAACTTCACGTAGCCGTGGTTCATGTAGTAGTTGCGCAGCGAGTCGAGGTCGGCCCTGAACTTCTGGGCGTCGTAGCGCTGGTCGGCCACGAAGTTCCACCAGGGCACGTCGTCGCGCAGCTGCATCTGCGCCAGCAGCACGTCCTCGGGGAAGGCCTTGTTGCCGACGATGTTGATCTGCTTGATCTCGGCAGGCACGCCTTCGGTGAACTGGAGCTTGACATTGACGCGGTTGCGCGGAAGCGTGGTGATCACGGGCTCGATCCTGGCCTGGTACATTCCAGCCCCGTGGTAGAAGTCCTCGAGGGACTTCTGCACCTGCGCGAGGTTCTGGGTGTTGAGCGGCTCGCCTTCCTTGAGGCCCTGCTGCTCGATGACCGGCCTCAGGTCGTCGTCCTTGATGTTGTTGTTGCCCTTGAACTCGACGCCGGCGATGGTCGGGCGCTCGGTGACGTCAACCGTCACGGTGTCGCCGTTCTTGGAGAGGGTGACGCGGTCGAAGTCGCCGGTGGCGTACAGCTGCTTCATGGCCTGGGCGACGCTGTCGCGCGTGAGCATGTCGCCTGGCTTGAACGGGAGCGCGAGCAGCACGGCTCCGCGCGTGACGCGGTTGAGGCCTCGCACCTGGATGTTCTCGACCGGGGTTGAATACTCGTCGGCGGCCTGGGCCGCCACGCACATGATCATGCCTGCCACGGCGGCGGCGGTCTTGAGCAATCTGATTCTTTCCATAATGTTTGGTATGCCAGGTTTGGGTCTGCTTGCGGGATATATTATCACCGCTGCTTCACAGCCCCCGTATGTCATTGAAAACGGCCAGCATCATCAGGCCAAGCAGGATGCTGAACCCAAGCACTGTAAGGGCGTACTGCACCCTGGGCCCGGGGGGCCTGCCGGACACGGCCTCGTAGGCCATGAACAGGAGCTGGCCGCCGTCCAGCACCGGGATTGGCAGCAGATTCAGGATACCTAAGTTTACACTAATGGCGGCTAGAAAACTTAGGAAGAACACGGCCCCAACGGCTGCGCTCTCCCCTGCTCCCCTGGCTATGGCGATGGGTCCGGAGACGCTGTCAGGCGAGATGGCGCCGCTGACCATCTTGATGGCCGCGGAGATGACCAGATGGGACATCCTGACCGTCTCGCGCCAGCCCTTGGCTATGGATTTGCCAAGCGGATAGCTCACGTCGCGGAAGGTCGCGCGGTAGCTCCCGGGGTCTGCCGAGACGGCGATCCCGGCAAGCGGGATCTCGCGGCGCAGCGCCTTGCTGTAGGCCATGCGCGGGGTGAGCTTGCAGTCATAGAGCTTGCCATCGCGCTCGACTGTCAGGTCGAGCGGCGCAGGGCCGTTGGCCCTTATCGCATCGAGCACGCGGTACCAGGTAGGGGTTGCCACGCCGTTCACGGCCCTCACGCTGTCGCCTTCCTTGATCCCGGCCGCCTCGGCAGGGGATCCTGCCTGCACCTGCGAGACCTTGGTGGGAATGTCGCCCTGGTAGCGGCGCAGCCCCGCCAGTTCCATCGGATCTGACTGGGAGGCCGGATCGGCTGCGGGCACTTTAAGGCTGTAGGTCCCGGCCCTGCCCCTGCCGTTCCACTCGGCGGTCCTGATCTCAAGCGGCTTGTCGGAGCCTGCGGCCTGGAAGGCCTCGAGCGAGGCATCGCCCCAGATCCCCACGTCAACCCCGTTTACCGACTCGATCTGGCTGAAGGGCTCGATGCCCGCCTGCTGCGCCGCCGACCCCGGGATCACGTCGCCCACTATGGGGCGCGGGGCCTCGAAGCCCAGGAGGTTCACCGCGCAGTAGAGCAGGAAGGCCAATATGATGTTGCAGCCTGGGCCTGCGGCGATGATGAAGGCCCTTCTTGAAAGGCTCTTTGAGCGGAAGGAGCCGCTGCCGGTCTCGGTGTCGGCCTCGCCGAGCATCTTGACGTAGCCGCCAAGCGGGATGGCCGAGATCGCGTACTCGCAGCCGTCGCGGCCGGTGCGCTTTATGAGCACCTTGCCAAAGCCGATGGAGAAGCGCTGCACCGTGACCCCGCAGGCGCGGGCGGCGAAGAAGTGCCCGGCCTCGTGCACGGTCACGAGCACCCCGAGCGCCACTGCAAAGAAGAAGAGATCCCAGGCGGCGCTCAGCATGCGTGCCGCTCCACAGCCTTCTTGGCAAGCGACCGCGCATTGCGGTCAGCCTCCATGATCTCATCGAGCGAGTACACGCTGCCCGGGCGGTCGGATGCGAGCACGTCCGCGACCACCGCGGCAATGCCGGTGTAGCCGATACGGCCTTTCAAGAAAGCGTCGACCGCGACCTCGTTTGAAGCGTTGAGCGCGGTGGTCGCGCCCTGGCCCTCGAGGCTCGCTTCCATGGCAAGCTTCAGGCAGGGGTAGCGCTTGAAGTCGGGCTTTAAGAACTCCATGGAAGGGGCCTTGGTGAAGTCGAACGGCTCGACCCCCGAGTCGGCGCGGCATGGGTAGAAGAGCGCACGCGCGATCGGGGTGCGCATGTCCGGGCGGCCTATCTGGGCGAGCACCGCGCCGTCGCGGTAGCTCACCATCGAGTGGATCACCGACTGCGGGTGGATCACCACCTCGATGTCCGAGTCCTTGGCGTTGAAGAGGCAGCGCGCCTCGATGAATTCGAGGCCCTTGTTCATCATGGTCGCCGAGTCGGTCGAGATCTTGGGGCCCATCGACCACACCGGGTGGGAGACGGCCTGCTTGGGAGTGACGCGCTCGAGATCCTCAAGCGGCACCCTGAGGAAGGGGCCGCCGGAGCCGGTGAGCAGGATCTTGAGGACCCCGGCAGCCCTGAGGTCGCAGAAGCCCATTGAATCCTGGCACTTTGCAGGCAGGCACTGGAAGATGGCGCTGTGCTCGCTGTCCACCGGGAGCACCCTGGCGCCGTGCGCCTTCGCCTCGTCGAAGAACAGCTTTCCTGACATCACCAGGGCTTCCTTGTTGGCAAGGGCCACGGTGCAGCCTTCGCGCACGGCGGCAAGCGCGCCGGGCAGCCCGGCCGCACCGACCACGGCGCACACCGTGATCCCATCCCTGCCCGGGGCGCGGGCGCACTGGCACACACCCTCCTGCCCTGAGAGGACCTCGGTCTTGATCCCCTCCTCCCTGAGGGCCTTCTCAAGCTTTGACGCCGCAGCCTGGTCGGCCACCGCGCAGAGCGGCAGGCGGAATTCCCTGGCGATGGCGAGCATGGCCTCGGCGTTGCTGCCGCAGGCTGCGGCGCACAGCGAGAACTCGCCCTGGTGGCGCCTCAGCACGTCGAGCGTGCTCCTGCCGATGGAGCCGGTGGCGCCTAATAAGGAGATCTTGCGCATGTCAGGCCTGGACTGCATTTCCCAAAACGAGGTTCATGGTGATGAATACCGGGACCGACGCCAGCTGCGAGTCGATGCGATCGAGCATGCCGCCGTGGCCTGGGAAGATCTTCCCGGAGTCCTTGATGCCGGCCATGCGCTTCAACATGCTCTCGACCAAGTCGCCCACGACCGAGAAGAGCACGGTCACGCCGCCTGCGATGAGGAGCTTGGCGAGATCGGCCCCGTAGTTCGAGTACCAGCCAAAGCGGGTGAGCAGCACCATCACGATGAGCGCAAGCAGGATCCCGCCTGCCAGCCCCTCCATGGTCTTGTGGGGGCTCACGCGCGGGATCATCGGGGTCTTGCCGATGGCGCGCCCGGTGAAGTAGGCGCCGGTGTCGGCAGCGATGGCCAGGGCCATCACTCCGGCGACCAGGAAGGCGCCCTGCCTGGGATCAGTTGCAAAGGAGTCGGCCCTCAGGATCAAAAGCCCCATGAGGAAGGGCACGAGCATCAGGAGGGCGTAGATGGTGCCAAGGAGCCTGCTCTTGTGCCAGCCGTCGAGCGCTGGGAACTTGTACAAAAGCGGCAGCGAGAACACCCAGACGATGAGGCCTGAGGCCACGAGGTAGAAGCACCAGCGCGGGATCGGCAGCTCTTTGAAGTTGCCGGGCACTGCGAAGTAGAACACCGCGCAGGCCACGACGGCCGCGATGCCGAGGAAGGTCACGCGCGACTTGAAGCCGATGAGCGGCCCCATCTCCCAGGCTGCGACCATGTACATGAACAGCGCGCCCAGCGCGAAGATCTCGTAGCTTGCAAGGAAGAGCCATGCGAGCACGGCGGCGATGAGGATTACGCCGGTGATGATCCTAGTCTTCATGAAAAACCGGCGCCGCCTGGCGCCGCTCCTGTGCCAAAAAACGCTGCCTGCGGCCTTGGCCGCAAGCTGTCACCTGGCGTCCGCAACCTGCTCGGACGTCATGCCGAACCTGCGCTCGCGGCCCTTGAAGAACTCGATTGCCGCATCGAGATCGGCATCGCAGTAGTCGGGCCAGAGCGTGTCGGAGAAATAGAGCTCGCTGTAGGAGGCCTGCCACATCAGGAAATTGCTGATGCGCTTCTCGCCGCCGGTCCTGATGAGGAGGTCGACGTCGAGGGGCTCGGCGAGGTAGGTGGAAAAGCGCGCCTCGTCAAGGTGCGCGGGATCGAGCTTGCCTGATGCGGCATCGCGCGCGGCAGCGCGGGCTGCCTGGACGATGTCCCACCTGCCGCCATAGTTGGCGGCGACGTTCAGGATCATCCTCCTGCAGGAGGAGGTGCGCTCCTCAGCCTTGGCGATGCGCGTGCGCAATCCCTCGGAGAAGGCGGAGACGTCGCCGATCACGCGCAGCCTGATCCCGTTTTCAAGCAGGTGCGAGGTCTCCTTGTCTAGGGCCCTCACGAACAGCTGCATGAGCGCGGTGACCTCGGCGCGGGGCCGCTTCCAGTTCTCGCTGGAGAACGCGAAAAGCGTGAGCACGCCCACGCCGCGCGAGGCGGCGGCCTCGACTACGCGGTGGACGGCGACGGCGCCCTTCTGGTGCCCCATGACGCGGGGGAATCCCCGCGACGTGGCCCAGCGTCCGTTGCCGTCCATGATGATCGCGACATGGCGGGGCGCAGGCCCCGCCTTGGCGACGTTTTCGGGCTTCATCGGGGCCTTGGCCTCAGATAGCCATCAGCTCTTTCTGCTTGGCCTCGAAGAGCTCGTCGCTCTTCTTGACCGCTGCGTCGGTGAGCTTCTGGATCTCCTGCTCGGCCGAGCGCTGCTCGTCCTCGGAGATCTCCTTGGCCTTCTGCAGCTCCTTGAGGCCGTTGTTGGCATCGCGGCGCGCGTTGCGGATCTCGACCTTGCACTGCTCGATCTCGCCCTTGACGACCTTGACGAGTTCCTTGCGGCGCTCCTCGGTCAGGGGCGGAAGCGGGACGCGGAGCTCGGAGGAGGTCACGACCGGGTTGAGCCCAAGATCGGACTTCTGGATCGCGCGCTCGACCTCCTTGGTCGCGTTGCGGTCGAAGACGCTGATCTTCAAGGTGCGGGCATCCTCGACATTGACCTGCGCGACCTGGCGCAACGGAGTCATCGTGCCGTAGTACTCGACCATGATCCCGTCGAGCAGCGCCGGAGAGGCGCGGCCGGTGCGGATCTTGGAGAGGCGCACGTCCAGGGACTTGATAGCCTTGTCCATGCGGTCCTTGGCATCTTTCTTGACGTCGTTAAGCATATCTTTGCTCCTTAGCCTGAAACCAGCGTTCCTTCGCTGCCGCCGCAGGCGGCCCTGACGAAGGCTCCGGGCTTCTTCATTGAAAAGACTCTGATTGGCATCTGGTGCTCGCTGGCCAGCGCGAAGGCGGTCAGGTCCATGACCTTGAGCTGCCTCTGCATGACCTCGGAGAAGGTGAGCTTGTCAAAGCGCACCGCGGACGGGTCCTTGACCGGATCGGCCGAGTAGACGCCGTCTACCTTGGTTGCCTTGAGCACCTCGTCGCACTGCAGCTCGATGGCGCGCAGCACGGCGCCGGTGTCAGTCGTGAAGAACGGAGAGCCAGTGCCCCCCGAGCAGATCACGGTGGCGCCGGATGAGAGCAGCTCGCGCCCGATGGAGGCGGAGTACTGCGTGGTGATGGAAGGTATGCCGTAGGCGCTCATGACCACGGCGCTGCCGCCCTGGCGCTTGAGCTCCTCGCGCATCGCCAGGCCGTTCATGATCGTCGCCAGCATGCCCATCTGGTCGCCGGTGACGCGGTCGAAGCCCGCGCGCTGCAACTCGGCTCCGCGGAAGACGTTGCCCCCGCCGATGACGAGCGCTGCCTGGACCCCGCGTGAGCGCACCTCGAGCACTGCCGAGGCGATCTCCGAGAGGACCGCCGGATCTATGCCGAACCCGAGATCCCCGGCGAGGGCTTCGCCGGAGATCTTCAGGAGGATGCGGCGCGGCTTGCTTGATTGCTGCGAAGCCATCTCAAGGCACCCCCGGGATTACTTCTTGGCGGCGTCGACCTGAGCCTGGACCTCGGCTGCGAAGTCTTCCTTCTTCTTCTCAACGCCCTCGCCCACTTCAAGGCGCTTGAAGCAGAGGACATCGGCCTTGTGCTGCTTGAGCAGCTCGCCGACGGTGATCGAAGGATCCTTGACGAAAGGCTGGCCAGTGAGAGAGACCTCGCCGGTGAACTTGCGCATGCGGCCCTCGACCATCTTCACGGCGATGTCGTGCGGCTTGCCGGACTGGACGGCGATGTCGATCTGGACCTGGCGCTCGTGCTCGACCACGGCCGGGTCGACGTCCGAAGGCTTGAGGAAGTCGGGCTTCATGGCGCAGGCGTGCATCGCCACGTCCTTGGCCAGCTCCTCGTCGCCGCCCTTCAAGACGGTCACGACGCCGATGCGCTTGTTGGAATGGAGGTAGACGGCAACGGTGTCGCCGGCATCGGCGTTGACGAAGGCGGCGCGGCGCAGGTGCATGTTCTCGCCGACCTTGGCGATCAGGGCAGTGAGGGCCTCGCCGACGGTCTGGCCGTCGCCGAACGGGGCGGCCTTGATGGCCTCGACGTCCTCGGTGCCGGCCTTGAGGGCGGCATCGGCGGCCTTCTGCGCGAAGGACTGGAACTGCTCGTTCTTGGCGGCGAAGTCAGTCTCGGTGTTGACCTCGACCATCGCGACCTTGTTGCCATCGCGGGCCACGGCGATCACGCCCTCGGCGGCGATGCGGCCGGCCTTCTTGGCGGCCTTGGCCGCGCCGCTCTTGCGCATCGCGTCCATGGCGGCCTGCATGTCGCCGTTGGCGGCGACCAGGGCCTTCTTGCAGTCCATCATTCCGGCACCGGTGGCGTCACGCAGTTCCTTGACCATTGCGGCAGTAATGTTTGCCATATCTTCAAATCCTCAGTTCAAAAAAGACCGGAATACCGGCCTTGCAGTTCAAAATCGGGGGCGCCCGCCAGAAGGCGGCGCCCGGCGGGGGCCTTGGGCCCCCGCAATGCTTCTTGAAAGAAGAGCTGCCTTATTCGGCGGCCTTCTCGGCAGGGGCGGCGCCCTCGGCGCCCTTGTCCTGCTCGGCCTGCGCGGCCTCCTTGGCAGCCTGCTCCTCGGCGACGAGCTGGGCGCGGGCGTTGTTGATGGCCTCGACCACGCCCTTGTAGTACAGCTCGACGGCGCGGATGGCATCGTCGTTGCCCGGGATGACGTAGTTGACGCCATCAGGATCCGAGTTGGTGTCGACGACCGCCACGACCGGGATGCCCAGGTTGTTGGCTTCCTTGATCGCGATGTGCTCGGCCTCGGCGTCGATCACGAACAGCGCGTCCGGAAGGCCGCCCATGTCCTTGATGCCGCCCAGGGCGCGGTTGAGCTTGTTGAGATCGCGGGTGCGGAGGAGAGCCTCCTTCTTGGTCAGCTTCTCGAAAGTGCCGTCCTGGCTCTCGGTCTCGAGATCCTTGAGGCGCTTGATCGACTGGCGCACGGTCTTCCAGTTGGTGAGCATGCCGCCCAGCCAGCGGTGGTCGACGTAGAACTGGCCGCAGGCAGTGGCAGCAGGGCCGACCTGGTCGCAGGCGGCGCGCTTGGTGCCGACAAACAGGATCTTGCCCTTGTGCGCGACAACGCTGCTGAGGAAGTTCAGCGCGTCTTCATAGCACTGGACGGTCTTCTCCAGGTTGATGATGTGGATGCCGTTCCTGGCGCCGAAGATGTACTGCTTCATCTTGGGGTTCCAGTAGCGGGTCTGGTGGCCGAAGTGGACGCCAGCCTTGAGCATGTCGCGCATGGTGACAGATGACATTTTCTATACCTCTTAAAGGGTTGTGCCTCCACTGCCCCACATGCCCGACCGCATTTGCGGCACCCTGGGCGCGTGTTGGATGGACAGTGTGTGTTTTACAAAAGAATCAAAAATTTGCTGTTGCGCCATAGACACAAAAGCACTGTATTCTACCATGAAGGAAAGCGCTTTTCCAAGACAGGATGCATAAGGCGCCTCGGCATCTTTATAATTTAAATACAACAAGTTATTTCACTTGTTCTGTCCTTCGCGCAAATGATTAGCGCCTCCTGCGCCCCAGGCGCCGCCTTCGTTTAAAATTCGGCCACCCCGGGCAGGGCGCCCATGGTGCGCGGCGCTTGTCGGACACATGGAGGCGCCCTGCGTGGGTATACTTGGTTCAAGGCTCAATTGCAGCATAGGTTAAAGATGAGAAACAGGAAGTTGGAAATATCGCTCAAGTCGCCCTCCGAGATCGAGAAGATGCGCGTTGCCGGCAAGCTCGCCGCGCAGGTCCTGGAGTTCGTCGCGCCGCTGGTGAAGGCCGGCGTGACCACGGGCGAGCTTGACGACCGCATGCTCGACTACATAGAGAACACCGAGCACGCCGAGTCCGCCGACCTCGGGTACGAGGGCTACCCCAAGGCCACCTGCATCAGCGTCAACGAGGTGGTCTGCCACGGGATCCCCGGCATGCAGCGCCTGCACAACGGCGACATCGTCAACATCGACGTGACGGTGCGCAAGGACGGCTACCACGGCGACACCTCGATGATGTACGTCGTCGGCGGGGAGACCTCTCTGCGCAACCAGATGCTCGTCAAGTGCACCCAGGAGTCGATGTACGACGCCATCAGGACCGTGCGCCCGGGCGCCAACCTCACTGAGGTGGGCGACGCCATCCAGAAGGTCGCCGACCGCTACAAGTTCTCCATCGTCCGCGACTACTGCGGCCACGGCATCGGCCTTGGGTTCCACGAGGATCCCCAGGTGCTCCACTACCGCAACGACTACGACCTGCTTTTGGAGAAGGGCATGTGCTTCACCATCGAGCCGATGATCAACGCCGGCACGTGGAAGTGCAGGATCAACCGCAAGAACGGATGGACGGTGACCACCGCCGACCACCAGCCCTCGGCCCAATTCGAGCACACCCTGCTTGTGACCGACGACGGCTGCGAGGTCCTCACGCTGCGCAGCGATGAGGACTTCCCGCGCTTCATCCACCACTGACCAGGGCCTGTCCCAGGGAGGGGCGCATGTTCGAGAGCATCAATGTGCCGAGGAAGACCGTAGAGGGCGCTCCCGGGCGCGTCCGCCCCTTCGACGAGCAGGGGGCTGACATCTATGACGTGAGGTCCTGCCGCGCCCTGCTCGCGCGCTTCCAGGACTACCTTTCATCGTGCTTCAGGGACGGCTTCGGGGTGCCCGAGCTCCTCGACTGCCGCACCGCCTTCTTCGACTCGCTGCTCTCAAGGCTCTTCCTCCACTTCGGCCTAGGCGCCAGCGGCACGCTTGCGCTCATGGCAGTGGGCGGCTACGGGCGGGCCGAGATGTTCCCGGGATCGGACATCGACATCCTGCTCGTCTGCTCCGAGGAGCCCATAAGCGACGGGACTGGATCGAGGATCGAGTCCTTCATCTCCTACCTCTGGGACATCAAGCTCGACCTGGGGTCCTCGGTGCGCTCGGTGCACGACACCGTCATCGAGGCGCGCGGCGACATCACGGTGAGGACCAACCTGCTTGAGAACCACCTGATCGCGGGATCGAAGGACGTCGCCGCCTACCTGCTCAAGAGCGTCGCCCAGGACATGGGCTGGGACTCGCGCCGCTTCCTCGACGCCAAGGTCGCCGAGCAGCAGGAGCGCTACCACCAGTACAAGGACACCGTCTATTCCATCGAGCCTGACGTCAAGAACAATCCAGGCGGACTGCGCGACATCCAGGTGCTCCAGTGGGTGGCCTCGCTGCACTTCGGCGCCCGCGATCCCGAGGCCATGCTCTCAGCCGGGCTCCTCACCGAGGACGAATACGGCGAGCTAATCGAGTGCCGCCGCTTCCTCTTCGAGGTGCGCTATGCATTGAACCTCTGCTCAGGCGGCGGCAACCGCCTGACGCTCGACTGCCAGAAGCAGGCTGCGGCGATGCTCGGCTACGGCGACACAGGCAACGGACCGGTCGAGGCGATGATGCGCGCGCTCTTCCGCACCTTCAGGCGCGTGCGCGAGCTCAGCGAGATCGTGCTGCAGCTTGAGACCATCGCCATCAAGGGCGAGCTGGACGGCGAGGACGAGCCGGTCTTCATCAACAGCTTCTTCGTCCAGCGCGGCAAGTACATCGACATCCTAGACCACGACCTCTTCCACAACGAGCCGGGGATGATGCTCGAGCTCTTCAGGATCATCGCCAAGCACCCGGGGATCCGCGCCATCCACGTGAACTGCCTGAAGGCGCTGCGCCAAAGCCGCCGCGATCTGGCGCAATTCCTCATCGAGATCCCGCACTGCCGCGAGATCTTCAAGCAGGTGCTCACCGATCAGGACAGCCTGAGCGTGGCGCTGCCGCTGATGCACGAGACCCGCGTCATCTCCTCGTACATGCCCCAGTGGGAGCGCATCGAGGGCCTCACCCAGTTCGACATGTTCCACATGTTCTCGGTGGACGAGCACACCATCCGCGCGCTCACCAACATCGTGGCGCTCCAGCACTCGGACAACCCGGTGTTCTCGTTCTTCTCCTCGGTGGTCCGCCAGCTCTCCGAGCCCGGGCTCTTGAACGTCGCGGCCTTCCTGCATGACATCGCAAAGGGCCGCGGCGGCCACCACGCCGAGGAGGGGGCGAAGGAGGCCTACAACTTCTGCCAGCTCCACAGCTTCGCCCCCTACCAGACCGAGCTTGTGACCTGGACCATCCGCAACCACCTGCTCTTCTCGAACATCGCCACCAGGCGCGACATCGCCGATCCGGAGGTCATCAACAACTTCGCCGGCCAGATGAAGGACGAGGAGCACCTGAACATGCTCTACTGCCTGACCGTGGCCGACATCACCGCCACGAACGACAGCGAGTGGAACTCCTGGAAGGACAGTATCTTCAGGCAGCTGTACATGTCCACCCGCCAAGTGCTGCGCAGCGGGCGCGAGAGCGCGCTGGACACGAGCCTGCAGGCCCACGAGAACCAGCAGCTCATCATCGAGAGCACGCCGGAGATCAGGAAGTCCGAGCTTTTGCGCTACTTCGCGCAGTTCCCGACGGCCTACTTCCTCCACTACCAGCCCTCGGAGATCAAGTGGCACGCCCGCAACATCATCAGGTTCCAGAACAAGGATCGCCCGCTCATCCTCTTCGCGCAGCTTGGCGCTCTTGGCACCGAGCTCCTGCTCTACTACCGCAGCACCTCGCCGATGTTCTTCGGATCGGTGGCCGCGGCGATGGCGCGCAAGCACCTGAACGTATTCAGTGCGCAGATCTTCCTGACGCACCATAATTGTGTGCTTTGCACCATCAAGTTCCAAAACCGCAAAAACATGCCCCTGGACAACGACCGCCTGAACGGGCTTCGCAAGAGCATACTCTCCCAGTTCGAGGAGCCGGCGCAGGACATTGAAGTTACAAGGCATTCACCTGGCTTGTTCAGCGTTCCCACCAAGATAAACTTCCTCACCGACGAGAGCTCCGGGCACTCCTCGTTCGAGGTTTCGACCCTTGACGGCGAAGGCCTGCTCGCTAAGATCGGCATCATCCTGGGGCGGTGCGGCTGCCTGATTTCGGCAGCCAGGATCAACACGACCGGCGAGAGGGCGGACGACTTCTTCACAGTGACGGACGGAAACGGACTGCCGCTTAACGAGGCGAAGAAGGCCGAGCTCTCGGCAGCCCTCCACGAGGGGCTGGAATGAGCGCAGGCCACGCACCCATAAATCAGCTTGCAAACACAGGTATATCTGAAATGGCACTTCAAGACTTACAGGGGATCATCGACGACGCCTTCGAAAACCGCGCCTCCATCAGTCCCGACAATGCTCCTTCCGACGTCAGGGACGCCGTGGAGCAGGTATTCGACGGCCTCGACCGCGGCGTGATCCGCGTGGCCGAGAAGAAGGACGGCCAGTGGCTCACCAACCAGTGGGTCAAGAAGGCGGTCCTGCTCTCCTTCAGGCTCCACAAGTCCGAGATCAACACCATCCCCGGCGGCGCCTACTTCGACAAGGTTCCCCTCAAGTTCAACGGCTATGACACCGAGCGCTTCGAGCGCGAGGGCCTGCGCGTCTGCCCGGGCGCCGTCGTGCGCCGCGGCGCCTACATCGAGCCCACCGCCGTGCTGATGCCTTCGTTCGTCAACGTCGGCGCCCACGTCGGCGCCGGCACCATGGTCGACACCTGGGCCACCGTGGGCTCCTGCGCCCAGGTCGGCAAGAACGTCCACATCGCAGGCGGCGCCGGCATCGGCGGCGTGCTCGAGCCCGTCCAGGCCGGCCCGACCATCATCGAGGACAACTGCTTCATCGGCGCCCGCTCCGAGGTCGTCGAGGGCTGCATCGTCGGCGAGGGCTCCGTGATCTCCATGGGCGTGTTCCTGGGCAAGTCCACCCGCATCTACGATCGCACCACCGGCGAGATCTCCTACGGCTACGTCCCGCCGCACTCGGTGGTCGTCGCCGGCAACCTGCCCTCCAAGGACGGCAAGTACTCGCTGTACGCCGCGATCATCGTAAAGCACGTCGATGAGCGCACCCTCTCCAAGGTCGGCATCAACAGCCTGCTGCGCGAGACCATGGACGAGATCCACGGCTGACGCAGTATCCGGGGCCGCGCCCCGGAATGATCAGGAAGGCCTGCAAATGCGGGCCTTCCCCGTTTCTGCATCTTTTCCTGCAGGCCTTCACGCCCTGGGTGCCGCCCTCCTGCCGCGCGGGCGCGTCTTTTCGATGATCTCCTGCCGCTCCGCCTCGCCAAGCCCGAAGATCCCAAGCACCATAGCGTCGATCGCGGAAGGGGCCGTTTCATCGCCCTCGGACGCCGCCTGGGCAAGGCGCGTGAGCTCCGCGTCCTCATCTGAGCTGATCCTGGGGAGGGGAAGCTCCATGAGGTTGCCCTTCAAGATCTTCACCTCGGCGAACATCCTGCCGTAGAGGAAGTTCATTAGCGAAGAGTTTAAGAAGGCCATCACCGTCATCGCGCTCATGCCTGGAACCTTGGGGATCAGCAGGTTGGCGCTGTTCAAAAAGAGGCTGCCTTCGCGGTCGCAGGCGAAGGCGAGGGTGCTTGAGATGAACTTATAGGCAAGCTTGTCCTTCCTGCGGTAGATCCAGTCGGGGGCGGCCTGCTGGAAGGCCTTGCGGTCGTACCTTATGAAGCATTGGGGCTCAAGCAGCCTGTACGGCTTGATCTCGCGCCCCGTGTAGATTGGCTCCATCCCGTCAATGCGCTCCTCCGAGAGCAGGCGCCTGTTATTGCCGGTCACTATGCCAAGCGCGAAGGCGCTGTCCTTGAGGCTCAACTCCCCGCGCCTGCGGCATTTCCTGACGATGGCGGCCTCGGATGCGGGGATCAGGCTGAACACGAGGTTGGGCGCCCCCTTGAACTCCGAGGGATCGATGAGGCGCTCCCACTTGGGCGTGGCGGACATGACAGGCCTGCCCGAGGGCACGCCAGCCTTGAGCGTCACCGCGGCAAAGCCGGTCATGACCCCGGAGAAGGCCTTGGGGTAGGACTTGATCCGCACAAGGTCGACGCGCTCGAGCAGGAACTTTCGCAGATCGAGGTGGTTTTTGACGCTGAGCGCCGCATCAGGGAGGAGGAAGCAGGCGCTGCCGCCTGACTTGAGCAGCGAGCAGGACTTGGCCAGGATCAGCGAGGCGCTCTCGCCAGAGCTTATCCCAGCGATCGAGGGATCATGGCCCACCCTGGCGCCCCAAGGCGGGTTGGTGGCGATGAAGTCAAAGCGCCTCTCCTCAAGACCCGTCTCCTCGTCGAGGAAGTCGGCGCAGCGGATGTCGGGGATGAAGTCATGATCACGGTACTTCAACAGCAGGTTCGTGCGCGCAAGCATCACGGCCATGGGATCGGAGTCGATGCCGAACAGCTGCCTTGGATCCGGGGCGTCGGATGCAAGCAGGAATGCCCCGCTGCCGCAGCAGGGATCGAGGAGCATGGCACCATCCATGAGATCCATGCCTTCGAGCATCTCCGAGGCGATGGACCTTGGCGTGTAGTAGCAGCCCTGCTCGTTCCTCTGACCCTCGCTTAAGTAGCTCTCATAGACGAGGCCCAGGATGTCAGGCTCGTCCGGCAGATCCTCGCCTACAAGATCCGGGAAGGTCTTAAGGTGCGAGTACTCTGAGAGCGCCTTCTTGCACGAGGGCTTTTGTGCAATTCCCGCGCGGCGCAGCAGGTTCTGGCAGAGCGACCAGAAGGCCTCCATCGCGCCATATCCGTTAGACTCGATGCGCGCAGCCAAAAAGAATGCTGATAGCGCGTCCTGCTTGCGTTCTGCGTATTCTGCGGGCATGACGCGCCTTTGGGAGCGCGTCTTGTTGGCGCGGCTTTGAAGCCTGCCCTCCGCCATCGTGCCAAGCCTCTTCCAGTTTGAGACCGCGCTCTTGGAGGCGCCGCCGACCAAGGCCACTGCAGCCTTGGGAGGCGCCAGAGACGCGTTTTGTTGAGGGCGGTTGCGTACTGGCATTTGCGGCCTCATGCTCAGGGCCATGCCCTGCGGCATGGCCGGTTGGATAGAAGCAAGCCCAGGCGACGCCCCGGGCCGCGCTTTGCCTCAGTCCACGTTCTCCAACGACTCGTCGGGGAGTTCCTCGCGATCGTAGTTGAGATTCAAGAGCGCGTTGGTCTGCTGCACCGCGGCCATGCCCTTGACCAGCGAGGCTCGCCAGGCGGGGATGAGGCCCGAGCGCTCAAGCGTGTCAACGTAGGAGCACAGCGCGTCATAGTACTGCTTCCAAAGCTCGTTGGCCTTGGAGAGCTCGGAGGCGTCCTTGGGCGAGACGGCGGTTATGGACTCGAGGCGGTTTGCCAGCTCCTGCTCGTAGGTGCGGTAGTAGCGGGTGTTCTCGTAGGCGCAGATGTCCGGATCGCGGCTTGCGATGCACTGGCGCATCAGGAAGTAGTCGCCAAAGCCGTAGATCTTGTAGAGCGAGAGCAGCGAGAGCGTGAGCTTGGCCCTGGGAGCGGTGCCCACGGCGTCATCGACGTTGTCGTTGAAGAATGAGCTTTCGCGCCAGGCCTTGGCAAAGGCGTCCCACTTTGAGACCACGCCGTCCAGGCCCAGGGTCTTGAAGCCGTTGCCGCCCAGATCTGCGAACACGCCTTTCACGCACTGGTCCGAGGCGTAGAAGTACTCGCTGCCGCCCTCCCCGTCGAAGAACGAGCAAACCGACTCGAGATACTCGCCCGTGACCGTCTTGCCGCCGGTGCCCTGCCTGAAGGCGTTCTTCTGCTTGAGGATGACGCCCGCGGGCATCCCGGCCAGGTGCCAGATGCGCAGGAGCATGGTGCGGTAGATGACCGGCCTCAGCGCCTGGGCCTCGCGCACCTGGGGCAGCGCGGAGCAGAACTCGCGGTAGAACTCCGACCACTCCTTGAGCGCCTCCTCGAAGGTGGAGGCGGCCTTGACGGAGGAGCTGTAGCGTCTTGCAAGCACCGAGGTGTACTTGAGCTGCTCTAGCTCGTAGCGGTTGTCGGTGTCGTAGAGGAAGGTGGTCGGATCGCCTTTGAGGTTCATGATCTCAAAGTACGACTGCGGGTACTGGCGCACCTTGCGACCTCCCGCGAGCGCGTAGAGCGAGAGGTACCACTCGCGCCCGTCGGCCTTGACGTCTTCGCCCGGGACCTCGCCTGCGGCCTGCTCGGCCGCGGCGTTCCACAGCGTCGTGTAGCGGGCGAAGTGCGAACCCTTGGCGTTGAAGATCCCGTCGAGGAAGGAGAGCGGCCCCATGCCCTGGCGCGAGTAGAAGCGGTCGAGGCCGAAGCGGCATCCTGCGGAGTTGTTGAATACGAAGTGCCCGTCGCGGAAGTCGGTGCATAAAGTCTCGAGATCGTCCTTTCCCGGGTACTTGGCGAAGCCGCCCTGCGGCCACAGGAGCGATGAGATGAGCGGCTTGTCGCAGGAATAGTCCTTGGTGAGGCACAGCGCGGTGCACTCGGAGGCGACCTTGCGCATCGTGAGATCGGAGCCGGTCATCGGCACCGAGAGCTTCTCGGGGAGCCCCAGGAGCTTTGCGTCCTGCTTTGAGAAGGTGAACTCGAGCATGGGGCTGTCGCGCAGGCTGATGATGAGGGCCTGGTCGATTTGGAACTCAAGCGAGTTCCCCGACACCTCCGCGTAGACCTTGGAGTTCAAGGTGTCGGACTCGACGCCCGCTTGGATCACGAAGTCGTTGTTGAAAGACTGGGGCAGCAGCAGCGTGAAGCGGTAGGAGTAGCCGGTGTTCTTAGCGCACAGCACCGTCTGGACCTGGGTGTCGCGCTCGGTGTTGATGAACGCCGAAACTTCAGCCTCGTCGTCAGAGTACTTGAGCTCTCCTGCCTCCCACATCGGCGCAGCCGCGCACGTGAGCGCGGCGGCAGCTGCCAAGCCACCTGCTAATTTCAGCATTTTTCTTCTATTTTTGTAGTTCTTATAGCTAAATTCCCAAGTGCGTATAGTAACGGAGTTTTGGCGCGCAGGCTCATCGTCTTCTTGAAAATATTTGTCGCTTTCTCAAAACGTTAAGTTTGAAATAGCAAAGGCATTTACAAATTCCGGGCGCAAAAAACCCCGGGAGCTTCCGCATCCCGGGGTCCATCAACTCAGGCGGCTCTTATGCGCCGAAGTTGTCGAAGAAGATCGAGTCGTCCTCGACGCCCAGCGAGTGGAGCATGTCGACGGCCGACTTGGTCATCATCGGAGGTCCGCACATGTAGTACTCGCAGTCCTCCGGGTTCTTGTGGGCCTTGAGGTACTGCTCGTAGAGCACGTTGGCGATGAAGCCGGTCAGGCCGGTCCAGTGGTCCTGGGGCTGAGGATCGGACAGCGCCAGGTGCCAGGTGAAGTTCGGGTGCTCCTTGGCCAGCTGGTTGAAGTCGTCGATGTAGAACGCTTCGCTCAGGGAGCGGGCGCCGTACCAGAACGAGATCTTGCGCTTGGAGTTCAGGCGCTTGAGCTGGTCGAAGATGTGCGAGCGCATCGGGGCCATGCCGGCGCCGCCGCCGATGAACACCATCTCCGCGTCATCCTCCTTGGCAAAGAAGGAGCCGAACGGGCCGGAGATCGTCACCTTGTCGCCAGGCTTGAGGCTCCAGATGTACGAGGACATGATCCCCGGAGGCGCGCTGGGGTTGGAGAACGGAGGCGTGGCAAGACGCACGTTCAGCATGATCAGGCCCTTCTCTCCAGGGTAGTTGGCCATGGAGTAGGCGCGGATGGTCGGGTGGTCAACCTTGGACACGAGCTTGTCGAAGTGGAAGTGCAGGAATGCACCTTTGAACTGCGGCTCGATGTCGAAGTCCTTGTAGTACACGGTGTGCGCAGGAGCCTCGATCTGGATGTAGCCGCCGGCGCGGAACGGAACTTCCTCGCCATCGGGCACCTTCAGGCGCAGCTCCTTGATGAAGGTCGCGACGTTGTGGTTGGAAATGACGGTGCACTCCCACTTCTTGACGCCGAACACCTCAGGCGGGAGCTCGATGTTCATGTCGTTCTTGACAGAAACCTGGCATGCAAGACGCCAGCCTTCCTTGATCTCGCGCTTGGTGAAGTGCGAGTACTCGACCGGAACGACGTTGCCGCCGCCGGAGACCACCTTGAGGCGGCACTGGCCGCAGGCGCCGCGTCCGCCGCAGGCGGAGGAGACGAACACGCCCTTGTCAGAAAGGGTGTTCAGCAGCTTGCCGCCGGCCGGGACAGTCATTGCCAGCTTCGGATCGCCGTTGACGCCGATGGTCACATCTCCCGATTTGACCAGGAACTTCTTGGCGATGACGATCAGGGCGACGAGTACGGCGATGATGACAACGAACATCACCACGCCGGCTACGATTGTTTCCATGTATCCTTATCCCCCTGTTAGAGCTGGATACCAGAGAAGGACATGAAGGCGATGGCCATCAGTCCCGCAGTGATAAAGGTTAACGGCAGCCCGTGCAGGCCGGCAGGCGCATCAGCGTACTTGAGGCGCTCGCGGATTGCGGCCAGCAGGATGATTGCCAGGGCCCATGAGGCGCCCGAGCCGAATCCGTAGACCACCGACTCCGGGAAGTTGTAATCGCGCTGGACCATGAAGGACACGCCCGCGAAGATAACGCAGTTGACGGTGATGAGCGGAAGGAAGATGCCCAGGGCGGCGTACAGCGAAGGCACGTACTTGTCCAAGAACATCTCCAGCACCTGCACGATTGCGGCGATGACGCCGATGTAGGTGATGAAGCTCAGGAACGAGAGGTCGAGGCCGGGAGCCAGGGCATCGGGCTTGAGGATGTAGGTGTTGATCAGGTTGTTGGCAGGGACTGCCAGCACCTGGACCATGATCACCGCGCATCCGAGGCCTGCGGCAGTGGACACCTTCTTGGACACGGCCAGGAAGGTGCACATGCCCAGGAAGAAGGCCAGGGCCATGTTCTGGATGAAGATGCTCTGGACCAAGAGGGAAATGTAATGCTGCAACATTATCAGTAATCCTCCCTGTGGGTGTCATACTCCCTGGGTTCCTGGAGATCCTTGCGGAAGGTCTTCACCAGCCAGATCAGGGATCCGAGCAGGAAGAAGCCGCAAGGCGGCATCACCAGGAGACCGCAGGGCACGTACCAGCCGCCGTTGTTGACGGTCTGGAACACGGTCATGCCGAACCAGGTTCCCGCGCCGAAGATCTCGCGGATCGTGCCGACGACGCAAAGCACCATCAGGTAGCCGAGGCCGTTGCCCAAGCCGTCCATGAACGAGGAGAGCGGCGGGTACTTGAGGGCGAAGCCCTCGGTGCGGCCCATCACGATGCAGTTCGTGATGATCAGGCCGACGTACACGGAAAGCTGCTTGGACAGGTCGTATGCGAATGCCCTTAGGATCTGGTCAACCAGGATCACGAGGGACGCGATGATCGTCATCTGGGCGATGATTCGCACGCTGCCCGGGATGAGCTTGCGCACGCAGGACACGGCCAGGTTGGAGAACGCGGTGACGGCGGTCACTGCGATGCCCATGACGAACGCGGTCTTCATGCTAGAAGTGACCGCAAGCGAAGAGCAGATGCCCAGGACCTGGATCATCACCGGGTTGTTGGCGATGAGCGGCTCCAGGAATGCCTGCTTTGCGCTGGGAGCTTTCACAGCTTCAGTCATTTGATGATCTCCCCCTTGCTGAGATTCTTCAGGAAAGGCTGGTAGGCCTTGCCGAGCCAGTAGTGCGAGAAGCCGTCAACGCCGCGGCTGGTCAGGGTGGCGCCGGAGAGGGCGTCGACCTGGAAGTCCTTGCCAGCGCCCTGGTGGTCGGCGTGCTTCATGATGCCGAACTTGTAGGCGCCGGACTGGTCGTTGACATGCTTGTCAACCCAGAGCGCCTGCCAGCGCGGATTCTCGATCTCGCCGCCCAGGCCCGGGGTCTCGCCATGGTCGTAGAAGGTGACGCCCTTGATGGTGTTGCCATCCTTGGGGTCGACTGCGACATAGCCATAGATGGTCGACCACAGGCCCTGGCCGTAGAACGGCAGGATCACGCGGACAACCTTGCCCTGGTCATCCTTGGAGAAGTAGATCGGCATGAGCTTGGAGCGGGTCCTGATCCCGGCGGTGTCGTCATCCTTGGCGATGGCCTCCGAGGTCTCCGGCTTCTTTCCCAGCGACTTGAAGTCGTAGCCGTCGATCTTCTCCTGGGACAGGCCGTTGTCAGCCAAAGCGCCGCTGTCAACGTCCAGCAGGTGCGCCTCGATGTGCTTCTTGTAGGTGGCGGCGATGCTGCCCTCCACGTCAAAGCCCGAGACCTTGAGGATGTTGCTCTGGCGGTCGTTCGCGATGGCGGCGGCCTTGTACGGATTGAGGGCCACCACGGCGCTGGAGACCAGCACGGAGCAGACCAGGCAGAATCCGATGATGATTACGAACGTACCAAGTACGGAGTCTTTATTCAGCTTGAACACGGATGCGTCTCCTCTGGATATTGCGCTTCGTTGCCAGGTAGTCGAACAGAGGGGCCCAGCAGTTAGCGAACAGGATGGCCAGCATCATGCCCTCAGGGTACGCGGGGTTGACCACGCGGATGAGGATCACCATGACGCCGATCAGGAGGCCGAAGGCCCACTTGCCCGGGTTGGTGAAGGCGCTGGAGACAGGGTCGGTCGCCATGAAGACGGTGCCGAAGGCAAAGCCGCCCAAGACGAGGTGCCACTGGAAAGGCATCGCGAACATCGGGTTGGTCGCAGAGCCGATCGCGTTGAACAGCGAGGCGGTCAGGAACGCGCCGACGACCACGCCGAGCATGATCCTCCAGGAGGCGATCCCGGTGACCAGGATGATGAACGCGCCGACGAGGATCATCAGGGTCGAGCCTTCGCCGATGCTGCCCGGGATGTTGCCCAGGAAGGCATCCATCCAGGTGATGGTGTTGCCTGCGGCATCCTTGAGGGCCTCAGCGCCGCCTGCCGACCACTGGGCCAGCGGGGTTGCGCCGGAGAAGCCGTCGACCGGAACCCAGCAGTTGGTGCCGGAGATGTAGGCAGGGTACGCGAAGAACAGGAACGCGCGGCCGCAGAGAGCCGGGTTGATGAAGTTGCGTCCGGTGCCGCCGAACATCTCCTTGCCGATCAGCACGCCGAAGGTGATGCCCAGCGCAGCCTGCCAAAGAGGCAGGGTGGGCGGGACGATCAGCGCAAACAGGATGGAGGTCACGAAGAAGCCCTCGTTGATCTCGTGCTTGCGGACGATGCAGAACAGCACTTCCCAGAACGCGCCCACCACGAACACCACGATGTAGATCGGGAGGAAGTAGATGGCGCCCAGGATGAAGCGGCTCCAGAACCCTGCGTCAGCGCCCAGGCTGCCGCCAAGGATCTGGAGGATCGCGTAGTGCCAGTCAGCGCTGAACAGGCTGTAGGAGGCGCCTGCGACGTCAGAGGCGTTGGGCAGGCTGGCGATGGCGTTGATGGTCTGGTTGCCGACGTTGTACCAGCCCCAGAACATCGCGGGGAACACTGCCAGCCAGACGATGATCATGATGCGCTTCATGTCGGTGAAGTCGCGCACATGGGTCCTGCCGGTGGTGACCCTGCCGCTGCTGTACAGGAACGTGAACGTTCCCTCGAAGAGCGGGTAGAACCACGAAAGCAGTCCGCCCTTGGTGAACAGCAGCGAGTATTTCTTCAGAAGATTAAGCACTCTTTTAACCCTCCACTTCGATCTTGGTCAGGCTTCTGCGCAGCAGCGGACCGTAGTCGATCTTGCCGGGGCAGACGTAGGTGCACAGGGCCACATCCTCTTCGGAGAGCTCCAGTATGCCCAGAAGGACCGCCTGATCGGTGTCGTTCATGTCGATGGCGCGCATGAGCATGGTCGCCTCGACGTCCTGCGGCATGACCTTCTCATAGGTGCCGATCGGGAGGATCGGGCGCGGGCCGCCGTTCAAGGCGGTGTTGAAGGTGTACTCGGACGGCTTGATGAAGCCGGAGAGGAACGCGCGGGTCACGGAGTGGCGGTGCGCGCCGATGCCCATCCAGTTCTTCAGGAAGAACTCGTTCTGGTTGCCCTCCTCGAGGAAGGCGATGCCGTTGTGGAAGCGGCCCAGGAAGTTGAACGGGGCTTCGACCTTGTTGCCGTAGAGCACGGAGCCGGAGATGACGCGGACGCCCTGCTTGGACTCCTCGTACTCGCCTCCAACCAGCTCGTCGATGCAGGCGCCCTGCACGGTGGAGATCAGGCGCGGGTTCTTGGCCAGCGGGCCGCCTAAGGAGACGACGCGGCGGTTGTAGTACTCGCCCTCGGTGAAGAGGTGGCCAATGGCGATCACGTCCTGGTAGCCGATGTGCCACACCGTCTTGGTCTCGGAGACCGGATCAAGGTAGTGGATGTGGGTGCCGGCAAGCCCTGCCGGGTGCGGGCCAACGAAGGTCTCGACCTTGATGTTGGAAGCCTCGGGAACCGGGAGGTCCTGCTCGCCCTTGCAGACGTAGACGGGAATGTCACCTATGCGGCTTAGGACCACCAGGCCGTCTTTGAAGGCATCAGCCTCGGCATCGATGACCACCTTGGCGTCAGGGGCCAGGGGGTTGGTGTCCATGGCGGTGACGAAGATGGAGTGCGGGAGGGTGCCGACTTTCGGGCTCTTGTCGAACGGGCGGGTGCGGAAGGCGACCCACATGCCCGACTCGAGGAGCTCGTCCGTGACGTCCTTGGATGAAAGCGAGGACAGCTTGTCCGAGGGAGTCTTGCGGAACTCCACGCTCTCACCTTCAGGATCCGCCTGAATGACAACATTCTGGAACACGCGGCGCACCCCGCGGGTCACTGCCTTCACAGTGCCTGCCACGGGAGCGGTGAAGCGCACACCAGGATTTTTCTTGTCTTCAAAGAGGACCTGACCTTTCTTGACCTGCTGGCCGGCCTCAACCGCCATCGAAGGACGCATGCCCTGGTAATCAGGGCCCATGAGCCCGACAGTCTTGACTGCCGGCCCTTCGCTGATGGCCTGTTTAGGCTTGCCACCGATAGGCAGATCCAATCCTTTTTTGATTTTGATCATAGGTGACGATTCCAACTTAAAAATGCCCGGGGCATTGATGCCCCAAAGGATGCAGCGCTTGGAAACCAAGCCTTCTTTTTGAAAAAAACGTGATCACCGGGCGCTTTTGCACCCGGTAAATTTTATCACAGAATTTGGAATAGGCCGTGAGGCATCAAGGTTAAGGAAATGCGTGAGAGCATGGCGCAAAGCGGCTTGCGAAAGCGTGAAATGTCAGGAAAAAGCGCCCTGCCCGCCATCCAAAACCGAGCGCGGGAGCCGTGCAAAAGTTGCACAAAAGCCCATTGCCGCAAGCGTTTGCACCGGCTGCCCTGCATCCTGCTTTTTATTAAGACGGGCCTTCTCAGGCGGCATCCTGCCCTGGCTTCGGCGGGGCCACCCAGATGAGCAGGATCATCCCCGGCAGCGCGAGCGCCACGCAGAGGATGAAGAAGTTCTCCCAGCCCAGGGAGCTTATGAGGATCCCGGTCATCGCGTTGCAGAAAGTGCGCGGGACTGCCGAGAGCGAGGTCAGAAGCGCGAACTGAGTTGCGGTGTACTCGGGGTTGGTGGCCGAGGCGATGTAGGAGACGAAGGCCGCGGTGCCAAGCCCCGAGCCCAGCGCCTCGGCGCCCACGGCAAGCGAGAAGAGCCACAGCGAGGGCACCCCGGACTTGCCCGCGTGCGCAAGCAGCGCGAAGGCGGCGATGGTGATCATCTGCCCTGCCCCGAAGATCCAAAGCGCGCGGCTGATGCCGATCCTCAGCATGAAGAGCCCGCCCAGGAGCCCGCCTGCCACCGTGGACCACAGCCCCACGTTCTTGGCGATGATCCCGATGGTCGCAAGATCGTAGCCCAGGTCGATGTAGAAGGGCGTTGCCAGCGCCGTGGCCATCGAGTCACCGAGCTTGTAGAAGAACACGAAGGCGATGATTAGCAGCGCGTGGCGGATCCCGTTGCGCCCGATGAAGTCGCGCCAGGGCTCGACCACCGCGGCCTTGAGCGTGCGCGGGGCGGCGGCGCAGGGCTTCTCATGCATGCGCAGCGTGATGATGAACCCCGGGAGCAGGCACAGCGCGGTGAGCACGAACACCGCGCCCCAGGGCAGGAACTGCGCGAGGATGAGCGACAGCCCGCCCGGCACGAGGCCCGCGACGCGGTAGGCGTTCACGAACAGCGAGTTGCCAAGGCCCATCTCGCTGTCGCTTAGGATCTCGCGGCGGAAGGCGTCGATGGCGATGTCCTGCGTCGCCGAGCACACCGCGGTGGCAAGCGCGAGCCAGGCTGCGGCCAGGATGCTCCCGCCGCAAAGCCCCATAAGGGCTATCGAGGCCATGAGCAGGATCTGCGTAAGCAGGATCCAGCCGCGCCTGCGGCCCAGATGGAGGATCTCGAAGCGATCGAGCAGCGGGGCCCAGGCGAACTTCCAGGTGTAGGGGATCATCACCAGCGAGAAGAAGCCGATGACGCTCAGATCGGCCCCCTGCTTGCGCAGGAAGGCCGAGAGGAGGGTGATGAGCACGTACAGCGGCATGCCCGACGAGAAGCCGAGCACGATGCACGCGCCCATCCTCGGCGATAAGATCGCCGCGAGGGCGCTTCTTGGCGATCCCGCCATCAGGAGGTCAGTCCCTGAAGTTCTCGAACTGCAGCGGCTGCTCTATTTCAGCCTTGCGCACCAGCGCGATCGCCGCCTGGAGATCGTCGCGCTTCTTGCCACTCACGCGCACGGTGTCGCCGTCCATCTTCGGGTCGACCTTGAGCTTGGCGTCCTTGATGATCTTGATGATCTTCTTTGCAAGATCCCTGTCGATGCCCTGCTTGAACGAGACAGTCTGCACCGAGCGCTTGCCCGAGCGGGTCACCGCAGAGAACTCTGCGGAACCTGCCTCGATGCCGCGCTTGGCAAGCTTGGTCCTCAGGATCTCGTCCATCTGCTGGATCTGGAACTCCTCGGGGGCGTCGAGCTTGACCTCGAGGCTCTCCTTTGAGAGCGCGTACGAGGACTCGGTGCCGCGGAAGTCGTAGCGGCCCTGGAGCTCGCGGGAGGCATTGTCGACCGCGTTCTGGACCTCGTCCTTCTTGATCTTGGAAACAATGTCAAATGACGGCATGGCGTTTCTCCTTGCTGTTTTGAAGTGCATGTGCGTCCTGGAAGGCAGGTCCGCTGAGGAATGGCTTGAGCCGCTCCATGATCCCGTCCGCGTCGAGCCTGAGCTCCCGGAGGATCGAGGATCGCGAGTCCTCCATGATGAAGCGGTCGGGGAGCCCCGCGCAGATCACGCGGCAGCGGTAGCCCTTCTCCTCGAAGTAGGCAGCGATCTCCTCGCCGATCCCGCCCTCGCGCGCCCCTTCTTCGACGGTCATGAGCACGCGGCAGCTCCTGCCGACGCGATCGAGGAAGCCGTAGTCCAGGGGCTTTATGAAGCGCATGTCGGCAAGCGTTATCCCAAGCTCCGAGCACGGCTTCTCAAGGGAGACGGCAATCGGCCCGAAGGCGGCGACGGCGACATCGCCGCCGCGGTCGGTGAGCACGCGCGCCTTTCCGATCTCGATGGTCTCGCCAGGGCCGACCTCGCGCCCCGATGACTCGCCCTCGGCACGGGGGAAGCGCACCACGCACGGGTGCCCCAGCGCGTAGCCTGTGTTGAGCATCAGCGACTCCTCGTCCAAGGTCGAGGGGGCCATGATCACGAGGTTTGGCACCGTGCGCATGTAGGCGATGTCAAAGCATCCCTGGTGCGAGGGCCCGTCTGGCCCGACGATGCCGCCGCGGTCGACGCAGAGCATGATCGGCAGATCCTGGAGCGCACAGTCGTGGATTATCCCGTCGTAGGCGCGCTGCAGGAAGGTGCTGTAGATGTTCACGACCGGCCTCAAGCCGCCTGCGGCCAGGCCCGACGCGAAGATCATCGCGTGCTGCTCGGCGATGCCGACGTCGTAGAACTGATCGGGGAACTTGGCGGCGAACTCCGACATCCCCGAGCCCACGCGCATGGCCGGCGTGATCGCGGCCAGGCGCTTGTCGATGGCCCCGCGCTGGCACAGCCAGCGGCCGAACTGCGAGGAGAAGGTGCGGTCGGAGTTCTTGGGGACCTCTATGCCATGTTCGGGATCGAACACCGGCACGCCGTGGTATCCCGTGGGATCGGCCTCGGCCGGCGGGTAGCCCTTGCCCTTTTTCGTGAAGACGTGCAGGAACTGCAGCCCGCCTATGGCCTTGAGGTTGCGCAGCACCGCGATGAGCCCCAGCACGTCGTGCCCGTCCACCGGGCCTGAGTAGTTGAAGCCAAGCTCCTCGAAGAGCGTGCCGGGCATGACCATGCCCTTGACGTGCTCCTGGGCGCGAAGCGCGAACTCGTGGATGGCTGGGAGCTTGCGCAGCACCTGCTGGCCGCCCTTCATGAGCTTGACGTAGTGGGGGTTGGTCAGGATGGTGGTGAGGCGGCGGGCGACGGCGCCGACGTTGTGGGAGATCGACATCTCGTTGTCGTTGAGGATCACGAGCATGTTGAGATCCCTCATCTCGCCAGCGTTGTTCATCGCCTCGTAGGCAGCCCCGCCCGAGAGCGCCCCGTCGCCGATGACGGCGACAGTCTCGTTAGAAAGCCCCAGGCGCTTGGATGCCACGGCAAGACCGAGCGCCGAGCCTATGGAGGTCGAGGCGTGTCCGGTGCTTATGAGGTCATAGGCGGTCTCGCCGCGCCAGATGAAGGCGTGCAGGCCGTTCTTCTTGCGGATGGTCCTGAGCTCGTCGCGGTGCCCCGTGAGGATCTTGTGGGGATAGGCCTGGTGGCCCACGTCCCACACCAGCTTGTCATCAGGCGTGTTGAAGACGTAGTGGATGGCAACAGCAAGCTCAACTGTGGCAAGGCCCGAGGCCAGGTGGCCTGCGGTCTTGCTCACGGTTTCAATGAGGTATTCGCGAAGCTCCGAGCACAGCTGGGGCAGCTCGCTTTCGCTCAGCTTCCTCAGATCCGCGGGGCTGTTTATGCTTTCAAGCAGCTTTCCCATGCGCTCAGTGATCCCTGCTGACTGTGAAGTCGGCAAACTGCGAGAGAAGCGAGGTGTCGCCCTTGATGGCCAAAAGCGCGTCCTTGGCGGCGTCTGCAGCCTCGCGGGCGCAGCGCTTGGCGCCTTCTATTCCAAGAAGCGACGGGTAGGTGCTCTTCTCCTTCTCAAGATCCGATCCTGCGTTCTTGCCCAAGGTGGCGCTGTCCTCGGTGACGTCCATGACGTCATCCCAGACCTGGAAGGCCAGTCCCACATGGCGCGCGTACGCATCGAGCGCCTCGATGTCGCCGGGATCCCTCTCCCCGCCGCACTGCGCCCCCATGAGCACGGCCGCGCGGATGAGCGCGCCGGTCTTCTTGGAGTGCAGCTTGCGCAGCGGCTCGAGCGCAAGGTGCTGGTGCTCGGCCTCAAGGTCGAGCGACTGCCCGCCGCACATGCCCTCGTAGCCCGCGCCGCAGGCGAGGATGCTGGTGAGCCTGGCGCATGATGACGGGGCCATACCCGAGCGCGGATCGGAGAGGATCTGGAAGGCGAGGGCCTGCAGGGTGTCGCCTATGAGCAGCGCTCCGGCCTGGCCGAACTTCACGTGGACGGTGGGGTTGCCGCGGCGCATAGTGTCGTTGTCCATCTCGGGCATGTCGTCATGGACGAGCGAGTAGGAGTGCACGCACTCGACGGCGGCTGCCGCATAGTCGAGCATGGACTCGGGGGTGCCGTAGAGGCGCCCTGCTGCAAACGCCAGCACCGGGCGGGCGCGCTTGCCGCCTAGGAGCAGCGCGTAGGCCACGCCTTCCTTCAATGAAGGGACATCGTTTGAGAGGTAATCGACATAGGAGCGCATGAACGAGGTGACGCGCTCCCGCACCGATGATGCGAATGCGCCAAGTTCCATGCCGCTCACCACTGTTCCTCCTCCGGATCCTGCCCGTCCTGGGCGGGGGCGTCTTCCATGGCCTTGCGTGCCTTCTCGCGGGCGATGGTGACCTTCTGGCTCATCTCGTCGAGCATGGCCTTGCACTTGACGGCGGTGCTCATGCCTTCCATGTAGGCCTTGATCGACTCGTCGACGGTCATGTTGCCGCCCTCGAGCTTCTCGACCTGCGACTCAAGCTCCCTGATGAGCTCGTCGAGCGTCTTTTCCTTGGATGGTTTTGCAGATGCCAAGGCTTGCCTCCTTGAGCAACGCCCCCGGGGAGGCCCCGGGGGCGGGTGGGTTAAGAGCGAAGCTGCGCGCCGAGCTTGCCGGATGCCTCTTCAACTATGGACTTTGCGATCGCGTCGACCTGGGCGTCCTCGAGCGTGCGGGCGGGATCGCGCAGGACCACGCCCAGCGCCACGCTGCGCGCGCCGCCAAGCTTCTCGTCCTCGAACACGTCGAACACGAGCATGTCCTCAAGCAGCGCGCCCGCCTTGCCGCGGACCACGTCAAGCAGAGAGGCGACGCTGACGTCCTTGGAGATCACGAACGCGAAGTCGCGGCGGACCGACGGGAACTTCGAGAGCGGCTTGTAGGCGGGGATGGCGCGGGAGGCGATGGCCTGGCGCTCGATCTCGAACACGCCGACCTTGCCCTTGAGGCCGAGCTGCTTCATCGCTATCGGGTGGAGCATGCCGACGAAGCCGACCTTGACGCCGTCCTTGTAGATGTCGGCGCCCTGGCCCGGATGCAGCGCGCGCTCGGTGGTGCGCCTGAACTCGAAGGCCTCTGGATCAGCTGTGACGGACAGGAGCTGCTCGACATCGCCCTTCATGTCGAAGAAGTCGACGCCGTGCTGCCTGATGCCCCAGGTCTCGTCGTAGCGCTCGCCGGCGGCGACGCCTGCGACCATCGGATCCTGGCGCACGCCGTTCTCGGCATGCTCGTCCTTGATGTAGCGCAGCCCCTGCTCGAACAGGCGCACGCGCTTCTGCTGGCGGTTGAGGTTGTACTTGGCCGCCTCGCACAGCGCCGGCAGCAGCGTGGTGCGCATCGCCGAGAGCTCGGGGGAGATCGGCGAGGTGAGCATCAGCGGGCTGATGTCGTTGAAGGCCTTGATCCAGTCGGGGTGGGTGAAGGAGTAGGTGATGGCCTCGCTGTAGCCGCGGGAGACCAGGGCCTGCTTGATCTCGCGGTCCTGGACGTCCTCCTCGCGCTGGGGCTTCATCACGAGCGCCGCGACCTGAGAGGTTGCAGGGATCGAGTCGTAGCCGTAGATCCTGGCGACCTCCTCGACGAGATCCTCCTCGATCGCGATGTCGAAGCGGAACGACGGCGAGGTGCAGGTGACGCCCTGGTCGTCGGCAGCAGGCGAGAGCTCGAGGCGGTCGAGGATGTCGAAGACGGCCTTGCGGTCGATGGTCTCGCCGAGCACGCGGTCGAGCTTTGAATAGCGCAGGCGGATGGGCTTGTGCTGCGGGATGTCCTGCTCGCTCACGGCCTCGGTGATGGGGCCGGCCTGCCCGCCTGCGATGTCGAGCAGCAGCTGCGTGGCGCGCTCGAGGGCGCGGCGCTGGCCGTCGTGGTCGACGCCCCTCTCGAAGCGGTGGGCCGCCTCAGTGTCCAACCCGTACTCGCGGGCGCGGCCCTTGATGGCGTCAGGCGCGAAGAAGGCGCTCTCAAGGAGCACGTCGCGCGTGTCCTCGCTGATCCCGGACTTCTCGCCCCCGAAGATGCCTGCCAGGGCCGCGGGGCCCTCGCTGTCGCAGACGACCAGGGTGTTGGGCTTGAGCGTGAGATCCTCGCCTGAGAGGACGCGGAGCTTCTCTCCTTCCCTGGCCTTCCTCACGATGATGCGGCCCTTGAGCATGCCGAGGTCGAAGGAGTGCATCGGCTGGCTGTACTCGAGCATGACGTAGTTGGTGACGTCGACGATGGGGCTGATGGCCCTGATCCCGCAGCGGCGCAGGCGCTCGGTCATCCAAAGCGGGCTCTTGGCCTTCTGGTTGACGTTGCGGATGACGCGGCAGAGGTAGCGCGGGCAGGCGGCCTTGTCCTCCACGTCGACCTCGAAGCGGTCGTCGATGGAGGCGGGGACCGGCTTGACCTCGGGGGCCTTGAGCTTCTGACCGGTGAGCACCGCGACCTCGCGGGCGATGCCCATGATGCCCAGGCAGTCGGCGCGGTTGGTGGTGAGGTCCACGTCGACCACGGTGTCGTCAAGCTTGAAGTAGTCGTGGACGTCCGTGCCTACCGGGGCGTCGTCCGGCAACTCGATGATGCCGTCGGACTCCTCGGCCATGCCGAGCTCCTTGTAGGAGCAGAGCATGCCGAAGGACTCGACGCCGCGCAGCTTCGCGGGCTTCATCTTCATGTCGCCGACGCATCCGCCGATGAGCGCGCAGCAGGTCTTGAGGCCTGCGCGGACGTTCGGGGCGCCGCAGACTATCTGGAGGATCTCGCCGGTGCCGGCATCGACCTTGGTGACGTGCATGTGGTCGGAGTCCGGGTGCGGGACGCACTCGAGCACCTTGGCCACGACGACCTTTTCAAACTTGCCGCAGGGGGCGGAGGCGGTGTCGACCTCGAGGCCGGCCATGGTGATGCGGTCGCACAGCTCCTCGGAGCTGAGCTTGTTGGGGACCAGTTCGTCAACCCATCTCTTGTTGAATAGCATGATTCTGTCTTCTTCCTAAATCCGTGGTGGCCGCATTCAGGCAAACTGCCTGAGGAAGCGCAGATCGTTCTCGAAGAACGCGCGCAGGTCGTTCACGCCGTAGCGCAGCATGGTGAGCCTTTCGATGCCCATGCCGAACGCGTAGCCAGTGTACCTGTCGGTGTCGATGCCCAGGTTGCGCAGCACGTTGGGGTGGACCATGCCGCAGCCGAGCACCTCGAGCCACTTGCCGCCCTTGCGCCTCAAGTCAGCCTCGGCCGAGGGCTCGGTGAACGGGAAGTAGGAGGGGCGGAAGCGCACCTCGAGCTCCTCCTCGAAGAAGTTGAGGAGGAAGGTGTGGAGCACGCCCTTGAGGTCGGAGAACGAGACGTTCTCATCGACCACCAGGCCCTCGACCTGGTGGAACATCGGGGTGTGGGTCATGTCGTAGTCGTTGCGGTAGACCCTTCCCGGGGCGATCATCCTGATGGGCGGCTTCTGGACTTCCATGCAGCGGATCTGCACCGAGGAGGTCTGGGAGCGGAGCAGCAGCCCGTTCTCGAGCATGAAGGTGTCGTGCGACGCGCGCGCCGGGTGGTTGGGCGGCAGGTTCAGCGCGTCGAAGTTGTGGTAGTCGTCCTCGATCTCCGGGCCGCCGACCACATCGAAGCCCATCGACCCGAAGAGCTCGCGGATGCGCTGCACGGTGCGGCTGACCGGGTGGATGGTGCCCTCCGCGTCGCGGCGGCCAGGCAGGGAGATGTCGACAGTCTCGGAGCTGAGCTTCTTCTCAAGCTCCGCGCGCTCCATCTCGTCATGGCGCGACTGTATGGCATCGGCCACGGCCTGGCGGGCGGCGTTGATCACCGCGCCGCGGGCCGGGCGCTCTTCCTTGGAGAGGGCTCCAAGTTCGCGCATGAAGCCGGCGAACACGCCCTTCTTTCCAAGATAATCGACCCTGACCGCGTCCAGGGCCTGCAGATCCGAGGCGGCAGCGGCAGCCTTTACGCCGTTGTCCCTGGCTTCCTCTAATTTGTCCATCTTCTAATGCTCACGACTTTGCCGGGGCGCCTTGCCCCGCATTTGGTTGCTAGTTTGTGATCCCATCATTATCGCCTGTTTGGCAGGTTTTGGAAACAGCGCAGGTGCGGGCTAGGCAGGAACGGCAAGGGCTGGGCGGGCTGATTTTCGATCCCGCAAAGCCCAGCGCCTTAAAACGCCGCCAGGCGCCCCGCCCTGAAAGCCGCGCCGCCCCCGCCCTGTTAAAATGGCACCACTGTTCCAAGGATGATTTCCTCATGAAGCTATTCCACCCGCTCGCGGCATCGCTGGCCCTGCGCTGCATCTTCTCAGGCAGGAACCACCGCTTCGCGAGCTTTGTCGCCCTGCTGGCGGTGCTCGGCACCGCCATAGGAGTCTGCGCGCTCATCACCGTGTCCTCGGTCATGCAGTCGCTCCAGGGCAGGCTCAGCGACTCCCTGCTCTCGACCGCGCCCCACGTGGTGGTGGCGGCAGCGCAGGATAAGATCCCCGCCCTCCTCAAGATCCCCCACGTCAATGCCGCAGGCCCGTTCGTGAGCGGCCGCGTGCTCGCCCAGTCAAGGCGCGGCATGGGGCTTTTGAACCTCATGGGCTACGATCCTGCGCAGGTGCAGCTTGCCCGAGGCGTCCAGCCGGCCGACCTGGGCAAGGTGCCGCCCAAGGGAAGCTTCTCCATAAACGCCGGCGCCTCGCTCTACGACCGCTTCGCGCTCGAGCCTGGTGATCCAATAAAGCTCGTCTCGACCATCAACGCCCGCTACACGCCCGCCGGCCTCACCCCGGTGCGCCGCACCTTCACGCTCGAGGGCTACCTGCCTTCCCTGCGCACGAGCGGGGTCATCGACGCGGTGGCAAACCTCGATGACGCCAGGAGGCTCCTGCGCATTCCGCCTGAGCAGTTCCGCGTAAGGCTCTGGCTCGACTCGCCGTTCAACGCCGCCAAAGTCGAGGAGTCCTTGGATGCGATGGGGCTTTCATACGAGGACTGGCGGCAGTCCCAGGGCGAGTTCTTCAGGTCGGTTGCGATGGAGCGGCTCTCGATGATGGTCATGCTCTTCCTCATCGTCATCGCCGCGGCCTTCAACATCCTCTCAGCGCTTGCGATGACCGTGAGCGCGAGGATCCGCGAGATCGCCGTGCTCAAGACCATGGGCATGAAGTCATCAGGAGTGGTCGGGATCTTCACGGCCGAGGGGCTGATCCTAGGAGGCGCGGGCTGCCTTGTTGGAACCGTGGGCGGCGTGCTGCTTGCAACCCACTCGGGGACGCTTCTGTGGCTCCTGGGCGTGCCCTCGGGGCGCACGCTCGTGGTCACGGCGCACCCGGGCACCGTCGCGCTCATCTCCCTGCTCTCGCTGGGGCTTTGCGTGCTCTGCACCCTCTATCCCGCCATCAAGGCCGCTGCGGCCGATCCGGCCAGGAACCTCGCATCGGAGTGAATAAAATGAACGACACCATACTCAAGGCCTTGAACATCAGGAAGGCTTACCGCGAGGGGAGCATCTCCACGCAGGTGCTGCGAGGGGCCAGCATGGAGGCCCGCCGCGGCATGGCCACCGCGATCATCGGCCGCTCGGGCTCAGGAAAGAGCACGCTCCTGCACATCCTTGGCACCCTCGACACCCCCGACAGCGGCAGCCTGATGTTCAACGGGGAGGATCTCACCAAGCTCAGCGACTCCCAGAAGGCCGCCTTCCGCTCGAAGAACCTGGGCTTCGTCTACCAGTTCCACCACCTGCTCCCCGACTTCTCGGCCTTGGAGAACGTGATGATGCCGCTGCTCATCGCCGGGATGGGGATGAGGCAGGCGCGGCAACGCGCCGCAGAGTATCTCTCACTGGTGGGGCTTGAGGGCAAGTTCTCAAGCCGCCCCTCGGAGATGTCAGGCGGCGAGCGCCAGCGCGCGGCCATCGCGCGCGCCCTCTGCCCGCGCCCCTCGCTCATCCTCGCCGACGAGCCCACCGGCAACCTCGATGCGAAGAACGCCCAGGCAGTGTTCGACCTCTTCACCACCCTCACGAAGAAGGACGGCGCGGCGGTGGTCATGGTCACCCACGACAACTCGCTGGCCGCGCGCTGCGACCGCGTGCTCACGATAAGCGACGGGGTGATCGCAGATGCGTGACCTCTTCACACTGAGGATGGCCTGGCGCCTGACCCGCTCGCGCCGCTACGGCCCGCTGGCCCGCTTCATGTCGCTGGCCTCGGCAGCCGGGATCACGCTGGGCGTCGCCGCCCTCATCATCGGGCTCTCGGCGATGAACGGCTTCGAGCGCGAGCTTGAAAACCGCGTGCTCGCGGTGATCCCCGCAGGCACCCTGACCTCGGGCCCCGACGGCTTCATGCACTTGGACGAGGACCTAAAGGAGCTCTCGAAGGACCCGTCAGTCACCTACGCCGAGCCTGCAAGCGGACGAGACGCCATCCTAAGCTCAGGCGGGAACTTCGCGCCGGTGCAGGTGACGGGCGTGGCCGACGGCACGCATGCCCAGGAGGCCATGGCCAAGTTCTCCACCGTAAAGTCGATCCCAAGGAAAGGGGAGGACGGCGTGCCCTCGATAGTGCTGGGGCGCGGCGCGGCCAAGGCCCTGGGAGCATCAGAGGGCTCGACCATCACCGTGATGTCGGCATCGGACGGCTCGCTCGACGGCGGCGGCTTTGAGGCCAGGGTGGCCGGGATCTTCAACATCGGGGGCCAGATGGACGGCATGCTGGCCTTCATGAGGCTCGAGGACGCCGTGGAGTCCTCAGGGCTCAAGGCCCCCAACCTCATACTCCTGGGCTGCGGCGACCTGCTCAAGGCCCCGGATCAGCTCTACTTCGCAGCGATGCGCCTGCACGAGCGCGCCGCGCTCTCGACCTGGATGGACACCCAGGGCAAGCTCTACAACGACATCCAGCTCGTGCGCGGGATCATGTACCTCGCGATGGTGCTCGTGATGGCCGTGGCCTGCTTCAACATCATCGCCAACCTCCTGATGTCGGTCTCCGAGAAGAGCCGCGAGATAGCGATGCTGCGCACCATGGGCGCCACGCGCTCGAAGGTCGTGAGGCTGTTCACGCTCATGGGCTTCCTCCAGGGCGCCCGCGGGACGCTTTTAGGCGCTGCCGCGGGATCGTTCATCGCAGCTTTCCTGACCCCGATCATGAAGGGCGTCGAGCGCGCCTTTGGCATCAAGTTCTTAAACCCCGACGTCTATTTCATCGACTTCATCCCCTCAAGGCTCGAGCTCTCCGATGTCGCGCTCGTCGCCGCGACCGCGCTTGCCATGAGCGTCCTGGCCTCGCTCTTCCCGGCCATCCGCGCCTCCAGGATCGAGCCTGCGCGCGAGCTCAATTCCTGACATTCACAGGCGCGGAAGTTGACGTTGAGAACGCCAGCGGCCGTGCCTATAATCAGCACCGAAAATGGGCTCCAAAATGGTGCCTTGCATTTACTACATTAAAAGAACAGTCAATTGCTAGGAGTGGTTGAATGAAACAGGCTTTGCTCGCCTACGCCAACGGCAGCGAGGACATCGAAATCACCGCAGTGGCGGACGTGCTCTCCCGCGGCGGCCTCAACATCACGAAGGCCGCAGTTGCCCCTTCAGGCACGGTCGAGGTCAAGCTCGCGCACGGCACCCGCGTCGTGTGCGACCGCAACATCGAGGACTGCAGCGGGCGCTATGACGTCATAGTGATCCCAGGCGGCCTCAAGGGCGCCCAGGCCTGCGCCGACAGCGCCAAGCTCAAGGCGCTGCTCCAGGACCAGCAGGAGCACAGCAGGCTCATCGCCGCCATCTGCGCGGCCCCGGGCTTCGTGCTCGCCCATGACGGCATCATCACCACCCAGCGCGCCACCGGCTACCCCGGCTGCACCGACGGGATCTCAAACTGCACCACCAAGGGTGTCGAGATCTCAGAGGACGGCCTCATCATCACCGGCAAGGGCCCTGCCTACTCGCTCAAGTTCGCCCTGGCGATCTTAAAGGCCCTCGAGGGCCCGGTGATCGCCCAGAAGGTCGCAGCCGGCATGCTGATGAACGAGCAGAACTGAGCTCAAGTCCAAAGCGCATGAAGGCGGGGCAATGCCCCGCCTTCTTTGTGTCTGCGCCTATTCAAGGTCTCATTGCTTCTTTGCCGGGCGCCACACCTTGACGTTGTGGTGGCCCATCTCCTTGAGCTGGCGGGCCTGCATCTGGCTCATCACGCCCTGATCGCAGTAGAGGGCGTAGGTCCTGGTGTTGTCGAGGCTGGCAAAATCCCTGGCCACGCGGTAGAAGGGCATGGCGATGACCTCGTGGCCTTCGGCTACGACCGGGGCCTTCTGCGCGTCGTCGGGCGAGCGCACGTCGAGCACGATGTCGCGCGGCTCGAGCTCCGGCACCTCCTCGACTACGGTCTTGAGTCGGTCGGCGTCGCGCGGGATCTCGTGGATGTCCACGGCGCGGCTCTTCTCGATGGCGCGGTCGATGAGCCCGGGGTCCATCTTCGCCTCCTCCTCCTCGACGAACTCGCGCTTGGGGCACACGTTCGGGTGGTCGGAGATGACGCCGCAGTACTCGGGCATGGTCTCGGCAAAGCCCGCCGTGCCGATGCGCGCGGCCTCGTCGATGATCTCCTGCTTGTCCATGGTCACCAACGGCCTGATGATGAGGGTGCTCGTGGCAGCGTCGATGTGCGAGAGGTTCGTGATGGTCTGCGATGACACCTGACCCAGGCTCTCGCCGGTGACCAGCGCCTGCGCGTGGTAGCGCCTGCACACCCTCTCGCCTGCGCGCACCATCATGCGCTTGAGCACCACGCCGCGCACGCCGTGGTGGACCTTCTCGAGGATCTGCCCCACCACTTCCTCAAACGGCACGGTCACGAAGCGCACCTTGTGCGAGGCGGCGTAGCGGTCCCAGAGGAAGTAGGCCTCCTGCTTGACCCCCAGCTCATGGGCGGTGCCGCCCATGTTGAAGAACAGGTAGTTCACGCGGCAGCCGCGGTGGATGACGCGGTAGGAGGAGACGCCCGAGTCGTAGCCTCCGGAGATGAGCGAGAAGACCTCGCCCTGGGTGCCCACGGGGAATCCGCCCATGCCCTCGATGCGCGCGCCGGTGACGTAGGCAATCTGGCTTTCGATCTCGACGTGGATCGTGACCTCGGGGCTGTCGAGGCTCACCTGCTTGGGCGAAAACTCCGACTTGAACTTGCCCCCCAGGATCCGCTCTGCCTGCTGGGAGTTGAACTCGTGCTGGCCACGGCGGCGCACCCTCACTGCGAAGGTATGCCCGGTGATCGACGGCCCGCACTCGCCCTTGATGGACTCGTAGAGGTCGTCGAGCGTGGTGAAGGCGTACTCCTTCACCTCCATGAACGAATGGATGCCCGGCACGCGCGAGAGCTCGCGCACGGCGTCCTCGCGCGGCACCTCGTCGCCAAAGTCGGCGACTATCTTGTCCCACTGGGAGTCGGCGCGAACTTTGATGCCGTGCGCGGCGCAGGCGTTGGTGAGGTTCTGCCCGACCTGGCGGATGAGCCTGGTGCGCACCGGGCGGCTCTTGATGGAGATCTCAGGGAAGAGGCGGAGTATGAATTTCATGTTTTTCAGACCTGTTTAAGACGCGCAACCCGGGCAGGAAACCTGCCCGGGAGAGGCTGCCGCGCCTTGGCGCGGCATCTTGTGGTGCCTTACTGCTGTTCCTTGTCTTCCTTGCCCTCGGAGTGGCAGCAGCACTCGTGATCGCCATCCTCATGGCCGTGATGGTGATGGCCGCAGCAGCATTCGCCGCCATCCTCATCATCGTGGTGGTGATGGTGCCCGCAGCAGCACTCGCCGTCATCGTCGTCATGATGGTGGTGATGGCCGCAGCAGCAGTGGTCGTGATCATGATCCTCGCTGGGGCACTTGCCGTTGGGGTGGGCGTGGCCGTGCTTCTTCTCCTCCTCGGTGGCCTCGCGCACGTCCTTGACCTCGACCAGGAAGGTCAGGGTCTTGCCGGCCAGCGGATGGTTGCCATCGACGACCACGGTGTTCTCCTTGATCTCCTTGATGACGACCGCGACCGGGCCGCTGTTGGAGTCGGCCTCGAAGACGTTGCCCACCTCGATGGGGAAGTCGCCGAACATGCGGCGGTCGATCTCCTGCACCAGGGTCTTGTCGAACTCGCCGTAGGAGTCCTTGGGGGTGAGGGTCACGGTGAAGGAGTCGCCCTTCTCGTGGCCGTCGAGGGCCTTCTCGAGGCCCGGCACCAGGAAGTGGTAGCCGATGAGCGCGGTGACCGGCTCGTCAGGCTGGGTGCGGCCGACCACCTTGCCGGTCTCGTCGGTTACGGTGAAGGCCACGGTGGCCACGGTGTTGCGGGAAATCTTCATGACGTTGTACCTGTTCTAAATGGTTGTAATAGCTTTGAAGGCTCAGATCTTGCCGTTGCCCTCGGCCCCTGCTGAAGGGGCGACGGAGTTGCTGGCCACCTGGGGCTTCTCATGCGGGAAGCAGTCGGAGACCCTGCCCTTGCCGTCAAGCGAGGTGCGGCTGCCGTCCGAGGTTGCCTCCAGCAGCGCGCACTTGTCCTTGTCTGGGTTGCCCGGCTTGGCGCGCAGCGTTATGGCAAAGCCGTCGTCGGCCGCCACGCTCCTGCCCTCGTAGTACTTGGAGACTTCAGGGGAGAATTTCCAGCTGCAGCCGACGAAGCCCTCGTTGACCGAGCCGCAGCCGCGGTAGTACTCGTCGGCCTCGTCGATCTCGCGGAAGGCCAGGGCGCGCACGCCCTCGGGGCTTGACGCATCCGTCTCGCCCTCATCCTTGGATGGAGCCGCCGCGCTGGCCTGAGCGGACGGCTTTTGCGCCGCCGCTCCATTGCCGCCTTCGTCCTGGGCTGCGAGCACGCAGCCGTAGGCGAGCATGCACGCTGCCAGCACCAGCAGGCAGCACAGGCGGAAGACGCATATGCTCCCGTCCTCATTGCGCACCGAAAGGGCCCGCGAGAACTTGCGTGCCATCAGTCTCCATCCTCCTTGAGCGACAAAATCCGGTTTTTATACGGCATCGCGTACATGTAGCGCACGCGCGAGCGCAGCTCGGCCGGGCAGGCCGAGAGCCTGCGCTCGAAATTGGCGACCTGCTCGGCGCTGACTCCCTCGGCCTTGGCCGCGGCGAGCGCCGACGGGAAGATCTCGTAATTGCGCCAGACGAAGCGGTCGATGATCGCCGCCAGCTGCTCGGCATCCTCGAACCCGCCATGGATGGGCTGTCCGGCCCTCACGCAGACGCGGCCCTTGTAGCCGCGGATCCCGCGGGTGATCGTGTCGATGTCCTCGAGGCTCTCCTTGTGGTACTCGCCACCGTTGCGCTCGCGCTCGTAGAGCTCGCGCGCCTTGGCCTCGTCGTTGGGATCGTACTCGTAGGAGAGCGCGACCGGGACGATGTTGAGCGAGGACATGTACTCCCCGAAGCCCTGGCGCTTCTTGCGGCCGTTGAGGCCAATCATCTTGAGCACCGCGCTCTCGGTGCGGTCGTCGCCGTCCTTGGCGCGGCCCTCGCGCTGGGCGATCCACACCGAGTGGCCCTCGGAGATGGAAAGCCCGATGTACTCCGAGAGCTTGGTGAAGGCCACGAGCTTCTCGCGCGGGGACTTGAGCGAGCGCTTGACTAAGAAGCTCTTGTTCAGGCGCATGAGCGAGGTCGCAGCCGGGATCCTTAGCAGGTTGTCGCCGATGGCGATCCTCACGGTATCCAGGCCGTGGAGGTAGAGCGCCATGTCGATGAACGCCGGGTCGAGCGAGATGTCGCGGTGGTTTGAGATGAAGAGGTAGCCCTTGCCCCTCTCGAGCTTGTCAAAGCCCTCGTAGGTCACGCCATCGGTGGTAGCCTTGGACACCTGGCCCATGAAGTCGGCCACGCGCTTTTGGAAGTCGGCTATGGTGTGGATGGAGGAGACCAGGCGTGAGAGGTAGCTCTTGACGAAGGGCGCGAAGAGGAATCCCAAACTCTTTGCGAGCACTGGATGGCGGAACCTCAGGATGCCGTCGATCACCGTCTTGTCGGTGACGATCTTCTGGAGCTCCTGCGGAACCTCGCTGTCGCGGCAGGGCCTGATGTCGTCGAATATGGGATCGTCGCTAGTCAGCGGGGCTGCCGCCGCCTTCGTGTCTGCCATGGTCGTAACTTCCGTTTTTGTCTTTATTGGTTTTCTGAAAAGCAACCCCCAATTCTAGCAGACAAGCCGCGCTAAGGCTGACCTGCGCAAAAGCCCGTGCCGCCAAGGCACGTCAAGGCCCCCGCAATTGCGGGGGCCTTGCGTCCTTTTCCCGGCCCTGGATCAATACGAGGGGATGTAAGGGGCGCGGTAGTTGTCGAAGTCCTGGAAGATCTGCGGCTCGGTCTTGCGCAGGTCCTCCATCATCTTGCGGGTGACCAGCGTCACGCCGCCTTCTGAGCGGTAGAAGCGCTTGGCGTCAAGCTCGGCGTTCTCGCCGATGATGAGCCCGCGCGGCACCTCGACGCCGCGGTCCAGGATCACCTTCGTGAGCCTGCAGCCGCGGTGGATAATGCAGAAGGGCAGGATCACCGACTCCGAGATGAAGCAGTTGGAGTGCAGCCTCACCGAGGTGAAGAGCACCGACTGGTTTATCGAGGAGCCTGAGATGATGCAGCCTGCCGAGCAGGTGGAGTTCCTCACGATCGAGGAGGTGCCGTTGATGTCCTGCACGAACTTCGCAGGCGGCTGCTGGGCTTGGTTGGTCCAAATAGGCCAGTTGCTGTCGTAGACGTCCAACTGAGGCTGGACCGAGGCGATGTCCATGTTCGCCTCCCAGTAGGCGTCAATGGTCCCGACGTCGCGCCAGTAGACGATGCTCTTGTTGCCGCGGTTGCGGATGCAGCTCTTGGAGAAATCGTGGGCGTGCGCCAGGTGGTCGCGCACCATGGCCGGGATGATGTCCATGCCGAAGTCGCGGTGCGATCCCTTGGTGGCCGCGTCGCGGTCGAGCACTTGGTAGAGGAAGTCCGCGTCAAAGACGTAGATGCCCATCGAGGCGAGCGACATGTTCGGGTTGCCGGGCATCGCGGGCGGATCCTTGGGCTTCTCGACGAACTTGGTGATGAGGTTGTCGTCGTTGACCTCCATCACGCCGAGCGCGCTGGCCTGCTCCCTGGGAACCGGGATGCAGGCGACGGTGACCGGGGAGCCCATGCGGATGTGATCCATGACGAGGGCCGAGTAGTCCATCTTGTAGATGTGGTCGCCGGCCAGGATCAGCACGTACTTGGGCCTGTGGTCCTTGATGATGTCGATGTTCTGGTAGACGGCGTCGGCGGTGCCCTGGTACCAGTGCTCCTCGTCCACGCGCTGCTGGGCCGGGAGCAGGTCGATGAACTCGTTGAACTGGTTGCGCAGGAACGACCAGCCTGACTGCAGGTGGCGCAGCAGCGAGTGCGACTTGTACTGCGTGACCACGCCGATGCGCATGATCCCGGAGTTGACGCAGTTGGAGAGGGCGAAGTCGATGATCCTGTACTTGCCGCCGAAGTAGACGGCGGGCTTCGCCCTGTTGTCGGTCAGCATCTTCAGCCTGCTGCCCCTGCCGCCGGCCAAAACCAGCGCCATCGTTTGTTTAGCAACGTCGCGTGCGTTTTCCATAATATGCAACTCCCGGAAATATCTGCTTGATTGTTCTTGTAGAACGGCCGTCACCAGCTGATAACCGTCCAGGCGCGCCGCTGCGCATTGCAGGCGCGCGGCGCTATTCATGCAACTTCTGGTTAAATTATGAGATCCCTTGCAGCGCCGTTCCACCGCACCTTGGGCGGAATTGCGAGAGTGCGCAAATTATTCCCGGCCTTTTGCGCAAAACTGTGCGAGACACTCCAATTTGGCGGCCTTTGCGGCGGAATTGGGTGGAATGGAGCGCGCAGCGCCGCCCCGCCCTGGTTGGTATAATCGCCACCATGGGCTCCAGGGCGGCGCTGCCGCCCTGGGCGGGAGAGAAAACGATTCAAAGGCACAAACAAGAATGACTACCGGAATCATCGGCGCGATGGAGCCTGAGGTCGAGGACCTCGCCTCCAAGCTCAAGGGCCACACCGTCAAGGACATCGGCGGCTGCAAGTTCCATTGCGGGTCCCTCCAGGGCCGCGACGCAGTGGTGGTGCAGTGCGGCATCGGCAAGGTGGCCGCAGGCGCCATCACCGCCCTGCTCGTCTGCGCCGCTGGCGCCACCCGCGTCATCAACACCGGATGCGCCGGAGCGGTAAGCCCGGATCTGCGCATCGGCGACACCGTGTTCTCCTCCAAGGCCGCCTACCACGACGCCGACCTCACCCCCTTCGGCTACCCGATGGGCCAGATGGCGGGCCAGGAGCGCTTCTTCAACGCCGATCCCGAGCTCATGGCCAAGGCTGAGATCGCCGCAGGCAACCTCCCCGAGTTCAAGGACAGCGTGCGCCAGGGGCTCGTGGTCTCAGGCGACCAGTTCATCAACACCGCGCAAAAGCGCGAGGCGATCCGCGCCATCTACCCCGAGGCGATGGTCGCCGAGATGGAAGGCGCCGCGATAGCCCAGGTCTGCACCACGCTGCACGTGCCCTTCCTCATCATCAGGGCCGTGTCCGACGAGGCCTCCGAGGGCAACACTGCCAACTACGACGAGTTCATGCCCAAGGCCGCGGCCAGGAGCGCCAAGCTCGTCAGCGCGCTGGTGGCGCTGCTCTGATGGACGGCGCCTCCGCCGCGGTGGAGGAGCTTGGCTCGCAGATCTTGAGTTCCGACTTCCTGTCGGCTTTCTTCTCGCACCCCTCGGCCATCGCCTTCACCGCCGTCATCATCGAGCTTGCGATCCCGATCCCCGGCTCGTGCAGGGTGGGAGCGCTCGCGCCGATCTTCCGCGCGATGGGCCGCAAGGTCAACTTGCAGTCCAACACCAGCGCCCAGGGATACTTCGCAGGCGCCATGCTCGCCGCCGTGATAGTCGGAGCCGCGCTGGCTATCGTGCTGCTGCTCCATGCGCTCACTGGCTTCGACGCCATCCTCTCATTGGTGATCCTGCCCTTCCTCCTCGACTCGGGCAGCGCGGTGCGCTGCTCGCTGCGCACCCGCGCAGCTCTCAGGAAGGGGGACAAGGAGAAGGCCCGCGCCGAGCTCTCGCGCTTCTGCCAGCGCGACACCGATCGCCTCTCGCCGATGGGGATCTGCAAGGCTTCCTCCGAGTACGCCGCAGTCTCGATGACCGCCTCGTGGCTGGGGGTCATCGCCTGGTTCGAAGTCCTGGGGCTCGAGGGCGCCGTCGCGATGGCGCTTGTAAACGCGCTTGCGCGCACCTTCCCAGCCAAGTTCCCCGAGTACCGCAGCTTCGGGCAGCCGATCCTGAGCATCTTCGAGGCGATGCTCGTGCTGCCCTGCTGCGTGCTCACGCTCCTGATGCCGCTCTCGCTCTCGCCGCGCCGCAGCTTCAAGCGCGCGATCCGCGGCGCCCTCGACTACCCGGATTCAACAACCGGCTACGCGATGGGCTCCCTGGGCGGCTGCGTGAACGTCTCGATGGGCGGCCCCCGCAGCTACCGCGGGCAAGTGGTGCGCTTCCCGCGCATAGGCGGCTTCGAGCAGCCTGGCGAGGATGCGGCGCTTGGGATCACCCGCCGCGCCTGCTTTGTAGGCGTGGCCTTCGCCACAGCCTGCATGATGGTGCCGCTGGCGCTAGGGTGACTCCAAGGCAGGAAGCGCGAAGGGACCCGATCGGGTCCCTTCGCGCATCTGCTGCTCCTGCCTAGCGGATCTTCTTGTAGATGATCCCCGGGTGGCAGCGCATCATCTCAAACTGGTCGGCCACCCCCACCAAGGTCTCGGTCGAGCCCAGGATCAGGTAGCCGCCCTTGTTCAGGCACATCGCGAACTTGCGCAGGATCTGCGCCTTGACGTCGTTGTTGAAGTAGATGAGCACGTTGCGGCAGAAGATCACGTCAAAGCGCCCCATGAGGGCGTAGGAGCCCAGGAGGTTCATCTGGCGAAACTCGACCATGTGCTTGACCCTGGGGTCTATCTGCATCAGTGCCGGGTTGTGCGTCGGCCTGAAGAACTTGGCGCGGCGCTCTGCCGACAGCCCCCTTGAGAGGGCATGCGCATCGTAGTATCCGGCGCGGCAGCGCGAGAGCATGTCGGTTGAAAGGTCGGTTGCGATGATCTGCACCTGCGAGGGATCGATGTGGACCATGTGGCCCAGCATCTCGAGCACGGTGATCGCAATCGAATAGGGCTCCTGGCCCGACGAGCAGGCCGAGGACCAGATCCTCACCGGATACTTGCCGCGCATAGCAAGCTCGGGGAGGATGATGTTCGAAAGGGCGAGGTATGGGTAGGTGTCGCGGAACCACAGCGTCTCGTTGGTGGTCATCGCGTTGAGCACCGCCTCGGACACCTTGTCGTCCCCGCCATCCATGCAGCGCGTGAGCAGCTCGTCGATGGAGCCGCAGCGGAAGGTGGAAAGGAGCGAGTTCAGGCGCGAGTTGACCAGGTACTGCTTGTTCTCGCCAAGCACGATCCCGCTCTTCTCCTGCAGGTAGGCCGCGAAGCGGTGGTACTGCATGTCGGAGACCGAGCCTCCTCCCAAGGCGGCCCGGGCGCGGTTGGTCGCCGGCACCACGTCGGGGTTTCTTGAGATGAAGCCATGCCCGACCGAGGCGGTGACCGCGGCAGTCGGGCGGCCGATGGTGCTCAGGCGCTTTTCAATCGACGCCATGTCGCGCGGTGCGGACTGGGTCTTCAGCACCGGGCGGTGCGCTGCGGCATAGCGCTGCAGCGATGAAGCGGCTGAGGTTCCGGACGCCGCCGCGCCAGTTGAGGCGGATGCGGCCTTGTGGGTGCGCTCGTATTCAGCGTAGCGGCGCTTGAGCTCGTCGGCGGTGCGGTCGGACTGCTCGCGCCTTGAGGCGGAGCTGCCGAAGGAGCCCTGGGTGCGCGAGGCCAGGCGCTTCTGGCGGTCGAGCCTGCCTATGCCCGATCCCATGGCAGGCGGCAGCGGCGATTCGCTCCCGGCGCCGGCATGCGAGTCATCGCCGTCGGAACGGCCGTAGTAGTCGTCCTCGTCGTCGTCGCGCTTGCGCCTGAAAAAGGAGAAAAACATCGTTGTCCTACCTGCCTCTTGCCACCTTATGGCGGGATTTTAAACTATTTTTGCTGCTGGCTGTTGGCCTTGGCCAGGAGCTCCATGCCGTTGGTGCCCGAATCCATCAGGGTGAGACCCTTCTTGACGGCCTTTGCCAACTCGTCCGGGTTGAACTTGGGGATGAAGTCGTTGGCGCCGGCCTTGCTCACCATCGAGATCTTGAACACGCCGGAGAGCGAGGTGTGCAGGATGATGTAGAGCCGCTCGAGCGAGGGATCGTTGCGGATGTTGGCGCACAGCGTGTAGCCGTCCATCTCCGGCATCTCGACGTCGGAGATCACGAGCTTGATCTTCGAGCAGATGTCGCCGGTCTCCTTGGCGATCTCGCGCAGCTTGTTGAGCGCCTTGAGGCCGTCGGTGCACTCGATGCACTCGATGCCGATCTGCTTGAGCGAGGCCTTGACCTGCTTGCGCGCCACCAGCGAGTCGTCGGCGATGAGGATGGTCACGTGCTCGTTCTTGCACTTCTCCTCGAACGAGGCGTCCTCGGTAACCGCATCGGAGAACTTGGTGCTCGCCGGGGAGATCTCCTCGAGGATCTTCTCGACGTCGAGGATCTCGACGAGCTCGTTGTCGATCTCGGTCACGGCGGTCATGTAGTTGCTGTGGCCGGCCCCCTTGGGCGGAGGGAGGATCTTGTTCCAGTTCATGTTGATGATGCGCTCGACCGAGGAGACCAGGAAGGCCTGGGTGGAGCGGTTGTACTCGGCGATGATGATGAACGACTTGTCGATGTTCTTGGTCGGATTGCCGCCGATGGCCATCGCGAGATCGATGACCGAGAGGGTCTGGCCGCGGATGTGGGCCACGCCGATGACGAACTTCTGGAGCTTGGGCATGATGGTCAAGTGCGGGCATGGAAGCACCTCGCGGACCTTGAACACGTTGATCCCGTAGCGCTGCGACAGCCCGGACAGCCTGAAGAGCAGGAGCTCCATGCGGTTCTGGCCGACAATTTCAGTAAGCTCGTTGACCGAGTCCATTACACCGTTCATTTTCATTCTCCGAAATGCATGCTCCGGGGCGCAAAGCCCCCATCACGCCCCAATGATAAGGCATGGCCGCAAGACAAGGCTAGGCAAATCAGCAAATACCACCGCCAGATCACTAAGTTTCACGCAAATTAAGCTCACATTCCAATGTGCTAAACTCAGTCTGTCCCGGAACATGGCTGTCCGGGCGCGGGGGGATTCTTGAAAAGCGCATCCTTGCTCATTGGGTTAACGGCAGCACTGGCCGCAGCCTTTACGCCCACGGCGGCCCTGGCCACCAGCGCCGAGGCCGAGTTCCTGCGCACTGTGGCCGAGCAGTACGTGCTCGCGCAGTTCCCGCAGGGATTGCAGGACGGCGCGAAGATCGACGTCAAGGCCGCAAGGCTCGACGAGCGCCGCGACTACGGAGGCAAGTGCGAAGGCTACCTCACCGCCGAGCTCAAGGGCAGCCGCATCACCAGATCCTCGCAGGTCAAGATCACCTGCGCAAAGCCTGGCGCAGGCTACACCATCTACGTCCCGGTGACCGTCAGGAGGTTGATCCCCTCGATCACCGCCGCAACGAGCCTCCCGCGCGCCACCGTCATCGGCCCAGGCATGCTCAAGGAGGACTACGTGGACGAGTCCACGAACTCCCAGGCGGCCATAAACGACGCCAAGGCCCTGGAAGGCGCCAAGCTCAAGCGCGACATCCGGCAGGGCGAGCAGATCCGCAACGGCGACATCTGCATGGTCTGCCGCGGCGATCCGGTGAACATCGAGGCCGTGACCTCGAACCTCTCGCTCAAGGCCCAGGGCGAGGCCCTGACCGACGGCAATCTCAACGACCAGGTCCAGGTCCGCAACTCCAAGTCAAAGAAGGTCATCACCGCGACGGTCACGGCCTCGGGCACAGTCAGGGTGCTGCTCTAGCAGGCGCAGCCCCCTAAGGCTCAATGGACGCAATCGCAGCGCCCATTGAGCCTTGCAAAGCGCTAAAGCTTCCCCCGCCCCTTCCGATACCCAGCTTGATGCGGGAAAAGCCCCGCATGTGCGGCCATCTTATGGATCATTGAAGCTTTTTTCAGGATGCGATGAAACGCGAAAAAAAAGGCTTAAGAAAATCCCGCACGGTACGTTAATAAAAGTGAGCAAAGAAAAACGCCGCCACAAACACGTTAAACTATAAAGGCGGAAAGACTTATGGAGAGGACTCCGGGGGGCCTTAAATGGCAATAGATGCACTCAGCAACCGCGCGGGAAACGCGCTGGCACAGGCGCGCAACACGGAAAGCGCCAAAGCTGGAAGCAACCAGGCATCGACTTCAAGAGTGGCTGCGGAAAACACCCGCGCAGCCGCCTATGCGAGATCGACTGGCGCTGCAATCGCCCCGGAAGCCTCTTCAAGGGCCGATGCGGTCGTGCTGACCGATTCGGCCAAGGCCCTCACCAAGGCCACCGAGAAGGCCAAGGCCTCCGACGGCATGGATCAGGGCAAGATCGAAAAGCTCAAGGCCGCGATCAAGGACGGTAGCTACAAGATCAATTTCGATTCGGTCGCCTCAAAGATGATCGATTCGGAGGATGAGCTGAACTCGATCTTCGGCTGACATCCGAAGTTTCCATGGGAAGGGCTGCAGCGGGGCAGGAGCCGCTGCCGCCCTTCTTGTCTTTGAAAACAAAAAGGCAAGGCGGGGCGGCAGCGCCGCCCCGAGTCTCAATCTTGCGCCACATCCTCCCCCTGCCCGTCCTGCTGCGCAGCCTCCGCGCCCTGGGGCCGGGCCTCGTCATCCTGGCCTGCGCACTCCTGCGTGCCATCCTGGGCTTCCGCATCATCCCGGGCCTCGGTTCCGTCCCCGGCCTCGCCATCACCGCCATCCCCGTTCCTGCCATGGCGCGGGGCGCTCTTGCCCATGGCGCCGAAGCCGTCCTGGCCGTCGTTCCCGAAGATGTCGGCGCAAAGCCTTGCGACATACTCGCGCTCGGTGTCGGGTAGCCTGAGCGAATAGCCAGTCTCGATGGCCCGGTGCACCGGCAGGTGCGGGCAGGCGTGCTTGAGCGAGGCGATGCGCAGGAGCACGCGAGTCGAGAAGGGCGCCGAGAGCGCCGCCCCGTTCTGGTCTGATCCCGCGTGGCGCAGCTCGCCTGCCAGGCGCACCAGGTTTGCAGCCAGTTCCTCGTCAAGCCCCGGGCAGGCGGTCGAGACGATCGCCGTCTCGGTGCGCGCGTCCGGGTAGCCTATCTCAACGAACCTGAAGCGGTCGAGGAAGGCCTGGTTCAAAACGCGCGCGCCGCTGTAGAAGCCCATCGCGTCGCCAAGGCCCTTGGTGTTGGCCGTGGCGATGACGCGGAAGCCCGGGGCCGGGACGACGAGCTCGCCGCAGTTCTGGGTGATCACGAGGGGCTTGCCCTCGAGCACGTCGTTGAGCGCCGCCAGATCCGAAGGCGGCATCAGGTCTATCTCGTTGAGGATGAGGATCTCGCCCTGGCGCATCGCCCGCACCAGCGGGCCGTACTCGTATACGAGCTCGCCGCGCCTGAGCGCGGCGTGGCCTATGAGGTCGGCGCTCTCGCTCTTGCCGCAAAGCGTGAGCTGCTCGACGCCCCACCCGAGCCTCGCGGCCACCTGCAGCGCCATCGTGGTCTTGCCGCACCCGGAGGGGCCTGAGACGTAGAGGCAGTCGTGGAGCGGGCAGGCCAGGTAGAGCAGCACCTGGTTCAGAAAGGGCAGCGGGAACACGTAGCTGCGGTCGATGGCCGGGATGCGGGAGCGGTCCTGCCCTCCTGGAACCTCGATCTCCCTCACGCACAGCCGCTTTGACGTGAAGATCCGGTCAAGGGAGACTTTCGGCATGGCCATCCCCCTCTTGCGGCGCGTCGCCAGGCCACACCGGATCGATGGCCGTGGCGTCTATCTCGGTCACCCTGCCCGCCCCGTAGCCTGCGCGCATGCGGTAGCGGATCATGCCGGTCACGAAGACCATGCTGCCAGGGGAGACGAAGGCCTCACTCCTGCTTGCAAGGTCCGATCCTCCGCCGTCGCGGGCCACCACGCTGTGGTACTCGCATCTGCCGCTGCCGGGCGTCATGGTCATGAGTTCAAAGCAGAGGAGCCTCCCCTGCCTGGTTGTGAAGCTCCGGATGCGGCAGTCAGGAGGGACCGTGCCGCAAAGGAGCGCTTTGTTGAGAGATTGCATGCTGTCCTCCTTAAGACGGCATGCATCGTACAAAAGGGCGGAAAACCGCGTCTCCGGTTTTCCGCCCTTTGTACAACGCCCTTTAGGATCAGCAGGTTGCCTTGATCAGGCCTCGATGGAGAGCCTCACCGGCCCGCTGGCGCGGGTCCTGCCCTTGTCGGTGTACGTGAGGTTCATCGTGCTCTTGTCGCGGGTGCTCATGAGCACCGAGGAGAGCCTCATCGTCGCGTTGAGGTTGAGGTTGATGAGCCTGCCGTTGATGGTGTTGAGCCTCTTGCAGCGCAAGAGCGCGGCCTTGATCGCATCGACCCGGCCCTTGTAGATGGTCTGGAGCATCGCAGCCTGGGGGTTTAGGCGGATGCGCTGATCGTTGCCCTGGAGCGTGATCATCAGCGAGGACTTGCGTGCCGAGATCGCATTCAAGGTGTCGAGATCGCGGTGCCTTAACGCGACATGCTCGTTTTGAAGGAGCTCCTCAAGCTCGGTCAGGAGGCCTTCCTGATCCTTTAGGCACAACACGACCGGACGGGCCTTCACTGCGGCCTGGGAGAACTGCTGGGCGCTCATCATAATGCCCCCCTGATGTCGTAGAGGTCGTAGATCACCTTGGTGTCGAGCTCAAGCTCGGTGGCATAGGTGTCGCCAAGCGGGTACTGCCTGATGACGCGCGCGCCATGGACGTAGCCCTCCACTTCCGAGCGCACGCTGTCGCGCGCCTGGCTGGTGTTGCCGGCAAGCGTGGTCGAGGCCTTGAGGTACAGGCCGTTGACCTGCTCGGTGAGCTCACGGTAGGCCTCGACCTTCGAGGCGCGCATGGCCATGATCTCGCGCTCGTCCTCGGTCCGTCCGGGCTGCCTTGAGATCACCGCGTAGCCGGTGGCGTGGAGCACCGGGAACTCGTCGGGGCGGTGCACCCCGGTGTCGGTGTAGGCGATGTCGCGGGTGAACGACGTGCTCGAGAGCATCTGGCAGCCGCCAAGCGAGAGCGCCATCGCGAAGACTGCGGCGGAGGCCGCTGAGAGCTTCAGGAAATCCTTGATCATCTGCGCTGCCTCCTCAATTGTCCTCGATGCGCTGGTACTGGCTCTGGTCGTGCACGTCGCGCACCAGCTTGCCCTGGTAGCGGTAGGTGTCCGCCGGATAAATGACGCTGCCCTTGCCCGACATCGATCCGTGGCCGTGGATGAACTGCTCGTAGTTGCCAGTCGAGGTGGCGGCGGTGCTGGCCCCTGAGGGGTAGTACTGCTCGTTGAACGACTGGTCGTGCCAGAGCTTCTGGCGGGCCTGGCGCTCCTCGGAGGTCTCGTGCAGCATCTGCTTGCCGGTGCGCGGATTGTTGCCGCTGTAGGTGGCGCCTGAAGCCGAGGTGCCGGCGGAATAGTAGCTGCCGCCTGCAGCCGGTGCCGCGCCGGTGCCTGAATAGGTCACGGTGTCCTTCATCGCGGTGCCGTGTGCTCCGGTGACGGTGCGCTCCTGGGCGCCGCCTGCGGGGATGTAGGAGTAGTAGGAGAGCACGCCCTCGAACGAGCAGTTCCTGTCGGCGGTGCGGTAGCAGTAAGGCAGGTTCTTGTAGGGGACGAAGCCGGTTGCAGAGCCCATGACCTGCGAGGTGCGCATGTCGATGATCCTGCCTGAGAGCACCACGCCGCGCTCGTTGCGGCTGATGGTGCCGGCGAGCACATGGCGGATGCGCGCCTGCGAGGCCAGCTTCCTCCAGTCGCGCGAGAACACCATCTCGCCGTCCTTTGAAACGGAGATGCTGCCGGTGGTCTTGAACTCGACGACCGGGATCCCGCGGCGGTCGAGTTCGTGGATGAAGAACTCCCCCAGCTGCCTGCCAAGCGATCCCGCGTTCTCATAGGTGTCCGTGTCGGTGAACGACGTCACGGCCACGCGCGGATAGCTGGGCTTCTTCGCCCTCAGGTTGCCCTTCTCGTCGGCGGCCTCGCGCTCCTGCGCCTGGAGATCCGCCCCCAGGGTCTTGGCGAGCGTGTCCGCCATCTGCGAGGCGACCTTGCTCACCTCCATGCCCGGCTGCGAGTAGACGTCATCAGAGCCCATCTTCCTGCCGTCCGGGGCAGGATTTGCCGAGCAGCCCGCCAGGGCTGCCATGGCGGCGGCAACTGCCGCCGCAGCCATCAAATGCTTCATCCTGAACCTCTGCACCTGCTTTGCTCTTATAATTTTTTTCTGCCTGCGGCGCCATCTGCGCGCCGCCATGCTGTTTTCGGTATGGATAATGCAAATTCGGTGCCAGATACAATTTTCTGACACTCCCATGGAGATGGACATGCACATTTCATCCAAAGCTATGCTCAAGGCGCTGCTGTGCGCCTGCGCCGCCCTGGCCTCGGGGCAGGCGGCGGCCAAGTGGTACACGGTGACCGGCACCGCGCCGATCATGGACTCGGTGTCGCAGGCGCGCGACGAGGCGGTCAACGACGCCATCCGCAACGCCATGCTGGAGGCAGGCGCCCAGGTGAGCATCGTCTCGGACTTCAAGGGAGGGGTGCTGCAGCACAACTCCATGAGCGTCCAATCCTCGGTGCCGGTGCGCCGGGTGGTCGTGACCGAGGAGCAGAAGACCGCGGGACGTGTGAGCGTCACCGTCAAGGTGCTGCTCGACGACGAGCACCAGCGCACCTGCGCGGCCTCGAGGCTGCGCAAGAGCGTGGTGCCCCTCGCCTTCTCCTACCGCGATCAGAACGCCTACCAGGGCAGCGCCGGGGTTGAGAGCTTGAACCAGGAGATAAGCGCCGACGTCTACCAGGCCCTCTCCAAGTCCCCGGCCCTCGCGGTGCGCCCGCCGGTCAGCGCGACGCTGCAGGGCACCGGCTACGGCAGCGCCCCCGGCGGGGAGCTGCGCGATGAACTCATAGGCTTGGGCCGCCAGAACCAGGCGGGCTTCATCGTCACCGGCACCATCGACTCGGCCGCCGCGTCGGACGCCGGCAGCGGGGTGCTCGACAAGCTCTTCTACCAGAGGACCAGGAGCATCAGCTTCTCGGTCACGGTCTACGACGCCCGCAACGGCTCGCAGATCTTCACGCAGAACTACCAGGCAGTGGCCGACTGGCCGTTCAAGCAGGGCGAGTTCATCGACCTGAGATCCGAGCAGTTCAAGGGCTCGACCTACGGCACCAGGGTCCACCAGCTCACCGAGCGCGCGGCCTCGGACATCATAGGCGCGCTCCAGTGCCGCATGCCCTCGGCCTCGATCATCGACCTGGACAACGACGGCTTCATCATCGACCTGGGATCCGAGAACGGGATCCAGCCTGGCATGAAGTTCACCATCGGCCAGACCTCGGAGACCGTGGCCCCCGACGGCGGGACCTACGGGCGCATGGACAAGGCCCGCGGGATCTACGTGGTGGACAAGGTCTATCCGACCAGCGCAAGGCTCAAGCCCGCCGATCTCAACGACAACCTGCTCAACGTGCGCGTGAACGATCAGGTGGAGATGGCCGAGTAAGCCCTGGCGTGGCGGGGAATTTTCCTCCGGGTGTTGCCCGCGCCCCGCCCCGCGGATATAATGTTGCCCGTTGACCCCATAGTTAAATGGATATAACGAGCCCCTCCTAAGGGCTAGTTGTAGGTTCGATTCCTACTAGGGTCGCCATTTTAGCAAATGGTTCTTGAAGCCTGATGAGGGCTTTGCAAAAGAAGAGTTGCAATCAGCAGCTCTTTTTTTTGTTTTTGAATCAAAGTGTTCAAAAGGTCCGCTCCCTTGGATCCGCCCCCGCCGCCCTCACCTGCCGCCTGCGTTTGCGTTGCCCATGTCCCGCGCTTTGACTTAGAATTAGCAATGCGAAGAATTTGCCGGAGACTGCCAATGAACATATCAGATGCCGACACCAGGCTTTCAGTCAACAAGGTGATGTACGGCGAGGTGCACGCCTACAGCTCGAACGATGCTTCGGTGCAGAGCCTGAACCTTCTGGCCAGGCTCACCGTGGTGGCAGTCGACGAGAAGAAGCCCAACGGCGGCACCGTCAAGTTCCGCATCGACATCAGCCCGGATCCCGACTTCAGCGGATCGCGCTGCCAGTTCGACATCCCGCAGCTCGAGATCCCGATGAAGATCTACAACGAGCACCCCGACTATTTCGAGTTCCGCATCTCCTCTGAGCAGATGAAGCGCAGCTTCACCTTCAAGATCCGCAAGTACGAGAAGCCCTCCCCGCGCGCCTGGCAGGCCGTCGATGCGGCAAAGGCGCTCAACGACGAGGTGATCTCAAAGGGAGAGCCCGGCAAGTAGCCCGTCATGGGGCTGGACAGGAAGGGGAGGCGCGGCGCCTCCCCTTCCTCGTTCCACCATTGATATCCCGACCGGCCTAGCGTCTGGCCTCGCCCGATCTGTCGTAGAGCAGGCTGCGCATCCTCTCGGCCGCCTGCGGATAGCGCTTGAGGTAGACGAACTTCACGCGGTCGGCGTAGGCCTTGAACTGCGTGAGGTCGGGGGAGTTCAGGGTGACCGAGCTGTTGCGGCGCAACCTGCCCAGCACCACGTGCGCGCACTCCTCGTTGTAGTCGTTGAGGAAGGCCTCGGCCTCCGCGGCCGCATCGCGCAGAACCTCCTGGTACTCAGGAGGCAGGGCCTCGAACTTCTGCTGGGAGACCAGCACGGCATAGCCGCCGCGCGCCATGGAGAGCAGCGAGGCATAGCGCATGTGCGCATAGGCCTGGTTCTTGGCGGCAAGGCCGTTTAGCGGCGTCAACATCCCGTCGATGAGCCCGCGCCTGAGGGCATCTATGGCCGAATCCATCGGCATCACCACCGGGTTGGCGCCCATCGAGGCGAGGTACTCCGAAAGCGGACCTGCGACCGGCAGCCAGATGTTCTGGCCGCGCAGATCCTCGGGACGGCCGACCGGGTGGTCGCGCATCAGGAGCTCAAGGTAGTCCGAGTACCAGATGCCCAGGGTGATGATCCTGGTGTCGTCATCGGAGATCCTGCGGCAAAGCTCCCTGCCTGCCGGTCTTAGTGCCGTGAGCTCGCCGTAGTCGTGCTGCGAGAAGAAGTAGGGCAGGCACATGACGCGCACCCAGGGGATGAAATTCCCGATGATCTCCAACGGGACCACCGTGATGTCCTCGGTGTTGACGACCACCTGCACGAGGCAGTCCGAGGAGGAGAGGCCGCCGTAGCTCATGCGGTGGCTGATGGTGAACTTGCCGCCGGTGCGCTTTGAGACCAGATCGGCCATGTAGTCGAGCGCAAAGCTCATCGGCTTGTAGGGCGACGCCTCCATGACGCTCCTGAGGTTCACCTGCGGCAGGGCCTCCTGCCCCTCATCGCCTGCGCAGGCTGCAGATGAGAGGAGGAGCGCGGCTGCCGCCGCGATTCCTGCAAGCGCGGACTTGAGCTTCATCCCGGGATGATCATCCCTTCGTCGCGCATCTTGGCGATCTTGTAGCGCAGCGTCCTGGGGCTGATGCCCAGCTTCTCGGAGACCATCTGGCGGTTGCCGCGGAACTCGATGAGCGCGTCGAGGATTATCTGGTACTCCTGCTGCTTGAGCTCGCCGCCCAGGCCCGAGGGGATCTTCTGATCCCGCACCGGATCCGAGGCTGCTGCCTCGGCTTCCTGATCCTGGCGCTGCTCGAGTACCGGGGCGGCGCCTGAGGAAGCCTCGCGGCCTGAGAGCGCGGCGTCGAGCCCGGCCTCGTCGAAGATCACGCTCTCAGGGCCGATGCCCTTGCCGCCTGAGAGGATCAGCGCGCGCTGCATGACGTTGTCAAGCTCGCGCACATTCCCAGGCCACGCGTATGCCTCAAGCTTCCTGGAGGCCTCGGGGCTGATCTCGGGGATCGCCATCTGGTTGTCAGAGGCGTGCTTGCCAAGAAGGAACCTGGCGATCGGCAGTATGTCGAGCGGACGGTCCTTCAGGGCCTTCCAGTGCAGCGGAAAGACGTTCAGGCGGTAGTAGAGATCCTCGCGGAACTTGTGCTCGGCCACGGCCTGCTTCAAGTCGCGGTTAGAGGTGGCGATGACCCTGACGTCAAGCTCGATGGTCTTGCGCGAGCCCAGGCGCTCGACCTCGCGCTCCTGGAGCACGCGCAGGAGCTTTGCCTGCAGCGAGAGATCCATCTCGGTTATCTCGTCGAGCAGTATGGTCCCGCCCTGGGCCTGCTCGAACTTGCCCGGGCAGGCCTGAACGGCGCCGGTGAAGGCGCCCTTCTCGTAGCCAAAGAGCGTCGATTCGAGCATGGTGTCGGGGATGGCCGCGCAGTTGATGGCGACGAAGGGCCCCGAGGCGCGGGGGGACTTGTCGTGAATGTAGCGCGAGAGGATCTCCTTGCCAGAGCCCGATGGGCCGGTGACCATCACGGTCGCGTCGGTGACCGCGACCTTGGCGGCGAGCTTCAGAAGCTCGCCGGTTGACGGATCCTTCCAGACAGGCTCCCCCGAGGCCACGCGCTTTACCGGCACGTAGCGGGAGACCTGGTTTAGGAGCACCTCGGGGGCAAAGGGCTTTGCCAGGTAGTCCACCGCGCCGTCACGCATCGCCTCGACGGCGCCGTTGATATTGGCGTAGGCCGTCATCAGCAGCACCGGGATCCCGGGGTATTTCTCGTGGATGTTGAGCAGGAGCTTATGGCCGTTCATCCCGTCCATCTGGACGTCGGTGATGACCATGTCGGCATGGCGCCTTGAGAGCACCTCCAGGGCTTCCTCGCCGGAGCCTGCCTCGATGCAGGCGTACCCGGTGAGCATCAGCGTGTCGCAGATCGCCTCCCGCAGCTCGCTGTCGTCGTCAACAATTAGGATCTGGCTCTGGTTGCGGTTCATCTCCTGGCACCCGTTTTTGTTCAGGCGGCGCTGCCCTGCGCCGCTACCTCAGAGGGGGAGGGGGATTCCTCCCTGTCGTATTCGGGAATGCACAGCGAGAACACCACGTTGAATCCGGGAGCTGACGAGAGCGTCAGGCGGCCGTGATGGACCCTGGCCACCGCTTCGGCCACTGCCAGCCCCAGGCCGGTGCCGTTGCTCTTGGTGGTGAAGAACGGCTCGCAGATCCTGCTGCGGATGTCATCGGGGATCGCCGGGCCGTCGTTGGCCACGGAGATGGCGATCTCGCCGTTTTCCTTTTTAAAGGAGATCTTAACCTTTTTGGCCCCTGCTTCAACGGCGTTGGCCACAAGATTTGAAACGGCGCCGGAGAGCGCGGTCACGTTGCCCAGGATTGGCATAGGCCGGTCGCCGATGTCGGTCATGAGCTCGGCGCCGCCGCGCTCGATGACGCCCTGCACGCTCTGGGTCACCTGCGAGGCCAGATCCACGGCGTCCATCTTCGCGACAGTCTGCTCGCCTGAGCGGGCGTACATCAATATGTCGCTGACCTGGGCCTCGAGCGCCTCAAGGCGCGACATCAGCTTCTTCTGGAAGAGCGCGCGCGCCGTGGGCGGGAGCTTGGGGCTGCCCATGTTCGCCGCATAGAGGATCGCCGCCGAAAGCGGAGTCCTGATCTGGTGGGCCAGCGAGGCTGCCATCTGGCCCAGCGACGAGAGGCGCTCCATGTGGCGGATCTTGTCCTGGAGCGTGCGGGTGACCGTGAGATCGTTCATCTGCACTAGCTGGCCGTGGGAGAGCGGCTTAGTGAGAACCTGCAGCCGCCTGCCGGCGCGGGTTGAGATCTCCTGTCCGTCGTCGCGGCGGGGCTGGAAGGACGCCTCGATGACCTCGTACCACTTGCGTCCCTCGAGCGTCTCCTGGCCCAGCATGTCCAGCGCGCTCGCGTTGGCGCGGCGCACCACGCCGTGCTCGTCGAGGATGACTATCGCCGACGGGGTCTTGGAGAAGACCTCGCTTAAAAGCTCAAACTCGCTCTGACTTACTTGTTCCATAAAGCCTCCAGCCTTTTAGCCTGACCTGAGGATACAACATCCGTGCCAAGACAATTTAATTTCGTTTTTTCAGCAAGTTGGGAGCGTGATCGGGGTTGCGCGGAAGATTTGGGGATGCTCTGTCAAAAAGACGGCGCACCCGCCGGAGACTTCCCCGGCGGGTGCGCCGCCTTAAAGGATGAGGCTTCAATCAGTACTGCATGCTTTCCGCGCCGCTGCGCTTGATGAACGATTCTATGCGGCGGAACTCGTCGCGATCGCGCGCCACCGCTCGTGCAAAGAGCGAGAGAGCCATGTAGAGGATCTCGCCCCAGAGGCCCATGAGCAGGCAGAGGCTGTCGCTGCTAAAGCCTGCAAGCAGCCCGTATGGAGGGACGATGAGCAGCAGCGCCGTTGCAAAGATGGCAAATGACACCAAAAGATCATGCACTTTCAAAATAAGTTCCTTGCGCATTCCGAGCCTCTCCGTTTTTTATTTTGGATTTGATGCGGCGGTCTTTTGCCGCCTGTCCTCATCCAAGCAAGAGGCATGCCATTTTCTGGAAGAGAGGCTTGCGCATGCCGCGCAAGGGGCGTGCCGTTTTGGAAGTTGCGAAGGCTTTGGGATTTTACCTGGTGATTTGGTCTTATGAAAACAAATGGCGCGCAAGGCATGGGGCCTTGCGCGCCTTCAAAACTGCCTTCTGCCGCCTTAGGGCTTTGGCTGCCTGCACTCCATCAGAAGCGCGTAGTCGCGCGCGGCCTCGAAGTGCATTTTGAGGATCTGGAGCGCAGCCCAGGCCAGGGCCTCGATTAAGAGCGCCACTGCGAGGCAGATGCTCTGAGGGCAGAAGCCTGCCAGGATCCCCATCGGCGGGACTATGAGCAAGAGCGCCGTGACTGCTGCTGCGGCGATGTCGGCGCTCTCAAGCGCAAAGACGAGCTTGGTGCTGCTTTGGTTCATGCGATGTTCCTCCACGTCGGGGAGAACTTCCTCCCCGCACCTTCATATCGCCGCATTCGGGGGACCCTTTAGCAGGAACTTTAGGAATTTTAATAAAAAATTTGCTAAAGGAATTTGAGTTTCTGCCGTTAAGCACAGCCCCGAAGGGCCTGCGTTAGCCGGCCTTCCTGAGGGTCAGCACGGTGATCTCAGGCGGGGTGAGGATGCGGCAGGAGAAGCCGTTCCAGATCCCGGTGCCGTCGCTCACGTAGAGGTAGCGGCTGCCGCGGCTGTAGAGCCCGCGCACGAAGCCTGCGTTGGCGCCTGCGACGACCTGGCGCAGGATCGGCATCATGCCGCCGTGGGTGTGGCCTGAGAGCTGGAGATCGGCATCGTTCCCTTCTGCGATGAAGAACGCAGGCTCGTGGGAGAGCATGAGCCTGAAGGCGCCATTGACGCCGCCTGCGAACACCTCGGAGGGCTCGGGCAGCTCCCCGCCCATGCGGCCTGCCGCCGGATCAGGGATCCCGCCCACCTCGAGCACGGCGCTGCCGCGGCGCACGTCGCGATGGTCGTTGAAGAGCATCCGGACGCCCTGCTTCTCAAGGTGCTCCGTCCACTGCCTCATGCCGTAGTAGTACTCGTGGTTGCCGGTGACCCCGAACACCCCGTCGCGGGACTTGAGGGAGGCTAGCGGGAGCACGCTGTCGCCTGACTGGGCGACGCTGCCGTCGATGAAGTCGCCGGTGATCGCGACGAGATCTGGCTTGAGCGAGTTTGCGATCCCGACGACATCGCTGACCCAGGCGCGCTTGTGCAGCGGGCCTGCGTGCAGATCGCTCATCTGCACGATGCGGTAACCGTCGAGATCTGAAGGCAGGTTCGCATACCGGACTTCGACCTCGTTGACAGAGGGCAGCCTCACGGCCTCATAGACGCCGTAGGCCGAGAGCAGGCCGCAGGCGGCAGCGAGCACGAGGCGCTGGGCGTCGGCTGTGCCGGGCAGGCGCACATTGAGCTTTGCGAGCCTTAGGATCTTGAGCGCGATGAGCAAGAGGTCGCGGATCACCAGCGCAAGCGCGAGCACCACGGAATAGACGTAGAGGAACTCGAAGCCCACGACCACCGGCACGGGCAGCTCAGGCAGGAAGAGCGTGCCGCTTGACCAGGAGTAGATCTGGTACTTGGCGCAGGCGACGAGGACCAGGGCGGCCAGGGCTGCCCTGACCTTGATTCCGGCGCAGCGCAGCGGGAGCACGAAGCGCAGCAGCAGCACTGCGAGCAGCAGCGCGGAGGCGATGTTGAGGATCATGGATTGTACCTAAGTCAGTCCCTGGACTTGGCTAGCTCGCCCTTAAGCGTGTCGAGGAACACCTGCGCAGGCTGCGAGAGCGCTGAGTTCCTGCGCCAGGCCAGGCGGTTGGTGACCCTGAGCTCGGGGTCAAACGGCACGAAGACCAGCCCGGTGCTCTGGGTATTGACGAGGCCGTCGAAGCCTATGACCGCCCCCAGGCCCTCCTTGGCCATCTCGGCTGAGTTGTAGATGAGGTTGAAAGTCGCGGCGAAGTTCAAGCTGCCCCATTGGTCCCCGAACCACTTGGAGATGGTGTCGCGGCTGCTGGGCTGGCCCGATACCAGCACCGGGATCCCCTTGAAGTCCGCTGGCTTCACGGCCTTGAGCGAGGCGAGCGGGCTGTCATGGCGCACGTAGGCACCCCAGTAGTTCTTGAAGGGCATCTCGAGCGTCTCGTACTCGCGCATGTCGGCCTCGACGCAGAAGAGTCCGAAGTCGAGCACGCCCTTCTCAAGCCCCTCGCGCACCTCGCAGGCATCCGCCGAGTGGAAGTTGAAGTCCACCTTCGGGTGCTTCTCCCTGACGATGCTGCAGGCGCGCCCGATGTCCCTGACGGCCTGGGTCTCGGCAAGCCCCATGTAGACGGTGCCCGCGATCTCGGATTGTGCCGAGAGCTCCTGGCAGGTCTTTTCGGCCAGCGCCAGCAACTCCTCGGCGCGGCGCCTCAGGATCAGCCCCTTGGGGGTGAGGGTGATGCAGCGGCTGCGCGAGCCGCGGATGAAGAGCTGGGTTCCGAACTCTGTTTCAAGATCCTTGAGCTGCCTCGAGAGAGTGGGCTGGGTGACCTTGAGCTTCTCGGCTGCGGTGGTGATGCACTCCTCGTGCGCCACCGTGACGAAATACTTGAGAACGCGCAGATCCATTTGGTTCCCCTGAATTTAAAAAATACTTTATAGCATTATATGCTTATAAAGCATATTTTAAAAGCTTGAATCCCGCACAGGAACCTGCTTTAGCCATCTTAGCCCGAATACGCCAAGGGGGCGGCAAAGCCGCCCCCTTGCAAGGCTTGCGCAGCGATCAGCCGCAGAACACCCTGGCGTTGCGGAACACGCGCATCCAGGGGCTGTCCTCGCCCCACTCGTCCGGGTGCCAGGAGTTGGACACCGTGCGCATCACGCGCTCGGGGTGCGGCATCAGGATGGTGAAGCGGCCGTCGGCAGTGGTCACCGAGGTGATGCCCGCAGGCGAGCCGTTGGGGTTGAGCGGGTACTTGGAGGCGACATTGCCGTCATGGTCGATGTAGCGCACCGCCACGATCCCCTGCTCCTCGGCAGCCTTGAGCTGGGCGTCGCTCTCAAACTCCGCCCTGCCCTCGCCGTGGGAGACCACGATCGGGAGCATCGCCCCCTCCATGCCCCTGAAGAGCACCGAGGGGCTCTTCTCGATCCTGACCTCCACGAAGCGCGCCTCGAAGCGCTCGGAGAGGTTGGTGACGAAGCGCGGCCAGTTCTCGGCGCCCGGGATGAGCGGGCGCAGCGCGGCCATCATCTGGCAGCCGTTGCACACGCCAAGCGCGAAGGTGTCGGTGCGGTTGAAGAACTTCTCGAACTCCCCGCGGCCCTTCGGGCTGAACAGGATGCTCTTGGCCCAGCCCTCGCCGGCGCCCAGGACGTCGCCGTAGGAGAAGCCGCCGCAGGCTGCGAAGCCCTTGAACTGATCAAGCCCCACCGCGCCTGAGAGGATGTCGCTCATGTGGACGTCAATGCACTCGAAGCCGGCGCGATCGAAGGCCGCAGCCATCTCGGCCTCGGAGTTGACACCCTCGTCGCGGAGGATCGCGATGCGCGGACGCTCGCCGCGGGCGATGAACGGCGCGGCGACGTCCTCCTTCGGGTCGAACGGCAGCTTGACGAACAGCCCTCGGTCGGAGTCGTCGGATTTGGCGTCGAACTCCTCCTTGGCGCACTGCGGGTTGTCGCGCAGCGCCTGCATGTGGTAGGTCGTCTCGGCCCAGATCCTGCGGAAGTGGGAGCGCGGCTCGCTGATGACGTCGCTGCCGTCGCGCGTGAAGACTATGCGGTCCTCGGAGTTGATGGTGCCGATGTCGAACGAGCAGTTGGCAAGGCCGTGGCCCGAGAGGATGTTCATGATGGTCTCGGCGTCGTCGGTGCGCACCTGCATCACCGCGCCGGGCTCCTCGTTGAACATCACCGCGAGGTTGTCCTGCCCCAGCTGCTCGATGGCGACGGTGGCACCGCAGTGGCCGGCGAAGCACATCTCGGCGATGGTCACGAAGAGGCCGCCGTCGGAGATGTCGTGGTAGGCGAGGATCTTGCCGCGCTCGTTTAAGAACTGCACGGAGTCGAACAGCCCCTTGAGGCGCGCAGGCTGGTCGAGGTTCGCCGGAACCGCGCCCAGCTGGCGGTAGACCTGGCACAGCGCGCTGCCGCCCAGGCGGTTGGCGCGGTCGCCCAGGTCGACGTAGATGAGCCTGGTGTCGCCATGATCGGTGCGCAGCTGCGGGGTCAGGGTCTTGCGGATGTCCTCGACGCGCGCGAACGCGGAGACGACGAGCGACACCGGCGAGGTCACCGCCTTCTCGCCCTCGGAGTCGGTCCAGGTGGTCCTCATGGACATGGAGTCCTTGCCCACCGGGGTGGCGATGCCAAGCTGCGGGCAGATCTCCATGCCCAGCGTCTTCACGGCCTCGTAGAGCCCGGCGTCATCGCCCGGGTGGCCGTTGGGGGCCATCCAGTTTGCCGAGAGCTTGACGCGGTTGAGCTCGCCGATGTCGGCAGCGGCGATGTTGGTCACGGCCTCGGCGATGGCCAGGCGCACCGAGGCGGCGTGGTCGAGCAGCGCCACCTGCGGGCGCTCGCCGATGGCGCCGGCCTCGCCGTGGTAGCTGTCGTAGGACGCGGCGGTCACGCCGACGTCGGCCACCGGCACCTGCCAGGGGCCGACCATCTGGTCGCGGGCGACCAGGCCCGTGACCGAGCGGTCGCCGATGGTGACGAGGAAGGTCTTCTCGGCGACGCACGGGAGCCTCAGCACGCGCTCGCAGGCGTCGAGCACGTCGATCCCCGAGGTGTCAAAGGGCTTGGAGTGCTGCTTGGCGCTCTTGACGTTCTTGTGCATGCGCGGCGGCTTGCCAAGGAGGATGTCAAGCGGCAGATCGATGGGGGTGTTGCCGAAGTAGCTGTCGTGGAGCACGACGCGGCGCTCCTTGGTCGCAGTTCCGATGATCGCGTACTGCGCCCTCTCGCGCCTGCAGAAGTCCTCGAAGACCTTGAGGCGGTCGGGCATCACGGCGAGCACGTAGCGCTCCTGCGACTCGTTGCACCAGATCTGCAGCGGGCTCATGCCCGGCTCGTCGTTGGGCACCTTGCGCAGCTCGAAGTCGCCGCCCACGCCGCCGTCGGCGACCAGCTCGGGCATCGCGTTGGAGAGCCCGCCCGCGCCGACGTCGTGGATGAACATGATCGGGTTCTGATCGCCAAGCTCCCAGCAGGCGTCGATGACCTCCTGGCAGCGGCGCTGCATCTCAGGGTTGCCGCGCTGCACCGAGGCGAAGTCGAGGCTCTCGGAGGACGAGCCCGAGTTCATCGAGGAGGCGGCGCCGCCGCCCAATCCGATGTTCATCGCAGGGCCGCCCAGGACGATGAGCTTGGCGCCCGGGTCGATGTGGTCCTTGTGGATGTGCTCGCGGCGGATGTTGCCCCAGCCGCCTGCCAGCATGATCGGCTTGTGGTAGCCGCGGATCTCGCGTCCGTTGAAGGAGTCGACCTCCTCCTCGTAGGTCCTGAAGTAGCCCGCGATGTTCGGGCGGCCGAACTCGTTGTTGAACGAGGCCGCGCCCAGCGGGCCCTCGATCATGATGTCAAGCGCCGAGGCCAGGCGGCCGGGCTTGCCGAAGTCGTGCTCCCAGGGCTGCACGGCGCCTGGGATCATGAGGTTTGAAACGGTGAAGCCGCAGATGCCGGCCTTGGGCTTGGAGCCGATGCCGGTGGCGCCCTCGTCGCGGATCTCGCCGCCGGAGCCGGTCGCCGCGCCCGGGAACGGGGAGATCGCGGTCGGGTGGTTGTGGGTCTCGACCTTCATGAGGATCGGCATGTCCTCGACGTGGTAGGCGTACTCGTGGTCGGGGTTTGCGAAGAACCTGCCGGCCTTGGAGCCCTCCATCACGGCGGCGTTGTCCTTGTAGGCCGAGAGCACGTAGTCGGGGGTCTGCTCGGTGGAGTTGCGCACCATCTTGAACAGCGAGCGCTCCATCTTCTTGCCGTCGATGGTCCAGTCGGCGTTGAAGACCTTGTGGCGGCAGTGCTCGGAGTTCATCTGCGCGAACATGTACAGCTCGACGTCAGTAGGATCGCGCCCCAGGTCCTTGAAGGAGTCCATGAGGTACTCCATCTCAGGCTCGGAGAGCGCCAATCCCAGCTCGACGTTGGCCTTGCGGATGGCGTCCATGCCGCCCGTGGTCAGGGGCACGGTCTTGAACGGGGCTGGCTCCTGCTTGGCAAAGAGCTTCTCGGCGCCCTGCTCGTCGGAGAGCACGCTCTCCATCATGCGGTCGTGGATGAGCGGGATGATCTTCTTGCGCTCGTCATCGGTGAAGCTGCCGCCGCCCTGCTTCTGGATGCGGTACTCGATGCCGCGCTCGATGCGGCGGATCATCGAGAGGCCGCAGTTGCGGGCGATGTCGGTGGCCTTGGAGGCCCAGGGGGAGATGGTGCCGATGCGCGGGATCACGAGGAAGTAGTCGCCGCTTCCGTCCTTTCCATCATCGCGGGGCCCGTAGGCCAGGAGCTTCTCGAGCACCTCGAGGTCGTGCCCCTTGACCTCGGAGGACGAGTCGACGAGGTGCACGTAGCGGGTCGAAATGGACGAGGCATTGATGCCAGCGCCGGACAGCGCCTTCAAGAGCTTGGAAATGCGGAAATCGGAGAGAGCGCGAGAACCACGCAAAACTTTCATAGATACCTCCGGCGCGCGGCCTTAGGCATGCCGCAAGACCGCGCCCGTGCATGAGACCGGGAACAAGTGACAGCCATGCTGTGGCGGCGCCGCCGGGCGCCGCCCAGGCCGCGTCTGCTATAATGCCGGCGCGCCCTCTAAGCAGGCGGTGCCATTTTAGCACAGGCCCCGCCGCAGGCACTTGACGCTCAAGGACCGACCACCCTTCTTGGAGCGTTGTCCCATCAAAGGTTTCAATAGAGACGATAGGGAGTAGAGCAAATGAAAAGATCAGCGCACACCCTGCACCGCATGACCGCCTTGAACCGCACCCGCAGGCGCCGCATCTTCATGAAGGAAGTGAGGCAGCGCCGCCAGGCCCGCCGCGGGGTCTTCTTCCTCTACGAGGAAGGCCGCGACTGAGCGCAAGGCCCGGTCAAACAAGCAAAGCGCGCCATGCCGGATCCACGATCCGGCATTGTCTTGCCTGAAGCCTTCCCTCAAATCCGGCGTCACCAGTCTTCAAAAATCCGGCACTTGACATCCTCCCCTCTCTAAAGAGAGGGGATTCCTACCGATCTCTTGGGAGATCTTCGGCGGGTTCCTCTTGCTGACCACCAATGTGATTCACTTGGGAGGCGAGCCGGGCAAGTCCTGCCCTTA
>Ga0256406_1000537_pt1 | contig 68535 bp, 55 predicted proteins | sample RumenRJG_03DNA_FD_185986 | JGI IMG/M metagenome (GOLD analysis project Ga0256406, IMG submission 185986) | Bovine rumen microbial communities from Lethbridge, Alberta, Canada - RJG_03 | ecosystem: Host-associated > Mammals > Digestive system > Stomach > Rumen | place: Canada: Alberta | collected... | reverse complement strand
TATGCAGAGACTAAAACAAGGGGAAGTTTAAACGGGCTTTCTACGAAAGAAAGCCCTTGCTAAGCCAGAAACGGCAAAGCAAGGGCCAAATTGTATAGTGTCTCAAATGGAGGTTTCTTTAATACAAGTAAAACGAATTTGAGATACATTAAAAAAAGCGGGAACCATCACGGTTGCCGCTTTTTTTAATTCAATAGGTATTAGTCTGTTTTAAGGTAAAAAGATTGTTTTCAGGATAACTATTGCAAAGATACTGAATTAATTGATTCCAGCAAATTATTTCAGTATTTTTTTTCAAATATTTTTCAAATTAAATTAAAAATCATCCTGCAAAACAGCTGTGCGGGCAAACATTCCCGACAATAGCAACATGTCTTTTTATCACCTGTTTTTCAGACGTTCCTTAACTTCTGCAACAGCCTTGACCCAATCGGTATCGAGAGAGAATTGAGTCAGGAAATCCTCCCTATTATAATAAGAAAGAACCAACTGTCGGTCAGGGTCATTGTACAGTGGATTATTGATACTTACCTCACGGAACAATTTAAGTACACTCTGCTTGTCTTTCTTTGTCTTGGCACGCGAATATTCCTTGTTAAAAAGATTCACGTAGTCGTACATAAAATAAGCCATAGAGTCGAGCTGATTATTGATGGAAGCGACCTCAGCACCAGTAAGATGCCTTGTTGTATCAGTCATGACAGTCAGCGTTTTATTGCTTAAATAGTTCACGGCATCGGCACGGAAGGCAGCCGCCTTACGTGTACTCATAGGCTCTTTCGGGTCATTGGCGGTCTTAAACGCTTTGTCATATATCTGTTTGAATACACGTTCCTGGGTTTCTTGTGCATTCATTGTAACAGCCATGCAAGCCAATAGCAGCAAAGCAAAAATCTTCTTCATATTACAATTATTCTTTTATAGTTATAAAATCAATGCTTAATGAGCTTCATCTCATGGTCAATACATGATGGATATTCCTCACGATAGTGGGAAACCATGATGAGAGTCTTGTTCCTTCGCTTGCAGAAAGTGTCGATGACATCCTTCACAAGTCGGCGGTTACGGTTGTCAAGACCATGCAAAGGCTCATCGAGGATGATGAGTTCAGGGTCCTTGACAAAGGCACGGGCAAGCAAGACAAGACGCTGTTCACCACTTGAAATCTCAAGGAACGGAGCCGTCTCCTTGCCCTCTAGTCCGAAGACATCCATCCAAAACTTACAACGCTCAATATCATCGCCCGTCGGTTTGACATACAGTCCGACCGAATCTTTCAGTCCACTGGCAACAACATTGATTGCAGGCATATCACGATGATAGGCACGGTGCATTTCCGGAGACACATAACCAATGTGTTTCTTTATGTCCCAGATGCTCTCACCGGTGCCACGCTGGCGTCCGAAAAGGGTAATGTCACAAGCATAAGACTGCGGATTATCAGCACAGACAAGGCTCAGGAGTGTCGACTTACCAGCGCCGTTCTGTCCACTTAAAGCCCAATGCTCGCCATTGTGCACCGTCCAGTCGAGCGACTTCAATATCGTTCGCTTACCATAGACAATACTCACATGGTTCATCTTCACCACCTCATCGACATCATAGTCGTCATTGTTGTATGGCAGGTCGATAATCTGCTTAGCATTCTCGTCACTCAATATATGTGCAGGAACAGGCTCACGGCTATCAAGATACTCTTTCAACGTAACCTTTGGATACACCTTCATGTCCTTCACCTCGACTACATGAGTAATGAAGTCAGGAATATCATCGGTCTTCGAGAGGATAAGAATAATCTGCAAGTTGCGCTCATTGGCAAGTGTCGTGAGGAGAACCTTCAACTGGTCACGTGTCTCCGCATCAAGACCAATGAACGGATTGTCCATTATAAGCACCCGCGGGTCGGCAAACAAAGCCGTGGCAAGCTTGAACTTACGGAGCTCTCCGCTGGACAATAATATAATGTACTTGTCGAGCAACGACCGCATATTGAACAAATCATATATATGCTGTTGCAGCTCACGGCGCTCATGTGTATCCTCACCAGCCATGTTGAAAGCCTCTTCGAGCTTATCGCCAGCCGTCGGAGTACTCTCATCAATCTCCATCTGATTCCAGCGCTGCTGAAGATAGTAGGTCTTATCATTGTCACCTCCGTATGTATCACGGAAAGTAATATACTTAATGTTGTCACTCACAAGCTTCTTCGTACTTGGCGAGAAGTTATACTCAGGGTCGTGCATGAGCAGCGGATGCCGCCCTACGATAATATCGGCAAGCATCGACTTACCACCGCCATTCGGACCGACGATGGCAACGTGCTCGCCATCAAGGGTCTCAAAGTTAACAGGCTCTGCCATCCGCCACTTAGGCATTCGGCAAACGCCATTCTGTATCCGTATTATAGCTTGTGTTGTAGTCATAATTTTGAATTTTAAATTTTTGATTTTGTATCAACCTCTCCGTGGATTTTATCTTTGTTCTTTATCGCAAAGTCCTTCCAACTGCCATAATGCCGTGCCGTGGTCTGTGGTCGGCTCGACTCCAGGAAATGACAATATGCTGCGGCAAGCGCATCAGTGGCATCGAGGAAATGCGGTTTCTGGTCGTCACGAAGATTGAGAAGGCGTTGCAACATTCCAGCCACCTGTTCCTTCGACGCCGAGCCATTGCCAGTGATTGCCATCTTTATCTTCAGCGGAGCATACTCATGTATCGGCACACTGTGATGGATAGCCGCCGCAATGGCGACTCCCTGTGCCCTGCCGAGCTTCAACATCGACTGGACATTCTTTCCGAAGAACGGAGCCTCAATAGCCATCTCATCGGGCAGATACTCATCAATGATCCCCGTCACACGCTCGAAAATCTTTCCAAGTTTCAGGTATGGGTCATGCTGCCTGCGCATGTCAATGACTCCCATCACGACCAGCTGCGCCTTGTTGCCGGTAACCTTCAATACCCCATAGCCCATGACATTCGTGCCAGGGTCAATACCGAGGATGATTTTTTCCCCTTTAACCATTATCTGTCCATATATGGGTTATGTGCAAGCTCATTGCCGATGGTTGTCTCACCACCATGACCGGGCAGCACGCGGGTATCGTCGGGCAACTGGGCAAGCTCACGGAGACTGTTTATTATCATGAACATCGAACCGCCATCGAAGTCGGTACGCCCAATGCTGTCGCGGAAAAGGGTATCGCCGGTGAAGGCAACTTTCTCCTCGGGGCAGTAGAATGTTATGCCACCGGGAGAATGACCCGGACACGGAATAGTCTGGAACTTATGCTCGCCGAAGGAAATTACCTCATCTCTCTCGAAATAGTGACCGACAGGCGGGAAGTCATAATCAATGGTAACGTTGAACATCTTCTCAGCCTGACCCTTCAAGTCGTTCATGAATCCCTCGTCACCGGCACCAGCCTCCGGCTTCAGTCCGAACTCGTCATAGATTGTATTGTCGCCAAAGTTATGGTCGACATGTCCGTGAGTGCATAGCAAGTGCTTAGGCACAAGCTTGTTGTTGCGGATATAGTCGACAATGGCACGACGTTCCTCTTCATAATATGCGCCACAATCAATAATGACGCACTCGTTGGTTGAATCGCTGACGACATAGCAATTCTCCCGAATCATATTGCAAACAAATCTTTGTATATTCAGCATTGTTTCTTTTGTTAAATCGGTATGTAAATGACATACTTCTCTTGGAACCAGTCCTCGGTGAACCACTGGCTGATCTCATCGACCTCAGCGATGTGGTTGAAAGGCTTTATCTCGTCCTTGATGTCACCGCCTTTGAGTACAATCACGCCATTCTCGATGGAGTTCCGGCTATCCTTGGCAATGTTCTTGCGGACAATCTTAATCAAGTCTGGCAGAGGCATGACGGCACGCGAGACCACGAAGTCGTACTTTCCCTTCTCTTCTTCCCCACTCTTCTGCTCGGCAACGACATTCTTCAGACCAATAGCCTGAGCCACCTCATTGGTCACGCGGATTTTCTTTGCCGTGCGGTCGATGAGCTTGAACTGAACATCAGGGAACATGATAGCCAATGGAATGCCCGGAAAGCCGCCACCGGTACCGAAATCGAGGACTCGTGCGCCCGCCTTGAACTGCGTGAACTTGGCAATGGCAAGCGAATGGAGCACGTGGTGAAGGTACAGGTTGTCGATGTCCTTGCGTGAAATGACGTTTATCTTCGAGTTCCAATCACGGTAGAGGGCATCAAGCTGTTCCAGTTGCTTGCGCTGAGTCTCGGTCAGACTGGGGAAATATTTCAGAATTTCTTCCATTCAGTTAAAAATCAATATATTACAGCTACAAACCGATAGCTGTCGTTAATAAAAATACATTGAGCGCAAAGTTACAAATAAAATTCGTAACTTTGCACCCCGAATTATAATAAATAAGGTAAAAAGATGAAAGCAGCATTATTCGACCTCGATGGTGTGGTGTTCAACACAGAGCCGCAGTACACCATCTTCTGGGGCGGAATCTTCGATGAATATTATCCAGGCAACGACCATTTGGCAGACAAGATCAAGGGCTCGACACTCGTTCAGATTTACGACAAGTACTTTGCCGACAAGCCCGAGGAGCAGGCAAAGATTACCCGTCGGCTCGACGAGTTTGAAACGAAGATGCAATTTAACTACATTCCCGGCTTCGTCGACTATGTGAAGGAACTGCATAAGGAAGGCGTGAAGACAGCCATCGTGACCAGTTCGAACAAGATGAAGATGCAGGCAGTGTATGAGCAGCGTCCGGAGGTGAAGGAATATTTCGACGCCATCCTCACCAGTGAGGACTTCTCCGAGAGTAAGCCTTCACCTGATTGCTACCTCAAGGCAGCCGCCCGCTTTGGCTTCGACGCCAAGGATTGCACCGTCTTCGAGGACAGTTTCAACGGATTGAAATCCGGTCGTGCCAGTGGAGCGTATGTCATCGGACTCGCCACCACGAACAGCGCAGAGTCCATCGCGCCATACTGCGACAAGGTAATAAAGGACTATTCCGAGCTGATGTAACAACCGTCTGGAGTTGATTAATTATTTACATCGGCGGAAACCGATATTGGCAATTTCGTAAAAGATACCCGATTAGGATGTAAAAGTTACCGTTTTACGTTCTAATCGGGTATCTTTTATGTTCTAATTGGGTATCAATTAGACCGTATTTTGGTACTCTTTTATAACCAATTGTATAACAACTATTTACAGGGTAAGAACTATTTACTCTGTAAAAAACACGCAAAAGCCAAAATAATTGACATTATAGATAATAATACCAACTACGTTAATCCTTAAAATAAAATATATTTGTGATTATTGTTGGTCTTACAACAAAAATCAAGTAAGACCGGAAGGAAGTGGGTGGTGATGGATTCGAACCACCGAAGCTAGAAGCAGCAGATTTACAGTCTGCCCCATTTGGCCACTCTGGAAACCACCCGTTTTGTTTTTGCGAGTGCAAAGGTACTATTTTTTATTGGTATAAACAAATATAAAAGGAATAATTTTTGAATTAATAACAATCTGTTAGTTTTAAGGGTCTGATATATACGTTATAGTTTAAGAGTGTAAGCATATAGAACTTACAGATTGTTATTTTAGTCCGAAAATAAGATTAAAGCATATAACGTCATAACGCAAATTGAAAGAAAAATTGTACTTTTGCAATCAGATTGATAGGAAATACACTTTATTATTTATTAATTGCGAACAAAATATGGGAAATGGATTGTATAATCCCGCGTATGAACATGATGCGTGTGGCGTTGGCATGGTGGTCAACATTCATGGCAACAAGAGCCACGAACTAGTCGACAACGCGCTGAAGGTTCTTGAGAATCTTCGTCACCGTGGTGCCGAGGGTGCTGATGGAAAGACCGGCGACGGTGCCGGCATCCTGCTCCAAATTCCGCATGAGTTCATATTGCTTCAGGGTATTCCGGTGCCGGAAAAGGGCAAATACGGTACAGGACTTGTTTTCTTGCCTAAGGACGCAAAACGCCAGCAAGAGATTCTGTCTATAATGATTGAAGAGATTGAGCGCGAAGGGCTTTCGCTGACCCACCTGCGCACAGTCCCTACAAATCCTGACTGCCTCGGCGAGGCCGCTCTGGCATCAGAGCCTGACATCAAGCAAGTGTTCATTACCGGAGTTACTGACGACAAGGTACCGACATTCGAGCGCACCTTATATATAATAAGGAAGAAGATTGAGCGCCGTGTCAAGGACAAGGACTTTTACATCTGCTCACTGTCGAGCAAGAGCATAGTCTACAAGGGTATGCTCTCCAGCCTGCAGCTGCGTCAGTACTACCCCGACCTGACCAACAACTACTTCACATCAGGTCTGGCTATCGTACACAGCCGTTTCTCAACAAATACATTCCCGACATGGAGTCTGGCTCAGCCGTTCCGCATGCTCGCCCACAATGGCGAGATAAACACTATCCGTGGTAACCGCGGATGGATGAAGGCTCGTGAGTCGGTGCTCTCATCGGAGGCTCTCGGCGACATCCGCCAGATTTCGCCTATCGTTCAGCCGAACATGTCCGACTCGGCAAGTCTCGACAATGTGTTCGAGTTCTTCGTCATGAGCGGACTGTCACTGCCACAGGCAATGGCTATCATGATTCCTGAGAGTTTCAACGACAAGAACCCTATTTCCGAGGACTTAAAGGCGTTCTATGAGTATCATTCTATTTTGATGGAGCCATGGGACGGACCTGCCGCATTGCTGTTCTCCGACGGACGCTTTGCCGGTGGTATGCTCGACCGTAATGGTCTGCGTCCGGCTCGTTACACCATCACCAAGAACGACACGATGGTTGTCGCCTCTGAGGTTGGCGTTATGGACTTCGACCCGACAGAGATTGCCGAGAAGGGACGTCTGCAACCGGGTAAGATCCTGCTTGTAGATACTCAGGAAGGAAAGATTTACTATGATGGTGAGATTAAGGACCGTCTTGCCCACGAGCATCCTTATCGCCAGTGGCTGTCGACCAACCGCATTCAGCTGGAGAAGCTGAAGTCAGGACGTAAGGTCGAGAACAGCGTCGACCATCTGCTCCGCAAGGAGGTTGGTTTCGGTTTCGGCGAGGAGGATATTGCCGACACCATCATTCCAATGGCACTCAAAGGTCAGGAGCCTACTGCTTCAATGGGTAACGATACTCCACTGGCTGTACTGTCCGACCGTCCACAGATATTCTTCAACTACTTCCGCCAGCAGTTCGCTCAGGTTACGAACCCTGCCATCGACTCTATCCGTGAGAACCTCGTGATGAGTCTGACTGAATATATCGGTCGTGTCGGCACCGGAATTCTGAACCCTAACGAGAGCAACTGTAAGATGGTGCGTCTACCACACCCGATTCTGACGAATACTCAGCTCGATATTCTTTGTAACATCCGATATAAGGGATTCAACACTATCAAGTTGCCTATCGTCTTCGAGGTTAGCAAGGGCGAGGAAGGACTTCACGAGGCACTGGAGAATCTCTGCCATGAGGCTGAGCACAGCGTCGACGAAGGATACAACTACATTATCCTTACCGACCGTGCCGTTGATGAGGAGCACGCAGCTATCCCATCATTGCTTGCAGTGAGTGCCGTCCACCACTACCTCATTTCCGTAGGAAAGCGTGTACAGACTGCCCTTATCGTTGAGTCGGGCGAGATTCGTGAGGTTATGCACGCCGCACTGCTTCTCGGTTATGGAGCATCGGCTCTCTGCCCGTATATGACTTACGCCATCCTCAACGACCTTGTAAAGCGTGGCAAGATTCAGGAGAATTACGCTACTGCCGAGGCCAATTACATCAATGCCTTGAAGAAGGGATTGTTCAAGATTATGGCAAAGATGGGTATCTCTACCATCCGTTCTTACCGTGGCGCAAAGATATTCGAGGCTGTTGGTCTGTCGGAGAGCCTGCTTAAGACTTACTTCGGGACCGGGACTTCAACAATTGGCGGTATTGGATTGAAGGCCATCGCCCGTGATGCCATCAAACTGCATGACGAGGCATACGGAATAGAAAAGGAGGAAGAGGTTAGCGGTCACAAGTTTGTCTTCCTGCCTGCACTTGGTCAGTTCCACTGGCGCAAGGACGGCATCAAGCATGCTTGGAACCCGGAGACTATCGCAACATTGCAGCTCGCCACACGAAAGGGCGACTACAACCTCTTCAAGAAATACACAGCACTGGCTGACCAGAAGGATGAGCCGATATTCATCCGTGACTTCCTTGACTTCAAGCGCAACCCTATCGACATCAATGAAGTTGAGTCGGAGGAGAGCATCGTCAAGCACTTCGTCACTGGCGCAATGTCATTCGGTGCCCTGTCAGCCGAAGCCCATGAGGCTCTGGCACTCGCTATGAACTACCTCGGTGCACGTTCGAACACTGGTGAAGGTGGTGAGGACAGCGAGCGCTACTATACAAAGCACGATGGTATCAGTCTGTCAAGTAAGACTAAGCAGGTGGCTTCCGGTCGTTTCGGTGTCACAACAGAATATCTCACTAACGCTGAGGAGATTCAGATTAAGGTCGCCCAGGGTGCAAAACCTGGTGAGGGTGGTCAGCTTCCGGGCTTCAAGGTCAATGAGATTATCGCCAAGACCCGTCACTCTATTCCTGGAATATCTCTGATTTCGCCACCACCTCATCACGACATTTACTCTATAGAGGATCTGAAACAGCTCATCTTCGACCTTAAGAATGTCAACCCACGCGCTGCCATCAGCGTAAAGCTTGTTGCTGAGAGCGGAGTTGGAACCATCGCAGCCGGAGTTGTAAAGGCAAAGGCTGACCTTATAGTTATCTCCGGTGCCGAGGGTGGAACTGGTGCAAGCCCTGCTTCTTCTATGCGATTTGCCGGCATTTCGCCTGAGATTGGTATCGCTGAGACTCAGCAGACTCTTGTAAAGAACGGACTCCGTTCGCTCGTTCGTCTGCAGGTCGATGGACAGCTTAAGACCGGCCGTGACGTTATAATGATGGCTCTGCTCGGAGCCGAGGAGTTCGGTTTCGGTACAGCAGCATTGATTACCCTCGGTTGTGTCATGATGCGTAAGTGCTCAGCCAATACATGTCCTATGGGTGTGGCTACACAGGATCCGAAACTGCGTGCGCACTTCCGTGGCGACTACCATTACGTCATCAACTTCTTCACATTCCTTGCACGTGAGGTTCGTGAGTACCTTGCTCAGATGGGATTCAAGAAGTTCAACGACATTATCGGACACACTGAACTGATTACCCGTAAGCCTCTCCCTGAGGATGCAGCAAAGCACTGGAGCGAGTCGACAATCGACAAGTGGAACTCTCTAGACTTCTCTAATTTGCTTCATCAGGAGACCGGCGACACTTCTTATTATTGCACAAAGACTCAAGACCATGAGCTCAACGGCATTCTCGACGAGCAGATGATTAAGGCTTCGGCAAATGCTATCGAGCAGGGTGGCGAGATCGACCTCGACTACAGTATCCGCAACACAAACCGTGCCGTCGGTACAATGCTCTCAGGCTATATAGAGACGAAGCGCTCGGCTGAACGACAGAAGCAACACGATGCCGAGGCGGCAGGCAAGCCATACACGGCTCCACGTCAGTGCTCTATTAACGTGAAGTTCAAGGGCTCGGCAGGACAGAGCTTCGGGGCATTCCTTGTCAAGGGAGTGGACTTCAAGCTCGAAGGCGACAGCAACGACTACTTCGCTAAGGGTCTGTCGGGTGGACGTGTATCGATTCTGCCTCCTATCCGCTCTAACTTCGCAGCCGAGGACAACATCATCGCAGGAAACACAGGTCTCTATGGTGCTACAAGTGGTGAGCTCTATGTCAACGGAAAGGTTGGCGAGCGATTCGCAGTACGTAACTCTGGAGCCATTGCCGTTATCGAAGGTGCCGGCGACCATTGCTGTGAGTACATGACCGGCGGTCGTGTGGTAGTACTCGGTGAGACAGGACGCAACTTTGCAGCCGGTATGTCAGGTGGTGTAGCCTACGTCTGGGACCGCAAGCACAACTTCGACTACTTCTGTAACATGGATATGGTTGAGATAAACCTTGTCGAGGAAGCCAGCTACCGCAAGGAGCTTCATGAGCTCATTCGCCAGCACTACCTCTACACTGGTTCTAAGCTTGCCCGCACAATGCTCGACGACTGGAATCGCTACGTTGAGGACTTCATTCAGGTTGTACCTATTGAGTACAAGCGTGTGCTGCAAGAGGAGCAGGTTCGCAAGCTTCAGCAGAAGATTGCTGACATGCAGCGAGACTACTAAGAGAAAGGTAAAAGGGTAAAAAAGTAAAAAGGTAAAAGGGCTTGTGCCGATAATCCTTTTACTTCTTTACCCTCACCAAATTCACTTAATAGTCAATCTCTCAGAGTCAATTAGAGTATTTCTCATAAATAATAAAGAATAGAGAACAAAGTAATTTTAGGTTCAGAAGGTTTAATCAGATGAGCCATTTATCAATGGTTAGCAGTATTTTTTACCTTTCTACCTTTTTACTTTTTTACCTTTAACATCATGGGTAATCCAAAAGCATTTCTGACAATAGAACGCAAAGAGGCCGGATATAGGCCTATACGAGACCGCATCCACGATTTCGGCGAGGTGGAGCAGACGCTGAACCAGAACGACCGCCGAATACAAGCAAGCCGCTGTATGGATTGCGGTGTGCCATTCTGCCACTGGGCTTGTCCACTGGGCAATAAGCCACCAGAGTGGAATGATGCATTATATAAAGGTGACTGGAAGCTGGCTTATGAGCTTCTGAACGCTACCAACGACTTCCCGGAGTTCACTGGACGTATCTGTCCTGCACTCTGTGAGAAGGCTTGTGTGCTGAACCTCATGGAGCACGAGCCTACAACAAACCGTGAGGACGAGGCTGCAATCTGTGAGCACGCATGGGAAGAGGACTACATTAAGGTTGAGATTCCTGAGCGCAACGGCCATAAGGTGGCTGTTGTTGGTGCCGGGCCTTCGGGTCTTGTAACAGCAAATCGCCTTAACCATAAGGGATATAAGGTAACGGTTTATGATGCCCGCGAGAACGCTGGTGGTCTGCTTCGTTACGGAATTCCTAACTTTAAACTAAACAAGGAAGTTATCGACCGCCGTCTTAACCAGCTCATTGCCGAGGGAATAGAGTTCCAATATGGTACTCATGTGGTCAGCGACAAGGACAGCGTTAACCCGATTCAGAATGATCCGACACTCGGAAAGGACAAGATTGTAACCTTCGAACAGCTGTCAAAGGAGTATGATGCAGTTGTTGTCTGCACCGGAACACCTGAGGCTCGTGACCTGAAGATTCCGGGACGTGAGCTCAACGGAGTTTACTTTGCCCTCGAAATGCTGTCACAGCAGAACCGCGTGCTTGCCGGTGAGGATATTCCAAAGGACCAGCTCGTCAACGCCAAAGGCAAGGACGTACTCGTTATCGGTGGTGGTGATACCGGTTCCGACTGTATCGGAACGGCTCACCGTCAGGGTTCAAAGAGCGTAACGCAGATTGAAATTATGCCGAAGCCGCCAGTAGGACCTGATGATCCAAAGAATCCGTGGCCTAACTGGCCTCGCACTTTGAAGACGACTTCAAGTCACGAGGAAGGTTGTATCCGCCGTTGGAACATCAATTCACTGGAGTTCCTCGGTAAGAACGGCAAGCTGACAGGCGTTAAGGTTCAGCCAATCGACTGGAAGCCGAATCCTGAAGGCGGTCGTCCTATCATGGTTGAAGCAGGTGAGCCGGAGGTTATCAAGGCCCAGATGGTTCTTCTCGCCATGGGATTTCTCCGTCCAAAGCAGCCTGAGTTCCCTGAGAATGTATTCGTAGCAGGCGATGCTGCCAATGGTGCAAGCCTTGTTGTCCGCGCTATGGCAAGCGGTCGTGATGCTGCCGAAAAGGTTGATAAGTTCATAAACAAGGAATAATAAGAAATAGTAATTTCCTATCATTACGTTTCGGGCATTCCCTTATCATGTCAGTCGTGACATGCGGGAATGCCCTTTTTCATGCCGTTAAGCCAAGGATTTTAACACGATTGTAACATCTGTGTAAGGTGGTTGTAACATGCCATTGATACTTTTGCAACAGATAACAATAACAACAATTGTGTAGTCCTTATGGAAACAATTTATCTTTGCATTGTAGTTTTCTTGCTCTGCCTGGCGGTATTTGACCTCTTCGTGGGAGTAAGCAACGACGCAGTCAATTTTCTTCAGTCGGCAGTAGGTGCCCGAGTAGCAAAATTCAGAACGGTTTTAATAATCGCTTCAGTAGGAGTGGTGCTTGGAGCGGTGCTCTCAACGGGAATGATGGACGTGGCACGACACGGAATAATGATGCCTGACCATTATTCATTCCATCAGGTGATGACGATATTCCTCGCCGTGATGGTGACCGACGTGATTGTGCTTGATATATTCAACACTCTCGGAATGCCTACATCGACAACCGTTTCGCTTGTTTTCGAACTTCTAGGAGGCACATTCATGCTTGCCTTCCTGATGGTTGCATCCGACAGTAGCCTTGGCTATAGCGAACTTCTCAACTCCAATCAAGCACTGAAAGTAATCATAGCGATATTCGTCTCGGTGGGAATATCATTCATCGTGGGTATAGTGGTGATGTGGATTAGCCGTGTGGTATTTACCTTCAACTACCAGAAACACAGCCGCTGGACGATAGCGATATTCGGAGGTATAGCCTTCACTGCCCTAGCCTATTTTATTTTTATGAAGGGATTAGGGAAGAGTCCGTATATTCCTGAGACAGCAAGGCAATACATCAATGACAATACAAACCTGCTATTGCTCTATACCTTTATTATATCAACAATAGTGATGGAGATTCTCCACTTGCTAAAGGTAAATATCTTCAGCTTTGTTGTACTGATGGGAACATTTGCCTTGGCAATGTCGTTCGCAGGAAACGACCTTGTGAACTTCATCGGAGTACCGCTTGCAGGGCTCGATTCCTATCAGGACTTTCAAGCCAATGCTCATGGAATAGGAGCCGACCACTTCATGATGAACTCGCTGATGTCAAGTGCCAAGACTCCACCAATTTATCTTCTTGCTGCCGGAGTGATTATGATTATAGCCATGGCAACATCGAAGAAGGCACAGAACGTTATCAAGACGAGTGTTGACCTTTCACGTCAGGATGAAGGCGATGAGATGTTTGGCTCCAGCCGCGCAGCCCGTGCCATTGTTCGTTTCTCACAGAATATTGCTGAATGGACAGCTCATATCATCCCAGTAGGAGCCCGGAAATGGATAAACAGCCGTTTCAATGCCAATGAGGTAGAGCTCGTCGACGATAAGGCTGCTTTCGATGTTGTCCGTGCGGCAGTAAACCTTGTTGTAGCTTCAATGCTCATTACTTTCGGAACAAACCATGGTCTGCCATTATCAACAACCTACGTAACGTTCATGGTGGCAATGGGCTCGAGTCTAGCCGATCGTGCTTGGAGCCGGGAGAGTGCAGTCTTCCGTGTTACCGGAGTGCTGAGCGTCATTGGCGGATGGTTCATCACAGCCGGAGTGGCATTCCTGACCTGCGCAGTTGTCTGTCTGATAATGTGGTTCGGAGGATTCGTTGTTCAAGGAGCTTTCATGGTTCTTGTGGTGTTCCTTCTGTGGAGGAGCAACCGACAGTATAAGCGAAAAAAGGCTCAGGAGAAAGAGAGCGACGACAGTTTCAGACTGATGATGCGCACACGTGATCCGGATATAGTATGGGAAATGCTCAGGAAGAATGTCCGCGATACTCAGAGCAACACTTGTAAGTTTGCCCTTGAGCAATATAATGGGATTCTAGATGGATTCAATAGCCGTAGCGTCAAGGAGCTTCGCCGGTGTGACAAAGTACTGCGTAAGGCATTGCCTGCTCTGAAGAAGGTTCGTCGTCAGGAACTTCTCGGACTAAAAAAGGCTCCGCAAGAGATTGCTATTGAGCGTAATACGTGGTTTCATGTGGGAATGAACAGCGACCAGCAATATGTATATACCCTCCGTCGAATGTTGGCACCAGTAAAGGAACACATAGAAAACAACTTCAATCCTGTGCCGGAAGAATACATCAAGGAGTATGAACCAGTTCGCCGAACCGTCAACGACCTGATGACGATGAGTGGCAATGAGATTTCGACAAGCCGTTATGACCAGTATCGAAGCATACTTGCCGAGGCTGATGTCTGCAAAGACCAGCTTTCCGTTATCCGCAAGACACACCTCAACCGGATGCAAACAGCCAAGGACAACCACAATCTGCATGTCGATATGGTTTACCTTAACCTCCTGCAGGAGTCACAACAGCTGCTCAGCGTCATGCGCCATCAGCTCCGTTCAGCAAAGAAATTCATGGAGTAGAAGAAACAGAGTATGCTCTAACGAATCAATCTACATAATCCATTTTGACAACAATGACACGGAAGTGCTGGTCTTTCTTTGAGGTCAGCACTTTTGCTACATGCCAATCGCCGGGGAAGAAGATGTTGAACCGTGGAAACGGAGTCTCATTGAAAAGAGCCTTCGACGGGTCATAATCATAGTGGATAACGTCCTTCTTATCATTGTATTCGCAGTTTGGCTTTGTAGCTGCATCGGTATGGTCGAGGAGGACAAAGCCCTCGGTTCCGCTGACAACAAACTGGAAGTCAATCTTCTTGCGGTGACTCTCGGAACTACGCTCAGCTATTGGCTTATTGGTATCGTCCTGAACAGAGGCTGTAAGAGTGGTGCCAGGAATATCGTGCTTGCCCTTGGTGAGAGCAAGAAGGTCGGTCTTCTGGAGCCACTCGAAGAGAGCGTCCCACTGAGCCTTGTTCTTGGTGTACTGCTTCTGGAAGTCAACCATGTTGACGAGGTTGGGCTTGCCCTTGGTGAAGTTCTTGGTCCATGGGGCGTTGTGCTTAGCCCACTTGGTGGCGGACTTGAACTCTGCCTTGGAGTAGGAGTTGGTGTACTGCTGAGCCATTGAGAACAATGGGAGGAAGATGAGGATGAGGAAAAGAAGTTTTTGTTTCATTAGTTTTAGTTTTTTAGGCATGATGGGCATAATGGGCGAAGTAGGCATAATAAGCGAAATAGGCATAATAGGCTTATTAGGCATAATAGGCATAATAGGCTTATTAGGCATAGTAGGCATATTAGGCCTATAAGAGATCATCGGCTCTTGTGCCTCATATACCAGGGGTGGGTGAAGAAATGGTAAACAAGTATTGCAGCGATGGCAAGGACAAGCCCGATGGTATCAAGGAGCTTGTAGTCGACTAGCCAGCCGGTGAGGAAGAGTCCTATGGCAAAGCCAAACTCCCAGGAGAGGAAGAAAGAGCTCTGTGCCGTTCCACGCTGACAGTGATGCGCCAGCTTGATGAAGAAGAGTAGCATTCTGCTTCCGATGAGTCCGGAGCCGATGCCTATCAGACAAGGCGACAGGTGCTCGACCATCGGCATTCCGCTTCGTGTGAGATAAAGCAACAGAGCGGCAATGATAAGGAATGCCCCACTGACGAACTCACTCTCCAAATCTGCATTGGCAAAGACGAACTTCTCAGCAAGGAAGGCTATCACAAAGCCCAGTGCCAGCTGATAGAAGAACACGACATTATGGAATGCCATAGATGCCGACATACCCAGTATGACAGTGATAGGCAGGAGGGTGATAGTGAGGACAAAGCCCTGCGACATCAAGAAGCGGTCGAGTCCAAAGACACGGGTATCGTCGTCGGGAGTCTTGAAAGGTATATGGACGAATAACAACAGTACCAATGCCGCGATATAAAAGTATATGCAGACTGGCTCAATAATACAATGTACAGGACAGAGGATAGTGAGTATCGGACCGATGGCAATGCCGAAACGGCGGAACCACGCCGACGCATAGTTGGCCTCAGTGCGCTGAGTCGATTCAGTGACATCGATAACCAGCGTGCTCGAGAGAACCATCTGTGCCAGTCCGAAGAAAGCACCAAACCAGAACATACCCACCACGCCCGTGATGAACAGCGGATAGCTTGCCAGCTTTGCCGTGACGAAATGCATCAGAACAGAGATAAGCGCCATAGCGACAATGGCAAACTGGCACACCCGCTTGCGTGGGAACCGCTGCACAAGGTAATGGCAGTAAGGACCGAGAATAAATATTCCCAGTCCGTACACCCCCACGATGGCGCCCTGGGCAATATTGCTCAGTCCGTCGCCACCATCAGCACTTATGGCATTAGCGAGTGTTGACAGCTGCATGTAGACAACTGTCGAGAGCACAAGATTGGCTAAGGCAAGAAGCCAGAAGTCACGGTGCCAAAGGCGAATGTGTATGGGTGTGTTCTGGGTGTCCATTAATAGCTTTCGGATTCGTTAGGGAAATCGACGTCCTTGACAGCCTTGACATAAGCTGCTGTGGCGTCCTTGAAACTCTGACCGAGCTCAGCAAAGTGGCGCTGGAACTTCGGCTTGAAGCCCTCAGTCATACCGAATGCATCGGTGTAGACGAGTACCTGACCATCAGTGTAAGGACCTGCGCCAATACCTATTGTGATGCCGTTGATACTCTCTGTAACAGTCTTTGCCAGAGCGGCAGGAACCTTCTCAAGAGTTATACCGAAGCAACCAGCCTCATCGAGAGCCTTAGCGTCCGACAGGAGCTTGTCGGCCTCAGCCTTCTCCTTGGCACGCAGACCGTAACCGCCGAACTTATGAATGCTCTGCGGAGTCAGTCCGAGATGACCCTCAACAGGAATACCAGCCTCGATGATGCCCTTTACGGTATCGAGAATCTCAATGCCGCCTTCGAGCTTCAGGGCGTCAACGCCCGTTTCCTTCATAATCTTGATGGCATTGCGCACACCTTCCTCACGGCTCACCTGATAAGAACCGAAAGGCATATCGCAAACAACGAATGCATGGTTGCAGGCACGAGCCACCGAGCGTGCCATGAATATCATTTCATCAACAGTGATAGGCAGTGTATCGGCATTGCCAACCATCACATTCGAAGCAGAGTCGCCCACGTGGATGGAGTCTATGCCAGCCTCGTCGAGAAGCTTGGCAGTGGTGTAATCGTAAGCAGTGAGCTGCGCAATCTTCTCGTGCTCAGCCTTCATCTGATACAATGTCTTTACTGTAATCTTTTTCTTGTCTGTACTTAAATAACCCATTGTTACATTGAATTTTCGGGTGCAAAGGTACACAATAAATCACAAACAGAGTAATGTTTCTACAATTATTGAATTCCAATAACGTTACAAACAATGGTACAAAAATGTTCTAAATTGCGAATTACAAGTCTTTTTTCTTCTTAAAAATTGCAAAAACTGCAAAAAGGTATAGCTAAGAAGGAAAAAGTATAAGTGAAGAATGAGAAATTATTCGTATCTTTGCAGCCGGAAAGTAAGGAATCAACGAGTTGACACTCAAATCTTAAATGGTATAGTCTGGAGCTTGCGTGATGCAAGTAAGAGATTGTTGAAGGGTATCTATAAATTTCATCATCGTTTGGGGTATTCCCCACTTAAAGGGTTATTGGTTGTATATTATGTTTGGCTCTGATTCCTGAAATACAAGCGGGCAGCACTCTGGGTAGAGAGCTTCCCGCATTTTTTATGCCCTTTTGCCAACGGTTTAAAACCAATAAAAGCCCATTCACAAAGCCATAGCCGACAAGTTACAACGTAACAATAGCCAAATAACAACGTCAGCACAGACCATTTACGATGTAACCAGCGCCCAATTGAGTTGTAAAAGGGTATCTTTTAGAAATGAAAATAAATTATTTTTTATCCGTTTTTAATTTAATTTCTTGTAGTTTTTAAATTAATTTTATTTGTAAAACACACGCGATTACAACACAAGAAACGCCCGTTTACTATGTAAGCGATAACGAATTACATCATAACAAGAGTCCGACTGCATCGCAAGATGTATTGTAACACAATTGTAACACCGATGAAACAGAAAAGAAAAAAGAAATTATTTCCTTTGCAAAAGGAATCAAAAAAAACTATCTTTGCAATTAGAAATGGAAGAAGAAAAGAAAACAAAGATTCTTGTTGTTGACGATGAGGAAGACCTCTGTGAGATTCTGAAGTTCAACCTCGCCACCGAAGGCTACGATGTCGATGTAGCCTATTCAGGTGAAGACGCACTGGCTATGTCGCCCGAGAATTACCAGCTCATTCTGCTCGACGTCATGATGGGCGGCATGAGCGGATTTGCCGTGGCACAAAAGCTCCGCAGCAATGAGGTGACGAAGCGCATCCCAATCATTTTCCTCACGGCAAAGGGAACGGAGAACGACAAGGTAACGGGGTTCAACCTCGGTGCCGACGATTATATCTCGAAGCCATTCTCCATCCGAGAGGTTCTGCTCCGCATCCGTGCCGTTCTTCGCAGGACCAACAGCCAGCAACCGGAGGAACAGGAAGAGCCTCAGCACTTGCTGCAGTTCAAGGGACTCGTTGTCGACCTCGACCGTAAGACTGTCTCCATCGACGGACAGGAAGTGCCTTTCACCAAGACTGAATTCGGCATTATCTGTGAGCTGTTAGAGCACAAGGGACGGGTTTTCTCACGCCATGACCTTATCCGACATATATGGCCGACTGACGTACTTGTCTCCGACCGCACCGTCGACGTGAACATAACCCGTGTTCGCAAGAAGCTAGGACCTTACTCAGGGTATCTGAACACGAAGCTGGGATTCGGGTATTATTTTGATGCGTAAGGATTTCCCCCGGCCCCTCCTAAAAGGAGGGGAGATAAATTACTTTGTTAAACATTGAGTTAGAGGGATATGAGGAAACGAATTTCTATAGGAACAAGGCTTTACCTGAGCGTGCTGTCACTGTTTATTCTGTTTGCAGTGGCATTCATTATATTCCAGCAATACCGTGAAAAGCAATACAAGATAGAGACGCTCAATATAAAGTTGCAGGACTTCAACAACACACTTCACGATGCGTTGCTCGCCGACAGCACGCACGATGGCGAAGGCAAGACTACCGATTATCTAGCACGTCACGCCATTCGTGACCTTCGGGTGACAATCATCCGCAAGGACGGACGCGTCATCTTCGATAATGTCCGCAAGGATTACGCCAAGATGGGCAACCATGCCGGTCGTCCTGAGGTAGTCAAGGCATTGAAAGACGGCAACGGGTCGGCAGTCGACCGCAACAGTCCGACGATGAAACAGGACTACTTCTACAGCGCGACCTACTATCCCAGCCAAGGTTACATCATCCGTTCTGCCCTGCCCTACAATGTCGACTTGGCAAAGAGTCTGCAAGCCGACCAGCATTATATTTGGTTTGCCATCGGCATTATGTTGCTCCTTACCATTATATTATATAGGTTCACGAGCCGCCTCGGCAAGAATATCACCAGACTCAACGACTTCGCCCAGCGTGCCGGGCACGACGGCAAACTGGAGACCGACGAACTGATGGGGTTCTCCGACGATGAGCTCGGCGACACGGCTGAGCGTATCATCAAGCTCTATCTGAAACTGCAGAAGACGCAAAAGGAGCAGGACGTGCTGAAACGGCAGCTCACCCAAAATGCCGCCCACGAACTGAAGACGCCTGTGGCAAGCATCCAGGGCTATCTGGAAACTATCCTTGAGAACCCGAATGTCGACGACGCAACCCGCAACCAATTCCTGAACCGCTGTTATGCACAGAGCAAGCGGCTGGCATCACTGCTCAACGACATGTCGACCCTCAACCGCCTTGACGACGGAGCAGGCATGATGACATTCGAGGATGTCGATGTTGCCGACATTATCCGCACCGTTGAGAGGGAAAGTCAGTTTGCCCTTGAACAGAAGGAAATGACGATGGAGTGCGACATTCCCGAACATATCATCATTCATGGCAACCGTGGATTGCTGTACAGTATCTTCCGCAATCTGACCGATAATGCCATTGCGTATGCAGGCAAAGGGACTAAGATAATGCTAAAGGGGGAGCCACCCCGGTCCTCCTTAAAAAGGAGGGAGAAAGAATACTCCGACTATGAATTTACCTTCTCCGACAACGGCATTGGTGTTCCGCCCGAGCATCTGCCACGCCTCTTCGAGCGTTTCTACCGTGTCGACAAGGGCAGAAGCCGAAAGATGGGAGGCACAGGACTGGGTCTTGCCATCGTCAAGAACGCTGTCCGCATGCATGGCGGAACAATCACGGTGAAGAACAATCCCGGCGGAGGACTTAGGTTCGACTTCACACTAAAATAATCCACTCGTCCAAGTTTAACTTAGACGTAACATTAAAGCAATCCTGCTGAAACATCATCACGTTACCTTTGCAATCGTAAAAAGGTAATAAAACAGATGAGAAGAATTTACAGTAAGATTGCTTTAACTTTAGCCCTACAGCTATCTGTTGCGGCAATAGCGAAGGCGCAGAACATCAACGGACAGGTCGTTGACAAACTATCAGGGCAGCCTATTATTGGAGCTGTCGTCGAGGTTGACGGTAACAAGGAGCGTACGGTTACCGACATTGACGGAAAGTTCAGCTTTTCCGGTTTGAAGAAAGGAAAGAAATACACATTATTTATAAGGTATATATCCTATAAGACTCAAAATATTGACGGAGTTCAGGCGAAGCCCGAAGGCTCAGGACAACCATTAAGGGTGGAGCTTCAGGCTGATGAACAGACGCTCAGCGGGGTCACTGTGACCGGCGTTGCAAGGCGAAACACAGAAGCCGCGATGATACAACAGACCCGTGCGAGTTCCGTCATAGTGAGCAATGTCTCGGCTCAAGAAATACAACGGACGCAAGACAGCAATGCAGGTGAGGTTATCCGCCGTGTGCCAGGTGTGAGCCTCATCGACGATAAGTTCGTCATGGTGCGTGGCCTGTCACAGCGCTACAACAATGTCTGGATTAACGGAGGCGCAGTGCCAAGCAGCGAGGCCGACACACGGGCGTTTTCTTTCGACATGATTCCAAGCAGTCAGATTGACAACCTGACTATCGTGAAGACTCCGACTGCCGAATATCCTGCCGACTACACCGGCGGATTTATCCTAATCAACACCAAGGAGATACCAACGAAGAACTCGTTCCACATCAATGTTGGTGGCAACTGGAACAGCCAGTCGGCTATGCATGAGTTTCTTCAGACCAAGTCGTCATCGACCGATTGGCTCGGATTCGACAGCGGGCTGCGGTCTCTTCATGGCGGAATAGATGCCACATTGCACTCTCTTGGTGAGAACACAGGAGGCAACACGATGTACTCTCTGAGTGACAATCACCTGACGAACGACTGGAATGTGCGTCGCACCCATCCCTTCGGCGACTTGAAACTGGGCGCGGACTGGAGCCGAAGCTGGCGGTTGCCATCATCGGACGGTTCCAACGGAACACGGCTTGGCATGACAGCGGCAATAAACTACACCAACGAATACCGCACCAATCTGCGGATGCTCAACAACTTCTATGGTGTTTACGATGTTGGCAACGACCGCTCAAACCCTCTAAGACTATCTACCGACAATCAATACAACCACAATGTCCGCCTCGGGGCAATGCTCAACCTTACATTGCTTTCGGCTAGCGGACGGAACAAATATCAGTTTAAAAACATCTTTAACCAAATTGGGAACAGCCGATATACATGGCGTAAAGGTACGAGCGCACAGTCAGAACCTGAAAAGTCGGCTGAATATTACTACCGGAGCCGGACAACCTACACGGGTCAGATAACCGGAAAGCACAGCATCAGTGGCGATGCCCTTGACTGGAGTGTCGGCTATGCCTACGCTAACCGCAGGTTGCCTGACCGCAGGAAATATATTCTCTACGATGAAGGAAGTGAAGAATCAAATACTTCAAGTTATATCTGGTTGTACCAGAATGACATATCCCGCGAATGGACTTCATTGGACGAGCACATTATATCAGCACAAGTCAACGATGAGCACCAGTTTACATTCGGCTCCTGGACTCCAAAATTGAAAGCCGGAGTCTATGGCGAATACCGCACCCGCTCATACAAGACCCGCAACTTCCTCTATTGGTACAGTGCCTACAACAACAGTCTGCCCGATAACTTTAGGGCTATGGACATGCCGACATTGCTCAGCAATAGCGATAACTTCGGTGCCGACAAGCTCTATCTCTTGGAAGACGTCAACAAGATCAACGACTATGACGGTCACAACAAACTCGGAGCAGGCTATCTGTCGGCTACTCTTCCCTTGGGCAGACTGAACATTCTGGCTGGTCTGAGGTATGAATGGAATGAGATGGAACTCATATCGAACACTAAGCAGAATGAGGTCAGCCACAAGAGCCACTATTACCGCCACGGCGATTTCTTCCCTTCGATGAACATGACTTACAAGCTAAACGACCAGCACCAGCTGCGCTTCGCCTACGGACGGAGTGTCAACCGCCCGGAGTTCCGTGAAGTTTCGCCATCGGTCTACTATGACTTCGACCTTGCAAGTGATGTTCAGGGCAACTTCGACTTGAAGAACTGCTATGTTCAGAACATCGACCTGCGCTGGGAATGGTATCCAAGCAAAGGCGAGATTATTTCCCTTGCAGCATTCTACAAGCACTTTGACTCTCCCATTGAATGGGTTTACACGATGTCGGGAGGCACTGATGTTATCTACTCTTACAAGAATGCCAAGTCGGCAAACAACTACGGACTGGAGCTCGACATCCGAAAGCGGCTTGACTTCATAGGATTGAAGAACTTCTCATGGTCGTTCAACGGAGCATTGATTCACAGCCGGGTTAGCTTTGAGCGTGGCAGCAATGAGTATGACCGACCAATGCAGGGACAATCGCCATACCTTATTAATACTGGTCTATTCTACAAGAATGAGCCTTGGCAGTTGGACATAGCCCTACTCTACAACAGAATTGGCAAGCGAATAGTTGGAGTCGGGCGAACTGAAGGCGGTGGTGAAGCCGACAGGAATGTCCGTGTTCCCGACAGCTATGAGATGCCACGTGATGCTTTCGACCTGACAGCAAGCAAGCGTTTCGGCAAGCATTGGGAGCTGAAGCTCGCTCTCCGCGACATTCTTAACCTGCCGATAGAATACAAGCAATTCGCCGATGTTGTCTATGACGATGGACGAACAGCAACAAAGAAACAGGTAACAAGAAAGTACAGACCTGGAAGAAACTTTCAAATATCATTAACATACAATTTATAAGAGAACAGTTTAACAAAGTAATCAACATCCCCTCCAAGCGGAGGGGCTTGGTGGAGGCTTTAAATTATGAAACAAAACACGATTTTCGGATGCTTGGGCATCCTCGCGCTCGCGATGACATTCACCGCTTGTAGCAGCGACAACGATGACAACAGTAATCCAACACCTCAACAGACAGGCTACATCAAGGGCACTGATGGTGGATTGGTATCGAGTAACGGAATCCTCTTCAACGAGGATGGTACCGACAATCCTGACGGTACACAGATAGGTAATGGCGACCAAGGGTTCGTCTTCAAGGGAAAAACAACTCTGAAGAAAGGCACTTACACGCTGAAAGGTTGGGTGTACATTGCTGATGGCTCAACGCTGACTATTGAACCGGGCACGATTATCAAAGGCGACAAGCAGACCAAAGCGGCTCTTATTACCGAGCCGGGCGGAAAGCTGATAGCCAAAGGCACTCAGACTGAGCCAATAGTGTTCACCTCTGAGCAGGCAGCAGGAAGCCGCCGACCGGGCGACTGGGGCGGAATCATCCTCTGCGGAAAGGCTCCAAACAACAACGGAGTGCTCGCCCAGCAGATTGAAGGTGGCCCGAGAACCAAGCACGGAGGAACTGACGCTAACGACAACTCAGGAGTTCTGGAATACGTCCGCATAGAGTTTGCCGGTTATCCATTCGAGAAAGACAAGGAGATTAATGGTCTGACACTTGGCTCAGTAGGCGCAGGAACGATCATCGACCACGTTCAGGTAAGCTATTCCAACGACGATTCATACGAGTGGTTCGGCGGAACGGTCAACTGCAAATATCTCATTGCTTATCGTGGATGGGACGATGACTTCGATACCGACAACGGCTATTCCGGCAATGTGCAGTATGGCTTGTCGGTAAGAGACTCGAAAATTGCAGACGCTTCACAGAGCAATGGATTCGAGAGTGACAACAATGCCGATGGTTCTACTGCCGAGCCTTACACCACAGCAACATTCTCTAACATGACTTTCCTCGGTCCTAAGACATTCGACGCTAACTTCCAGAATACCAGTGACTACATAAATGGTGGCGGAATGAATCCTGAGAATGGCTCATCGATGGGTAAGTTCCAGGCAGCAATGCACATCCGCCGTAACTCACGGTTGAACTGCTACAACAGCATTGCCATAGGCTGGCCTATCGGACTTATCCTCGATAATGAGAAGGGTAACACCCAGGAAGCTGCTACCAACGGTCTGCTAAAGCTCCATCGCATAGCCTTCGCCGGAATGGATGCCATCGGAACAGACTTCAACAAGGTGTATGAAGACGCACTATATGACTATAAGACGAAGACAACAGACCCGACAAAGGCGTCGTTCTCCAGTACGTTCTTCCGGCTTTCGTCGAATGGCAACGATGTACTTTCATGGACTCCATTATCATGGACGGGCATAGTATCTGCCATAACGGCAAGCACCCAGGCTGGCAGCACACTCACAGCATCGTTCGATGAGCTGACAGGCAACAGTTGGTTTGACAAGGTTCCATTCATCGGAGCATTCCAATCAGGCAATGACTGGACAACCGGCTGGGCGAACTTCGACCCGGAGAACACAGCATACTAGTAGATTCCCTCATCCTCTGACCAAGCGGAACTTTGGCACGACAAGTGTGCCGGGTTCCGCTTTTCTAGTTTAAGAACAATTAACAGCCCGATAAACGGCAAAAACAAAGAAAACCATCCATTAGACAGAAACTTTTTATTAACTTTGCATATAGATTAGGGTATTACGCCTTTTTCTGAACGAACAAAGAATTTTTATAGGATGAGGTCAATCACAAAATATTGCAGCATTGCTGTTCTTACATTATCTATAATAGTACTTGCCAGTTGCGGAAGCAAAGAACAGAAGCAAGCAACGCCAAAGTCTGAGAAACAGAACATAGCCGTTGACACGGCTTTACAATCGAAGCTAAACAAGTTTGCCACCAAGCCACGGTGCAAGGGCAACTTCGGACTGTACGTCTATGACATCACTGCCGATAAAGTTGTCTATGCCAACAACGAGCACCAGCTACAGCCGTCGGCATCGTGCATGAAGTTGCTTAGCGGTGTTGCAGGGCTCCATCAGTTAGGAGTCAACTACAAATATCATTCTGCCGTATACACTAATGGCAGCGTTAAGGGAGATACCCTGCATGGCGACATTGCCTTCAAGGGTGATCTTGACCCTCAGCTCACTCCTGCCGAAGTTAAGGATATGGCTCATATCATGAAGCAACTCAAAGGTTTCAAGACATTCACAGGCAAGTTCTATATTGACATTCTGATGCCGAATCAGATTCAGAAGGAACAGCATTGGTACGATTACGACCTCACTCTGTCGAAGTTCAGCATTCTTTTCCGTGGTAAGGACTTTGTCGAGCGAACGCTGAAGACTGCTTTCCGACAGGAAGGCTTCAAGTTCAATGACGACCAGATTGTTTTCGCTCCCCTGCCTAGGACAAGTCATTGCGTGTTCCGTCTGAATAGAGACATAAGCATGGTTATCCGCCGCATGTGGAAGAACAGCGCCAATACGCAGGCTACATCCTTATTATATACAATAGGTTACACGGCTAATCCGAAGAACCCCGACTATGCTTCGTCGGGCATTGCCTACATGAAGCAGTTCATGAAGAATGAGTTGAAGTCGACAGAGAAAGGCATTGTCATCCATGACGGATGCGGGCTCTGCACTCAGGACCAGCTGACTCCTTACTTCCTTTGTGAGATTCTGCGCTACGGTTACGCCCATAAGGATATATATAATATGTTATACCAGTTCCTCGCCGTTTCCGGTCAGGACGGCACTTTGCGTCGTTGGCCACAAACGATGAAGGAAAAGGTACGCGCCAAGACCGGCACTCTCTCCCACCCTTACGGCATCAGCTCACTGGCAGGTTACGCACGCGGGAACAACGGTCATTTGCTGTGCTTCGCTATTATGGATTCGGAGATGTCTGTACTCGACGCTCACGTTCTGCAAAAGGACTTATGTGAGATTCTTGTCAGTGACCCAAATAATAAAAAATTAAAAAAATAAGAGAAGTCTGATAATTTTATGTACTTTTGCACTCTGAATGCGCTATGCTTCGAGTTAAGAAATTAGACATATTCATTGCCAAGCAGTTCGGTCTGCTCTTTGCAGGAACATTTTTCATCAGTTTGTTTGTGCTGATGATGCAGTTCCTATGGAAGTATGTCGATGACCTCATCGGCAAGGGATTGTCTATGGAAGTACTGGCTCAGTTCTTCGGCTACATGTCACTGATGCTCATTCCGCAGGCATTGCCGCTTGCCATACTGTTGGCATCGCTGATGACTTATGGTAACCTCGGTGAAAGCAGTGAGCTGACGGCTATCAAGGCATCGGGCATATCGCTTATCCAGTCTTTCCGCTCGCTTATAGTTATCGTCTTGCTCATAACGGGAGCTTCCTTCTACTTTGAGAATAATATCGGTCCTAACTCGCAGATGCATCTCGCACAGCTCATGCTGTCGATGAAGCAGAAGAGTCCTGAACTGGAGATTCCTGAAGGAGTGTTCTATGACGGAATTCCTCAAACGAACATTTATGTAGAGAAGAAGGATTTGAAAACCGGTCACCTTTATGATGTCATGGTCTACAGGCAGACGGAAAGCTATGAGGATCAGGCTATTATCCTTGCTGACTCCGGTATGCTTCAGTCGACAGCCGACAAGAAGCACTTGCAGATGACAATGTGGAACGGTGAATGGTTTGAGAACATGCGCAATAACTCGATGGGTGAAAACGCCAATGTGCCTTATCGCCGTGAGTCGTTCTCAAGGAAGAGAATAATCATTGACTTCGACGGTGATTTCAGTCTCACTGATGCTTCGGTATTCGGCAATGATGCCCGCACAAAGAGTCTGGAAAAGATTCAGACTGACCTCGATTCCCTCAACCATACGTATGACAGCATAGGCAACGCCTACTACAAGTCGGCCAAGCAACTGTTCTACCCGACTCCGAAGTTGGACAAGCAACAGGCAACGGTGGCTATGAAGCAGGCAAGAAAGCAGAACTTCAATATCGACACAATTTTCGCCCACCAGACCACTGACAATAAGAAGATGGCTGTAGAGCAGGCTTTGCAGCAAGTGAACATGGAAACCAGTGATCTGGAATTCAAGAGCATGGTGACCACCGACGGCGACCGTATCATCCGACAGCATAAGATTGAGATGATTAACAAGTTCACGGTTGCCTTATCATGTCTTATTTTCTTCTTCATTGGTGCTCCGCTCGGCGCTATTATAAGAAAAGGTGGACTCGGCGTGCCTATTATTACATCTGTGGTTGTATTCATTATATATTATATATTGGATAACACGGGCTACCGAATGGCTCGACAGGGTTCTTGGACAATATGGTTCGGTAAGGGTCTGTCGCCGGCTGTGCTCATTCCGACAGCGATATTCATAACTTATAAGGCAAACAACGACTCGACAGTATTCAACTTCGACGTTTACAAGGAAGCATTCCGGAAGATGTTCGGACTGAGATTGAAACGGGCTACGATAACAAGCAAGGAAGTCATCATCAACGACCCGGCTTACGTTCAGGACGCGGAAAATCTGCGGTTAATGAACACGCAAATAGAGAATTATGCCCGGGTTCACAACCTGAAGTCACCGCCAAACGTGATAAAGGCATTCTTCAAGTATCAGCCTGACCATGAGATAGAAGAGCTTAGCAAGGAACTCGAAACGGTTATCGAGGATCTCAGCAATACACGCGACAAGTATATACTGAGCTACATAAACCGCTATCCGATACTGTCGGTTAAAGCCCACACGCGTCCGTTCGAGAGACGGTGGAAGAATGTCATTGCAGCTATTATCATTCCGGCAGGACTGTTCTTCTACTGCAGAATGTGGAGGTTCCGCTTGCGTCTTGACCACGACTTGAGGGTCGTCTACAAGACTAACGAGAGCGTGATAGAACGGATAGGACAAATGACTGGTAAATTGAGATAAATATATTAAACTATTAAACTTTCTCCCCGATAAAGGGAGGGATTGGAGAGGCTTAAAATAATGTCAGAATTCAAACTCAGTAGCATCGAAGATGCAATCAAAGATTTCAGAGAAGGAAAATTCGTCATCGTCGTCGACGATGAAGACCGTGAGAACGAGGGCGACCTCATCATGGCAGCCGAGAAGATTACCCCTGAGAAGGTAAACTTTATGCTCCACAATGCGCGCGGCGTTCTCTGCGCGCCTATTACAATATCCAGAGCTGACGAGCTCGACTTGCCTCATCAGGTTGAGGAGAATACATCAATGCTGGGCACACCGTTCACAATAACCGTCGATAAGCTCGAAGGTTGTACTACAGGCGTTTCAGCTCACGACCGTGCAGAGACTATAAAGGCTCTCGCAGACCCAAACAGTACTCCGCAGACATTCGGTCGTCCGGGACACATCAATCCTCTGTATGCCCAGGACAATGGTGTCCTTCGCCGTTCAGGTCACACTGAGGCTGCCATCGACCTCTGCAAGCTCGCCGGACTGCAGCCTGCAGGTGTGCTCATGGAGATTATGAACGATGATGGTTCGATGGCACGTATGCCACAGCTTCAGGAGAAAGCAAAGGAATGGGGAATCCGCATCATTTCTATTGCCGAGCTAATAAAATACCGATTGAAGAACGAGACAAGCATTGAGGTTGGCGAAGAGGTCTTCCTCCCTACTATTTACGGTGACTTCAAGCTTATCCCATTCCGCCAGACAAGCAACGGACTGGAGCACATGGCTCTTATCAAGGGGACTTGGAATCCAGACGAGCCTGTACTTGTTCGTGTTCATTCTTCTTGTGCAACGGGCGACATTCTCGGCAGCAAGCGTTGTGACTGTGGTGAGCAGCTGCACAAGGCTATGCAGATGATTGAGAAGGAAGGCAAGGGAGTTCTTATCTACATGCAGCAAGAAGGACGCGGCATTGGACTGATGAACAAGATTGCCGCTTACAAGCTCCAGCAGGAAGAAGGGCTTGACACTGTCGATGCCAATATCCACTTGGGATTCAAGCCTGACGAGCGTGACTATGGATGTGGCGCCCAGATGCTACGACACCTTGGTGTCCACAAAATGCGCCTGATGACAAACAACCCAAAGAAGCGTGTCGGACTGGAGGCATACGGACTGGAGATTGTAGAGAATGTACCAATCGAAGTTACACCAAACAAATACGACTACCGTTACCTTCGCACAAAGAAGGAGCGAATGGGACATGAATTGAAGAATGTTTAAATTCATAAAATAATGTCTCTTAAGTTGCGCTTTTAATAATAAATTGAGTAACTTTGCGTTTGTTTAAGTGCAACTAGCGAACACGATTACGCAAAAATAATTATTATGAAACAATTATCCGACCGTTTAAACCGTCTTGCTCCATCTGCAACACTTGCTATGTCACAGAAGAGCAGTGAGATGAAAGCTCAAGGCATTGACGTGATAAACATGAGTGTCGGCGAGCCTGACTACATGACTCCGGAACACATTAAGGAGGCAGGTAAGAAAGCTATCGACGACAACTACTCAAAATATTCACCTGTGCCTGGTTATCTCGACCTCCGTCAAGCTATATCAGCAAAACTGAAGCGTGAGAACGGTCTAGAGTATGGTCCTAATGAGATTATAGTAGGAACCGGAGGAAAGCAAGGTGTCTGTAATACATTCATGGCTCTGGTAAACCCAGGGGATGAGGTAATAATACCGGCACCATATTGGGTGAGCTATCCGCAAATGGCTAAACTTGCTGGCGGAACTCCGGTAATCATCCGTGCTGAGCTGGACCAGAACTTCAAGATAACTCCTGAGCAACTGGAATCGGCTATAACTCCTAAGACAAAGCTTTTGGTTATTTGCTCACCGAGCAATCCTACAGGAAGTGTCTATACACAGGATGAACTCAACGCTCTGGCGAAAGTCATTCTGAAGCATGAGGATCTATACGTTCTGTCCGATGAGATATATGAGAACATCAACTATGTAGGGTTTACAGCAAGTATAGCTAAGGCACCGGGAATGCGTGAGCGCACCATTATCTGTAATGGAGTAAGTAAGGCTTATGCTATGACCGGATGGCGTCTCGGATGGGTTGCCGCACCGGAATGGATTGTCAAGGGATTCAACAAGTTGCAGGGACAATACACCAGCGGAACATGCGATGTCAGTCAGCGTGCAGCATTGGCAGCTTATCTGGGCGACCAGCAGTGCGTTGAAGACATGCGAAAGGGATTCGAGCGCCGCCGTGACCTTATCGTCAAACTGGCTCGCGAGATACCGGGATTCGAGGTAAACGTTCCTGACGGAGCTTTCTATCTGTTCCCACGCATAAATAGCTATTTCGGGAAGACCGATGGCAAACATACGATAAACAACTCCACCGATTTTGCAATGTACCTTCTTGAGGTTGGACATGTCGCTACTGTCGGAGGCGATGCTTTCGGAGAGCCGGACGGATTCCGTATGAGCTATGCAACAAGTGACGACAACATTCGTGAGGCAATGCGCCGAATAAAGGAAGTGCTAAGCCGATTACACTAACGAAAAGTCGATAACAAATCAAAGGAAAAAATTATCAGTTAAAAGTTATTAAAACGTGACTTTGTTCAGGTTTTATTATTAACTTTGCGAAGATTATTCCGAGGGAGCGGCTTAAAGTCGTGCCCTTTGAGTGTGCAATCAACAATAAATCAGACAAATATCACAACTTAAATTTATTTATAACTAAAATTTTAAATTTCAAAAAATTATGGCAACTACACAGCAAAAGAAAGTAGCCCCGAAGAAAAAGTCTCAGGGCTTCACTGGTGTTAGAAACGCATTCTGGATCATCGTTGTATGCTTCATCATTGCAGTATGCTTCTTCAAGTTCTTCCTCGGCATGCCGACTCACTTCGTTAATGACGACCCGACTGGCGCAGTAAAGGATGGTAACATTTGGGGAACAATCTACAAGGGTGGTGTTGTCGTACCTCTGATTCACACACTGTTGCTGACTGTCATCGCACTCTCTATCGAGCGTATCCTGGCTCTCCGCACTGCTTTCGGTAAGGGTTCTCTGACCAAGTTCACTCTGAACATCAAGGCAGCCCTGAAGAACAATGACTTCGACAAGGCTTTCAAGCTTTGCGACCAGCAGCAGGGTTCTGTTGCAAACGTCGTTCTCGCTTCTCTGAACGCTTATCAGGACATGGAGTCTGGCGCTAACGCTGCACTGAAGAAGTCACAGAAGGTAGCTAAGATTCAGCAGGCACACGAAGAGGCTACACAGCTCGAGATGCCTACTCTGACAATGAACCTCCCAATCATTGCAACAATCGTTACACTGGGTACACTTACCGGACTTCTTGGTACTGTAACCGGTATGATTCGTTCATTCGCCGCTCTGGCAGCTGGTGGTGGTGGTGACTCACTTGCACTGTCTACTGGTATTTCTGAGGCCCTTATCAACACTGCATTCGGTATCGCAACATCTTGGTGCGCAGTTGTATCTTACAACTACTTCACTAACAAGATCGATAAGTTGACATACGCCCTCGACGAGGTTGGTTACACTATTGCTCAGACATACGAAGCTAACCACACAGACGAGGCTTAATTTTTGCTAACCCTTTAAAATTTTATCGCTATGGGTAAAGTAAAAATTAAGAAGAGTGACGTCTGGATAGACATGACACCTATGTCCGATGTCATGGTCCTCCTTCTGACGTTCTTCATGCTGACATCTACTTTCGTAAAGCAAGAGCCAGTGAAGGTCGTCACACCAGGATCAGTATCGGAACTGAAAGTGCCTGACAAGGACGTCTTGACAATTCTTGTCGACAAGTCCGGCAAGGTATTCATGAGTATGGACAAGACCACTGACCTGGAGGCTTCATTGTCTACTATGACTAGTAACAACAACGTAGCACTTTCTCCAGCTCAGATAAAGAAGTTCAAGAATGACCCGATGTTCGGTGTGCCAATGAAGGATCTTTCTAGCTATCTTAACCTCCCGCAGAGCGAGATGAGCCAGAAGATTAAGACATACGGCATTCCAACCGACTCAATCAAGGGTGGCATGAGCGAATTCCAACAGTGGGTGGATGCAGCTCGTCAGAACAATGATAAGATTCAGATCTGCATCAAGGCTGACCAAGACACACCTTACAAGACGGTTAAGAAGGTTATGAGCGAGCTTCAGAACATGGATGAGAACCGTTACAATTTGATCACTTCATATAAGAAGCAGGAGGACTAAAGCATGCCAAAGAGTAATAGTAAGCAAAAGAAAATTAATGTCCGCGTCGACTTTACGCCGATGGTAGATATGATGATGCTTCTTATCACCTTCTTCATGCTCTGTACCTCTCTGGCGAAGCCTCAGAGCTTACAGCTGACCATGCCAAGTAACGATAAGAACATCCAACAGCAGAATCAGAACGAATCAAAGGCTTCTCTGTCAGTCACCATTTACGTATGCGGCAACAACAAGCTGTTCTACGGTGAAGGTGTACCAAGGTACGATGATCCAAACTGGCTCAAGCCAACTACTTGGGGCAAGGATGGTATTCGTAAGGAACTGAGATACCACAAGGTTGATGACGGCACAATGCCAGTTGACGAGATTATGCAGGCTGCTGCAAAGCTCGCCGCTGACCGCGCTGCCAACCCAAACAAGTACAATGATTCTACTTACAATGAAAAACTTGATGAAATCAAGGGAGGCTATTTGAACGGAAAGGCAGGCGAAAAACTCGCTACACTGACCGTTGTCATTAAGCCAACCGATGAAGCTTCTTACAAGAACCTCATTGATATTCTCGACGAAATACAGATTTGCAGTATTGGTACTTATGTCATTGATCAGGTAAAGCCTGAAGAGACAGCAATGCTTGCCAAGAAAGGCGCAAAGTAAAGTCAACGACATAACAACAATTTAAAAACGAAACAAGAAATATGGCAAAAATAGATATTTATTCACCCCAATGGGTGGAGATGATATTCCAAGGCCGAAACCAGAAATACGGTGCATACCAGCTCCGTAAGGGAATCGGCAAGCGAAACGTCTGGGCCATTGTTATCATGCTCGTTGCTGCAATCATCATTGGTTCTCTCATCGGAATCAATCAGATTGTCGAGGCTCAGAAAGCTCACGAGGCTTACCTAGCAGAAATGCGTGCCTCTAAGCTCGCTGAGGAGCAGGCTAAGAAAGAAGCTCAGAAGAAGAAAGAAGAACAGAAACCTGTTGTACAGGAAGAAAAGAAGGAAGTCGTTCCTGAAGTTCGTAAGACCGTACAGTTCACAGCCCCTGTCATCAAGCCTGATAATCAGGTAAAGAACCAGATTGACCTCACACAGATCAAGAAGGCAATGGATGAAGGTGCAGCTGCAGGTGCACAGACTCAGGACGGATCAAGAGAACGTACCAACAACAACAGCTTGATAACTCAGACCGAAGTACCTATCAAGATTGAAACTCCGAAACCAGTTGAGGAGAAGAAAGTTGAGCAGGTAGTCGAGAGCAAGCCTCTGACCATCGCAGAGAAGATGCCTTCATTCAAGGGCAATGTTAATGCATGGTTGGCTTCTCACCTGAATTACCCGGCAGTAGCCGCAGAAAACGGTGTACAGGGTAAGGTTATCGTACGCTTCGTTGTAGGTAAGGATGGATCAGTAAGTCAGGCTTCAGTATTACGTAGCGTTGACCCGGCACTTGACCGTGAGGCTCTTCGCGTAGTAAACTTAATGCCTAACTGGAACCCAGGTATGAACAACGGACAGCCAGCAGCTGTTTGGTTCACACTTCCTGTAACATTCAAGCTTCAGTAAAACGTTTCAAGTTACTATGAAAAGATCGATATTCTACATATTCGTAGGATTGATACTAGCCTCTGTGCTCTTCACCTCTTGCGAGGAGAAGAAGCACAAGGGCGGTAGAACAGATACGCCAACGTCAGGGGTGATAGCTTTCGCCTCTGACGAAAGCTTTTCTCCAATAATAGAAGAAGAGCGTGAGATGTTCGAAGACATGTATCCAAAAGCAAAGCTCAAACCTATATATACTAATGAGTATGATGAGGTAGACATGCTTATGCGTGGAAAGATATGTCTTGCGATAACAGCCCGCGACTTTACCCCAAAACAATTAAAGTATCTCCAAGACAATAACTTCCAGCCCGTAGCCATCAAACTGGCTTACGACGGATTAGCACTCATCGTTAACAAGAACAACAACGATACATGTATCTCTGTCAACGATGTAAAGCGAATTCTAAGCGGTCAAGTTACAGAATGGAATCAGATATATCCCGGTTCACATCGGGGAAAAATCAAAATTGTATTCGATAATCCGAAATCAAGTACAGTTAAGTTCTGCGAGGACTCAATCCTTGGCGGACATGGTATAAGCAACGTTAACGCATCAGCCGTAAAGACCAGTGCAGGAGTAATCGACTTCGTTGAAAAAACTCCTAATGCAATTGGAGTTATTGGTTCAAACTGGCTTAATGACAAACGCGACACTACAAATACCACATTCAAGAAGAATATTCACGTGATGTCTGTGAGCAAGATGGACAAGGCTACAGAAATGAACAGCTGGAAGCCATATCAAGCTTACATCTTCAACAGACGCTACCCGTTCATCCGAACAATATACGCATTAATCAACGACCCAATAAATGGTCTGCCTTGGAGTTTCGCCCATTACATCCAAGGACCAAAAGGACAACTTATCATTTTCCGTTCAAGCCTATTACCATATAGTGCGGATGTACAGATGAGAGAAGTCCAAGTAAAGAACTAATTGATAAATAATTTAAAATACACAATAAGTAGTATTCAGGCAAGTTTTTATCAATAAAAGAGAAGATAACTTCCTAGGAGAAGTCACATCAAGCGGAGAATAAAATCTCCACACAAAAGAAAGAAAACGTTATCAAAAAAGGTAAACCATTTGTTTAAATCAATTTGATTATGAAAACAATTAAATATCTTATCGCAGGAGCATTGGCAATGGCATTGTCAGCACCTGCCATGGCTCAGGAAGTCGACTACAAGACAGCTTTGGAGCCAGTAGCTAAGGCTCTGGAATCAAATTCAGCTGATGCAAACGACCTGATAAAGAAATACACAAAGGAATTCAAAAAGAATCCTGAGGCACTTGTAGCTTTAGGTAAGACCTACTTCGGTGAGAAGAAGTATGCAGAGGCAAAGGCTATCGGCGAATCACTTATTAACAACAAGAAGTTCGCAAACTTCGGTGATGCATACATTCTTCTTGGTGACGTTGCAGTAGCAGAGGCACAGAATGGCGATGCAGGACCAGCAGCAAACTATTACGAGACTGCTATCAGTGTAGACCCGAAGAACAAGACAGCTTACGAGCGCTATGCAACAGTTAACCGTAATGCAGCTCCTGAGGAGGCAATCCGTGTACTTCAAGAGTACAAGAAGATTGACCCAACATATCAGGTAGAAGCTAAAGTAGCTGACCTTTATTACAACCAGAACCGCTTCCAGGACGCAGTTGACTGGTATAAGAAAGGCGATGCCAGCAACTACAGCTTCACAGACTTTGCTAAATGGGCTTACGCAAACTTCTTCCGTACTAACTACAAAGATGCTCTTGCAGTAGCAAAGCAGGGACTTGCAAAGTTCAACAATAATGTTGACCTTACTCGTGCTGCTTTGTATTCTTCAGTTGAAACAGAAGACTTCACCAACGCAGTTAACTATGGCAAAGTTCTGTTCGATTCTACAAAAACGCCAACGGCAATGGACTATTCATACCTTGGCAGTGCACAGCTTGGCGTGAAGGACTATCAGAATGCCATCACAAATCTGAGCAAGGCACTTGAGCTTGAGCCAAAGGATCTAAAGCCAATGGGTAAGATCAGCCAGGCTTACATGGGACTCGGTGACGAGAACAAGGCACTAGAGTACAGTCAGAAGTATCTTGAGAAAGAGCCAAACCCAGGTTACAGTGATTATAGCAACCTTGCCGACATCTACACCAAGAAGGGTGACGACGCTAAGGGTGCAGAAAAGACTGACTGGTACAACAAGGCTATGGGCGTTTGGGAACTCATGGCAACCAAGGCTCCTTCAATCGCTGACATAGCTTACTACATGGAGCTTCAGATTGCAGACAATCAGCTTAAGGACAAGAGCAAGGTTAACGAGCTCTATCAGAAGATTATCACAACAGATGAGAACAAGACTGACCTCAGCAGCAACAGCAAGCTTATTCTTACCGCTGCTTACCTGAACGAGGCTATCAACTATAACAATACAAAACAGCCGGAGAAGGCAAAGGAGTATGCCGAGAAGGTTCTTAAGATTGATCCTAACAACGCTACCGCCAAGCAGATTCTCAGCTTCGGTCAGCCAACAGAAGAGGCAGCTCCAGCTGAGTAAATCACAAATCCAGATAAACTTATAACGGCGGAAAGCTAATAACTTTCCGCCGTTTTTTATTTCTATAAAAGAACAACTAAGGCTCTAAGGAATCAAGAAGGCACAAAAAAAAGTGACACCCGAAGGTATCACCGTGAAGTTGAATCAGTAACATTCTATCTTGTTACTCCGGAAGGCTGATTGCCTCGTTAGGGCAAACGCTAGCGCATGTTCCGCACTCGGTGCATGCGTCCGGATCAATAGAATACTTCTCACCCTCGGAGATAGCTCCTACCGGGCACTCATCGATACATGTGCCACAAGCGACACAGTTATCACCAATTACATAAGCCATAATCTTGTTCGTTTTAAATATTAATAATGTTTTTGTGTACTCTTCTCGGTGTCAATACCTAAATCTTATTAGCCATTGGGTACAAATACCTACTTTTTGTAGACTGCAAAGGTACAAAAGTTATTCTAAATACCTAAAAATAATGAGGAAAATATTCACGTCGACAATATATTTAGACAGTTTCGAAATAGCAAAATGGCAGAGCAGAAAAGTAAGCTGAACACCATAAACGCCAGTAAAGATAAGCTGTATGACAATAGGAAAAATAGAATCTAACGCAATAAAACAACACGTAAAACGTTTATCAAAATAATGAGACGTCTTATAACCAACATATTATTACTTCTATTCTGCACTATGAGTCTTCAGGCGCAGGATCAGAAAGTCCAGAACCGCCCATACACCGACTTGCGCAGACTTCATTTCGGCGTATTGGTAGGCACGCACTTACAAGACCTGGAATTCGTCAACCGCGGACCACAGGTCGTAACAGCCGATGACGGAACAACTTCAACACAGACCATCGTGATGGATCAAGACAGATGGGATGCCGGATTCACAGTAGGTGTACTCGCTGAGTTAAGACTTAACACCTACTTCCAGTTCCGTGTGGCACCGGCAATGTATTTTGGCACACGACATCTGATGTTCCATAATATCACCAATCTCGACCAAAACAACAATCCGACAGAGCAAGTTCAAGAGTTGAAGACAGCATATATATCAACCGCCATTGACCTTATAGCTGCTGCACCTCGAATGAACAACCACCGTCCATACGTATTATTAGGTATCAACCCCATGATAAACCTTTCAGGTAAAGACGACGACATCATAAAATTGAAGCAATATGATGCCTACCTAGAACTAGGTGTAGGTTGTGATTTCTATCTCCCATTCTTCAAACTCCGTCCGGAGCTGAAATTCATGTATGGACTCACCAACTGTCTTGACACCGACCATGCAAGCAAGATGCGTAATAGTGAACTCATCCCATACACGAATTCCGTAACCGAAGCACATTCAAAGGTGATAGCTCTTACATTCTATTTTGAATAGTATCACACCCGACCTCCCCCAAAAAGAGGGGTATATTATATCCATGATAAACAAAGGAAACATGCTGCAAAAGTTAAATCTAGAAAAAATAAACAGCTAGTTATCAATACTTTCACAAAAAGTTTGTACCTTTGCACCGCTTTTCGGCGTAACCGCTAGCCGTGGAAGAGTCACTGAGCCATGTTACGTTGGAACGACAAACAACATTTAATCAATTGAAACAATGGATTTAATTAAAGTTGCTGAGGAAGCATTTGCAACCGGCAAGAAGTTCCCTGAGTTCAAGCCAGGTGATACCATCACTGTCGCTTACAAAATTGTCGAGGGTAACAAGGAGCGTATCCAGCTCTATCGTGGAGTAGTAATCAAGATTTCAGGTGCAGGTACAAAGAAGCGCTTCACCGTTCGTAAGATGTCAGGAACCGTAGGTGTAGAGCGTATCTTCCCTCTCGAGTCACCGAACATCGACTCCATCGAGGTCAACAAGCGTGGTAAAGTACGTCGCGCTAAGCTTTACTATCTGCGCAAGCTCACCGGTAAGGCTGCACGTATCCGCGAAAAGAAGACTGTTGCCACCGAGAAGTAGTAATAATCCACTACAACAAGAAAATAAAAAGAGGTTTCAGAGCAATCCGAAACCTCTTTTTATTTTGTCTTTACTCAGTTACCCATAAAAGTATGCTGAAGTTCATCCCAATTCTGGAAACCGGCAAACAATGACAGCCGGTCAAGCGTCTTCCGCTTCATTTTATCAGGTGATTTCAATCTCAATGCACTGAAAAGCTTATGCAGTGATTTCTCTGCAAGGTTAATATTATATTTCTCCATTAACCTTTCGGACATCTTCTCAAAATCCACTTCAACTTCCTTAAGGGTAGAAGTGCTATGTCCGATTTCCGCAATTAAATGCTTAAACTCTCTATTCATAACCAACGTAGTACTAATCGCATGCAAAAGTAGTGCAAACAAAAGACATATCAAAATAAAAAGATAACTTTTTAAAACCATTTTTTCAAGCCTTTATTTTGATATTCCATGCGTTTATGTTAATTTTGCAATCGAATTTACATATACCACATAAGTTATATGAAAGAATTAGCATTAAAGTACGGATGTAATCCGAACCAAAAGCCCTCACGCGTATACATGGAGGAAGGTGAACTCCCATTCGAAGTACTCAACGGCCGTCCCGGCTATATCAATCTGCTCGACGCCCTTAACAGCTGGCAGCTGGTCAAGGAGCTCAAGGCAGCAACAGGTCTGCCAGCCGCAGCATCGTTCAAGCATGTCAGCCCGGCAGGAGCCGCTGTAGGACTGCCATTGTCAGACACCTTGAAGCGTATCTATTTCGTCGACGACGTTGACTTCGAGCTTTCACCCCTTGCAAATGCCTACGCCCGCGCCCGTGGTGCCGACCGTATGTGCTCGTATGGTGACTTCTGCGCACTCAGCGACAAGGTCGATGTGCCGACAGCACGCCTCATCAAGCGTGAGGTCAGCGATGGAGTTATTGCCCCGGACTATGAGCCGGAAGCCCTTGAAATACTCAAGAAAAAGAAGAAAGGCAACTACTGCATTATAAAGATTGACCCGAACTACCGCCCGAACCCAATCGAGCACAAGCAGGTATTCGGTGTTACATTCGAGCAAGGTCGCAACGAGGTAAATCTCAACGATCCGAAGCTCTTCGAGAATATACCTACAAAGAACAAAGAGTTCACTCCTGAGGCACTCCGTGACCTCAAGATAGCACTTATCACACTGAAATATACCCAGAGCAACTCCGTCTGCTATGTCAAGGACGGACAGGCTATCGGTATCGGTGCCGGACAGCAAAGCCGTATCCACTGCACACGCCTTGCCGGTGACAAAGCCGACGAGTGGTGGTTGCGCCAGAGTCCACAGGTTCTCAACCTGCCGTTCAAGGAAGGCATCCGCCGCGCCGACCGCGACAACGCTATCAACGTTTACCTCTCAGAGGATGAGCACGACGACGTTCTTCGTGACGGAGCATGGCAGAACTTCTTCACCCGTCAGCCGGAAGTCTTCACACGTGAGGCTGAGAAGGAATGGATTGCCAAGAACCAGAACGTATGCCTGGGCAGCGACGCTTTCTTCCCGTTCGGCGACAACATCGAGCGTGCCCACCGCAGCGGAGTAGAATACGTAGCACAGGCCGGCGGCAGTATCCGTGACGACAATGTCATCGACACCTGCGACAAGTACGGTATTGTCATGGCTATGACCGGCGTCCGTTTGTTCCACCACTAATAATTAAAGGTAAAAAGGTAAAAAACTATGGACGATTTCCAGAACATACTTGAAAACGGCATAACCTTCAAGAGTGCGCCAAAAGAAAAGCACGATGATGGCAAGGTTAAGACCAAGGCGAAAAAGAAGAAGTACATTACCGGAGCCCACGGCTCAGGAAGTGCCCGCCAAAAAGCTAAATATCGTGAACAACGTGCCAACAGAAGGTCGCAACATAGACAAAAATAGATTGGAAATTAAAAATATGTTGCATAGCATAAAAATTTATTGATAAAAATTTGCACAGTTAAGAAAAAGACCTTATCTTTGCAAACGTTATCCTGAATACAATCTTTTTACCTTAAAAAGGCTAATACCTATTGAGATTGAGTGCCTAGCGCTGTGAAGCGGGAGGCATTTTTTTTGCCCTTTTCTCAAATCGCAATTTATTTTCTTTTGTAAATTCCTTGGATTGCAGTAACTTTGCAAACCGAAACACGATTATGCAGCGATATTTCTTACAACTCAGCTATGACGGCGCCAACTATCACGGTTGGCAAATCCAGCCCAACGGAACGTCAGTCGAAGAAACGATAGAGAAGTCACTCTCTACCCTACTCCGTCAGCCAATAGACATAACCGGAGCCGGTCGCACCGACACAGGCGTCAATGCCAGCATGATGGTAGCCCATTTCGATGCTGATGAAAGCATTGTCGGCGACTGCGGTCAGCTGGCTTACAGGCTCAACCGCATACTGCCACGTGACATCGCCATACAGAAAATAAAAGCGGTAGACAGCGAAATGCACGCACGTTTCTCTGCAAAATCACGCACATACCATTATTATATTCACACACGGAAGAATCCGTTTCTCAGGCGATATTCGTGGGAGGTCCACTATCAATTGGACTTCGACCTCATGAACACGGCAGCCCAGTACCTTATTGGCGAGAAGGACTTCAAGTGCTTCTGCAAGACCGGTGCCGATGTCAAGACCACCATCTGCACCGTCACCGACGCCCATTTCGAGGCACCATCAGCCGAAACAACACTCGCCGAAGGCAACTCCGGACAGCGCATGTTCGTCATAACAGCCAACAGATTCCTCCGCAACATGGTTCGTGCCGTAGTCGGAACGCTCATTGACGTAGGCCGCGGACGCATAACCATCGACGACTTCAAGAAGATCGTCGACTCCGGAACTCGCAGTGATGCGGGCGAGAGCGTGCCGGGCAACGCCCTGTTCCTCTCCGACATCAAGTATTAGAAAATTACTATCGAATATTCAGGTAAAAATAGAAACACAATAAATTATGTGGCTTATATTAGCTTTTCTCTCAGCGGCGTTGCTGGGATTCTATGATTCATTCAAGAAAAAAGCACTTCAGGACAACTCCGTTTCAACCGTACTCTTCCTGAACACACTTTTTTCCACACTTATCTTCGCTCCATTTATCATCCTGTCATACACTACCAACGTGCTCGACGGCAGCATCTTCCATGTAGCCAGCGGCGGATGGGAAGTCCACAAATGGATAATCCTCAAGAGTATCATCGTACTTTCGTCATGGACTTTCGGCTATCTGGGCATGAAACACGTGCCCCTCACCATCTACGGGCCTATAAACGCCACACGCCCGGTACTCGTTCTGCTCGGCGCCATCCTTGTTTATGGCGAGCGGCTTAACGTCTGGCAGTGGATTGGTGTTGCGCTTGCCGTAGTCTCCTTCTTCATGCTCTCACGCAGCGGCAAGAAGGAAGGCATCAACTTCAGCCACAACCGCTGGATATGGTTCATCGTCATCGGAGCAGTTCTCGGAGCCATCAGCGGACTCTATGACAAATATCTCATGAATCCGGAAGGACTGGGACTCGACCGCATGATAGTGCAGAGCTGGTACAACTTCTATCAGATGATAATGATGGGCATCGTCCTTGCCCTTATCCACCACACGTCAATCTCCAAGGATTCGAAGGACACAACCGCAGGAACAAAGAAACCGACATCGTTCTTCCGCACAATTGCCGCCGACCTCCACAGTCATGGCGTGCTGACAATAATCATGATTTCCGTCTTCCTCAGCGCAGCCGACTTCGTCTACTTCTATGCCCTGTCACTCCCGGGTGCCATGATTTCCATTGTCTCCATGGTTCGCCGTGGCAGCGTCATAGTCAGTTTCCTCTTCGGAGCTGCATTCTTCCACGAGAAGAATCTCCGCTCGAAGACCGTCGACCTTGCTCTTGTTCTCCTCGGAATGATATTCCTTTGGATAGGAGGACACTAGAAAAATCAGCCCCACAAACCCAACAAGAGGGTGCACTTCGATTTTTGGAGTGCACCCTCTTGTTTTTTATACGTATATCAAAAATTTAAGCCCTTATATCATTTTTCAAGGACTTAAAGAGAAAAATCCACCTTTCTACATAAAATTTCCACTTTTGAACACCACTTTTTAACTAATTTTGCACCATGAGAACCGAACAAGATTATGCTACGACATGACTTAACGGAATCTACCAACTATCAAACAAACTTTTAAAAACTAATCCACAAACTAGAACCTATGAGAAGGAATCGTATGTTTGCTAAGGTTGCACACATCACTTTATGTACGCTTGCCTTAAGTTCATTCTGCATTTCGTGTACCGAAGGTTACGATGAGGACCCCGAGTTTTCACCCGGCGTTAGCAACACTCAGCTGCTGTCGCCACCTTCCGACAGTATCAAATGCACATTGTCAGCAACAGGAGAAGAAGTCACGGTATCGTGGCCTGTAGTAATGGGAGCCGGTGGCTATCAGCTGTCAGCCTACAACACCGACGATCCAAGCAACCCTGTAGCCATCGTCCGGGACAAATTCATCGACCATGTTCCTACACGATGCCAGTCGCCGAGGACACCCACTACCAGTTTGTAATCAAGACACTGGGCAACGACCAGTATCGCAACACCGAGGCTTCAGAAGGCTCAAGCAAGGACTTCTCTACCCTCACGCCTACTTATATGACCATTCCGTCGGGCACAGACCTCACCCAGTTCTTCACCGACAATCCTGTAGTTCAGGCTGATTCGACCCTCGACGACAACGGCAACGTTCAGGAGCTGGCTTACGAGATGGAACTCGGAGGCAGCTACACCATCAGCGGTCCTATCGACCTGTCGGCACGTAAGGTGACTCTGCGCGGATGGAAAGCAGGACACGCAAAGCTGACTTACGGCCCTGACGGACGAATCTGGACACAGAACGGACTGAAACTGAAGTTCATCGACTTCGATGGCTCACAACTTTCAGCCAAGGACAAGAAGGCTTGTCTGTTCGGACTCAGCGAGAATGCCGATGATAACATCACCGACCACACCAACTACAAGAACTTCTTTATCAAGGACCCGATTGTCATGCAATCGTGCAATATCAGCAATCTTGCCGCTTCTATCTTCTATGACAATGGCAAGGACTATCTCATCAACAACTTTGTTATAAAAGATGTGTTCGCACAGCTCGACCAACAGCAGATACCTTTCAACTTCAACAAGACATCATGGCTGAACTTCAAGATGACCGAGAGCACATTCTACAGCACTACCCAAAATGCCATCACATTCCTGTTTGAAGGCGGTGAGCGCCCGTCGAAGCTCGGAAGCGGTTCCAACAAGATCTCTGCATGGAACACCGACATAGAGCAGTGCACATTCTACAACCTCAGCTACGGACAGAAACGCTTCATCCAGTGGAGCCGCTACCTGGGTCAGGCAGCCCACACGTGGACTATGAAACGGAACATCTTCGTCGACTGTGCACGCAATGGTAAGGCTACCGACGGAACCGACAACGGAAACATCACGAAGATATTCGAGTTCAACACTTATTTCTATAATGGTGCCGTTGCCGAGACTCCTTACGACGACACGACAACCTTACAGAGTGACCCTGGCTTCAAGGATCCTGCTCACGGCGACTTCACCGTCAGTGGCAGCGACCAGCTTGCCGCACGCACCGGCGACCCACGCTGGCTTCCGGCAGCAACCACTCCGGAGAACCCCGGCGAGCCTGCCGACTCTATAAAGTGACACGCTGTAACCGGCAATCACGAGGGAATGCAACAGAAAGCGAAATAAGTTTACAAGGAATGTAAGCGGATCCAAACGATAGTGTAAAAGATACCGTTTCATCTCCTGATTGGGCATCTTTTACGATGTAATTGGGTATCTTTTAGAGCCGTATTTGGCATGCTTTTGCAACAAGTTGATAATCAACAAATTGCAGACTGCGTCTTCCGAAGATTGCAAGCCAGTGTCACAAATAAAATAATTTACAAAAATCTTACTGATTAAACAGACTACTATTTATGAAGATACATAAAATACTGCTCAGTGCATTGCTGTGTACGGCAAGTCTAACCGCCAGCGCACAAGGGCAGAAGGTAACAGGTCAGATAGTCGACGAGGCGGGCGAACCGCTTATCGGAGCCACGATTCAGGTACTGGGGACGAAGAACATCACCGTCACTGATGTCGACGGAAAATATTCGCTCGACGTGCCAAAGGGCAGCAAGGTGCAGGTGTCGTACATCGGTTACCTCACAAAGACAATTACCGACCCGTCGAAACTGAGAATAATAGAGCTCGCCGAGGACAATACCAACCTTGACGAAGTTGTTGTCACCGGTTACGGCTCGCAGAAGATAAAGAATCTCACCGGCTCGGTGGAGGTCGTCAACTCCGAAGACCTCAAAGACCTGAGTGTCACAAGCCTTGGTGAGGCTATGCGCGGAATGGTCAACGGACTGCATGTAAACATGAATTCCAGCGTCCCGGGCTCTGCCGCCCACCTCACAATCCGTCAGAGTTCCGACCTCGCTAAGAACTGGGGTTCCATCAACGCCAAGTTCTCATCGCAGGACGATACCCCTCTCTACGTCATCGATGACTTCATCTCGTCGGAGAGCGCATTCAACAATCTCGATATGAGTGAGGTCGAAAGCATTTCAGTCCTTAAGGATGCAGCTGCCGCCATCTATGGTGCGCAGGGTGCCTACGGTGTCATCCTCGTCAAGACGAAGCGAGGCAAGGAAGGCAAGCCAAGAATTTCTTACAACGCTCAGATAGGTGTCACCGACCGGTTGTTCAAGCCGAAGATGATGAACGCCTACGAATGGGGCCGTACTTACGACGGCTACATGGGCACAGCCACCGATGCCAACGACGAGACCCGTATGCGCCAGTACTTCCAGGCTGACGAGCTGGAGGCTATGCGCCACCTCGACTATGACCTTCTCGACAAGGAGTGGTCGGCAGCCGTAACCCAGCGCCACAGCGTGAACATCAGCGGCGGTACTCAGCGGGCTACATACTTCGGCAACCTGTCTTACAACACACAGGACGGTAACCTCGGCAAGCTCGACTACGACCGATGGAACTACCGTGCCGGAGCCAATGTCGAGATAAGCAAATGGTTCAAGGCTAGCTTCGAGGTATCGGGAAACAACAGCCACAAGAAGACTCCACGCAACCGTTACACCGGCAACCTGGGCAACACCGACAGCGGCGACTATGCTCTTCTGTTCCAGCATCTGCGACATGTTCCTGCCACTATAAACGGGTTGCCGGTTATATACACCGGCATGCTCAACACCGCTCAGACCGATTACGGACAGGCTATGTACAACTACTACGCTATCCAGAACTCGCCTGACTACAATGAGACCAACGGAAACAGCACTACTGTTCAAGGCAACCTCACATACGACTTCGGATGGATTAAGCCTCTGAAAGGTCTTACGGCGAGGTTCAGCTACAGCCGCCACTTCTCCAACAGCTATGGCAATTCCATTCAGACCAAGATGAATGTCTACCGCCTCATCAACCGTGGGGGCAGCGCCGGTCACCTGTATGCCGGTGTCGACGACATCGACTACAGTATGGACAACTTCGAGGAGCTGACCATGGACAATGGTAACCGCCTGCAGGAGTCGTCAAGCCACAGCAAAGGCTATCAGATGAACTTCTCTCTCAACTACGCACGTTCATTCGGTCTGCACGACATCGCTGCCTTCTTCTCTATCGAGAAAAGCGAGTCGGAGTCACGTTCGCTCAGCGCAACCGGAAACAACCCTCTGCCTTTCACCGACGGTATGAGCAACTCGACGCAGGCTGACGCCAGCGGAGACTACACCGATGCGGAATGGGGCAAGACCGAGTCGGGCCGTTTGTCGTACATCGGAAGACTGACCTACGACTGGAATGACCGCTATCTCTTCCAGTTTCTCATCCGCTCCGACGCCTCAACCAAGTTCGCGCCGAAGAATTATTGGGGCACATTCCCATCATTCAGCGGTGGATGGGTTATCAGCGAGGAGCCTTGGTTCCCAAAGGAGAAGTCACACATCGACTACCTTAAGCTGCGTGCCAGCTGGGGACTCATGGGGCGTGACAACATCAACCCTTACGTATGGATGACCCGTTACAACCGTGACCTCGGCTACGGAGCAGTGTTCGGTTCGAATAGTCTTACCATTGGCAAGAATGCCGGTATGATTATCGAGCAGGGCGGAGCCAACCCTGACGCTCACTGGGACAAGACTTACAAGACGAACATCGGTCTGGACATCCGGTTGCTGAAGAGCCGTCTGTCTATCACCGCCGACTACTATATGGATCGTGGACGTGAGATTTTCTCCTCACACCAGGGCGAGGCGATGTATCCTTCTACCGTTGGCGTGAAGCCGGTGCCTGAGAATTTCGCTGAGTTGAACACCTACGGATTCGAGCTTAACATCGGATGGCGCGACCATATCGGCAAGGACTTCAACTACTGGGTAAAGATGCAGACAGGCTACACCGACAACAAGGTGAAGAAGATAGCCGAGATTGCCAATCCTGACCGTGACGACCTCATCGTCGGCAAGCGTAAGGACCGTGGCTTGTGGGGTTATTCGTGCATCGGAATGTTCCGCAGTTATCAGGAAATCGAGGAGTATTTCAACAAATATAAAATCAATGAGTATCTTGGCATGACCAAGGACGCTGTCCGCCCGGGCATGCTCATATATAAAGATGTCAACGGAAAATGGGACGCTCAGAAGCGCCAGTACGACCCGACACCTGACGGTGTAGTCGACGAGAACGATATGGTGCAAATTTCCAAGCGTACTGACAACCCTTACGGAGTTACATTCAACTTCGGCGCTAGTTGGAAACGTCTGTCATTCAGCGCTCAGCTGGCAGGTAGTTGGGGTTCATACTCACTTGTTCCAACACGTGTCCGCAAGTCGGGCGATGGTCTGGAGTACTACAATATTCCGAGGATGTGGAACGATATGTATATCTATGATGATGTACTCGACGCTCAGGGCAATGTAATCGTGGAGAGCAACCACAATGGCTCGCTGCCAAACATCCGTTATTCTACAGCCGCTACCGAGCCTTCGACATTCTGGAAGATAAGCAACGCTATGTGGTCGCTGACTCAGTTTGCCATTGCTTACGACCTGCCGAAGCCTTGGCTGCGTCCGCTGGGCATATCAGGTGTCCGTCTGAACGTCACCTGCCAGAATGCCATCAACTTCAAGTCGCCGCACTATCGTGACGCATGGAGCGAATGGGGTGGCAACTATGGCTACTATCCTAACCTCAGGAAGTGGACCATCGGCTTAAATGTTTCATTCTAATTATCAACAAGCAATCATGAAAAAGAACATATATATTACTAGTGCCGTCTGTCTGCTGGCAGGAGCTACACTGCTGTCAAGCTGCTCTGACGAGTTTCTCAAGGAGAAGAAACTTTATGGAAAATACAGTGAGACGACTGTCTATTCCAACTACGAAACGGCACAGAACCGCATAGATTATCTCTACTGGCAGCTATTGCCGGGAACAAAGGAAGGCGACAACATGTACGCCAACATCGTCAGCACGGGCGATGATGACGACGACGCTAAGACTACTGAGGAGTATGGTGGCATATCGAAGTGGGAAGACAACACGAAGCCGCTCGACTATCAGTCTCTCAACGGATGGAACGACCACTTCTATGTTGAGTTCAAGGAGAACAGCCCTTACGGCAATATCCGTAACATCAATGACGCAATCGAAGGCATTGAGGCTTCTGCCGACCTGACAGAGAAGCAGAAGAATGAACTTCTCGGACAGGCTTACTTCATGCGTGCATGGCGTTACTACACCATGGTAAGATGGTATGGAGGCGTTCCAATAATCAAGAACGTTCAGGATGCGCTCGTCGGCGACGGTGGCGGAGAGAATCTTATCGTTCCGCGTTCAACGACAAAGGAGTGTATCGACTTCATCTGTGAGGATCTCGACAAGGCTTCGGCTATGCTGCCGAAGAGCTGGGATCAGGCTTCGAAGAACTGGGGACGTGTTACTTCAGGCACGGCAGCTGCCCTTAAGGGTCGTGTTCTGTTGCTGTTCGCCAGCCCTATCTTCAACAGAAGCGACAACCATGAGCGTTGGGAAGCTGCTTATCAGGCTAATAAAGCTGCACTGGACACGCTCGCCATGGGCGGATATGGGCTCGCTTATGAGAACAATCCAGGCGATGAGAGCACCAGCGGAGCCAACTGGGCGAAGATATTCCTCAATCCGCAAGGCTCTGACGGTGTCGTCAACGAGGCTGTGTTCGTAACTCTGTATAACAATCTTCAGAAGCAAGAGGACAAGTCCGACAAGAACAATCCTTGGGAACAGAGCATCCGGCCGAAGACAGCTGCCGGCGATGGTGGCAAGGCTGCGACATCGGAGATTGTCGACTTGTTCCCGATGGCTGACGGAAAGAAGCCAGGTGAGTCACAGTATGAGTATGACCCGAACTTGTTCTTTGCCAATCGTGACCCTCGTTTCTACCGGACATTCGCTTTCCCTGGCGTTAAGTGGACTTACGACGGCAACACAAAGGACTTGCTGACGGATGATAAGACAACGGTATTCCACTACAAGAATATTGATATTACCGACAACTATCCTTATAATGGCAGCGACTATGTACTGTGGAGCTATACATGGTACGACAATCTAGAGAACACAAGCAACCCTGCAAAGTCAGGTTGGGCTGCCGATGCGCTGGGTAACAGGAACTTCTCGGTTTATGTACGTAAGCGCAGCGATGACCTTGAGCTGAACGCAAACCCATTATACAAGTACACGAATGAGGGTAAGCAGCCTAGTTTCAAGCACTCGGGAGCACCTTACATTGAGATGCGTTACGCTGAGGTTCTGCTCAATTATGCCGAAGCTGCGGCTGCTACCAACCGTTTCGACGAGGCCTTCAATGCTCTCAAGCGCATCCGCTCAAGGGTTTACAATCCTGCTTCTAATCCGAAAATCGATGCCAATTATGGTCTGACATTGGGCGACCGTGCTCACATGCTGGCTGAGGTTCTCTATGAAAGGCAGATAGAATTGGCTTACGAAGGCAAGCGTTTCGAGGATATGCGGCGCTGGATGCTCTTCGATGGAGGCGAAGGACAGGGTGCGCTGAAGTCCAGTTGGGCTCTTACCGGATTCGGAGGAAACACCTGCACGTACCTCGGTGTTGCACCGGCGAATGGTCATAAGAACCATTATATAGAGATGTTCACAAACAAAAAAGCAGCCAAGTCGGACGACAATGGGTCTGACCCGCTGCTTAAGGAAGGCGTTACACGCCCTGCAGGACTCAATCTTATGAACAGATTTGCCAAAGGCAATAACGGCGAAGACGTACTGGAAAAGTTCTATACCGACTATCTGACACGTAAGGACCGCAATGCCGATGGTAACAACGACGCCCAAGTTCCTACTTTCCAACCGTATTATTACTTCTTAGGACTCAATTACAGCGCAATGTACAATAACGCTACGCTCATGCAGACTATCGGATGGGATGATTACAGTCATGGAGGAATGGGAACGTATGACCCGTTGGAGGAAGACCCTAGTAAACTATCAGTAGATAACTCTTATAAAAAATAATCCGTATCCAAATTAGTTAACTTTTTAATTAATTGCTGGCAGTCTGGCGAGGCTGCCTTTTTTGTTTTCTTACTAATAAGCCTTTATTGTTTATCCAGTCGCATTCCAGTCCGAACTTTGTCAGTCTTCTGCCCGTGCTTTGTCAGTCTTCTGCCCGTGCTTTGTCAGTCTTTAGCCTTTGCTTTACTAGACTTCATCTCTTGCTTTACTAGACTTCATCTCTTGCTTTACTAGACTTCATCTCTTGATTTACTAGTCTTCATCCCTTACGAAGAACGTAATGGCATAATAAATAGCGGCAATAAACATATAAACTCCTATCACTTGATACACTGACCAGTTGATTCCTTCAATGCTGGCACACGGCAATGACGCTATCCAATGAAGCGAACTGTTCAACAATCCGACCAGCCCGATAAGCAAACCTGCTAACCATGATGATACAGAAGGGATAATACTAAGCACGGCAACAAGCACAGTGCCATACAGAATGGCTGTCGCGCATGGTATAACTATGATGTTAGTAAGGATGAAATAGCAAGAGAAACGACCGAAATAGTAAGCCACCAGTGGTGCAGTTCCTATCTGTGCTGCAATAGAAACGGATACAATTCCCCAAAACCAATACACTATTCTCAATGCAATACTGCTTGTATAATGCCGCCGGAAAAGCAAAGGCTCAAACAAGGCGATACCGAGTACGGCCATGAAAGACATTTCGAAACCAACATCATAGAGGCTCATCGGGTTCCAAAGCAGCATCACGAATGCTGCAAGCGACAATGAATTCAACAACATTGCACGCCGATTCAATATCTCAACCATAGCTATTACCGTCAACATAACTGCCGAACGAACTACCGAAGGAGACATCCCGACAAGAACAACATAGCTCCATATAGCCGTCATGATAAGCAATTGAGGCAGCCATCGACGCCTGAAAGCGATAGTAAGCAGTGTCAGCACTCCATAGATAATACTCAGATGAAGACCCGAAAGGGCAAGCACATGAGACGCTCCGGCTATGGAATAATCATCTTTCAGTTCCCGGGACAACGCTGACTTATCACCAAGTGTCATGGCAGCGAGCACCGCATAGCTCTGCCCGTCAGCCCCAAGGTCATGATAACGGGCAAGAAGATGCTGGCGAAACTTCCGCGCTTGAATTACAGTACGGTCAATATAAGACAACTTTGTCAGGTCAACAACCGACTTCTTCCAGTCAGAATAATATATAAACGTCTCTGCCTTAAAGCCATGTTCCTTAAGCCAAGCGGCATAATCGAATGTCGACTGCACGAAATTATGTGGCTCATCAAGGAAAGAAGTGGCTGTTATTCCATCGCCGACATGCAGCCTCTGCCATCTGTTGTCAACCGTATCGCGAAGTATCGAAGCCTTAACCTTAATTGGTTTTCCATCACCTACGACCATCATGTCAGCCTGAATTACCTTTCCATGGACTACAGGTTCACTGACCAAGACAGCCTGATAAGTCACAGGATACTTGGGAAGACTTATTTTCATCTTCTCAATTGAGAAAGAAACAAGCAGACCTCCAACAAAGAAGAAAGACAAAAGAATCGCTACCGACTGCCCTACCGGATACTTATTGACCGCAAAAGCCACAGCTAAAGACACAAAAGCAAGAACTACCCAGGCAATAATAGGAATAAAAGGGCAAACAGCTTTACCAACAATAATGCCGAGAATCAGCATTATCGTGACCCTCAGCATAGGACAAAGTTGCAATCGTTCACCCAGAGACATACCCGTCAATGAATAAACAGACCGGTAAACATCGTGCCGAAGCCAACCTTCAATCGTCTTGCAGAGAAATAATCGTCGGTATTGTCATACGTATCAATACCGGAAAGGGTTATGTTCTCGGCACGCAAACCAGAATTGATAAGTTGCAAGCGGTTGCATTCGGGCAAATCAATATGCCACTTCTCCGCCTGACTGTCTGGCTGAGAATTCATTGTAGGGAACTTCTTTGCTATTGCATCCATGTCGAATCCCGCATTGGAAAAGGCATCATAAACCTCCTGCCCCACCTCAAAATTCTTAAAAGTAATGCCCGGTCCGATAAGAGCAAGTATGTCGTCAGGACAGCTATTGAAGTTATTCCAAAGGAAATCGACCATCTTCTGCGCTATCCTCTTCACCGTTCCACGCCATCCGGCATGTGCAGCCGCAATAGCCCTGTGTATCGGGTCGTAGAAGATAACAGGTATGCAATCAGCTGTAAAGGCTCCGACACAAGTGCCGGTAAGGTTCGTTGCTACCCCGTCAATACCCTCAAGCCATTCTTCCCGTTGCTCATTTGTAAGCTTGAAGCAATCCTCCTTAATCAACCGGAAGTTTGTTTCGTGAATCTGATGTTGCCGAACAAAACGCTCAGAGGGAACACCCAGTTCATTGGCAACCACATTCAAGTTCTTCTCGACAGCAAGAGGATCATCGCCACGATGCGGGTTTATGTTCAGAGAGGCATAGTTACCGACGCTGAAACCACCGTGGCGAGTGGTTGTGAATGCTGTAACATCAGGGGAAAAGTTATAATAATGAAGTGATGAAGGCATAGAAGAATAAATAATATAGCAGATATAGATAAGATAGACCAGACCGATTGGGTGAACCAATCAGACCAATCAAATAGACTATGACAGACCGAATAGATGGCGACTGTTAATCGTCAGTGTACTCGAAGTCATCAAGATCCTCGGACTCCTCGGCTGTTTCATTCTCCGAAAGATCCTCATCCTCATGCTCATCCTTGAGTTCCTTCTGGAAGGAAGTCATATCCTTGTCACGATGAACGAGCGTGTCTTCAGAAGTAATCTCCTGCAGCTTGTTGCTCTCAGAGTTGAGTTCACTCCACAGAATATCCTTAAGCTCATCAATACCCTTGCCCGTTACAGCCGAGATAAACACTACCGGTAAATCAGTTGGCAGCGTCTCACGAAGCATATCAATGAGTTCGTCGTCAAGCAAATCGCACTTTGTCACGGCAAGAACACGATGCTTGTCGAGAAGTTCAGGGTTGAACTTACCCAATTCATTGAGCAAAACCTCATAGTCATGCTTAATATCATCGGTATCACCCGGAACCATGAAGAGAAGCAAGGAGTTGCGCTCAATATGACGGAGGAAGCGGAGTCCGAGTCCTTTTCCCTCACTGGCGCCCTCGATAATGCCCGGAATGTCAGCCATAACGAAACTCTGTCCGTCACGATAAGGCACAATGCCCAGCGACGGTTCCATAGTAGTAAACGGATAGTTGGCTATCTTCGGACGAGCACTCGACAAAGCCGACAACAGTGTTGACTTTCCCGCATTAGGAAATCCGACAAGCCCCACATCGGCAAGGAGTTTCAACTCCAGGATGACTGTCATCTCCTGCATAGGCTCACCCGGCTGGGCAAAGCGCGGAGCCTGGTTAGTCGACGTGCGGAACTGGAAGTTTCCCAGTCCGCCACGACCACCTTTGAGCAACATCACCACCTGTCCGTCGTAAGTGACATCACAGACATACTTGCCCGTTTCGGCATTGTAGACCACAGTACCGCACGGAACATCGATGTAGACATCCTTGCCATCAGTGCCATGACACTTGTCACGACCGCCATTGCCACCATTCCCGGCGAAGATATGCCGCTGGAATTTCAGGTGAAGCAGAGTCCAATAATTATGGTTGCCACGGAGATAGACATTGCCTCCACGACCGCCGTCGCCGCCGTCAGGTCCACCATTAGGGTTATACTTGACATGGCGAAGGTGCATGGAGCCACGACCGCCCTTTCCCGAGCGGCAAAGAATTTTCACGTAGTCGACGAAGTTACTTTCTGGCATAGGATGCTACAAATCAAATTAAATATCCCCTCCGGAAGGAGGGGCATTGAGAGGTTTTAGTCCTCCAAACTATCGATAATCTTACAGATACGCTCGAATATCTCATCAACAGTGCCGAGACCCTCGACATGATGGTGGATACCCTCATTGTCGTACCAGTCGATGAGCGGAGCAGTCTGGTCGTGATAGACCTTCAGGCGCTTCTGGATTGTCTCCTCATTATCGTCAGAACGACCGCTGACCTTGCCACGGTTGACAAGACGCTTGACGAGTTCTTCCTTCGGTACAGAGAGCTCAATCATAGCGGCAACCTTGTGTCCACGCTCGTTGAGCATCTTCTTCAGAGCCTCAGCCTGCTTGATGGTACGTGGGAATCCGTCGAATATGACGCCCTTATGATCCTTGCCATAGCTGTCATAGACAGAAGCAAGAATGTCGACCATCAGCTCATCAGGAATAAGCTTGCCATCGTCAATATATTTCTTAGCAGTCTTACCAAGTTCAGTACCCTTCTTAATCTGGTCGCGGAGCACGTCACCGGTAGAGATATGGCCCAGACCATACTTCTCAATCATCTTATCGCTCTGAGTTCCCTTGCCGGCACCCGGAGCACCGAAAATAATAATATTCTTCATTTGTGTTTATATAAGTTTTTAGTTTTAATCCTCAACAACCGTGTAAATGTCACGGAGATTACGTCCCAGCTGGTCGTAGTCGAGGCCATAGCCTACGATGAAGTCATTAGGAATCTCCATAGCGCAATACTCAATGTTCAGAGGCACGGTGAGCTTCTGCGGTTTAACGAGCAAAGTGCATATATGCAGCGATGCAGGCTCATACTCCTTAAGCATGGCAAGCATATTCTTCATCGTCACACCCGTGTCGACAATGTCCTCAACTATGATGACATCACGTCCTTTCAGGTCGGTGTTGACACCGATAAGCTTGCGCACTGTGCCCGTCGAACTGGTACCCTGATAGGAAGCCATCTTGACGAACGAAATTTCGCACTCAATGTTCAAATACCGCATCAGGTCGGCCGCAAAGACGAACGAGCCGTTTAGCACCGATAGGAGAATTGGCACACGTCCCTGAAAATCATGATTAATACGGTCGGCAACGGCCTTCACATGCTTTTGAATGTCGGCTTCCGGTATGGAAGTCTCAAAAGTTTTGTCCTTAATTGTTACTCTGCTCATTATAGTAGATAGAATATTTAGGCACAAAATTACTAAAAAGTTATGAGAAAAGGAACTTTCTTAATACAATTTTATGCACATCGTTTCTGAAATATCTAATCTTTTCGTAACTTTGCGGTTGATATGAAGATTTTCACCAGCGCTCAGATACATGAGCTTGACAAATATACCATTACCCACGAGCCAATCAAATCGATTGACTTGATGGAGCGTGCCTCGAAAGCTATTACCGAGGCAATCATGAGCCGATGGACCACCATGACGCCTGTCGTGGTGTTCGCAGGTCCGGGCAATAACGGCGGCGACGCCCTGGCTGTGGCACGGATGCTTGCCAACCAGGGGTACAATGTCAGTGTTTACCTGTTCAATATTTCAGGCAAACTGAGTGACGACTGTGCTGCCAACCGGCAGAGAGTGCACGACTGCAAGCGGATTAAGGGCTTCATGGAAGTAACGACTAAGTTCGACCCTCCAGAGCTCAGCGCCGACACACTGGTGGTCGACGGACTCTTCGGCTCAGGCATAAACAAGCCTCTTGCCGGTGGATTCGCCGCATTGGTGAAGTACATCAACCAATGTCCGGCTAAGGTTGTGAGCATCGACATGCCGTCGGGACTGATGACCGAGGACAACTCTTACAACGTACGCGCCAATATCATCAAAGCCGACCTGACACTGACTCTGCACGGAAAGAAACTGTCGATGTTCCTTCCCGACTGCCAGGAATTCCTCGGAGAGATTCAGGTGCTCGACATAAGGCTAAGCCGGGAGTACGTGAGCAAGACCGAAGCCGCTTACACTCTGCTCGAAGAGAGTGACATCCGCTCACGGCTTCTCCACCGTGACGACTTCGCCCATAAAGGCTCTATGGGCAACGCTCTACTCATAGCCGGAAGTTACGGCATGTCGGGGGCAGCTATTCTCGCCTCACGCGCCTGTCTGCGGTCGGGTGCCGGCAAGGTAACGGTTCACACGCCACGAAAGAACTACGGGATAATGCAGGTCAGCGTGCCGGAAGCCGTACTACACATGGACCACGAGGAGACCTACTTCTCAGAGTCGGTTGACAGCGACGACTTCGACGCTCTCGGCATCGGACCGGGACTCGGACAGCAGGAAAACACGGCTATAGCATTCATAACCCAGCTGAAAAGGGCTCAATGCCCGGTAGTGGTCGATGCCGACGGACTGAACATACTAGCCAACCACCGCGCATGGATAACCCAACTGCCTAAGGGAATAATCCTCACTCCGCACCCGAAAGAGTTCGACAGGCTGTCGTCATCGCCAAGCAACGGAAGCTATGAGCGTCTGCACAGGGCTCAGGAAATGGCTCAAAGCCTGCACGCATACATTATTCTTAAGGGGCACTACTCTGCCCTCTGCATGCCAAACGGACACGTGGTGTTCAATCCGACTGGCAACAGCGGAATGGCAACGGCTGGCAGCGGCGACGTTCTGACGGGCATTATCACAGCATTGCTGGCACGCGGTTACCGCCGGGCTGACGCTTGTGTAGTGGGAATGTACATACACGGACTGGCTGGCGACCTTTCCGCCAAAGACCTCGGGAAGGAAAGTCTTGTAGCAGGCGACATTGTCCGTTATCTGCCAAAAGCATTCCTTTCGCTCGCCGATTAATAGTCTTTTACAACGTAAGACATACCCCGTTGCGTTGTAAAAGATACCGTTTTAGAAATAAAAATAAATTATTTTTGAAAGAAAATAACCTAAAAAAGGGAGAAAAATAAATTATTTTTCTCCCTTTTTCGGTATCTTTTATCCCCTCATAAGGCATTAACCATAACGTAGGAGGATATTTTTCACCTTGTAATAGGTTACTAATGTGAAAGCTCTATATTCTGAGTATTGCCGTTGACGCCATAGAACTTGAAGACAAGTGTCTGGTCCTTCGGGAACTGGTTGAGGTCGACCGAAGCCTTAGTCATACGGTGCAGACCCTGCGAACGCAGTACCTTGCCGGAAGCATCGCACACCTCTACTTTCTCAAGAGGTGAACTAGCCTCAGCCTGAAGCACGAAGTCCTTGTCGATTTCAGCAGTCGGGATAAGGGTTTCGTTGCTGCCCTCGTGGCGAATTGTATCGACCGAAATGGTAACAGCCCCCTTACCGGCAGCCGCATCCTCAGGCAGGTCAGAGCCAAGGTCGTAGACGCTGGCACCAGTACCGGCATAATTGTCAGGCACACGCGGTTTGCGCGTCTGTGTGGTGCGAGCCTTGGTAACCCTCTTCCGTGGACGACGGTTTTGCGCCTGGGCGCCGACAACTATCAGCGCCAGGAGCATTGTCAATAGAACTTTGCCTATGTTCATTAGTCGCAGTTAGCAAGTTTGTTCTCACTTCCAAGCACGTCAGTAATCTTGTGCTTGTACATCTCGATCATGTAGTTGCGGGCAACTTTACCGTAGCCACGTGGGTCGAATACCTCTGGATGCAGAGCCAATGTCTCACGAACACCAGCTGTGTAAGCCAAACGAGAGTCAGAGTCGATGTTGATCTTGCAAACAGCGCTCTTTGCAGCCTCGCGGAGCTGCTCCTCAGGAATACCAACAGCGTCAGGCAGCTTGCCTCCGTACTTGTTGATGATGTCGACATACTTCTGTGGAACTGAAGAAGATCCGTGGAGAACGATTGGGAATCCAGGGAGTTTCTTCTCGATCTCGTGCAGAACGTCGAATGCCAATGGAGGAGGAATCAGGCGACCAGTCTTCGGGTCACGTGTGCACTGCTCTGGTTTGAACTTGTATGCTCCGTGGCTTGTACCGATAGAGATAGCCAGAGAGTCGCAACCAGAACGCTGTGAGAAGTCGATAACTTCCTCAGGCTTTGTATAGTGAGACTCCTCAGAAGAAACCTCATCCTCAACACCGGCGAGTACACCGAGCTCAGCCTCAACAGTTACATCGTACTTGTGAGCATACTCTACGCACTGCTTTGTCAGGGCGATGTTCTCCTCGTAAGGCTTTGAAGAACCATCGATCATTACAGAAGAGAAACCCATATCTACGCAGCTCTTTACAAGCTCGAAGGTATCACCGTGGTCGAGGTGCAGCACGATCTCAGGATGATGACATCCAAGAGACTTTGCGAACTCAACAGCACCCTCTGCCATGTAACGGAGAAGGATTGGGTTAGCGTAGTTGCGTGCGCCCTTAGACACCTGCAGGATGACCGGAGACTTCAGCTCAGAAGAAGCCGTGATGATTGCCTGAAGCTGCTCAAGGTTATTGAAGTTGAATGCCGGAATAGCATAACCACCGCTAACGGCTCTCTTGAACATCTCGCGGGTGTTGACGAGACCTATTTTCTTGTAATCTACCATAGTTGTTTTATAATTTTAATGAATAGTTAGTTTCTAATTTTTCAAGTGCAAATATACAACTTTAAGTCCGTTTTTGCAAAGGTGAATTATTAATTGATGTAACAGAATAGTTAAAATATTTAATTTTTATATTACTATTTGATTACAACATCACTTTTGCAAAACGGACTTTGCAAAACACTGGCGGGATTTAATCTTTATTGCCTGATGGCTCAATGCCCTTCCATACGAGTGAGGCAAGTGCGCCGCCAATCAATGGAGCAATGATGAAAATCCACAGGTTAGACAATGCTGTACCACCCTGGAATAGTGCAGGACCTATGGAACGTGCCGGATTGACTGATGTTCCGGTGAAACGGATGCATGCGAGGTGGACAAGGATAAGCGACAAGCCGATGGCAAGACCGGCGAAGTTGTTGGTTGCCCCGTTGGTTTTTGATGTAGCTCCGAGCACTACCAAAACGAAGACGCAGGTGAAAATAGCCTCAGCCAGGAATCCGGCAAGCGGGGTAATGCCTGTCTGCAGGTCGTTGGCGCCTGTTCCTACAGGACCGCCTTCGCCTGTGCTGCTAACGATAAGATACAGCAGAAGGGCTCCGATGATTCCGCCGAGAACCTGACCAATCCAATAACCTACCGCATCCTTGGCGCTCATGCGACCGCTGAGAAGCACGCCGAGGGTGATTGCCGGGTTGATGTGGCAACCGGAAATTCCGCCGATGGTGTATGCCATGGCAACAACTGAGAGTCCGAAGGCAATGGCTGTGCCGACCATGCCGGGAACATTTTGTGGATTACAGTCGAGAGCTACTGCGGCTCCGCATCCCATGAGTGTCAGCACCAAAGTACCGACCAATTCTGCTAAGTACTTTTTCATAACCTTGTAAGATTTTTATTCCTCCATCCCGATTCCCCACCAAGCCTCCCCCAAGGGGAGGATGTTTAGTTACCAAAATCAAATGAGGTTTTGAAAGAGAGGATTTATTGATTATTATTTATTTGTTTATTGACTAATTAATTGATTTTCAAGCGAGTGAAATCGGCATATCCTGAGTCCCCGTTACAGAAGAGTCCGACGGTAACTCCGGTGAAGCCGCCTGCAACCTCTGTAGACAGAAGTGAACAATTGAGTGAGCCTAATGAATTCCACTGACCGTTGCCGTCCTTTACGAAGAAGTTATACATTAAGCCATTCGATGTAATGCGCAGTGCGACCTTGCCAGTCTTCAGAGCCTTTGAGTTGGTTATAATCTGCGAGCCGACAACATAATCGATAGCCTTAAGCTTCATGCGAAGTTGCGATTTGATTGTCGATTTTGTCTTGCTGACTACCAAATCGGCATGACCGTCATTTATCTGATATACACTCAGACCGGCAGCGGCATCCTTCAATCCGCTGCAATCAATCTCTGTTTCGTAAGAAACATTCGGAGAAGTCTGCCGGAGTCCAACCCAAGTGTTTGGATCAGTGCTGTCGTGAGTTGCCTTGGATGCATGCAGCCGCAGAGCCTTACCAGTGAATTCGTATGCTTTTTCGTCAGGTTGTCCGAGATGAATCCATTCCGGTCCGAATTGCGTCATAGAGCCGAAGTTATAATCTTGCGGTGCTTTTGGCATTGGCTGCAAAGGAAGTGTCTCGGCATGCATAATTGTATCGATAGCCTCACCGCCATATACTGTAGGCCATTCGCCCTCAGGCCATGACACAGGAGCAAGATATGTCTCACGTCCCAGGTGATGGTAAGAGCCGCCGAAGTTGCGGTAAGCAAGGAATACAACCCACCAGTTGCCGTTCTGGTCTTGTACGAAGTCGCCATGACCGGTACCTTGAATCTGCTTTGACTCACCTTTGTGGTTACAGTTTGTAAGTATTGGATTATTGGGATTTGCCTCGTATGGGCCATAGATATTGCGTGAGCGAGCTATAGTCAGATGATGGGCTAGCTCAGTTCCGCCTTCAGAAATAAGAAGGTAATAATAGCCGTCCTTCTTATAAATATGTGGACCCTCAGGATAGCGTCCGCCTGTACCGTCCCAAATAGGAGTACTCGGCGAGAGTTGCTTACCGGTATTAGGATCGATCCGGCAGAGGGTTATATGGCTGTCGGGATTGGAAACCATCCAGCAGGTATCGCCTTCGAACAATAGGCTTGGGTCGATGCCTTGCTGCTGTAGCCAGACGGGCTCACTCCAAGGACCGCACGGGTCTTTGGCTGTGACGAGGAAGTTGCCGCCGTTGCCGACATTAGTTGTTATCATGTAGTACGTTCCGTTGTTATAACGAATCGTCGGGGCATAGATTCCGAGCCATGATGTTGCGTCCTTAAGTGGCAACTGACTCTTGCGGGTAAGCACATTGCCAATCTGCTCCCAGTTCACGAGGTCACGGCTGTGGAAAATCGGCACACCGGGGAAATACTGGAATGAGGAGTTAACGAGATAATAGTCAGCACCGACACGCACACAGGACGGGTCGGGATGATAGCCCGGAATGATTGGATTCCGGTATTCTTTGGCAGTCTGTGCAAAGACAGTCAGAGCCATAACTAACGAACAGGCAGCGATTAGCAGTTTCTTCATGCGCCGAATGGTTTAGTTTTATCTAATTGTTTGGTTTTCAGCGCAAAGATAAGAAATTCATTGCTAACCGCCAAGCGAAATTTAATATTTTTTAATTAGGCATGTTAAAATCATTATTAATTTGGATGTTTTGGAAATCATTTGCCATAACTAACCCATTATAGGTATAAGCCGAACGAGAAGGTCTTGTACTTCAGACCATACTTGCCATCCAGCATACTGCATGGACTATATTTTCCATATACACCGATGTTACCGAACTTTATCATACATATAAAGTCGACGGTAACAGGATTAACGTGTATGTCGTTGAAGTACTGTTTCTGCTCCACCCCATCAGTCTCCCATTTGTTTTTGATACTACTCTTCACATTAAGGTTGACGACAGGACCAAAGGCAAACGTTGCTGCTTTAGTCCAGTAATGAGCCAGTAATGGGAAGCTGACACTCAGAACTTTTATCCGTGAAAACTTAGGCGAAGCTCCTTCCGGGAAAGTTGTTATAACGTTATTACCATTGTCGTCCTTCATAAACATATTACCATCCTTTATTCGCCAAGAGCGCCAGAACAAGCCGACTCCTGCCGAGAAATAGAACGGTGCCTTCTTTGTGTAAGGTTTCCAGAAGTTGTAGCTAAATGTAAACCCTATCTCCCACGAGCGGAACAGCTTCACGTCAGCAGCTTGAGGCATTCCTGGTGCGCCATTGAAACCGACGAAGAAGTTTCCGGTTACATCATCCCGTTCGTCAGAATTACTACACTTCTTTAACGGTCCGATACTATAAGAGAAATCATGGCTGTTTATAGCCGATGTACTGGTATAATTAGAATCTGTGAGTTCGATCTTACTTTGATAAGTGAAGCCAGGATCACCCTTCTTGCCCTCTATACGAACTGATTGCAGAGAGTCGGTGGTCACGACTGTAACACGATTCGGATTTTCAACCACAATAGTGTCATTGTCGTTAACTTTTGCATTGGCTGTTACAACCATAGCAAAAGCAATAGTTAATAGCATAATCTTTTTCATAACTTATATGCATTTATTTTATTAATTTTCTTAGTTCATCAATACTTGCCACACGTCCTTCCATATAGACAAGAGTGATATCCACATTCTTCTTCCCACCATAAAGGAAGCAAAGATAGCGGTGTGTTCCGCCATGATTAGGCATACTCAAGATAAACGAATGCTCGGAGCCTTTGTCACGATGCTCAGTACTTGCAGCATTCTGCGCATCCTGCGTCACCAGTTGCAGTATTCGCTTGGTTGTATTCTGATTTGCCCTGAATCGCACGCTATGATAGAACGTCAGGCCATACTTGCTCATGGCACGTCCACGCACCTTCACCTCTACCATTTTGTCCTTCGGAACCACACCGCCATTGAACACCACATTGCTGTGCATGCCTGACTGAGCAAAGGAGGCAAGCGGAATAAGGAGAAGGACAAATAGAAAAGTCCTCTGAATATATTTCAATATATCGGTAATCATAATTATGAATTTTGAATTATGAATTTTGAATTCACATCAACACATCTTTCAACTGGTCATCAACCGTTGGCTGGTCGGTGGCATCAATTTCCTTGAGAGTAGAGTTCATTTCTTTCATTACGGCAGTCTTGTTGGTAACCTTCTTGCCATAGACGAAAGCCTCACAATAGTTCTGACTTCGGTCAATACCGATCGCGGCAACAACCAATACAATAACTATAGCGGCAGCAGCAACAAACCGACGGAGTAACCTGACATGACGACTTAACGATACATTCTTTGCTTTCAATGGTTCCACATCGACTTCATTCGGCTTCAAGGTTTCGTTTGCTGGGACTTGTAAAGCTCCCATTGCGGCGAAATAGTCCTTCCATGAAAGCAGACTTTCGTCGATATTATCAGATGAGAAGTAACGGTAAAGCATACGTTCTTCATCAAGAGAAGTGCCGCCATCCATAAACTTCTCAACCAGTTCCTCTATATATTGCTTGTCAATCATCATCTTCATAGTTTTGTCATTTCTTCGAGCATCAGTTTCCTCAAAGCTATTCGCCCACGACTAAGACATTTACGTACTGCGGGCTCCGACATTCCGGTCATCTCAGCAATGTCCGACATCTCCTCACCACTGATATGCCGGAGACGGATAACGAGCTGTTGCATTGGCTTCAGCCGTCCAATAAGCCGCATCATGAGTTCCACCCGGCTATCGTCCGAGGGTACATCCTCAGCATCATGCCTTTCCAAAGCAACAGTGTTATGCTTATGTCGCAGAGCCGACACGCACATATTCCTTGTCAGAGTAAGAGCCAGAGCATCGAAAGGCAAACGGAGTTCGTCACGGAGTTCCCACAGCCTCATCAGGACGTCCTGCACTACATCATCGGCAGATGTGGCATCCGACATATATCGCTGTGCCGCGGCTTTCAGTCGTGGCATCAGCCTTTCTGCCTCTGATTGGAACTCAATATCAGTCATTCGTTTTGCTGTTGCTCAACTATAATACGCAGAAGGAAGGAATTTGTGACAGGGGAAAAGAAGAAAAATAAAAAAAGGATTTCCACCAAGCCTCCCCCAAGGGGAGGGTGTTTAATCACCGAACGAATTTTGAGAGTAATCACCGAACGAATTTTGAGAGTTGGCTCATATTAATTAAGGTAATCAAAGACCTCCCCTTGGGGGGAGGCTTGGTGGGGATTCCGGTTTACTTTTTTTACTTCAAAAGTTTCTTTAGCAGGAACGTTGCATTCTGATTCCTTGCGACGCCAGGTGTTATCTTATAAGAATAGGTAACATCATTGCCAAGGGCAATCTCGAAACAGAAGTTGTGGAAACGGTCGGGCTGTTCGTCAGACATTGCCGAGAGCTTTAGATCGTGGGTAGCAATGACGCCCGTGACATTTTTCTTCGAGACATACTCCAAGAACATTCGGGAACCGGAGAGTTTATCTTCGGAGTTGGTGCCCTTGAGGATTTCGTCCAATATTATTAGAGTGGGATATTCTCCTAAAGATCCACCACAGCCCTCCTTAGAAAGGATGGAGATGGAATTACCTTGACTATTATTTAAATCATGAGTTGTATCGATGCTACTCGTTGACGGATTGCTAATAGAATCAAGGATTTGCTTGAGACGCAGAAGCTCGGCATTGAAATAAGATATTCCGTGGGTGAGATCATCAGTTGTACGCATGGAAGTGAAGAGATTAAAACGGCCGACTGTGAACTTATCAGCGAACACCGGCATACCATTCATTGCCAAGATATAGTTTATTCCCAAACTTCGCAGGAAAGTACTCTTTCCCGCCATGTTAGCTCCCGTGATGATATAGAAGTTGCGGTCGACTATCGAGAAGTCATTACGAACAGCTTTCTTCCCGAGGAACGGATGGAACAAACCTTTTGCTTCATAGACGACTCTATCCGAATCGAAAACCTCAGCATCCGTTGTCAGTCCTCTTTCGTTATAAGCGAATGTAGCCATCGACATGAGCATATCATATTCGCTGACCGTATCTATCCATCTGTCGAAACTGTTGGAGTATTGCTTCTGCCAGTTTGCAAAGCTACTCAATATGCGGAAATCCCATAGGAAGAGCATATCAAATATGAACAACCCGAGGATATTGCCACGGCTTTCCAGCTTTTGAAGTATATCATCAAGTTTCTGCAATGATTCACTGGCACCCTTAACTTGATTCTTCAAGCCATTCAAAACAGGCTCATCAACTTCATGATTCTCTATGATTTTAACTAGTTGAACATATAAACCGAGTTGCTTTATCAGTCCACCAACAGCATCCGTCATACTCTTCATGCTCTTATTACAGATAATGTAAATGACAAAGAAGTTTATTATACACCACCAAACCATCGTAAGAAGATGCTGTTGCATAACAATACAAGCCACCAACAGGCAGAGGAACACCACCATGTATATCCAACTAACGATTCTGACGACCTTGCTCTTAGCCCACCAAGGCAGACTAATATTCTGCATCTTGGCAAAAGCCTTGCGGACGGCATTAGTATCGGCAACACCACGCTGCCCCCAACGCTTGAATTCAGTTTGCAGTTCTGTGTCTTCCGACAGTGTCTTTATGGCAGCAAGCCGCTCATCATGGAATCCATCGGCGAGCCGGAAAGCATCAGCCAATGCATCGGCTCCACCAGTCGTTACAGCCCGGCAAACCCGTTGGTAAAGGCTGTTCTTGCCGAAAATATCTAAGTCCAAAGTGAAAGGATGCTTCGGATCAACATACCGTTCACCATCATCAAACTCATTAAACTTGCCCTGCAAGAAATTCATTTCCTTCTTACAAACCGAGAGAACATCCTCCAGTCGGTGAATTTCCTTGTCAGTTTTTGAGTCCAATCGACGGATTCCAAGATAAACGGCAATCATCAATATAGCGAAAATCCCCATCAAGTTCTGCTCCGTTCCATTGGCAAAGAGTATTACAGCGGCTATAAACAAGACAAACGTAAGTATCTCGCTGACAATGAAAAGCTTATTTCGAGAGCGAAGGACGGAAAGTTTCTGACCGTTATCGACTACAGTTTTCTCATAATATGTTGACATAATCTATTTTACTTTATAATGTTTCTTACTCAACTTCCCAATTACAATCAATAATATTTGAATGTTCATAAGGAGGTAAATGAATTTCGAAGGATAGACCAACCGCGGCCATTCAGCCTGAGCGCCCACAACCGTCACGATGATATTACTGACTCCGAGCATCAACAGGAAGAATGAAATCCACGGCAATTCCCTGTATCTGAAGATATAAACGACAATAAACAGCGCATAAACCAGCACCGTCAGGAAGCCGCAAATGATAGCATAATTAAAGAAAACGACCAAAGCCGATTTACCGTCACGCACCTCAGCACCCATCAAATAATGGCATCTTATCAGCACGCCTTGCAACTGATTCTTCAAAGTCTTCGACCCATGAACGGTAGCACTCAGCGTCGGAAGGTCCCAACTGTAAAGCACAAGGCTGTCAAAATCCTGCTCCAAAGCTTTTGATGTCATCTTATCATAGCTCGGGCCACGCCCATAAGTATCATAGATATAAGTAATGTTCTTAGCCAATTGGGGACTTGGAGATTTGTCAGGGTCGAGCGAGCCATAGAAATTCATCATACACAAATCATTAATTATGCCAACCCTTGTACATGTAAAGACTCCATACGAACGCTTGAAAGCCGACATATATGCCAACGTTGAAGCACTTACTAAAGCAACAACAACGATTCCCAACACTGCATTAAGCCTCAACCCTCGCTTCTTTATCGCCATCAGAACAAACGCAACCAGCAATACCGGAAGCAAATAGAGGAACGACGGACGCATGAATATAAGAAAGAAGAGCCAGAAAGCCACACCAATGATGTTCGCTTTCGACCCTCCGTCATACAATCGGATTGCACAATAAACAAGGAAGACAAGCCCAGAAATCGATAGCGACTCAGTAAGAATATAACTTCTGAACAACGTAAACAGAGGCAGGCAGATTAATATTAAAGCCGAGATGAACGCAACGGTATCCGAGTGAAGTACCCTTAATGCCAACTTATAGAAGTACCATGAGGCTATGCAAGCTACAATATTCTGAATGACAAATACCATAAGGAGCATACCGTTCTCGCCCGCAATAGCTTTGCATAAGCCTATCAGACAAGGATAAACCGGAGTTCTGATAAGGTCAATATGTCCCGAGGATATGCTTTTCCACGCATTAATATAAGAAGGTGTATCGCCGGAAGTACCCACGCTATCGAAGACTAATATATATAATGTAACGGCGACAGCAACAAAAGCGACCGTCCACCGCTCACATTTCCGATAGTTTTCAATTAACCATTTACCCAAACCTGACATTCCCAATGCTACCGACTTATAATCTTTTACTTAAGTTTTCTTTCTTATTTGCCACAAAGGTACGATAATTTTTGTCATTACAGACATATTTTACTACTTTTGCATCATTGTAAACGAATAATAATGAAACCGCTATGCAAGCAAACAAGAAACTTCTTTCCACAATAATAGGCATTCTCTTCACGGCTATTTCTTTCGCCGGACCTACCATTCCGATTCACGGCAACATAGTCAAAGCCAACAATCCGGGAATACAATACATCGGACGAGTTGATTTTTCCAACCCTGAGCGTCCTGCATTCAACTTTCCCGGAACAGAGATTCGCGCCAACTTCGAAGGCACATCGCTGAAAATGATAGCACGTCCAACGAGCGGATACTTCATGGTTCAGATAGACAGTTGCGAGGCTTTCAAGGTTAGTCTGAACTGTCCTGCCGACTCTGTTGTGACACTTGCCACCGCACTACAGGAAGGCCGGCACTCTGTCAGAATAGCTTACGCAATGGAAGGACTGGAGACTCACCCCGAATTCTGGGGCTTCGTACTCGATCCTGAGTGCGAGATTCTCAAGCCGACACCACTGCCTGAGCGAAAGATTGAGTTCATCGGCAACAGCATAACCTGCGCATACGGAGTGGAAAGCACTAAAAAGGACGCCCCGTTTGAGTATGCCACAGAGAACCACTTCTACAGTTACGCGACACTGGTCAGCGACTCTCTCAATGCCATCCACACATCAATATCACGGAGCGGAATAGGAGTCTACCGCAATTACAATGGTCCGAAGACCGGCGACAAGGACTGTATGCCACAGGAATTCACCAACACTCTCTTTGCCGACAGCACTCACAAATGGGATTTTTCACGATGGCAACCGCAAGTTGTTTGCATCAACCTTGGTACAAACGACTTCTCGACAAACAACTATGACGCCCGGCTCTACGAGAACGCATACCGCAACTTCATACATACTGTCCGTAACGTCTATCCTAAAGCAAAGATTGTTCTCCTTTCGGGACCAATGCTTGGCGAGAAGGAGAACAACATAGAGAAGTCGATTCTCGACAAACTTCAGAAGGAATTCCGCAAGAAAGGCGACAGACAAGTCTACCGTTTCGACTTCACTCCACAGGACGGCAGCCTCGGCTATGGCGCCAGCTGGCATCCTAGCTACCTCCAGCAACAGAAGATGGCAAGTGAGCTCACGCCATTCATCAGGCAAATAACGGGTTGGGAATAGCTTTTATCGTAAGCGTATCGGTATTCACGTATTGCCACAAAAAAACTGATCAAGAGAGGAGGCTTGCCCAGTTTTGTTAGTCTTTTGTGGAAGGTTGCCAACGGTCTGGCAATAGGTTTCTATAATTCTCCA
>Ga0256406_1000536_pt1 | contig 68544 bp, 68 predicted proteins | sample RumenRJG_03DNA_FD_185986 | JGI IMG/M metagenome (GOLD analysis project Ga0256406, IMG submission 185986) | Bovine rumen microbial communities from Lethbridge, Alberta, Canada - RJG_03 | ecosystem: Host-associated > Mammals > Digestive system > Stomach > Rumen | place: Canada: Alberta | collected... | reverse complement strand
CTTTTTACCTGAAAATAAATGTTAACTGAGCTTTATGCTCATATACAAATACTTTCCTTTCCCTTTTTTCCTATTGATTTTCCAACGACTTTTATTAGTCGTTTTTTTTTGACTTGTTTTTTGAAATCAGAATTTTTTCAATCTTGAATATGCCGCATCCATTGCTTTTTTGCCCGATTTGCCGAAATCTACGGTATACATAACGCTATCGCCAAGGCGTGCAACATCAGTAATATGACCTATTCCCATTCTTTCATGAAAGACTCTTTGACCGACTTCAAAAACTTCCGTAACGGTTCTTGAATTAATTCGTTCCTGTTCTTTCTGACGGATTTCTTCCTGTTCTTTGGCAAGTTTTTGACGTCTTTCTTCTGCCATTCGTTTAATTTTGTTATCCTTAAAAAACTCTTTTATTTTTTCTTCTTCACGCTTTTTATTTACTGCAGATTTAATAATAATATTTTTTTTAGGAGTTCTGTTTGATAAAGATTTACCTTTTAATGACGGAGCTTTAAAATTTGCGCCAAACCCTGTTGAAGGTCTTACATAACCGTCTGTATCCGTTGAAATGGAAGAAGTAGAAAAGCTTTTTGACTTAGCTTTTGAAACAGCACTTCTAAATGTTGAATATGAATGCTCCCCGTCATAATCGGATTCAAAAGATTCAATAAGATTTTTGGGGATTTCCTCAATAAATCTTGACGGATTGTAATACTTGTATTCGCCCCACATTTGACGGCGTTTTGCGCCAACAAGGTACAACTTTTCTTTAGCTCTTGTAATCCCGACATACATCAATCGGCGTTCTTCTTCGACTTCAGAGGGAGTATTAAGAGTTCTTTGGCTCGGGAAAATTCCATCGTCCATACCCGTAATAAATACAACGGGAAATTCAAGTCCTTTTGCCGCATGCAATGTCATAAGTGTAACATTATTGGAATTATCTTCCATTGAATCCAAATCAGACACCAAAGCCACCTGCTGCAAAAACTCAGACAACGGATTTTGCTCATCTTCAGGCGTAAATTCTTCCGCTACGTTAACTAATTCCTGCAAGTTATTGATATCATCCTGAAACTCGGGATTAGTTGCGGCTTTTGATTGAAGTTCATCAAGATAGCCCGTCTTTTCAATTACAAGAGTTATAAAATCTTTTAGCGAATAACTGTTTTGCGCCTGATTAAAACGATAAATCAAAGTTACAAAATCTTTTAACTTTGTACAGGTTTTAGAATTAATTGTCCCCGCTTCATCACAAACCTTTGCAGCTTCATAAAGGCTTATATTGCGTTCGTTTGAAAAATCCGTCAAATGCTTTAACGTTGTATCGCCGATTCCTCGTTTTGGAACATTTATTACCCTCCTGAAACTTTGCGAATCATCAGGATTATTTATCAATTTTAAATAAGCCAAAACATTTTTAACTTCCGCTCTGTCATAAAATTTTGTGTTTCCGTAAATTCTATAGGGAACGCCTGTTGCCATACAAGCTTCTTCAAGCGCCCTTGACTGGTTGTTTGTTCTGTATAAAACGGCAAAGCGATTATAGTTCCCGTAAGCGTTTTGCTTAATATTTCGAACTACATAATTTGCCTCATCGCTTTCGTCAGCTGCCTCATACCAGCTTAATTTTTCACCCTCACCGTTATTTGAATAAAGAGTTTTATCCACTCTGTTGTCATTATTTTCAATAACGGCATTTGCAGCATTCAAAATATTAGCCGTCGATCTGTAGTTTTGTTCGAGTTTGATAACTTTTACATCTTTATAATCATGTTGGAAATTCAGAATAATTCTAAAATCCGCACCGCGCCATGAGTAAATCGACTGATCAACATCACCTACAACACACAATGAACGTTCACCAGGCACATTAGAGGACATATTTGTATAAAGCATATTTACAAGCTGATACTGCGCAAGGTTGGTATCCTGATACTCATCAACCATAATATGCTGAAATCTGTCATAATATTTTTGTCTGACTTCAGGATTTTGTTCCAGCAATTTTACGGTAATCATAAGCATATCGTCAAAATCGATGGCATTATTTGCATTTAAAGCTTTTTCATATTCTTCATATATCTGAGCAATCCTTTGCCCTTTGTAATCTCTTGCCGTACGAGCAAACATCGCAGAATCCTGCATCTTGTTTTTTGCATTTGAAATTACGGATTTTACAAGTTTTGTCGGATACATCTTTTCATCAATATTCAATTTCTTTATAATTCTTGTGATAATTTGGTTTGTATCGGTATCATCATATATTGTAAAGTTTCTGTCTAATTTTTTGCCGGTAGTTGTATTGTATTTATCGATATTTTCTCTCAAAATTCTTCCGCATATACCGTGGAAAGTTCCGACCCACATATATTTGTCCGTATTTTCGCCCAAAATCTTTGAAATTCTTTCTTTCATTTCCTTTGCGGCTTTATTGGTAAACGTTACAGCCAAGATATTATACGGTTTTACTCCATGCTGAATCATATAAGCTATTCTTGTTGTTAAGACCTTAGTTTTGCCCGAACCTGCACCCGCAAGTATCAATAACGGGCCTTTAGTTGTTTTAACAGCTTCAGCCTGTTCTTTATTTAAATTCTCTGTCAGATTTTCCATGACCTCTTCCCAAATCAAAAAATATATGCTATACTTATAGCATATTCGAAAAATACGATAAACGCAATGAAAAGGTAAATAAAAATGACAGAAAGTGAGATGGAAATTTTAATGAGTACTGACGACAAAAAGGAAAGCAAAGAAAACTCGATAGTTGTACCGATTGACGACGATATGGATACGGTTAAATCCGGCTCTCCTAATACAGTAGATGAACTTGCAATGGAACTTGCAACAATCAAACAATCGGCTAAAAGAATAGCTATTATCGGCAGCAGAAATCTTCCAATCACCCACCAACAAATAATAGAAACACTTGCAACAGCTCTTGTTATGCAGGGCAACACAATTATTACCTCTGGAGGTTCCTCAGGTACCAATGCCGCTGCAATCAGAGGCGCTATGAAAGCTAACCCCGATAAATTGAGTGTTATCTTGCCTCAAACAATCGGTCAACAGCCAAGCGACGTTCAAGATCAGCTTATCGGAGTTCCTCATATTATTGAACATGCCGACAGAGCAATGATGACATTAGCCGATGCCTCAAGAGTTTGCAACCGTGAAATTATTGACGAATGCAATCAATTGATATGTTTCTTATCTCATACAAGTAAAACATTGTACAAAGCTCTTGAATATGCAGAAGAAGGGCATAAAGTAATTACCGTATTTTATTTGGATTAATTTATTAATCTTTAGCGGATATTATATTTAAACGGCGGCTTTTTAAATAAAAAAGCTTAACATTCTTTAATTAAGGTACTTTTATGTCTGATGAACTGAAACTTTTGATAGGCAAAAATCCAAAGGATTATACGCCTATTGCACACAATTTAATAAATACGCCTGATGTTGAGCTTTTTGCAGAACTTGTAGATAAAGACGAATTTCTTTTTGACTTTGTAAAACAAAACGTTGCAGACAGACTTTTAAAAGAGTGCAATGAGCACAATTATATGAATTTGCTGCAATTTTTGAAATACTATTCACCCTCGTATGAAAATTTTATAATTTCGGTTTTTGTAAAATATGCAAACGAAGATTTAACGGATATTTTGCTTGATAAACTTGAAAACGGAACAACAGATGAAAAAATCTACTGTGCCAAATATTTTTCGTACATAAAAGATCCGCTTGCGTTAAAAGTCTTGAAAGAAAACGCATACAGCGAGAATCCGTATCTTAGCAATAATTGCGTTCTTGCGTTAAAAGCTTTCGGCGATACCGAATCTTATAAAACAGCATTAAGCAAATTAAAATCAAATGATGAGTACGAACAATTGAGCGGAGTAAAGTTCCTTGTTTCATACGGCAACAAAGATGCCGTGCCAAATATTATCCAAACAATGAAAAAATCTCCGTTTGCCGATAATATTGCAATCGAACTGCCGTATTTGATGCCTGTTTCTGAATTAATGAAACAAAACAAAACAGACGGGCTTTATGTTTTAAATATTATTATCGAAGGACTGGGTGAAGTCAGTTCACTTGCGCAGGTTTTTGATTTCAACCTGTATGAAAATTTTGAAACGCTGATAAATGAGCCAAAAACTTCTCAAAGTGCCGTAGTTCTTTTAAATGCGATTGATAAATTTAACACTCTGACAGATAATGATGAATACTTGTTTGATGAAACAAAAGACACAAAACGAGAAGTTAACGATATAAAAAATTTACTAAATTCGCTTAATTATAACGAATTGCAAAATCTTGCATCAAACGAATTAAAATCCGACAGCCTTTTTGTATACACCATTCTTGAGCTTACGGATAACGCCGATAAAGTTCGAGAACTGTTAAACAATTCAAACAACCAGACTATAATTTTAAAATCCGTAGAAGTTTTGAAAAGAATGAATGCTCTAACTCCTGTCGATAAAAATTGCGCATTGCGTAAAATTTCAAATAAACAAATTAAAGAAATTATTCTTGCGGTGTAGTTTTTTTAGCGGTGCAAACTTTCCCTCGCAGCTGACCGCATGCAGCATCAATATCAGCCCCTCTTTCAAGTCGGACGGTAACTTTTTTGCCCGAATGTTCCATCAAATACTTAAATCTCATTATCGATTTATTTGAAGGTCTTTGGTAATCATTCTTTTCCGTCGGATTGTAAGGAATTAAATTTATATTGCATTTTATATCTTTTAAATATTGCGCCAATTCTTTTGCGCTTTGAACCGTATCATTTAAATCTTTAATCAAAAGGTATTCAACGGTTATTCGGTGCCCTGTTTTGTCGTTATAATTCTTCAGGGCCTTATGAAGTTCGTTCATCGGATATTTGTTTTCAATTTTCATAAGCTTTGAACGGATTTCATGATTTGGAGCATGCAAAGAAAGTGCCAGAGTAGAATGTATTCCAAGATCGGCAAGTTTATTTATCTGCGGAATAATACCTGACGTTGAAATCGTCAATCTTCTTATACCTATTTGAAAATCCTCATTAAAAATTTTCATTGCCTTTAAAACATTATCAAGATTTAATAAAGGTTCGCCCTGCCCCATAAATACGATATTTGTAACTTTTAGCCCCGTATCACGCTGAATTGTAAGGACCTGTTCAATGATTTCTTTGTAATTAATATTTCTTATAAACCCTCTTTTGCCTGTTGCACAAAAAGAACAATCAACCGCACATCCTACCTGAGAACTTATGCACGCAGTTAAATTCGCACGATTGTCAAACCGCATCAAAACGGTTTCAACACATTGCCCGTCTGGATATTCAAGCAAATATTTTATCGTACCGTCGCTGCTGATCTGCTTTACTTTGATTTTAACATCCGTTACCCGTGCAACTTTTTTTAATTCATCTCTGAATTTTTTAGATAAATCCGTCATCTCATCAATACTTTTGACAGATTTTAAATAAATCCAATTATGAATTTGTCTTGCACGAAACTTTGAAGCTCCGAGTTCAGAGGTCAAATCTTCCAATTCGTTTAAATTTAATCCGGCTAAATTAATCATATTTGTATTTTAGCATAAAATTATTTTTTAAAGTTTTTCAAAAAATTATTTGCCCAATTAAGCATGTCAGGATATCTGCCAAAATGCCATTTGTGTTCAAAAAGTTCTCCGACGTTTTGAAAAACGGAACCTATATGATTTAATCTTTCGTAAATATATGAATATAAACCCGTTCTGTCTGCGCCATGTTTACAATGGATATGAACTTTCCCGCCCTGATGTTTGATATTATCGACAATATCAAGGAACTTGCCGACATTTTCGCCTGAGGGGTACATGCTCACAGACGGGATATTGTGATATTTCATACCCGAATGCTTTACATAAGCTTCCTCGTTAAAATTAATTTCGGGCTTTTTCATCGTTCTGAAATTTATGATATCAGTTACGCCCTGTTGTTTAAGCCAATCGATATTCTCTTTTGTCGGCTGCGCCGAACGGGAAACGTAATTGTCAATTTTTTGATAATTTGCAGGGGGTGTAGAAATTTTTAGCATGCCAAACCTCTGTTTTTGTTATGTTTAAAATATAAAATCCGAAAAATTTATTTTTTGCCAATTTTATTAAAAAAGCCCCGCATCCGATGCGAGGCTTTTAAATTGCGATTTTGAGATAAAACTAGCTCAATTGAACCGTAATAGATTTCGGTTTTTGAGTATAAGTGATTTTATCTTCTCTTGATAACCAACCTAAACCCATGTAAGTAAAGTTATCATCTAAATCCATATCTTTTCTCAATTTGTTGATAGTTACTTCACCTTTGTTAGACAAGTAATTGTAAATTTTACCTGCTGATTCAATGATTTGTTGTTGCATTGCCTTTTGTTCTTTTTTTCCTGTTGTAAACATTATGAGCCTCCTTTTTTCTACATTTTTATATTACGACTTTTCTAAAAAATAAGCAAATATTATTTTAAAAGAAATCCTAAAATCCTTTATACGCTTGATATTCAGAACTTAACATTTCTAAACTTTAATATAATTTTATTACAAAAATTAATAAAAATATCGTAAATTTGGCGGATTTTTTAAACATTAATTAAAAATATCGCATTTTTAGAGAAATTTTATAGAATTTTTCTTAAAATATTTTTATTTTTAAGACATCAATATATTGATATGACTATATTTTAGCATATCAAGCACAGTAAAATTTTAGCAAAATTTTAAATTTATAATTTCCGCATCATTTTTACGACTTTTATGTTGCCGTTTTTCAATTTTGCATTTAAATCAGCTACAACAGCCTCAACTTCATTTTTATCATAATACTCGGTTGAAAAAATACTGACAGGTTTGCCCCATTTAGTACCGAAAGCCAGATAGTATACCGTATACCCGCTTGCGTAAGCATTTCCGGGGACGGTTTTGGGGATATATGTCATATATTTTATATCTGATACGGCAATCAAATCTTTTTTTGTTTTCGTGTTTAACATGTTGGTTTTTTGAACATAACAAATATCATTGATTTTGTTGCAAATCAACGTTTCATATTTGTAATTAGTAAACAATCCGATAATAAGTCCTATAACCGTTAGCACAACCAGAGTAAGGATTACCAGATTTCTTTTGCCCCTGTTTATTTCTTCATAAGATGTTTTATCCATAACAAAAACCTCGCAAAATATTTTATCATAAAAAATGATTGTTGTATAATTTTAACAAAAGTAAGGTGAATTATGAATAAAAAAGCAGTAATATTTGATTTAGACGGAACACTATTAAATACTTTGGAGGATTTAACAGACAGCACAAATTATGCGCTTGAGAAATTTAATTATCCGACAAAAACCGTTGTACAGGTTAGAAATTACGTAGGCAACGGAGTTGCCAAATTGATTGAAAGAGCAATCCCTGACGGTTTAAATAACTCTAAATTTTCAGATATTGAAAATACTTTTAAAAAGCACTACAAAAATAATATGTATAACAAAACAAAACCCTATGACGGCATTTTAGAAATGCTTGAAAAGATAAAAAAATCAGGTTTGAAAATTGCGGTCGTTTCAAACAAATTTGACGAAGCGGTAAAAGAATTATGCAAGACATATTTTGCGGGATTAACTGATTTTTGTGCGGGCGAAAACGAAGCAGCAGGAATAAGAAAAAAACCTGCCCCCGATACGGTTATAAAAGTTTTAAAAGAATTTAAATTAAACCCTGAAGATGCGGTTTATGTAGGAGATTCTGAAGTAGACATTCAAACCGCACAAAATTCTAAAATGGATTGCATAAGTGTTTTGTGGGGATTTAAAGATGAAGATTTTCTGCTTGAACACGGCGCATCGCATATCATTAAAACTCCCGATGAAATTTTTAAATATTTATAAAGATTTTATGCTACAATCCGATTATGATAAATTCTGTTACTTCAAAACCTGTTGTGCAAAAATCACAAAGCAGGTATAAAAATATAAAATATTCGGGCTACGGAGCACTTGCGGGAGTAGGAGTCTGCGCTCTTACAGGGTTTAGACAGATTAAAATTCCGCATAAAGCAAAGCTGCATAAATTCAGCGCCGCATTTACGGCTGTTGCCGCATTATGGCATCTGGGCACAATCAAGCATTGGGATAAAATACTTTCATCTGAATAACAAGCTTAAAATTCTTGTATAAACTAAAATTCGCCATACTTGTATGTTAGTTTTAATTTATACTATAATTAGCATATAAATTGTAGAGGATAATTTTATTTATGATTATAGTAATGGAAAAGACGGCAACAGTCGAAAATATTCAAGGTGTAATTGATATACTGACCGAGCACGGGTTTAGAGCAATTTTGCATAAAGGTGATGTGCATACGGTTATTGATGCTCTGGGAGATAAAACCACGCTTTCTCCAAACAGACTTGAAGCAATGGAGGGCGTTAATTATGTAAGGCTTATCAGACAGCCGTTTCGTCTTGCATCTCGGGACAGAAAACCTGAAGATACCGTTATTGAATTTGAAAACGGCGTAAAAGTAGGCGGCGAAAGTCGTCCCGTATTTATTGCCGGGCCATGTTCTGTTGAAAATGATTACGGTTGCCTTTTGGAAGTTGCGCAGGCTGCAAAAGAATTGGGCTGCCAATTTTTAAGAGGGGGCGCATTTAAACCGAGAACTTCACCCTACGATTTTGACGGGTTAGGCGAAAAAGCTTTAAAATACCTTGCAAAAGCAAAAGAAGAAACAGGGCTGTTGGTTGTAACAGAGCTTATGGATTCTTCCGATCTTAAAATGGTTTGCGATTATGCTGATGTAATTCAAATAGGCGCAAGAAATATGCAGAATTTCAGATTGCTAAAATCCGTCGGCAAATGCAATAAACCGATAATTTTGAAACGAGGTCCCGCATCATCTGTTCAGGAATTTTTGCTTGCGGCAGAACATATTATGTATAACGGAAATGAAAAAGTTATCCTTTGCGAAAGAGGGATAAAAAGTTTTGATCATACGTTTACGAGAAATGTGTTGGATATTTCGGCAATTCCCGTTATTAAAAAATTGTCGCATTTGCCGATAATTGTAGACCCCAGCCACGGAACGGGACAAAGATATTTAATTGAACCTATGTCTAAAGCAGGACTTGCGGCAGGAGCAGACGGCGTAATGGTAGAAGTTCACCCCAACCCCGCAAAAGCTTTAAGCGACGGTAAACAAAGTTTAAGTATCGAACAGTTTAAAGAAGTATTTTCAAGATTAAATAATATGATAGATTTACTTCATCTTGATAAAAAACAACCCGCCCTAAAAGGCGAATAAACTGTTCAACGGGCAAAATTTAAACCCGAATTTTAAAACATTTTTCTGCGCTGAGAACGAATTTGATCAATTTGTTCACGGTAATTTTCGGAAGTTAAATCACCGATTGATTTATAAAGCTTTAATACGGCATCTTGAATATTTTCAGAATTCATTGTAATCATATCATTTGCCATTTCGGGATTAGACATTGCAAGCCTTGTCATATCACGAAATCCCGACGATGCGATATTCATTGCCAAATCATCTTCCTGTGCCGTTTTAAATATTGCCTGAGAAATCAACATCGGCATGTGAGAAATCAAAGCAACAGCCCAATCGTGTTTTTCGGCTGTCGTAAATACGGGAACAGCGCCGAGCTGCTTTATAATACCTGTTAAAAATTTTATTGCATCTTCTTCATTTTGAGAATGCTGAAACGGTGTCAAAACCCATTTCGCGCCTTTAAACATACCGCAAAAAGAATTTTCATAGCCTTTATTTTCCGTCCCTGCCATCGGATGGGAGGGTATAAATTTATACGGTCTTGTTTTTTTGCAAACAAAACTTTTTAGAGAACACACATCTGCGACAATGGTATCGCTTTTCAATACGTCCTCCAATTTATCAAGAATAGAGAGGGTTTTATTCATTGAAGAACATACAAAAACCAAATTACAATCTTTTAAAACGCCATAATTTTGGGAAATATTTTTACCGTTTTGAGATTGCGACACGGCGACAACATCATATCCCAGGGCTTTTAAATCCTTAAATATTGAACCGCCTATTAAACCTAAACCTACAATTCCAACTTTCATATAAAAAATTATAGCATATTAAAATGAAAAAATCCCGTTAAAAATTCAAAGTTTATACGAGAAATAAACTCTTTGAAACGTAAAGCCGTTTATGCTATAATTAGGTTGCTTAAGCTTATTTTCGGCATCATTTATGATAAAGGATAATTAAAGGTGAAACTGCAAATTCCTGCAAGAGATAATTTACAAAAACTTGTAATATCATTCCAAAACGAATCTGACCCTAAAAAAAAGCACGTATTATATCTGGATCTTGTTGAAGAATCTCTTACGCTTGTAAAAAAAATTGCGGTCTCATTTTGTCCCCTGCCGCCTGCGTTGTCTATGGAAGATATTGTTCAAACGGGCGCTGTCGGACTTTTAAAAGCAATTGATACTTACGAAATACAGGAAAAAGGGAGTTTCAAAACTTACGCATCAAAATTTATCAGAGGGAAAATCTTGCAATATTTAAGAGATAAGGTCAATATGGTAAAACCCCCGAGAGAAGCTGCTCAAACTGTCAAACTTGTCAAAGATTATGTTCAAAAGCACACATCAAACGGAAATGTTCCGGATTCAAAAACAATTTCCAAAGCGCTCAATATCCCCGAAAACAAAATTAATGATATTTTGAGTATAGATTTGATTAAAAATATCGTATCACTTGACCAGAAAGTTTATTCAATCGATGGTATCGAAACCCTCGCAGACAGAATACAATCGGATAAAGAAAAAAATTATGAAGAAAAATTTGAAAATAAAACAATGCTTGAATATGCCTTGAAAAAACTTCCGAAAAACGAAAAAGAAGTTATTTGTAAATTTTATATAGACGGCGAAAGCAAAAAAAATATCGCAAAAACATTGAATGTTTCCGCAACTCAAGTATCAAGACTTATAAAAAAAGCATTGAATAAAATGTATGTTATTATAGAAGAAGATTTAAATAACAAGGAGGAATAATGACCGCATTTATAATAATTTTAACTTTTATGTTCATTACGGGACTTGTCATAGGAAGTTTTTTAAATGTCGTAATTTTAAGAACCGTAAGCGGAGAATCAATAGTTTTTCCCGCATCACATTGTCCTAAATGCGGAACTCCGCTAAAGTGGTATCATAACATTCCGCTTTTATCATACTTCTTTCTTGGCGGCAAATGCGCTTTTTGCAAGGAAGTTATAAGCTTTCAATACCCGCTTGTAGAATTTTTGACAGGCTTAATATTTGTATGGTTCGGATATTTATATTTCGGGTCGATTATGAATGATGCTATGGGCAGCAGTTTTGCCTATATCCTAATGCTTGTTTTTTCATTAATTGCAGCATGTCTTTTCATCGTAATTTCCGGAACAGATATTCTTGAAATGAAAGTGTCTGATGCTCACACATATCTTTTAATCGGTACGGGTGTTCTATACAGCCTCATTATCGGCGGGATTTTATACTATCAGGGAGCACAAATCGGTAAAGTTAAAGTAATGTCATTCATGGCACCTGTTATATGCACCGTTGTTTCTTCTTTAATTGCATTTTTGTTTATGGAAATTTTAAGACGGGGCGCAAATTATTTACTGAAAACCGAAACTTTCGGCGACGGGGATTCTTTTATATTTGCGGGCGTAATTTCCGTACTGATGGCAATGTTTGGCGGGGATAATATTCAATACCTTGTTACAATGTTTTTAAGCGTATTTTTCTTTAGCGTAATTTTGGCTGTTATTTTTACGCTGCCGTCATACATAAAAAAACTTGCAGAAGCTAAAAACCGGTATCTGCTCGGTTTGTTAACCGCTTTTATAATTTATGCATGCGCATATTTTTATGCAAATACACAAAATTGGCTAAACAACATCGTATTGTTGATTTTAAGCACTTTGATTTTATTTGCTCTGGGTATCGGATTATGTTTTGAACTTTTGAAAAACATAAGAAAAAATCAAACTCAAATGAATATGATTCCTTTCGGCCCCGCATTGACAACATCAGGCTTTGTTGCACTTGTTGTCCTGCCGATAATTTTAAGTTTGATTTAGAAAAAAAATTACAAAGATAAAATCTGCAAAGATTTTTTCAAAATATCTTCCGCAGCAGACTCAGCAGGGATAATATTCAATGCGGATTGAATTGCGTTGTTTATTTCTTCCGCTGTATAACCAAGAGATATCAAAACATTTTGAGCATCTTCAATATTTTGGTTTTCAGGCATACTTCCATCTGTTGATTTTGAAGATGAAGCACTTGTAACTTTGTATGAATTAAGTTTGTCTTTTAATTCCAAAATTATTTTTTGCGCAAGCTTCGGACCGACACCTTTTGCCTTTGTCAAAGATTTATAATCGGCATCAAGGACAAAATTAACAAGACGGTTTATCGAAAATTCATTTAAAAGAGCAATCGCCATTTTTGAGCCGACACCCGACACCGAAGTCAATGTATTAAACATATCTCTGTCTTCCCTTTTTATAAACCCGCAAAGACTCATTTTGTCTTCTTTATGGATTAAAACAGAATACATCGTAACTTCTTCATTCTCTTTTAAAAGTTCAAAATCTCTTGGCATAATTTCAAAAACATAACCTGTTCCCGCAGTTTCAACCGTAGCGAAACTGCCTTTTGCATTTGAGATTTTATAAGTATTTATTCCTTTAATATAATCGTACATTTTTAATCCTTTAATGATTGCATTATCGTATCAATATCAGCCTGAATTTTATCATCCGTTTTCAATTTCTTTCTTATGCTGTCATAAGCATATAAGGCCGTAGTGTGCTTTTTATTGAAGAATTTGCCTATCGTTTCAAATTCAAGATTTAAAACTTCCCTGCATAAATACATTGAAAGCTGTCTTGCTTTTGAAACTTTTTGGTTTTTAGCGGAACTTTTTATATCTTCAAGGTTGACTCCATACAACCCGCAGACTTTTTCTGCTATAAGTTCGGGGGTTAATTCACGCTTTTTCATTTCAAGCTTGAGCGCTTTTTGAGCACATTCAAGATTTATCGGACAATTATTTATTTCTGCCCAAAAGCTTACTTTGTTAAATGCGCCTTTCAATTCTCTGACATTATCCGTAAAGTTTTGCGCAATATAATCAAATACCTCTTTGCCTGCTTTAACTTCCAATTCATCAGCATAAGCTTCAAGAATTTTTACCCTTGTATCATAAGGCGGCGAAACGATTTCAACAACCAATCCTTCTTCAAAACGGGTACGCAGCCTTTTATCAAGGTTTGGAATATTTTTGGGCTCTCTGTCAGAAGCAATTACAATTTGTTTGTTATTTTGGTACAAAGCCTGAAAAGTCGAGAAAAATTCTTCCATTGTTTTTGCTCGAGATTCAATAAACTGAATATCGTCCATTAGCAAAACGTCAACATTTTGAAATTTTTGATGGAATTTTCGCATCAAAGAATTGTTGCACGAATTTTTGCGTTTGCCGTTTGGAAGCTCATTTAATTGAAAACATTTTATCCATTCGTTGAAATATTCTTCCATTCTTATATAGCGGACTTTTAATTTTGTATTAAACAAAATATAATGTCCGATAGCTTGGAGCAGGTGAGTTTTGCCTAACCCAGAAGATCCGTATATAAATAACGGATTAAACTTTTTTGACGGATTTTTTGCAACAGCAAGTGCAGCCCGATAAGCCATATTAGAATTTTCACCGACTACAAAATTTTCAAATTTCAAATTCAAATTCAAATTTGCATCCGATTGCATTTGCGCTAATGATTTTTTAACTTCTTCTTTTTTTATATCCTCTGGAGTTTGCCCTGAGCGCATTTGCTTGAATTTCTGCCTTTGTTTTTTTATATATTTTTGTCCGAGTTCGGCATCATAATTAAGTGAAAAAGATGCTTCTTCGCCTTTTAATGAACGGATGGCATTTCTTATCGTATCCGTCCACGAGTTTTTTAAAATATTAACAGACATTTGCTGCGGGGATAATAAAACAAGAGTATTATTATCAAAATCGACAGCCTCTAACGGCGTTACCCATGTTTCAAAAACATGCGCAGGCATATTATTTGATAAAACATTTTTAACTTCTTCCCATAGCTGTTGTACTTCCGAAATATCCATAACAATATTTTACAATAAATACTTGCGCATTTAAAGGAACATTAAATTATTTTAAAAATACATTAAAACTAAGAGGGGATTTTACCCGTAATTTTATTTACGGCAGATTTAAAGAATGATACGGCTAATCTCCATGCGGACGCACCGCCGACAGACAAGCCTGCACCCGTTGATGCGGCTACGGCATCAATTACTTTGGCTGCTGCTTGAACATGATGAGCAGGGTCAGACATAGGAGTGGCCGACAAAACACCTGCTGCAGATGCAGTTGAGCCTATTCCAGATGCTAAACCGCCTGTTAATAAATCTTCTTTTACCGCTTTATTTATTTTAATTCTTGCCCCGAAATTCGGTTGGTTGTAATTGTTAACTGCTTGTATATTCATTTTATATTGCCTCCGATATCTGTTATAATTTTTCTTTCTATAAACCGTATTCATTCATTATGAATGAAAATTATTATCAATTTTATTACCGATTTTTCTCATAATTCTGTTAAGCAAAGACATTTTATCTAATTTTTCGACATATTTATCTGTCAAATTATGAAACGGTTTACCCGACATACAAATATCGGACAAAAATTCAACCGGAACATAAGTCATCGTTAAACCGTCTGCCAGTATTCCTTGAGGAATATCTTTACTAATCTTTATCCTTGCTCCGAAATTCGGTTTATTACATGTACAATTTATACTTTGTACGTTCATTACTACTCCTGTTCTTATATGTATTATGTATCAAATATTTTATATTATCATGTTTTTCTTTGAAATATAAAACGTGTAAAAAATATTTTTGCCATGACAAAAGCTCTGCCAACAAAATGACAGAGCTTTATGAGTTTAAATTTTATTTATTATTTTATTAATACTTTTCAACCGATTCAACGTATACTTCGGCACGCTTGCCTCCGTTGCGGCTTTTGAACCTGATTTCGCATTGAGTCGGATTATCTTTAGGTTTAAAGTCCTCTTTTTGATAATTGAACAAAAATCTCATAAATTCTTTACTGTACATATTCCACCTGCCACACTAACACTATAATTAACTATCTATATAAATAAACGTAAAAAAGAGAAGTTTTTTGCCTATTATTAAGAAATATTTACAATTAAACGAGTATGACGAATGACTAGAAATATGCTAAAATAAATTCGGGTATTAGAGAGGTTATATATGAGTGAACTTGAAAAATTTATAGATTTAAGAGAAGAATTTTCTCCTGCTTTAGACAAAGTATTAAGAGGCAGCGAAAAAAGCGCATGGGATTTTTATATAAATTCATCTGCCGAAAATCTCAAAGCTTACGAAACGGCACAAAATGAATTTAACACATTGTTTAGCGATAAAAAACTGTATGACAAATTTAAAAATATAAATAAAAACGATTTACCACACCATGAAAAAAAGCAATTAAAAGATATTCTAAGAACCTTTGAAGAAAGACTTGAATCAGGCGAACTGTTTAAATTTTTAGAGCAAAAAGAAAACGAAATTGCTCAAAAATACAATTCCTACATCCCCGAAATCGACGGCAGACAAACTTCTAAAACCGAAATTTCTAAAATTCTGCAAGTCGAAACCGATGCCGACATAAGACAAAAAGCCTATGAGGCAAATATCAAAGGCGGCGATTTGATTGCGCAAGATATGAAAGAATTTGTTATAAAAAGAAACGAATTTGCAAAAAACAAAGGTTATGACAACTTTTTTGATTACAAGTTAAAAGAAGATTATGATGTAGATGCGGATTTTTTGGAAAAATTAATTAACGAAGTCTACGATAATTCAAAAGACAAAATTAAAAAAATCCAAGATGAAAAATATTCGCAATTAAAAGAGTTTTTCAAAACGGACAATTTGCAAGGCTGGCATTACGGGCTTTTGACAGATACCAACCCCGAAAAACCCGTAAATAAAATTTTAGAAAATTACAGCGTTGAAGATATTTCAAAAAACACCTATAAAGGTATGGGCTTTGATATTGACGGATATCTTGCAAAAGGTAATTTAACACTTGACCTTTATCCCCGCAAAGGGAAAAATACCCACGGTTTTTGCTTCGGTATAGACCCGGGGCGGGATTCCAGAATCCTTGCAAATTTAAGAAACGACACAAGAAGCCTCGATACCTTAAATCACGAACTCGGACATTGCATGTATGACTTAAATATTTCAAGAGATTTAACGGTTATTGACAGAGCTCCAGCATCATCAGCTTTTACGGAAGCAATTGCAATGATGGGCGGAGATTTGCAAAAAAGAGAAAACATTTTAAATAATATTATCCCCGAAGATAAACTTATACCTTTTAAAAACTCGTTTAAAAAAGATGAAGCTCTGTTTATTGCAAACAGTCTTTTGATAATTGATTTTGAAAGAGAAATGTATAAAAATCCTAATCAGGATTTAACAAAACTTTGGGCAGATTTGAGATTAAAATACAGAAACCAAAACCACAAACCGAACAATGAATGGGCAACAATCCCTCATTATTTATCTCATCCCGCTTATTACCAAAATTATTTCAGAGCTGCCGTTATGAAAGCGCAAATCTACAACCATTTGCACGAAAAACTCGGCAATATTACGGAAAATGCAGATACCGCCAAATATATGACAGATAATATCTTTTCTAAAGGTGCATCTGTTGATGAATACGATTTAGTTAAGGAATTAACGGGAAAAGAGTTCAGCGCCAAGGATTTTATTGCCAATTTATAAAAAAACTGTTTAACGTACTGTAAATTTTTCTCTTGTGCTTAATTGACGGTGTTTTTTTGCCGTGCCAAAATTAATGCAGGAAGTTTAAAATTTTATGGCAGGAGAAGAAACACAAATACAGCAGGCGCAGGAATGGCACCCTAAAAGAAATCCATGGATAATTGCAATACCTTTAATGGCATCTGTTTTTATGTTCGCTCTGGATGAAACCATTTCAAACGTCGCTCTGCCGTATATGGCAGGTTCGTTTTCATGCAGCCACTCGGAAATCACTTGGGTTATTACATTTTATCTGATTGCGAGCGGAATTATTATTCCTGCAGTAGACTTTTTCTGCAAATTATTCGGGCGAAAAAATTTTCTGCAAATGAGTATAATTTTATTTACGGTTTCATCGTTTCTTTGCGGAATTTCAAAATCATTGGTTATGATGATTGTATCAAGATTTTTGCAGGGAATCGGCGGAGGTGCGATTGTACCATTAACTCAAGCCATAATGCTTGAAAGTTTTCCTAAAGAAAAACGACCGCAAGCAATGGCACTATTCGGGCTTGGAGTAGTATTTGCCCCGATTATAGGACCGGCTCTCGGCGGTTGGATTACGGAGAACTGGTCTTGGCCATACATTTATTTTATCAATATTCCTTTAGGTTTTATCGTACTAATCCTAATGCATCAACTTGTTGAAGATCCGCCTTATGCAAAAAAGCAAAAGAATGTTCATATTGACTATATCGGTTTTATTTTCCTTTCGGTATGGCTAATCTGCCTGCAAATCGTCCTTGATAAAGGCAACGATGCCGATTGGTTCGGGTCAACGTGGGTTTGCTGGATGTCATTTATTTCATGCCTGTCAGGCGTGCTGTTTGTCGTTTCGCAATTGAAGCAAAAGAAACCTTTAACCGATTTGAGAGTTTTGAAAGATAAAAACTTTTTCTTCGGAACGGCAATTCAAACGATACTTGTTGCCACAATGATGGGGTCAAGCGTTATGCTGCCGTCAATGCTGCAGCAAATGATGGGGTATACTTCGTTTTTAAGCGGAATTTCAATGGTCCCCAGAGGTGCAGGCTGTCTTGTTTCAACCTTAATTACGGCAACACTTCTCGGCAAATTCGGAGAAAAAAGGTATGTATTTGTGGGTGCAATAATTTTAGGTATAGGCGGATTGGCTTTCGGGAATATAAACCTGCAAATATCGCTGAAAAATATTGCCATACCAAACTTCCTGTTCGGATTGGGAATGGTTATGGCAATGGTGCCTTTAATAGATATGTCATGCAGAACGCTTAGAAACGATCAGATGACAAACGCAAGCGGAATCCAGAACCTTATTAAAAACGTCGGAGCTGCCGTCGGGACATCTCTTGTTACAACCTGTGTATCAAGATTTGCACAGGTTCATCAATATATGATGGTCGGGAAGTTGTCCGATTTGAATACCGCATTTATTGACAGAGCAAACGAAATGACCAACGCAATGATGGCAAATAACATGAATTTTGAAACGGCAACTCACGCAGCACACGGGCTGTTATACAATCAGCTTGTACAACAGTCATATTTATGGGCATACGTTGACACATTCAGACTTTTTGCAATTGCAGCATTTGCAATTCCGCCGCTTTTACTGTTTTTAAACAGTAGGAAAAAGTCCGATTAGAATTGCGAATTTTAATTATAAGCATTTATTTGTTTTGCAATTTTCTTGTTACCCAGTTTTCCAGAACTTTGAGCGGAGCACGTGTAAGAGCAAGCGCCCATTGAGGAATGGTTTTTGTAATAACCGAACCTGCGCCGACATTTGCGCCCTGTTCAACCGTTACGGGAGCAACAAGCACCGAATTTGAACCGATTTTTACATCATCTTTTAAAACTGTTTTTGATTTTGTTTTTGATATCGGATCGTAATTTGCCGTAATCGTTCCCGCACCGATATTTACTCTCTGTCCGAGTTCGCTGTCGCCTATATAAGAAAGATGACCGACATTTGTGTTTGAATTTATTTTTGATTTTTTAACTTCAACAAAATTCCCGACTTTTATATTATCGCAAATTTCAACGCCGCCTCTTAAATGCGCCATCGGCCCGATTTTACAATTTTTACCGATTTTATTTTTACCCTCAATATAAGTTGACGGATAAACAATTGTATCCTGCCCGATTGTTGTATCTTCGCTAATCCAAGTCGAATCGGGATCTACAATCGTAACGCCCGACGTCATAAGTTCATCAAGTTTTCTGTGATTTAAAATTTTTGCAGCCTGTGCTAAATTTTGCCTTGAATTAATTCCGTAAATTTCATCGCTGTCATCTAACACGTAGGCATTTACGTTCAAATTATTTTCTCTGCCCCACGAAATTATATCAACAAGATAATATTCACCTTGCGCATTGTTTGATTTTAATTGAGAAAAAGAATTTTTAACTTTTGCCCAATCTAAACAATAAATGCCTGCATTGACTTCTTTAACCGCTTTTTGCTCAGGGGTTGCATCTTTTTCTTCCACGATTTTTTCAACCTGATTGTCTGACGTTCTGATGATTCGTCCGTAACCTGTCGGATTATCAAACATTGTACTCATTACAGAGATATCAGAATTTGTTGATTTGTGGAAATCTATAAATTCTTTTAAGGTTTGTGCTTTTATTAAAGGGGTATCTCCACACAAAATCAAAACCAAACCGTCATAATTTTCAAGATAAGGACAAACCATAGAAACCGCATGTCCTGTGCCTAACTGCGGAGATTGAAGAACGGTTTTTGCCGTTTCATAATTTTTTTGTAAATACTTTTCGACTTCTTGTGCATGATGTCCGACAATTACATACTGTTCGTTTGTTATATCTTTAACGTTATCCAAAACATACCCCAGAAGTTCTTTCCCCATAATCTGATGCAAAACCTTGGGCGTGGTTTCGGATTTCATTCTTGTGCCTTTTCCTGCCGCTAAAATTACCGCTTTAATATCCATAATGTTCCTCTTTTCTTATTTTCTTTTATTATAGCAAAAATATCTTACAAGAAAGTATTAATTAAAGAAAAGCGGAAATGTATACCATTCCCGCTTTTACTTTTGATTAGATAATATTTTATAAAATATTACTGTGCTTTTTAGCAAAAGAGTCATTTGATCTTGTCTTGATTTCTTCATTCAATTTGTCGATAAATTCTTCAATCTTGAATGTTCCGACCTGACCGATACCTCTTGCTCTGACTGAAACCGTTCCGTCTTGAGTTTCTCTGTCGCCGACAACGCAAACATAAGGAATCTTTTTGTCATGCAAAGATTCTCTTATTTTGTAGTTCATTGATTCTGAACGATCATCAAGAGTAGCTCTCAAACCTGCATCACGAAGTTTTTTATAAACAACTTCTGCATAATCGGTATGTTTTTCGTTTGAAATAGGAATAACATTAACCTGAGTCGGTGCAAGCCATGCAGGGAATGAACCTGCATAATGTTCAATTAAGATTCCGTGGAATCTTTCCATTGACCCGAAGATTACTCTGTGAAGCATAAGAGGTGTTTTCATTTGACCGTCTTTATCCTGATATTTGATATTAAATCTTTCAGGTAAATTAAAGTCTAACTGAATAGTAGCACATTGCCACATTCTGCCGATTGCATCACGAATCTTGAAGTCGATTTTCGGACCGTAGAAAGCACCGTCGCCTTCGTTGATATCGTACTTCATACCACGTCTGTCCATAGCTTCTTTCAAGCCTGCTTCAGCCTTGTTCCAGTTTTCAATCTCTCCGACATAGCTGTCAGGACGGGTTGAAAGTTCAACTTCAAACGTCATATTAAAGATTTTCATAGTGTCAGCTACAAAATCAATAACTCCGTTGATTTCGTCAACCAGCTGTTCAGGAGTACAGAAGATATGTGCATCATCTTGAGTAAACCCTTGAACTCTTGTCAAACCTGACAGAGCGCCTGATTTTTCTTTACGATAAACCGTACCGAGCTCAGCCATTCTTAAAGGCAATGAACGGTATGAATATCTGTTTGCCTGATAAATCAAAATGTGGAACGGGCAATTCATCGGTTTTACAACGTATTGATCATCAGACTCATCATCTTTTTGAATAAAGAACATGTTTTCTTTGTAGTGATCCATGTGCCCTGAAATTTCCCAAAGAGTAGATTTTGCAATTTGAGGAGTGTTAACGATTACATAACCTCTTTTGCGGTGTTCTTCTCTCCAGTAATTTTCGATTTGTTCTCTGACCGTTGCCAATGCAGGGTGCCACAATACCAACCCGGGACCGACTTCTTCTCTTACAGAGAATAAATCAAGCTGCTTGCCTAACTTTCTATGATCTCTTTTTGCAGCTTCATCAAGCATGTGTAAATAGTTTTGTAAATCTTCTTTATTCCAAAATGCGGTACCATAAATTCTTTGAAGCATTTTATTTTTTTCGTTGCCTCTCCAGTATGCACCTGCAATTTTTAATAATTTGAAAGCATTTGCTTTGATATATGAAGTATTCGGAAGATGAGGACCTGCACAAAGGTCGTTAAACAAAACATTTCCGTCTTTATCTTTTGTCAAATACAAAGTCGGGTTGTCGTTTCTGTGTTCTTCCAATAATTCAGCCTTGTAGATTTCGCCTTCATCCTTGAATTTTTTAATCTGAGCATCAACATCAGGAATTTCGTATCTTTCAAATGTAAGATTTTGTTTAACGATTTCTTTCATTTTTTCTTCGATTTTGTCCAAATCTTCCTGAGTGAAAGTATGACCGTCCGTTAAATCAAAGTCATAATAAAATCCGTCAGCAACGGACGGTCCGATTGCAAGTTTTGCATTCGGGAATAAACTTTGAACAGCCTGCGCCATAATGTGTGAAGTTGAATGTCTTAAAACAGACAAGGTTTCGTTGTTCTTTTCCATATTCAATTTTCCTTTTCTATCCTTTTGGGGTAAATTGCACTTGGCAAGAAACTACGCTTTCATACCGCAATAACCCCGGAGGGCGGATCCCCTTAACATGTGTACGAAAGATATTATACATCAAAAATATTTAAAATTAATCAATAAAAAACGGTTCTTGCTTAAAAATAAACAAGAACCGTCAAAATTTGCTTTATATATTTATTAAAGTTTACTTATCATCCAAAGCAGCAACGCCCGGTAATACTTTACCTTCAATAAATTCTAATGATGCACCGCCGCCTGTTGATACGTGAGTGAAATCTTCAGCCTTGAAGAATTTCTTAGCAGCAGAAACAGAATCGCCGCCGCCGATAACAGATGTTGCACCGTTTTTGGTTGCTTCAACGATTGCAGCCAATACTGCCTTTGTACCCTCAGCGAATTTAGGATTTTCAAATGCGCCTACAGGACCGTTCATCAAGATTGTTTTTGAAGATTTAATAACATCTGCAAATGCTTTTCTTGATTCTAAACCTGCATCAACACCTTCAAATCCGTCAGGAATTTCGTTGATTTTAACGAATTTGTTTGTTCCGTTGCCCGAGAAATCATCAGTAACAAGAACATCTGTTGCCATAACAAGGTTAACACCTTTGTCTTTAGCTTTCTTTTCGATAGCTTTTGCAGTATCAAATTGATCATCTTCGCAAATAGAATTACCGATTTTGCCGCCGTTAGCTTTAACAAATGTATAAGCCATACCGCCGCCGATAATCATGTTATCAACTTTGTCTAACAAGTTTTCCAAAACACCGATTTTTGAAGAAACTTTAGCACCGCCAACAATAGCCGTGAAAGGTCTTGTCGGATTATCAAGAGCTTGAGATAAGCATCTGATTTCTTTTTCCATTAACAAGCCTGATACTGCGGGTTTCAATACTTTTGCAAGTTTAGCGGTTGAAGTATGGTTTCTGTGAGCTGCACCGAATGCATCGTTTACATAGAAATCACCTAATTTTGCAAGTTCGTTAGCAAAAGTCATATCGTCATCTTTTGCTTCTTCAGCTTTGTAGAAACGAATATTTTCCAATAATGCGACCTGACCGTCTTTCAAGTTTGCAAGTTCTTTATCGGCACCTTCGCCAACGGGAGTTTTTACAAATAAAACGTCTTGTCCCAAAACTTTTGACATATATTTTGCAACGGGTTCAAGAGATAATTCAGGTTTCCATTCACCTTTCGGTCTGCCCAAGTGAGCCATAAGAATAACTTTTGCACCACGTTCAGTTAAATATTTGATAGTCGGAACGCAAGCCTGTATTCTTGTATCATCAGTTACATTTTTGTTTTCATCAAGAGGAACATTAACATCAACTCTTACTAATGCTCTTTTTCCTTTGATGTCGCCTAAATCTTTGATTGATTTTTTCATATAATAACCCTCCTTATTAAATACATTTTCATGCTTATAATACAAAAAACAAAAACCTAAAACAACTTTTTTGTAAATACCAATCTATTAGAAATTTCTTTTTAAATTCTGTATTCATTATTATTCTCAATCCGTGCTATATGTCTGTTAATTTAATTCAACTATAACAATAAAATAAAATTATGACAAATAGCACGAGTGAAATTTTTAGAAAGAATTTAAAATTCTACAGAAATAAACAAGGTTACACTCAAGAAAAATTGAGTGAACTCTGTAATATTAGTGCAGATTATTTGTCGCAAATTGAAAGAGGAATACGAACCCCCAGTTTTAAAAGAATGGATTTGATTGCCCGAATACTTAAAATTGATGTTTACAAACTATTCATGCCATAAATTGCCTGAATATATTTTTATGCGGACAATGAGAAGATTTCGTAAATTTCCTCATCGGACAATTCTGTGATAATCTTTTCGCCCTCGTAAACCGCCATATCGGCAAGTTCTTTTTTGGATTTCAACATTTCATCAATTTTTTCTTCAAATGTTCCTAACGTAATCATTCTGTGAACCATTACGTTTTTATCCTGTCCGATACGATAAGTACGGTCTGTTGCCTGATCTTCAACGGCAGGGTTCCACCATAAATCGTAATGAATTACATTGGTTGCACTCGTGAGGTTCAAACCTGTTCCGCCCGCTTTCAAAGACAAAATCATAATCTTTGATTCGTCATGGTTTTGGAACTTGTCAATCATTTCTTCCCTTTGAGGAACGGTCAAACTGCCATGGAAGAACAAAGGTTCCGTTCCGCATTCCTGCGTAATAACTTTGGTCAAAATATCGCCCATTTCTTTATACTGGGTAAAGATAAGGGTTTTTTCGCCGTTGTCCAAAATACTTTGCAGCAAGTCTAAGCATTTTTCCATTTTACCCGAAAGCTCTCTGCCCATTTCGCCCGCTTTCAAGAATTGATAAGGGTGGTTGCAGATTTGTTTTAATGCCGTAATAAGTTTGAAGATGTTTCCTCGTCTGTTAACGCCCGTAAATCCGCTTATCTTATCCATCATTTCGTTCAATGTCTTTTCATAAAGCATTGCTTGAGGTTTAGTAAGATAACAGTATTCGTTTATTACCATCTTTTCAGGCAAATCGGAAATTACACTCTTATCGGTTTTTAATCTTCTCAAAACAAACGGAGAAACAGACATTCTGAGTTTGCTTGCCCTTGTTGTTTCTTTAAATCTTTCAATAGGAATTGCATAACTCTTTTGGAACTCTTTTAATGAACCCAGATAACCTTTATTGATAAAGTCAAAAATACTCCAGAGCTCTGTCAATCTGTTTTCAACAGGAGTACCTGTCATGGCGATTTTAACGTCAGACTTGAGCATTTTTATTGCAAGAGTTTGAGCGGTATCAGGGTTTTTGATGTTTTGAGCTTCATCAACTATAATTACGTTCCATGCCTGTTTTTTGAGTTCTTCAACATCAATTCTCATAATTGCATAAGTCGTAAGAATTACGTCGTGATTAACATCAAGTTTTCTGTCCGTTCCATGATAAATAACCGCATCAAGACTCGGCGCAAACATCTGCAACTCTTTCATCCAGTTGCCCATCAAAGTGGTAGGACAAATTACAAGAACAGGTTTTTTGAGTTTCTTTTCCTCTTTCATTTTTAAAAGTAAACTGATAACCTGAATTGTTTTACCTAAACCCATATCATCAGCCATACAAGAGCCGAAACCTTTTGCAACGTTTGTCCAAAGCCATTTCAAACCGATTTTCTGATAAGGTCTTAATTCGCCTTTCAAAGTTGTCGGCATTGTAATATCGACAGGCTTTGTAAAATCTGCCAATACCCTTGCAAAGGCTGAATCATAATCAAAGTCATACTGTTCATACTGTTTTGATAATGATGCGTGGATAAGTTCCATTCTCGACATTGATTTGAGGTTGGTTTTTGCAATCTGTTCAAATATTTTCTTGCTTTCTTCCTGATCTATGAGAACGTATTTATTTTTAAACTTAATCAATCCGTTATTTTCAGCCGTAAGTTTTTTAAATTCTTCAAGCGATAATTTTTCGTTTCCGATAGCAATTTCATAAGAGAAATCAAGAATATCATCTAAAGATAATTTGCCTGAATTTTTACTGTTCATAAGGTCTGCCAAATCACCTGCACGTGCAGCTTTAACCTTAGCATTAATTGATGCTCTCGGAATAACGATATTTGTAAGTTCTTTAGGCAAAATCACTTCAATTTGCGCTTTTTGCAAGTAATAAGCGGTTTTTGTAATGAGCTGATAAACTTCATTCAAATTGAAATCAAGATACAATTTATCTTCATCTTCAAAGAGTTTTTCAAGTTCGGGCATATAGCGCAGAGCGTAATTCAACTGTTTTTCAACAATTCTTGAAATATCGCTTGCTTTTGCGCCGAACACTTCTTCGTCGGTATAAAGCTTTTCAACAGGTACGATTTCATCGGTTTTTCTGTTTTTAATATAGACTTTCAAACGGAAGATTTCGTCAGTTTGTTTTTCAATCTTGAACAAAGGAATCACATCATACTTGCCAAGATACAGTTCATCAAACCAGTTGGTAAAACTTTCTGCTATATCTCTGCCTTTAAAGGTACATTTTCTGTCTAAATCTTTTAATAAATATGTACCCGATTGAACATCTTTAAAGCGGAACATTTTAATATTTAAGAATTTGTAAATTACATAGTTCAAATAAGTATAAACAAATTCATGAATGAAATTTTTAGGTCTTTCGCCGATTATGAACAAATCTTCAGGCATATTTTCTTCAAACTGATTAACAATTCTTGCAAGGTTTTTATTATTGATAATCGGTTCATAAACAATCCTGAACATTGTGCCATGGCGTTTTACGGTCGGAATGAAATATAATTTTTCGATAAGCTTCATGACAAAATATGTAAGCTTGTTAAAATAAATAAATGTCGAAGTCAAAGCCTCAAAGTCAACGATATTGCCAAACCCGCCGAAATAATCCATGACCAAATCCCATGACAGATGATAACCTCTTGTGCCGTCTTCCAGTTCATCGGGGCGGAAACGGAACAAAGAGCCTTTTGATTTCAAATAATATTCAAAATTGTTTGTCGGAGTAACAAAAAACGAATATTTGCCGTCTTTGTTTATCAAATAAAAGTTAGTGTTTCTTGTCGGAGTGTTAGGGCTCAAAAATACCCCCGCAAATTCATCTTCAACAATTTGATAAATCATGCTCAAAGTGTAACGGAAATCTTTGTTTTTAAATCCCTCCGGGCTTTCGCCTAGATTGAAAAACAATTCGTCTACGTTATTTTTTTTGAGTGAAAAATCAATATTAAGCTCATCTGTTTTATTTGTCATTTGTCGTCCTCTATATAGCAGGTCGTGATTGTGCCTATTTTTTAGCGAGCTTTGCGCTCCTTAAATAGAGTAGATTGGACATACTTGCACAACATTTTATTCTGCCGACCTGTTTTTGTTTATCTATTATACAACAAGGATAATTTGAGATAAAGGGGCAAATAAATTTAGGAAATTATATACAAAGTTACAGTACAATAGAAATTACCGCCATAGCAAAATTCGACAATAACTTGTTAGCGAAATAAATAACAAAAACGGTCATTGCTTGAGCGATAGCGAGTTTGACCATTTTTAGATTGAGCTTAGAAGTTATAAGAGAATTTTGCGTGCGGGGACTTTTGTGAAACTTTTTAAAAAGTTATCGCCTCGCATTAAACGGCAACGCCTCCAATTAGTAAAAATATTCATTTTTACATAATTGTCGGTCTGACACTTCGTGTCTGCCTCTGCTCGGCTCACCGTCTGCGTAAGACAATAACAATAAAATACTTACTTTTATTCGGTATTGATTTCAAAGGCCGGATTGCTTCGTCGGGTAATCCTTTGCCCTCCTCGCAATGACATGACTTGCAAAAATTACTGTATTTTGGTATATCGTTACTTAAATTTATATTAGGATACTAAGATACTAAGGCTCTAGGACACTAAGAGTATAGGTCAGGCTTTAGCCTGACAGAAAAAGAAGCAGGGTGCGTTAGCTTTCCGCACCCTACTTATAAAATTGTAAAAATATGTTTAATTTTGCGGTTTCACCAATGACAAAATTTTATTTAATCAATGATTTGCCTGTCATTTCTTTAGGCTGTGCAATGCCAAGCAACTGCAATACCGTAGGAGCAATATCACATAATGCTCCCGTATCTCTCAACTGCAACTCTTTCGGTGCATTGATTAATACGAACGGAACAGGATTTGTTGTGTGTGCCGTGTGCGGTCTGCCTGTTGACTCGTCAAACATAACTTCAGCGTTTCCATGATCTGCCGTTAATAGCATAATTACGCCTTTTTGTTTGCAAAGGTCTGCAATTTTTCCGACACATTCATCAACCACATGGCAAGCTTTCGTTGCAGCTTCAAGAACGCCTGTATGACCTACCATATCAGGGTTTGCAAAGTTTACGAGAATAAATTGATATTTCGGATCGTTTATCGCATTCAAAACATTTTCACAAACTGCAGGAGCACTCATTTCAGGCTGCAAATCGTATGTTGCAACTTTCGGCGACGGAACAAGTGCTCTTGTTTCGTGAGGTTGAGGCGCATCAATTCCGCCGTTAAAGAAGAATGTAACATGCGCATATTTTTCGGTTTCAGCCGTTCTGAACTGAGTAATCCCGTTTGCTTCCAAAACATCGCCCAGGATATTTACCAATTTCTCTTTCGGGAACGCAACAGGGAAGTTGAAAGTAGCTTCATAGCTTACCATTGTTGTATAAAGAATATTTTTCAAGACCTTTTTGCGTTTAAATCCGGTAAAATCAGCAAAGTTAATTGCCTTGGTAATTTCTCTTGCTCTGTCAGGACGGAAATTAAAGAATATGATTGCATCGTTATCATGTATTCTTGATTCTTCACCGTTTCCTGCGATAATCGGGAGAACGAATTCATCTGTGATTCCTTTTTCATAAGATTTTTTAACCCCTTCAATTATGCTCGGTTCGTGATCGCCCTCATTCAAAATTAAAGCATCATAACCTTTTTCGACTCTATCCCAACGGTTATCTCTGTCCATAATATAATATCTGCCGACAGCGGTTGCAATTGGCGGGAAATTATATTTCTTTAATTCATCTTCAACTTTTTGCAGGTATGTGCAAGCGCTTGACGGAGGAGTATCACGACCGTCCAAGAAAGCGTGTACATAGAATTTCTCAACTCCCTGAAGATGAGCAAATTTAATCAATGCAAGAATATGGTCTAAAGACGAATGAACCCCGCCCGTTGAAACAAGTCCGTAAATATGTAATGCGGAATTGTGTTCTTTTGCATAATTTGCAGCGGCAATAAATTTTTCATTTTTGAAAAATGAGCCGTCTTTAATTGCATTATTAATTTTTGACAAATCCTGATAAACAATTCTTCCTGCGCCGATGTTTAAATGACCGACTTCGGAATTGCCCATTTGTCCTGCGGGGAGTCCGACATATTCACCGTCTGCACGAATTTGTATAAATTTTTCTGTCTTTTCCAATTCGTTTACATGAACGGGATTTGCAAGATATGTTGCATCATATTTTTCTGCATTAGGGGTTTTCGGTGCTATTCCCCAACCGTCCATAATACATAATAAAACTCTTTTCTCGTTTTCCATAATAGCCTCTTTTCTATAACAATATTTGGCAAAATTGTAGCAAGGACACGGGAAATTTTCAAGAGCTCACAAAAAGACTAAACCTGCTTTAAAATTTTTATTTTTGCTGTGTTTTATCTTTTTTATTTTCTGGAGCAGGAGCGACTTCTTGTGCTAACTGTTCAATAAAACTGCCTGCCTGTGCGGGTTCAAAATAGTTGCATGAGTTCCAAATCAAAGTTTGTTGCGGCTTTGATAATAACGGGCTCGGATATTCATTGTGGCACAAGCCTTTTAACATATTTGTCGAACCGTCTGCTTCCGAGGTGAATTTTGCACAGCAACCACAGATTTTTAACTTCAAACCGTAATCGTCCATTTTGGATTTTAACTGTCTTAGGGCATAAATCATACCCAGATGAGCATCAGTCGTGTATTTTTTATTTTTATAAATAAATCTTATTCTTGCCAAGCCCGCTTCGGTAGAAATAAATTCCAATTTGCAAGGTCTGTCGCCGTGTTTTGTCATTACGACAACATCAACCGTTAACTTATCCGCATCTTTATCAGACTCGGGAAGAATCTTTTTCAATGTTGCTCTAATCGGAGGGAAATTTTTTATAATATGACAAATCGAATACAACGGGTACAAAAGCAGCAACCCGATTTCTCTTTTTGACATTTTAGCGTTCATCAAACTTAGCGCAAACGCACAAAGAAGAATTACGGCGCTGAATATCACAACGTTGCAATTTACAACAAAGTTAAAATTGTAAGAAAACCAGATTAATAAAGCATAAGAGAGTGCAAGTAGCCAGAAATTCGGATTTAATAACGATAAGACCTGCTCTATATACGCAAAATTCGTGGTTTTTAAATCTTTAAAATTATTTTTAATAAGTTCAAATCTTTTGGTAATTCTGGGATTTTTAAACGTACAATCAAGCCCGTAGACATAAGATTGTATATTGGGGTTGTAAATACATTTATGCCCCGTTTTTGATAAAAGCAAACTAAATTCAAGTTCGGAATTAATATCATTGAATTTTACTTCTTCAAATTCATCTATAACTTCTTTTTTAGCAATGAACAATCCCGAATCAACAACCGTTGCAAGTCCGCACAATGTTCTTGCCTGTTTAAAGAAATTCGCAATATATTTTTTATAAACCGATTTAATTTTATCAACTATATCAAGGTTTTCACGGTTAATGTTTACTTCCCCGACAACCGCATCGGAATTGGTTATTGCAGAATTTGCAAGGGTAAGGAAATTTGAATCGATTTTTCTGATACCGTCAATAAAGACATAAGCATCAATATTTTTATCCTGTTTTAAATTCTCAAGCAGCATGGATATTGCTTGAGTTTTGCCTAACGTTCCTACATCCTGAATATTCATAACATGTACAAACCTGTCATTTTCAAGCATTTTATCGGAACCGTCATTGCAATTATCAAGCACCGCATATACCTTAAAATCAGCAAGCGGATAATCTTGCATTTTCAATTCATTAATCAGTTCAAAAAGCGCATCTTTATTGTTGTGCGAATATATGACAACCGCAAAATTATTTTTAATGTCATCATACATTGAATATTTTTTCTCAAGATAAAAAGCTTTATCTTTCAAATTTCTGATTGCAAGAACCAGAAAATATACAGTATAAATAATTAAGTATAAATATAAAATTGCTAAAATATATTGCATAATATTTCCTCAATAATTATATTGTAATAAAAACAAGATAAAATTTCAAATTCTCGCCCAAAACGACACTTAAGCATTTATTCTGTTACTTTTGATACCATGTTTTAAAATCTTTAATTTCCTTGGTTAAATCGGCATAATTACCGTTAAAATTTATACATCTGTCATCAATTGACAAAAACACGGTTCTTTAACATTTGTCACATTTTTTACATATCTGTCAAGCTTATTCTCTATTATCCATTCAGATGCAAGCAAAAGATTTCTTGTGGTGTGAATTACCACATCATAATCCTTTGATAATTTTTCAAGTAAAATATCAGCACCGCATTTCATAGGGGGAATACAATTTTCGACATAATCACCCATATAAATATTCAGTACGCCGTCCAAATCAATTAATATCGTTTTTTTGAAAGTTTTCATCCTGCTTACCTGTTGAGAAATATCAATGAGTTTTATTACATTGTATTGCATAATCACAATAAATGCAATACGATAAACTGGGAAAATTTATAAAATATAAAAGAGAAACTCTCGGAGTATCCTTGAACAAATTCGCTATTGAGGCGGAAATAGATCCGGCGATATTAAGCAGAATTGAGAATTTGAAACAGGGAATTAAACTGGGCGTTTTAGAAAATATTTCTTCTGCTTTTGGTCTTACGCTCTCGCAATTTTTTAAAGAATACGAAAAATTTTACAATGTAAATAAGAAGTAACCTCATACAAGCTGTCAGAATTAAACTTTACAATTTATTTTTTAGATTTATCATGAAACTAACAGGGAGGATAAGTTATGTATGATGTAAAATCACCTTATGCAACGGAGTTTATTGATAACGATGAAGTCCTTGCATCGATGAAATATGCTGATGAAAACAAAAATAATGTAGAATTAGTTGACAAAATTTTAGAAAAAGCAAGAAAAGAAAACGGTTTAAGCCACAGAGAAGCATCTGTTTTGCTTGCTTGTGATATACCCGAAAAAAATGAAGAAATTTATTCGCTTGCAAAAAAGATTAAACAAGATTATTACGGCAACAGAATCGTTTTATTTGCACCTTTGTATTTGTCAAATTACTGCGTAAACGGATGCGTATATTGTCCTTATCACGCTAAGAACAAACATATTCCCAGAAAGAAAATGACTCAGGAAGAAATAAAACAAGAAGTTATCGCACTTCAAGATATGGGACACAAAAGACTTGCATTAGAAACAGGCGAAGATCCCGTTAATAACCCGATTGAGTACATTTTGGAGTCTATTAAAACGATTTATTCAATCAAACATAAAAACGGTGCAATCCGCAGAGTTAACGTAAACATTGCGGCAACGACAGTTGAAAATTATAAAAAATTAAAAGAAGCAGGTATAGGCACATACATTTTGTTCCAAGAAACTTACGATAAGAAAAGATACGAAAAACTTCACCCGACGGGTCCTAAGCACAGTTATGATTATCATACGGAAGCTATGGACAGAGCCATGCAAGGCGGCATTGATGACGTCGGAATGGGTGTTTTGTACGGACTTTCAACTTACAGATACGAATTTGCGGCACAATTGATGCATGCCGAACATTTAGAAGCAGTATTCGGCGTAGGTCCTCATACGATTTCCGTTCCGAGAATAAGACGTGCCGATGATATTGACCCGTCAACTTTTAAAAACGGAATTGATGATGATACATTCGCAAAAATCGTTGCATGTATAAGAATTGCCGTTCCGTATACGGGAATGATTATTTCAACAAGAGAAACCGAAACAATGAGAAAAAGACTTCTTGATTTGGGTATTTCTCAAATTTCCGGCGGATCAAAAACAAGTGTGGGCGGATATTCGGATCCTGAAAACCCTGAAGAAGAAAACACCGCACAATTTAACGTTGAAGACAGAAGAAGTCTTGATGATGTAATCAGATGGCTTATGCAAATGGGTTATGTCCCGAGCTTTTGCACGGCATGCTACAGAGCAGGCAGAGTAGGCGACAGATTTATGGAAATCTGCAAAGAAAAACAAATTCACAACTTCTGCCACCCGAACGCTTTGTTAACCCTGAAAGAATTTTTGGAAGATTATGCAACACCAAAAACAAAGGAAATAGGTAACAAACTTATAGAGCATGAACTCACAACCCTTGAAAGCCCCGAAGAAATCAAAACCAAAACCGCCGAATATTTAAAACGAATAGAAAAAGGCGAAAGAGACTTCAGATTTTAACGATAACTTTCAAAAATTAATATTTTTTAAAAGAGGTGCATAAGTATTATACACCTCTTTTGTGTAAAAATCCCCTTAATCTGATTATTAAGAATTGTAAAAATTGCCCAAAACATGGTCAATTATTGGTTAAGTATATACTTTATATATATAACGAAGTAAAATAAGAAGAGGATAAAGTTATGAGTCTAGTCGGATTAGGCAGAGCCTTTAACTTGAGGTATCGACCCAGCACAAAATTTGTCGGGTTTAGCAGACCAATGCCCCCAATGCCAATACCAATGGGCGGTAATTTTTCGTATACCGAAAACGTAAAAATCCAGAACGGTCCTTCAGGGTTCTGGGGATTTATGTCAGGCTTGTTTGGAGGATTAATGGGCGGCGGCATGATGGGCGGCGGGCTCAATATATTCTCTTTGTTGAACCAGCTTGGCATCGGTAAAACGCAGCAAACTACCTCTCAAGGTACGCAAGCTACGGATCACAATGATCCTGATCACCAAAAAGATCTTGCGAACTTCAAAACATTATATGGCGATAAATTCAATATTGTTTATGAAAATGGCAAATTCATGGCGACCACAAATGATAAAGCCAATACCTGGGTCGGAGATGGCGCAACGTTTGAAGAATTGAACAATAAATTGAAAGAGTACAACAAAGGCAATACCCAAGAAGCAGACGGAAAGCCGACACAAAACAACGACGCTAAACCATCAGAAAATGGTAATGACGGCAATTCTACCGTTACTAATAACAATAACGGCAACAGCCACAATTCATCAAGCAGAGTCAGCGGCGATTCTCACAGCAGTTCTCGCAGCAGTTCTACCGGCGAAGCAAAGAAAGCTTTACATCACGTTCCATCAGGATGGTACCGTTCAGATACCAAAACAGGCAAAGAAAATGTTGGTTTAAAACTGTCCCAATGCAAAACCGCAGAACAGGTTGCAAATAAAGTATTATCATCAAAAATGGATTACTTGAGCGCAGATGCCAAGAAAGCGATTACCCAAGAAATAATTGCAAATAACCCGAGCATATTTGATAATAAAGGAAATGTTATATCAAATAAATGGGATAAGCTTGATTTACCGTCAGTAGATTACATCAAAAGTAAATATATGTCAGGTAATGCAACGAAACATACGAATAAACAGAGTGGAGTAACCTATGTATCATATAAAGATAAAGCAGGCAAAACACATAACCAAAATTCAGGAATAAATTCAAACAAAAACGAAAAAGTTTGGAAAGGCGCAAATAATTATACCGTCAAATATACTGCGAAAGGTGCTATGTATTTTGATGCAAATGGAAATAGAAAAGATGCCAAAACATTTAGAAAATATTGTCCTAATATGGCTGACGCAGTTGATAAATACATAAATGCAAAGACTCAAAACAACAAATAGATGATATTTATTCAAGAAGATACAGACAAAGCCACTAATAAAAAATAAATTTTAATAAAAAAGATGCATTAAAAAATGCATCTTTTTTTGATTATTGATCACTTTCGTGGTGATCGGAATTTTTTAACATCTTTGCAAAGTCTGAGGGTTTAATATCCTGGATAAAGTTTTTAAACTCCTCGGCTTCTTGTGCATCTTTTGCGCTGTCGGTTGAAACAGAACCCGTTGCAAGGACTTTTGCACTTACATATATCGGAGCATCAACCCTTATGGCAATTGCTATCGCATCAGACGGGCGGGAATCGATTTCAACAACTTCTCCGTCAGAATTTTCAAGGTATATAATCGCATAATAGGTATCTTTTTCTACATCGTTTATTTCGACTTTAGAAATTTTGTAGCCTGTCTTTTCAACCATGGATATTATCAGGTCATGAGTCATAGGGCGAGAAACAGACAGATTTTCAATCTTTCTGATAATTGAACTTGCCTCTGCCGAACCTATCCAAATAGGGAGAGCCCTGCGGTTTTCCTTGTCATGCAATACAACGATGGGAGAACCCGTTCTTGTATCAAGAGCAATACCCATAACTTTCATTTCAATCATACTTCTTAACCTTTCTTTAGGTATACCTGTTCGAGCTAAAAGCCACAAGTACATTATATCTTAATAAAAGATTTTTTTAAAGGGTTTTAAAATAAAAATTTTTGTGTTAATATAGTAGACATAGGATATTTAGCGGTAAATGTCGCATGCGGAAAAGTGGCCGAGAGGCTTAAGGCGGCACCCTGCTAAGGTGTTGTGTGGGGTTACCTGCACCGTGGGTTCAAATCCCACCTTTTCCGTATAAAAAAGGGAATAACTTCATGTTATTTCCTTTTTTATTTTAGGAAAAGTTTATAAGTTAAGTTTAGAATTATATGACTTAACTTTTTTGTTTTTATGGTTTATTATTAATATTAATAGATTAAATAATATATAAAGGTGAATTATGAAATCAGTTAAGGAACTTACAACAGAAACCAAAATTCAAAACAGGTTAAAAAACAGCCCTGTTTGTTTGGAATTGGTAAATTATCTTTTTGCAGATGAAGAATTGCAGGAAATGCAGGAATACGCAAACAACGTATCTATACGCAGATTAGGCTATAACGACCACGGTCCCGTTCACATGAGGCAGGTTGTCGGAAATGCCATAAAAATGCTTAATATTTTGCACGATTTCGGCATTAAAACTTCGCTTGAAGAAGAAGAAATCGGAACATTTGAGGACAGTATGTGCGCCGTTATCATTTCGGGAATGATGCATGATCTCGGGATGGCAATAGGCAGACAAGAGCATGAAAGAATGTCGGCACTTCTTTCTCAACCGATTATAGACAGAACATTGATGCACATGTTCCCAGATAATCTTCATAAAAGAGTAATCATTAAAGCTATGGCAACCGAAGCAATTATCGGACACATGTCATCTCATAAAATTCATTCAATTGAAGCGGGAATAATTCTTATTGCAGACGGCTGCGATATGACAAAAGGCAGAGCAAGAATACCTCTTGCAATAAATACAACGCCAAAAGTCGGTGATATTCACAAATACAGCGCAAACGCAATTAAATGGATAGGAATACACCACGGCGACAGAAAACCCATAAAAATTGATATTGAAATGACTTCAGAAGTAGGATTTTTCCAAATTGAAGAAGTCCTGTTGCAAAAAATTGATGCAAGCCCTGCAAAGAAATTTGTAGAACTGTATGCAGGTGTCGAAGGTCAGGAAAGAAAATGCTATCTGTAGTATTATAAGCAGATAAGTTATTGTGTGTCATTCTGAGGATGTAATCCGAAGAATCGCCTAACCTTGCAAATATAAACAATTCCTTTCTCCCTATGGGAGAAGATGCCCGCAGGGCAGATGAGGATTTAATATTATCTTATAATCAATCCTCACCCGAATTTCTGACTTTCGCCAAGGGGCTCAAAGTCGAAATTCAACCCCTTCCCTCAAGGGGCAAGGATAAAATGTAGGTCGGGATTGCTATCCCGACAATAAATACGAATATAGGTCAGGCTTTTAGCCTGACATGAAAATCAATTGTCGGGGCAACCTGCAAAATACTGTCATTCGGAGGCAGAAAGTATGATTGAAAATAAAGAAGAACTTATAAATTGTCTTGAAAATGGCGGAGTAATCGCTTATGTAACAGATACCGTCTGGGGACTTGGGGCTTTGCCCGACAATGAAAAAGCCGTTAAAAAGATCTATGAAATAAAAAAAAGAGAACCTCAAAAGCCCTTAATTCTAATGTCAAATGAGGTTTACAACCTGCTTGATTACGTAAAACCCATACCAAAAATCGGGCAAAAACTTATCAAAAAATATTTCCCCGGAGCCTTAACCGTTGTAACCGAAAAAAGCAACAAAACACCCGATTACATAACCTCAAATATGCCGACTGTCGGAATTAGAGTTCCCGATAACGCAGTATTTAAAGAGATTTGCGCAGCCATTCCAAACCACGTTCTTGCAACGACAAGTGCAAATTTATCTCACCAACCGTCTGCCAAAACTTATGAACAGGCGCTTGAAAATATGACAGGCTTGGCAGATATGATTATTCCCGATTACGGATGCAGCGCAAAGGGTTTAGAATCAACCGTTGTCGGTGTGATGAATAACGATTTGAAAATTTTCAGACGGGGCGAAATTAAAATCGATCAGGATTTATTGTAAAGATTGTAAAGAAAATCCCGAAATCTGAAAAAACGATTAATTCAAATACTTTATATATTTGAACCCAAGGAAGTTTGATTATGATTTTTAACAGCGGTATAAATCCAATTCAAAGACAATACACCACGGCAGTAAATCCCGTGCATTTATTTGAAGCAAACAATTCAAAAAATGCACAACAAAGCGCATTTAATTTTAGCAATCAAACGCTTAAAAATCAAAATTCAGGATACAACCCGTTTCATCCGAACGTACAAACATCATCGCTTGCAAGAAATTTAGACATTATGTCTTAAATTTTTATGCGTAAGCAATATGTCTTAAAGTAGGACCACCGGCAAGTCCGCCCGTCATATCATCAACTACGGGCGATTGACCGTAAGTTCTGTCTAATCCATTGATAGCATTGTACAATCCCGGTTTTTGAACGGTAGCTGCTGCAGTTCTTTGAACACCTGCACCTCTTGCAGCCGTAATAGGATTTGTACTTAATAGATTTGTTCCAAATAATTTTGTGACATTAATTCCCATAATTATCCCTTTTTTTCCCTTATACATTAATAAAGTATTTTATTGCCCAAAAATTGCTAAATTAATTGCTTTTTATTAAGAAATGTGAAGATAAATTTTATATTATTTAGGGATGTCGCACACATATAATGAAGTAAATTAGCCTTTCTATCAACATTTTAGCCATAATGTTAACAAATGTAACGAAATAAACCGTTTGTGAAATTGAGAGTTTTTAAAATACTTTATATAAGTGATGAGAGTTATAAATAAGGAGATGAGATTATGGCATTCTTAGCATTAGCAAGTCAAAAAAGTTTATTAAACTTACAGAAAAACTTTTTACAATTACAGTACAACTCAATTACCAATCAGGTTCAGGCAGCAGAATCACAAATGGCTGCTATTAAAAAACAAAACAAAGATGTCGAAAATTATGATGAAGAAGATGATCCGACATATTTGTACTATGAACAGTTAGATGAACAGTTGAGTTCTGAAAAAGATTCTATCGATACACAGATGACTGCAATCGAAAACCAGATTTCTTCATTGAAAACGCTTGTAAATAACAACGTTAAATCAAGTTGCACTTTGAACTTAGCTACAGGCAACTAATAACAACAGATTGACAACGTAAAATGAAAAATTTATAAATTATTAAAATGCGCAAAAAAGCTCACAAATAATTAATTTTCATTTTGTAACTTAAAAAGTTCCACGGTGTTAAGCATCAATGATGTAATGGTCATAGGTCCGACACCGCCCGGGACAGGCGATATGTACGATGCAATTTTTGAAGATGAGTCAAAATCTACATCTCCACGAAGTTTGCCGTTCTCATCTTTAAAAATTCCTACATCGACTATCACACAATCAGATTTTAACATTTCCCCTTTTATAATATTTTTTCCCACTGCAGAAACTATGATGTCTGCAGTTTTTGTTATATCGGCAAGATTTTTTGTATGGCTGTGGCAAACGGTTACGGTTGCATTTCGGTTTAAAAGCATCTGTGCAACGGGTTTACCTACTATATTTGAACGGCCGATTACGACTGCATGTTTTCCCTCTATTTCAATATTATATTTATCTAACAAAAGCAAAATGCCCTTAGGGGTGCAAGGGTATACATAGGGCTTAGCGCCTGAAAATAATTTGCCAAAATTGTAAGGAGTGAAACCGTCAACATCTTTTTTTGCAGATATTGATTCAATCACTTTTGATTCTGAAATATGCTCAGGCAAAGGCAATTGAACCAATATTGCATGAACACTATCATCATTATTTAATTCTTTTATTTTTTCAAGAAGTGCTGTTTCGCTGATATCAGACGGATAATTTATAATTTCAGAATCAATTCCGACCTGCTGCGCTTTTTTCTTTTTATTATTTACATAAATCTTGCTTGCAGGGTCATCACCGACCAAAATAACCACAAGTTTAGGTTCCGTTTTGAAACCGTCCACCTCGGCTTTTAAATCAGCCAAAATTTCATCTCTTAATTTTTTACCGTCTAATATTATTGCCATAAAAAAATTATAGCATAAATTGTAAAATTATTGCGGTAAATTTAATCTCGGATAAAAAGTTTTGATAGCATTAACGACAACTTCGGAATTTTTATCAACAACATGATCTTCCAAATTTTTATCATAAGGAATTACCCCTAAAATATCCAAATCATATTTGCGCAAAAGTTCAGATAATGTAGACATTTTAGAATTGTCAACTTTGTTTATTATTACGCCCAATTGATTTCCCGCACAATGCTTCAAACTAAATTCCTTAATTCTTTGTGCAAGATGTGCCGAAGCTTCAGACGGATTAGCCACAATCAGGGTGCAATCGATTTCTGTATCAACAAGCTGATTTAAATATTTCAAATCAAATTCGCAGTCAAAAATTACAAAATCATACTGATTAAGCAGTTTATAAACTGCATCGTTTATTTGCTTTGTAATAGGGCACCTGCAATCTTTTGAACCGACAAACCACGATTCGATAATATCAACATTATCATCAATCGGCACAAGAATATCTTGCAGCGCCCATTCAAGATATTCGGATTTTGTCATATCCTTTGGAATGCCTGTTTTATATTCGTGCTTGCCGCTTCTGATACCGTAAATGGTATTTCTTATATCAAGCCCGAAACTGTGAGCAAGTTCGCTTGTTAAATCGTTATCAAAAAGTAAAATTGATTTATCGGGATATTTTTCTTCAAAAATATTCATAAAAGCTTTTACTATTGTGGTTTTTCCGCTCCCGCCTTTTCCTGTTATCGCTAATTTTACCGTCAAAATATATATTCCTCTTTTAATCTGTCAGACAAATCTTTTAACATATCCATTGCGGTTTGAGCCTCGTTTGCGCCTAAGCTCCCTGCTCCGCATGAAGATGTAATCAATGAATTTCTTATTACAAGTTTCTCATCTATTGCGTTTTTGGTCAACTCGTTTACACAATTTTTGAACTTTTGAACCAAATCTTCTGTTTTTAGTGTTTTTATTATTTTACCGCTTGAAGTCGGGACTAATCCCCACGCAATTTTCCCGCCGCTTGATAAGAATTTATTTATTTCATCTTTATATTTTGAAAAATCCCAATCAAAAGAAAATGCATCAAAATTAATAATATCAGCACCCGAATTTAAAAGAATGCCCAAATCACACTTTCCGCAGCAATGAAGCCCTGATAATGCGCCGTTTGATTTTATAAAAGATGTCAATCTTTTTATTAAAGATAACGCCGTTTGAGCAGAAATTGCGGCATAAGCCGGTTTGCCAAGCTGCGCAATTTGAGGTTCGTCAATAAATATAATGGCTTTTGTATCGGGACTTGCATTTTTTATCTGTCTGATAAGCCACAAAGCTTTTAAGCTCAATAGTTTTGTAATAATTTCTACCGCCTGAGGATTAAATATAAGGTAATTTCCGTCTTTATCTTTTAAATCATCAGACAGCGTAAACGCCCCGACAACCTGCGCTTTTGCATATTCGGGCCTTGTATCTTTCACATACTTCAAAAAAGGCGGCAAAGCTAAGCAAAAATTTTCGCTTATTTTGTATTTATCTAAAAACTCTGAACAAGGATTAGAAACAATTTGCTCGTAATCCTCATTAAAAGTTTTTAAATCGCACAAAAAACGACTATCGTGAATATCAAGCACAAAATTTTCGAAATCATTTGCATAAAAAGAGGGCATGCCCTCCAAAAACTGGAATTTCATGTCCTCTTTTTTATTAATTTTTGTCAACTGAGGTAAAAACGGAATTTTTGAAAAATCCCTTTTTACCAAATTCATTGCATCATCTGCATTATCAAACAGCAGAGATCCGATACCTATCGGTTGTAATTCTAAACTATTCGGCATCTGCTTCTTGTTGTGCAACTTCTTCAAGAACTTCTTTAACAACTTCTGATGCGCTGACAGATACAGGTAATTCACATTTAACTTTTGAAGTTAATTTGATTAACATTTTGTAATCACCGACTTTGTTAATCGGAGAGCTTAAAGTGATTGATTTTTTATCAACTTCAACACCGGCTTTTGATAACAATTCTTCAGCAAGTTTCTTAGTAGTGATAGTACCGAACAATTTGCCTGATTCACCTGCTTTTGCAGATAATTCCAATTTGCCGAATTCTTCAAGCTTTTTAGCCAAGTCTAAAGCTTCGGCATTTAATTTTTCTTGTTTAGCCTTGATTCTTGCAATATTTTTCTCTCTGTTTTCCAAAGCACCTTTTGTAGCTGCTTCAGCTGCATTTTGAGGGAACAAATAGTTTCTTGCATAACCGTCTTTAACGTTTATAATATCCCCTGCTTCACCAAGGTTTTGAACATCTTTTTTCAATATAACCTGCATAATTTAATTCTCCTTTGTATTTATATTTCTGTGTTTAGCTTAACAATATAACAAACATAAACTTTTGTCGATAGTTTTTTTATTTTTGTTAAGATGTCAGATGTTTATAAGTTCATAAGTCATTTACGTATATTATTAAAATATTTTTAAATGTCCAATCCCGTGAAAATTTCAAAAGATGTAACTTCTTTCAACAAAGGGAAATCATCTATATTATATTTCTTTTCAAAATCAATCGCTTCATTGCGTGCAAGTTCAAGAATTTTGGCATCACGAACAATATCAGACACAATTAAATCGGGCAAACCGCTCTGTCTTGTGCCGAGAAATTCCCCCGGACCTCTCAATTGCAAATCTTTTTCGGCTATTACAAACCCGTCGTTGGTTTGGGTCATAATACTTAATCTGTCTTTGGTTTCAGGCTTGTTTGAAGAAGTAATTAAAACGCAATACGATTGAATATCACTTCTGCCGACTCTGCCTCTTAGCTGGTGCAACTGCGACAATCCGAATCTTTCGGCATTTTCGATAACCATAACGGTAGCATTCGGAACGTCAACCCCGACTTCAACTACCGTTGTCGAAACAAGGATATCATATTTGCCCTCTTTAAAATCATTCATTACTTCATCTTTTTCATCGGGTTTCAATTTCCCATGCAAAAGCCCGACTTTATAATCTTTGAAAACAACTTTTTCAAGTTTTTCTTTTTCAACGGTAGCCGCATGAGCAGACAGAGCCTCGCTTTCATCAATCAACGGATAAACAATATATGCCTGATGACCTTGAGAAATCTGTTCTTTTATCAAATCCCAAACTTTTAAATGCGCCGTAGTTAAATAAGTTTTTATGGGCTTTCTGCCCTTTGGCAGTTCATTTATTACGGTCAAATCCAAATCGCCGTGAACAGTCAGCGCAAGGGTTCTCGGAATCGGCGTTGCGGTCATCGTCAGAATTTGCGGGTATTGGGATTTTTTCTTTAATATATTTCTTTGTTTTACCCCGAACCTGTGCTGCTCATCAACGACAATTGCACCGAGATTATTAAATTCAATATTATTCTGAATCAGGGCGTGCGTTCCGACAGCAACATTTATCTGCCCGTTTCTTAAAGAAGTTTCAAACTGCGAACGGACTTTTTTAGGTTGACTCCCCATAAACAGACCCACGCTTAAACCAAGCGGAGTAAGCCATTTGACAAGGTTATTATAATGCTGCTGCGCAAGAATTTCGGTAGGCGCCATAAATGCACCCTGAAATCCGTTTTCAATCCCTGCAAGAAGCATAATAGTTGCAACAACGGTTTTCCCGCTTCCGACATCTCCTTGTAAAAGTCTTTGCATGGGTTTGCTGCTGTTCATATCGTTAAGAATTTCATTCACAGCCTGCTTTTGTCCTGAAGTCAATTCAAAAGGCAAACCGCTTATAAATTTTTGCACAAGTCCGTCTTTATGAATTTGCATAGCGTAAGACGGCATAGTTTTTGCGGTGTTTTCTCTCAATCTTATCAGTTTTAACTGAATCAAGAAAAGTTCTTCAAAAATCAAAGAAAATCTCGCCTGATCAAGTTTTTCCATTGATTCGGGAAAATGCATCCGGTAAACGGCATCTTTTTTGTCGATAATTCCGTATTTTTGCCTTATATAATCGGGTAAAATATTTACTATATGATCTTTGAACATTTCAAGCGCATTAAAAATCGCTTTACGCAAAGTTTTGACGTTCAACCCGTCGCAAACGGAATATATGGGAACAATTCTTGCCATATTAAGGTTTGAAGATGTATCCTGCGCAAAATCACCCTGCATAATCGAATATGTCGGGTGAGCCATTGTCATACCGAAAGTATAATTATCCCTTTTGACTTCTCCTGACACCATAATCCCTGCACCTACGGGGAATTGTGCTTTCATTCGTCCGAGAATATATTTATTGCCTTTTGCATTAAAAAAGTTAAGTTCAAATTTTCCGCTTTCGTCAGCAATTTTTACCCTCGTTATGGAAAGGTTATTTCTTGTATTAAAAGTAGAAACGGATTTTATGTACCCGAAAATCGTTGTAGTCTGCCCCTCTTTGAGATTTCTTATCATTGTTCTCGAAGAATAATCAATGTGCTTTTTGGGGAAATACATAATTAAATCCTGCGCAGTATAAATTCCCAGTTTGTTAAATTTATAAGCAACTTTCGGCCCGACACCTTTTATATACATAACATCAACGTCAGACGGAGATTTTTGGCTTTGTTCTTTTATTTGCTCGGATTCTTTTTGCTCATGTTTTTCTCTTTTGAGTTCGAGTTTAACAATTTTAATCAGCTGTTCAATTGCTCTGCGCCTTTCTGCAACACCCGAATACGGATAAACATCAAAAGTTTCGTATAAAATAGCCCAACGGGGATTGCTTTTGGAATTTTTCATTTCCTTTTTGATTTCGGATTTTATAAATTGCGAAAAAGTCTTTTGTCGTCCCTGAATATCTATATAGCGATACTCCGACTCTATATCAAGCGCCTGTTTTAATTTGTCTAAATTTATCAGCATATTGAAATTTTAACATAAATCATTCAAGAAAAAATGTTCGTAAAAAAATTGATTTTTACCCTAAAGATATTAAAATAGAAATATGAAAAAGATTATATTTATTTTGGCTTTAACATTATGCATATCTCTGCCGTCAAATGCGGCTTTTTGGAACAGAAATAAAACAGCCGCCCCTGCGCAACAGCAAACATCAGCTCAAAGCAGCAATCAAAATTCTGCCCAAACTCAATCTCAAACGGGCACAAAAGCTCAATCTCAAAGTCAGGCAACTTATCCTGACGATGTTGATTCTTCGCCCATTGCGGAAGATGAATACGTTGATGATATAGATGTTGAAGATATGTACAGAAAATTGCCCGTGCCTGATTTTAAATATGTTCATAATGTAGACCCCGGAGAATATCAGGACACAATGTATTCGACATGGTCGCCTTATCCGCTTTTCAGACTAACTTCTCCATTGTATTTCAAGACCATCACGATTGAACCGGGATACTATCTGTTAACCCCCAGAGAACACGAGGGCAACTGGTATATGCTTTTTAAACAGGCGGGAAGAATTAAATACATAATTCCATGCTATAAAAAAGAAATGGTTCCTTACGGATTTTACAAGAACAATCTGCCGCAAATTAAAATGACCGTACCTCAATTAATCAGAGAAAAGGCATTAAAATTTGTAGGTAAACATTTTGATTCTTCAAAAAGAAAACCTATCCCCGATACGTATTTGGATGCTGAAGATTTAGATAACAACTTTATCTCAATTATTGTATATTGGGGAAATTACAGATATTACTTTGTCTTACGCTCAATTCAACTGTAAAATATAAATATTTAGAAAATTATATACAAAGCCACAATAAAATAAAAATTAGCGTAAATTTGCATCTATTTTAAATATTTATTTGAAATAGATATTTAAAATATCGGGCGGATAAATTTCAGTTGTTTCGTATTTCAAATTTACACAATCTGAAATGCGTTCGGCTTTTGCGCCGGCAAAACACGATTTGCCCCTATTATCAGACAATATTTTAGGGGCTGTAAAATGATACAATTTATCAATATACGGTAAAAAACTGCCGTTTAAAATTCCGCCCGCTTCAACAAGAACGCTCATTATACCTCTTTTATACAAAGTATTGAGTATAAACTCTATATTTAATTTATCATTTTCTATCGGCGTTTTGATATAAGTAATATTCCCGCTTGAGGGCATATCTTTTTCGCAAAAGACAAAAATATTTCCCTGTTCATAAATCTTTGAATGAATATCGGTTTTTAATAATCTGTCTAAAATAACCTTATTTTTATGCGCCATTGTCGGGTTATCAGCAATTACCGTTGACGAAGAAGTCAAAATCGCATCGTATTGCGCACGGATTTTTTTTACTTTATTTCTCGCATTGTCTGATGTTATCCACTTTGAATTTCCGTTATATGATGCAATCTTCCCGTCAATTGTGGTTGCTGTTTTTAGTGCAACAAATGTTTTATGCTCAAGCTGATTTTTTATAAAAATTTCGTTTAACTTTTTGCATTCATCTTCCAAAACAGGACCTGCAATTTCAATTCCCGCAGCTTTTAATTTTTTTAGTCCGTTTGAATTTACGATAGGATTAGGGTCTTGCATACCGTAAACGACTTTTTTAATACCCTTTTCAATAATCAAATCGGCACATGGCGGAGTTTTACCGTAATGAGAACAGGGCTCAAGATTAACAATCAATGTGCAACCCCTGTAATCTCCGGGTTTTAAAAGTGCATCACGTTCGGCATGATTTTGTCCGCATTTTGCATGATAGCCCGTTGATACGATTTCGCCGTCGTCATTTATAATTACGCAGCCGACCAAAGGATTTGGCGAAGTATTGCCAGAACCTTGTTTTGCAAGAGATATACATTTTCTCATCAAATTTTCATAATCATTCATAATTGTATTTTATATGAAAATATGATAAATTAAAACCGTGGTCAGTTATTTTATAAGGAGAATATTATGGTTGATTTGAAATATATTTGTCATAGCGCATTTGAAATAAAAAACGGCGATAAGGCTGTACTTATTGACCCATGGGTTGAGAAAAATCCGAAATTCGATTGGCATAAAGAACCCATAACGGATATTTTGTTAACACACGGACACGGTGATCATTTCGGCAATGCAATAGAAATTGCAAAAGAAAAAGATATTCCGATTACGGCGGTTGCAGAAATTGCAAGCTACGTAAAAAATGAATGCGGAGTTAAAGCAAAATCTATAGGTTTGGGCTCATGGATAAATTATGACTGGGGTCGTGCGGTATTTTTGCCCGCTTTTCATTCAAGCTCTTTGCCTAACGGTCAATATGGCGGAGTTGCTGCAAGTATAATTCTTGATGTTGACGGGGTAAGAATTTATCATGCGGGAGATACCTGCCTTACGGGTGAAATGAAAACCATAAAAGAATTATATGCCCCCCAAATTGCACTTCTTCCCGTCGGCGGAAATTACACAATGGACGTTGAACATGCGGCGATTGCAGCAAAATGGCTCGGGGTAAAAACGGTAATTCCTATGCACTACGATACGTTCCCTGAAATAAAAGCGGATCTGGATAAATTCGCAAAACTTATTGCATTAGGTAATACAACATGCCAGATTCTTGACCCTGACTCCGTTAAATAACAAAGGTGATTTACGCACAAAAACAAAAAGCAGTCATTTGCAAAAAACAATTGTTTTTAGTATAATTTTTTGCGCTAAAAATATATAACCTTAAGGAGCTTTTTATGAAAATATTATTTGTTATTGACAGATTAGAATTAAAATATTTTGAATTTAATAACCTTGTTACAAATTTTTGGATTATAAAAAGTTTGCTTGAGAAAAATAACGAAGTTTATATTTCAACAATTGATATGCTCAAATTAAAATCTGCAAAAGCGTTTTGCGATTGCTACAAAACTTTTGTAAAAGATAATAATATTTTCTATGATAAAGAGTCCTTTAGTGAAAAAGGAATAGAAAATTTTGAGCTTTTGATGTTTCGTCCCGATCCGCCCGTTGATTTGGATTACATCAATGCAACATACATTCTTGACTTTGTCGACAGAAAAAAAACATTCATTATGAACGACACAACAGCAATCCGCAATTTCAACGAAAAATTGCATTCTGCTATGTTTAACGATTTGATGCCAAAAAATATCGTAACTTCATCTTTTAAAGATATTATCGAATTTTTAAACGAAAATAATGAAATAATTTTAAAACCCTTGAACCAATGCTTCGGCGGCGGGGTAATGTATCTGAAAAAAGGCGATAAAAATACTGCCGTCATAATTAACCAAATGACAAAAAACGGCTCTAATGCGGTTATGGTTCAAAAGTATATAGAAAAAGCTATCTATGGGGACAAAAGAGTTTTATTTCTCGGGGAAGATGTTTTGCCCTACTGCGTTCAAAAAACACCGAGCAACAACGATTTCAAATTCTGCGAGCACAACGATTCTAATGTTAAAAAAGCCGTTTTGTCAGATTCAGAACTTGAAAAATTTAAACCCGTTGCAAAGAAATTGTCCTCAATGGGACTTCCTATGGTCGGACTTGATGTTATTGATGAAAAAATTATAGAAATAAATGTTACAAGCCCGTGCTATTTTATAAAAGAAATAAACAACGCTTTCGGATGCCATCTGGAAAATGATGTTACGGATTACATTCTGTCTGCAACAAAAGCTCATCTTAATAAATATTCTTTGCTGAATGATTAATAATATACATTATCGGGACTATTTACATCAATTCTTACTTGAAATTTTTTGGTATGGGAATAAAATGGTTATATATTATCAGCATAAAACAGGATTTTTAATATATGAATAAATCTAAATACTTGGAAGCGGTAAAAGAGTTTGTTACTTCGTCAGTATTTCTTAAAGTAATATACCTTTTGTCTTTTGCCCTGATTTTAACTCTGATTATATCTTCTCAGAATTTCTTCTTCCAAAATATTATTGAAAACGGCATGAGCAAAAAAGAAATCATTGCCCAGAAAACAATTACCGTTGAAGATGTAAAAAGAACCGAAGCCCGCAGAAGGGAAGTCGCTCAAAAAGTTGAGCCGATTTTAGTGCCGGCTGAGGACGACTTTATAAAAACGAATTTGGAAACATTAAGAAATTCCGTTAATCAAATAAGAAAAAAAGATGTTCCCGAAGCAGAAAAAATCAATGAAATCAACGTTCTTTTCGATTTGTCCGATGTATCGTCAACCGAAAAAGATTTTATCATCAAATTTTTATTAACCGTCGATGATGAAACCTTACAAGCCGTGTTTGACAAGGCCTCGTTATCGTTAGTAAACATCTTGCATGTCGGAATTGCAGAAAGCGACTATGACAAAGACCGAATAAGAACAATTATAATGAAAAACCTTGTAAGCAACGTTTCAAGGCGCCAGATTGCAGTTATTTGCGCAATTTTGGAACAGGTAATTGTTCCGAACCTTGTTGTTGATGATACGGCAACCGAACTTGCAAAAATCAATGCCCAAGAAGCCGTTAAACCTTACATGGTAACTTTTCATCAGGGCGATAAAATCGTATTTCAAGGCGAGCCGATAACAAGACTCAAAAGAGATGCCTTGAGAGAAGCCGGATACAATGTTTACGAACTAAACTGGCAGGGCGTTTGCTCGGTTTACTTCCTTGTTCTGCTTGTTTGCATAGTCTTTTTATCTTACTTAAAATTCTTTGAAAAAAGCTTTTTAGAACCAAGATATTTGGCGCTTGCGGGAACGCTTGCTATTATTGCAAGTTCTATCGGCGTACTTTTGCCCATAGGTTTTTCCCCTTATGTAATCCCCATTCCCGCTGTTATTATCATCGGATCTATATTTTTAAACCCCAGAATTGCTTTCCTTTTAGCTATATTGATACTTTCAATTATGGCAACGGGAATGCAGTATAATGCGCAGGTTTTAATCGTATTCACATTGTTATCTCTAATTGGTATGATTACGATTTCGAAAATCAAATATACAAGAAGATTTGACCTCATAAAACTTGGCTTTAAACTGGGTGCGGCAGGCGTATTGATTATGCTTTGCTTGTATTTGATTGATAAATGTTTGATTGAGGTAAGCAATTATTTAATATTAAAAAGCTGTGTTTATATCTTCGTAAACGCAATTATAAGTTCAATTTTAGCGCTCGGTTTATCCCCGCTGTTAGAAAGTACGTTCCACATCATAACACCTTACGGATTATCAGAACTCGGCGACCACAATCAGGCTTTATTAAAAAGATTACAGCTTGAAGCTCCCGGCACTTACCACCATAGTTTGATGGTTTCGGCATTATGTGAAGCAGCTGCGGAAGCAATTGGTGCAAACCCCATACTTGCAAGAGTCGGCGCATTCTACCATGATATCGGGAAATTAAAAAGACCGTTATTCTTTGTTGAAAACCAATCTTATTTTGGAATAGATGACAACCCTCACAATAACCTGACTCCGAGATTGAGTAAAATGGTTATCACTTCTCACCCCAAAGACGGCGTTGAACTTGCAAAAGAATACGGATTACCAAATGTTATATGCGATTTCATATTGCAGCACCACGGAAACGGATTGGCTAAATATTTTTACAATAAAGCAGTAGCAGAAGAAGGCGCAGAAAACGTAAAAGAAGAACAATTCCGCTATACAGGGCCAAAACCCAATACAAAAGAAACCGCAATACTTATGCTTGCAGATGCGGTTGAATCTGCCGTAAGAGCAATAAAAGTTACGACAACCGAAGAAATCGAACAGGTTATAAATAAAATTATTATTGAAAGATTAAATGACGGTCAATTGGAGGACAGTCCTCTGACCCTGAAAGATATAAAAGTTATTGCATCAACTTTCAGCCGTGTTCTGAGAGGAATGCAGCATAACAGAATTAAATATCAGGATAATATTGTAGAAGAAATTAAAAAAGATAAAATCGAAATGCCGTCAAATACCATAGATAAAGATTTGGAAAACAAAGTTAAAAAACTCAAAACATCTTCTCAAACGCCTGCCCCGACAGACGAACCGAAAAAAGATGATAAGAAAGAGTAGAATTGTTTTATATGAAAATATTAATAGTTGATGACAGTACGAACTGGCGGAGATTTCACAGAAATAACCTCAAATATTTGGGAATAAATGATTCTGACATTACAAGTGCAGATTGCGCTTATGATGCATTATCAAAGATTGAAACTTCAATTGATAATCCTTATGACGTGATTTTAACGGATTTGCAAATGGAAAGTAATTTCCTGCCAAAATTAGCGGGAGAATGGCTCGTTGAACAAATTCAAACTTTTGATGAATACAAAAACGCTAAAATCACAATAATTTCAGCATGCGAAGATATTAAATACATTGCCCGAAAACTAAAAGTAAACTATATTCCAAAGCCGAAGCTGATAAATTCGGACGCTCAAATTTATAAACAATGTTTCTAAAAAAAAGGATTGAGAAATTTTCTCAATCCTTTTTTCATATTGTCTTTTGTTAAAAAGAAATCGTTTAAGATTACTTTTTACCAGCTTTACCGACTTTTCGTCTGATGTGTTCGCCCTCGTATTTAACACCTTTTCCTTTGTATACTTCAGGCAATCTCTTAGATCTGATTAAAGCGGCAACATCGCCGACCATTTGTTTATTATGACCTTTAACGGTGATATTTGTGTTATTTTCAACCGTAATAGTGATACCTTCAGGCGGTTCAATATTTACGGGGTGAGAATAGCCCAAAGCCATATTCAAAGTATTACCTTGCATTTGAGCTCTGTAACCTACACCGTTTATTTCCAATTTTTTCGAAAATCCGTCTTTAACACCAATGATGGCATTAGCAACAAGGGTTCTTGATAAACCGTAATATGCATCGGTTTCTCTTGAAGTACCAACTTTAGACATAACGATTGTATTGCCTTCTAATTTTACGGCTATTTCGGGGCGAACCGTTACAACTTCAGTACCTAATGCACCTTTAGCGGTAACTGTTTGTCCGTCAACTTTTACCTCAACACCTTGAGGAATTTCAATAGGTTTTTTACCAATTCTTGACATTTTAATTTTCTCCTTACGGTATATTGTGTTAACTTTTTCAGGGCTTTTCTACCAATTATGCCCGTTTTGTGAATTAAAAACTGATAATTGAAAATGATTTACATTTTCAACCCTCAATTTTTTTAGAACATAAGTCCTGCTTCTCTTGCTGCATCTGCTAATGCTGCAACTCTACCATGATAGAGGAAACCTCCTCTGTCAAATACAACAGACTCAATACCTGCTTTTTTAGCTTTTTGAGCAATTGCCGTACCAACAGCTTTTGCAGCTTCAATATTTCCACCTGTTTTGATTTGTTCTCTCAAATCTTTATCTTTTGATGATGCAGATGCCAATGTTACATGGTTATCATCATCAATTAACTGTGCGTAAATATGTTTTGTGCTTCTGAATACTGCTAATCTCGGAAATTCTGCAGTACCTGCTAATTTAACTCTGAGGCTTCTGTGTCTTTTTTGAACAACAGGTTTTCTGGTTTTTTGTTTAATCATTTTTTTATCCTTTCATTTTTTGCCCGAACCTGCTTGATAAACCAAAATCAAGAGTTCATCGGGGCATAATTGTATAATTTAAGTTGATAGGTTAATAAGTTTATAAACCGATAAACTTTTAATCTCTAGTATATGTAGCAAAGAACTTCGCCGCCGATATTTTCTTTTCTTGCTTTTCTGTCTGTCATCAAACCTTTACTTGTTGATACGATTGCTACACCCAAACCGCCTAAAACTTTTTGTAAGTTTTTAGCTTTTGAATATGTTCTTAAACCGGGTTTTGAAACTCTGACAAGTTTTGTAATTACAGGCTTTTTCTTTGCATCATATTTTAATGTAACAGAAAGAACTTTGAACTTGCCGTCTTCTTTTTCTTCATAATTTTCAATATACCCTTCTTCTTTCAAAACTTTTGCTAACTGCAATTTCAAATTTGAAGCAGGAATATCAACTGTTTCGTGTGCAGCTTGAGCACCGTTTCTGATTCTTGTAAGCATATCTGCTATAGGATCTGTAACTGTCATTTCTTTTCTCCTTTTGTTTTTGAAACAATCAAGTTTCACTATTTCCGCTATGCTCCGACGGTAATATCTATGTCATTTGCCCTGTGGTTTTATACGAATAAAACCTGTAAGGTGCTTATGAACATTGGCTTTTGCCTAACCGCTTATCAGATTAATGTTGTTTTCTTATTTGAAAACTTATTCTGACAGTTCGGAACTGTACCCAAAAGATATCATAAACATTATTTATTTGCAACTTAAATATGAATTTTATTAAGCATAAAAAGGGGGGACAAGCATTGCACTTATCCTCCCTTTTAGGATCTAGAATATATTATTTAGAATATATTATTCTTTTGTATATTCGGCATCAATTACATCATCATCACCATTGCTTTTGTTTGATGAAGAATTATCGGTTGATGCATTTTCAGAATTTGCACTTTGAGCATTTGCGCCGTTGTTTTGAGCTGCTTCATAAGCTTTTTGAGAAATTCCGAACATTGTTTGCTGTAATTCCTCCGACATTTTCTTCAATTCATCTGTCGGTTTGTTTTCATCAATTGCTTTTTGTAATGCAGCCTTTTGTTCTTCCAATTTAGATTTATCATCAGCGGCAATCTTGCCTTCAAAATCTTTAAGAACTCTTTCGGCCGAACCGATTAAGCTTGATGCGTTGTTTTTAATTTCAGCTTCTTCTTTTTTCTTTTTATCTTCAGCGGCATTAGCTTCAGCTTCTTTAACCATTCTGTCGATATCCTGTTCAGACAAGTTAGAAGAATTAGAAATTGTTATTTTCTGCTCTTTGCCAGTTGCTTTATCTTTAGCAGATACATTTACGATACCGTTTGCATCGATATCAAACGTAACTTCGATTTGAGGAACACCTCTCATTGCAGGAGCGATACCCTCAAGTCTGAACATACCTAAAGATTTGTTATCTTTAGCCATCGGTCTTTCACCTTGAAGTACCTGAATATCAACGGCTGTCTGGTTATTTTCTGCTGTAGAGAATACCTGAGATTTTGAAACAGGGATTGTTGTGTTACGAGGAACCAACGGAGTCATAACGCCGCCCAAAGTTTCAATACCTAATGTCAACGGAGTTACATCCAACAATACGATGTCTTTAACTTCACCTGCAAGTACACCAGCCTGAATTGCAGCACCAACCGCAACTACCTCATCAGGGTTAACCGTCTGGTTAGGCTCTTTGCCTGTGTAATCTTTTACAAGTTTTTGAACGGCAGGGATTCTTGAAGAACCACCAACCAAGATAACTTCATTTATATCGTTCTTTGTAATTCCTGCATCTTGAATAGCTTTTTCAACGGGAGCTTTGCATCTTTCAAGTAGATCATAAGATAATTCCTCAAATTTAGCTCTTGTTAAATTCATATCCAAATGTTTAGGACCGTTTGCATCAGCTGTGATGAAAGGTAAATTGATATTTGTTTCATAAACTGATGATAATTCGCATTTAGCTTTTTCAGCAGCTTCTTTAACTCTCTGCATTGCCTGCTTATCACCAGTTAAATCAATGCCTTCCTGTTTCTTAAATTCAGAACAGATCCAATCCATAACTTTTTGGTCAAAATCATCGCCGCCTAAGTGCGTATCACCTGAAGTTGATAATACTTCGTGTACACCATCACCAATCTCAAGGATTGAAACATCAAATGTACCACCGCCTAAGTCGAATACCAAGACTTTTTCAGATTTATCTTTTTCAAGACCGTAAGCCAATGCTGCTGCCGTCGGTTCGTTTACGATACGAAGTACATCCAAGCCTGCGATTTTACCTGCATCTTTAGTTGCCTGACGTTGAGCATCATTGAAATATGCGGGAACCGTAATAACTGCGGATGTAACTTTTTCACCCAAATACTTGCTTGCATCTTCGGCTAACTTTCTCAATATCATTGCTGATATTTCTTGAGGGGTATAATTTTTACCGTCAATATTTACTTTGTAATCTTCTCCCATATGACGTTTGATTGAAGCAATCGTTCTGTCAGGGTTTACGATAGCCTGTCTTTTTGCTAATTGACCGACCAATCTTTCACCGTTTTTTGTAAATGCAACGATTGAAGGGGTTGTTCTCGAACCTTCAGCGTTTGCTATGACGGTAGGTTTACCGCCTTCCATGACAGCTACAACAGAGTTTGTTGTACCTAAATCAATACCAATTGTTTTTGCCATAATTTTATCTCCTTTTTAAATTTATTATCTAATTTCTACATTATTGTTATAACACCTGTTTTGTGCATTTCTTAAAAAATAAACAAAAAATTAACAATTCAAATATTATTCTTTGCCATGGATAAATTAGTTAAGACATTGAAAATTAAAGTAAAAAAAACCACTCAACATGTGAGTGGGTCGTTTTCTGCATCCTAATGGTCTCTTTTTAGTGTTTATTATTTAGGAGTTTATATGTTTTGGGGTTAATGAACTATTTATATTTAGTGTTTCGACTACACTTAAATCTTATGTTTATATTATTGCACAAGAAAAATTCATTGTCAATAATATGTTTTAATAAATTTTAAACAAAGTCTGTAATTCAGATATAGTGTACATTTTACACTTTACAAAACTTAACATCATTTGTTTTGTTGTACTCAATTAGGCTATTGACGGATTTGAGGATAGCTTGTTTGAACGGAATTATACTCTTGCCTTACGTTTGCATTATTTTGCCCGTTGCCATACTGTTCTGTTTGTCTGTATGAAGCAGAGCTTTGAGCATTCTGAACGGTATTTGACGATGCAGGATACTGTGCCTGTGCGGGAGCTTTTTGTATACCCTGATCCGTATACTGCGGATAATTCTGGTTTTGCGCATTAGAGTTTACAGCTTGAGCAGGGTCATTTAATTTTTCGATGTCGCTGCTGCCGTTTACAAAGGTTTCCATTCGCCCTTGATAATACATGTCATCCTGATTACTTATTTCATCAAGCATTTGCTCAAGTTCTTCTTTATATGCGGGAGTCTTACGGCATGTTTTGTAATTGTCATACATCGCAAGAAGAGATTTAATGTTTTCTTCTACAACAGATCTTCTTGCCGTATCTTCATTTGCATTTTTAAATATTAATTTATAAAGAGATTTTATATTGTGCTGTGAATAATCCAAATATGCGCAAGACATATTCTTGATAGGCAAATTCTTATTCTTTTCCAATTTACGGTTGAGCATATCAAGAATTGAAATATGTTCAAAATACTTATCAGAAGTTGACATGTGGATATTATTATCAAGATTGTCAAAATCTATTTTATCCGTAACAAGTTTTATTTCGGAATAGGAAGTTAAGCTGTATATTAAAAGCGCCAAACCGACAATTATTATACTTATCCCTAATATCAGCAACTTGTTGTAATTCTTTTTCATTATAAAACTCTCTTTCTTTAGTTAATTATACAATAAATTCAAATACCGTTCAAATAGTTTATATGAAATTTTTACTTAATGGGATATAATTTTATTAAATGAAAAAGAATTTAATTATTTTTATTATATTAATAATATTTGCAGTAATTGCGATGGTCTACTCGGTTTCTCTGACCGTGCGCAAAACAACAAAAGCAATTAAGCCGCAAAACAGCATCTCCTCAGATTACAAAGCCAAGAAAAACAATACCTCAAATGATGAATTTACCCTCCATAAAGAAATGGCAGAAAATAATGATTTTTCTCAAAACTCTTATGATATAAATAATCAAACTCAAACTAACGATTTTAATAATTCTTATTCTAAAAATCAAAATCAATATAATAATTACCAAAATAACAATTATATTAATAATAAGAATAACAAAATACACTCATCAAATAATAATTACAATAATTCAAACAGTCCTGACAAAAATTCGCTAAGTTACAAAATTCAAACCTGCAAACCATACAGAGAAACTCTCAGAGTCCAATATATGGGAATAGATATGATATACAAAATTGATATAGAAGGCTGGCAAAACGGCAAATGCATCTTGAATTTTGAAACCAACGCAAACGGAATCGGATCTGATTTTATGGCGCAATACGGAGTTGACCCCTCAGAAGTAAACGTCAGCGCTTTTACCCCCAAAATCAGATGTGAATTTTCAAAAGCACAACTTTTGTATGTTGGTGATTCTTTGCTTGAAGAAAATTCAAGAAGCGGCAATCCGAATAATAAAATGCTCAAAAATCCTCAAGATATAACATTCCCCGAGCCCGATAAAATGCAATTGTCCGACTTAAAACTGCTTGATGTTATTATCAGACAAAAAGCGTGCAAAATTACAAACTGGAATGAATTTAAATCAATAATACAGGAACTTTCGGATTTCTTGCAATATTAAACATAAAAAAGACCTTTCAAAATGAAAGGCCTTTTTTATTAATATATTTTGAAAAACTTTCAAACTTACTCCGCTTGAGCAGGAGCTTCTTCAGCTTTTGCAGCTTCTTCTTCAGCTTGTTTTTTAGCAAGAGCTTTTTTAGAAAGTTTTACTTCTTCTTTTTTAACATAGTTCAAAGAACCGTCATCATTGCAATGTTTGATGAGGTATTGAACACGTTCGGTGGGTTGAGCACCTTTTGAAATCCAATCAAGAGCAGATGCTTTGTCAAACTTCATAACTTTTGTCTTAGGATTGTAATGACCCAATTCCTGAATAGGATGGCCTTCTCTTTTTGAGGTTGAATTGATAACTACAATTCTGTATGATGGCTGTTTTTTAGCGCCTAATCTTTTTAATCTGATTTTTAACATTTCATTTCCTTCTTTACTTTTTACTTGTATACGATAAGTTAACCGCCGCTTGTCAGCTTATCTGAGCCGGACTAAAGAGGAATTATTCCGACTGTACCACAATTCAAGCATGAAAATAATTTTATTGCAAGAGAAAACTTTTTGTTTCCGTTATATATTTGCATTTCTTTGTACTTTGTGTAAAATTATATAAGAAAGAGTATATAAAAAAGAGGGAAATACTATGCAAACAACATTAACAAAAGAAAAAGACAATATTGTTATTATGAATATGACTATTCCTGCAAATGAAGCTGATTCGGCTTATAATCTTGCAGCAAACAGAATATCTCAACACATAAATATTAATGGTTTCAGGAGAGGAAAAGCTCCTAAAGCCGTTGTTGAAAGACACGTAGGTGTTGACAGAATCCAACAGGAAGCACTTGATATGATTTTACCCAAATATATCAGTCAGGCAATTTCTGATAACAAACTTGATACAATCACTCAACCCGCTTTGACAGATTACAGTTTTGAACCGGGGAGAGATTTGGAAGTAACTGTTCAAGTAGAAACAAGACCCGAATTTACAATCGGTCAATATAAAAATTTGAATTTGAAAGCAGAAATTACACCCGAAAACAAAGATGCATTGAAAAATGCAATCGATAATTTCTTAAATCAAAATGCATCATTGGAATTGGTTCTTGACAGACCGTCAAAAGATACCGATATAGTTATATTTGATTTTGACGGAACCTGCAACGGTGAAAAAATCCAAGGCGGCAGCGCAAAAGGTTATACTCTTGACCTTGCTCATTCAAACTTTATCCCCGGCTTTGCAGAACAATTGGTCGGTCATAACATGAAAGAAGAATTTGATATAAACGTTAAATTCCCCGACAATTATCACGATGAAAAATTAAAAGGTCAGGATGCAACATTTGCTATCAAATTGAATGAAATCAAAGAAAGAGTTGTCCCCGAATTAACCGACGAATTGGTTAAAAAGGCTACAAGATTTTCAACAGTTGATGAATTAAAAGAAGATATCAAAAAATTCATCGATCTTCAAAGAGATAACGAAAAGAAAATCAGCGCTGAAAATGCAGCGTTCAAAGCTGTTTCTGATGCAACAAATATTGAAATTCCTCAAAGCATGACAAACAGAGAAGTTAACGCAATGGTAAATGATTACCGTCAAAGAGCGGCAACTCAAAAAATCGATTGGGCACAATTTGTTGAAGCTCAAGGCGGCGACAAAGCTTTTGAAGAAAGATTACAAAAAGAAGCAAACGTAAGAATTAAAAACTCTTTAATCATTGATAAAATTGCTAAAGACGAAAATATAACCGTAGGTCAAGAGGATTTAACAGGCAAACTTGCACAACTTGCTCAAACTTACGGAATTACCATAGAACAGCTTGTTAAACAATTCGGACAAAACCCCGTATTCATTAACAGCTTATCTCAACAGGTTATCAATGAAAAAGTAAGAAGTTTCTTAGTTGAAAACAACAAATTCGAATATGTTGAAGTAAAGCCCGAAGTAAAAGATACTAAAGAAGCTAAAGTAGCAGACACGGAAAAAGCTGCAGAATAATTTTTAAAACAAGATGAAATACCCCCAACGGAGTATTTCATCTTGATAACAATGATATAATATAAATAAGAAAGGGAAATAAAATTATGAGTTTTGTACCTGTAGTTATCGAACAATCAAGCAGAGGCGAGCGTTCATTTGATATTTTTTCAAGATTATTGAGAGAAAGAATCATATTTCTTGGAACTCAAATAGACGATATGGTTGCTAATTTGATTGTTGCACAATTGTTATTATTGGATAGTGAAAATCCGGAAAAAGATATCATGTTGTATATCAATTCTCCGGGAGGCAGTGTAACTGCGGGATTTGCAATATATGATACAATGCAGCATATCAGAGCCGATGTATCTACAATTTGTCTTGGTCAGGCAGCATCAATGGGTGCATTCCTACTTTCATCGGGGACAAAAGGTAAGAGATTGGCTTTGCCTCATTCAAGAGTTTTAATCCACCAACCTTTAGGCGGTGCTCAAGGTCAGGCAACAGATATTGAAATCCAAGCTGCCGAAATTATCAGAATTAAAAAATCATTAAACGAAATATTGGCTGCAAATACAGGTCAATCTTTGAAAAAAATCGAAAAAGACACAGATAGAGATTACATTATGACCCCTCAAGAAGCACTTGAATACGGCATGATAGATAAAGTAATTTCAAGAGATGCAATAAAAAAATAAATGGTGAACTAAATGCCAAAACATGATGAAAAACTAAAATGTTCTTTCTGCGGAAAGACTCAAGATCAGGTCAAAAAGCTTATTGCCGGACCTGAGGTATATATTTGTGATGAATGCGTTGAATTATGCAATGAAATTTTGGATGAAGAATTTCTTGAATCTAAAGACAAAGAAGTTGAGGGTGTAAAACCTGAAAAAGAAGTTAAACCGATTCCAAAACCTCATGAAATAAAAGCGTACTTAGATCAATATATTGTCGGACAGGAAGATGCAAAAAAAGTCTTGTCGGTTGCTGTTTACAATCACTATAAGAGATTAAGACACAACGAACAGGACGAAGCACAAGACGGTATTGAAATTCAAAAGTCAAACATTCTGCTCGTAGGTCCTACGGGTTCAGGTAAAACACTTTTGGCTCAAACGTTGGCTAAAATGCTTGACGTACCGTTTGCGGTTGCTGATGCTACAACATTAACCGAAGCAGGATATGTCGGTGATGATGTTGAAAATATTCTGTTAAGACTATATCAAAATGCGGGTTTTGACTCCACAAAAGCCGAAAAAGGTATTATTTATATTGATGAAATCGATAAAATTTCCAGAAAGTCCGAAAGCACTTCAATTACAAGAGATGTATCGGGTGAAGGTGTTCAGCAGGCTTTATTGAAAATGATTGAAGGAACGGTTGCTCATGTTCCCCCTCAAGGCGGAAGAAAACATCCTCATCAGGAATTTATTGAAATCAATACAAAAAATATTCTGTTCATTTGCGGCGGTGCATTTGTAGGATTGGAAAAAATCGTCGATGCAAGAGCAGGTCAGGGAAATTCTATAGGATTTGGAACGGCATCATTATCCCAAGCGGAAAAAGATGCAAATGCTCTGAAATTGTTAAAGAATTTGCAGCCTGAAGATTTGTTAAAATTCGGTTTGATACCTGAGTTTATCGGTCGTATTCCTATTTATGCGGTATTGGATCAGTTGAATGAAAAGACATTAAAAATGATTTTAACAGAACCAAAAGATGCTATTTTGAAACAATATCAGGCATTACTCAAGATGGACGGCGTTGATTTGGAATTTGAACCTGAAGCAATTGATTTAATTGCAAAAGAGGCAATCAAGAGAAAAACAGGCGCAAGAGCATTGAGATCCATAGTTGAAGAAATTATGCTTGACGTTATGTATGATGTTCCGACCAAAAAGGATATTACAAAATTTGTAGTAACAGCGGATATGGTCAGAAATCGTAAAAATGCGGAAGTCTTACCGCTTCCGACAAAAAAAGACGAAAGCGCAACTGCGTAAAGTAATAATAATTTTCAAATTAAAAGGCGTGCTTGTATAGGCATGCCTTTTACTATTGAATACAATTACTGCATATCAGTTATTTACCCTTGACAAATTGTTGTCTTTAGACTACAATATTTATATATGAAACAAATTCTTGTCTATAAAACTTCCTCAGGCAAATGCCCGTATGATACTTGGTTTTACAAACTGGATAAAGCAAATCAAGCTTGAATTGAAAAACGAATGGAAAGGCTTGAAGAATGCAATTATGGGGATTTTAAGAAAATCAATAAAAATATATCTGAATTGCGATTTTCTTTTGGTGGCGGATACAGGATTTATTTCACGGAAACAAATGACATCATAATAATTCTATTGTGTGCAGGTGATCAAAGCACACAGTCAAAAGATATCAATAAAGCAAAGGAATATTTCAAGGATTTGATTGAAAGGAACAAATAAATGGACTTAAATATAGATAAATTAAAACAAAATACAATTTCTTATGATGAACTTGCCGAAAAACACATGCTTGATACGGAGTTTCAAAAGGAATATTTGAACCTTTCGCTGGCAGAATATGTTGAGGACGGGGATTTTAATAAATTTTTCAAATCTTTGGAAAAAGTCATCAAAAGCAGAGAAAGCATATCTTCTTTTGCCAAGAAAGTCAATATTGACAGAACAAATCTGTACACTTTGTTTAACGGCAAAAAAATTCCAAGATTAGACACTATTGCTAAAATTCTTAAAGAATTGGGTTATACAATAAAAGTTGCATAATACTTATTTTACAAGGATATCTTTTCGTGCAAAATCAATATATGAATAACTTTCAATTATATAATGGCGACTGTATAGAAGTTATTAAGGAATTGATTTTGCAAGGGGGGGAAAAAGTATTTTTATAAAAGAGCTCCGTTTTAATAAAACGGAGCTCTTTTCATGCTTATCTGTTCGTTTATTCACCGGGAGCGGTAATTTTTTGCATATTTGCAATGTTATTGTATTTTTGGTCATATTACCTTCTTTGAATGCATGTTTGCGGTTTAAGCCTATCAAACCTGCCAATGCAGCCATACCGAGTAATCCTAATAATTTTTGTCTGCCCGTAGTTTTTGCAAGTTTTGTATAAACTTTTTCATTAAAAGATGCCATTCGCTTTAACACATTTGCGGCGAATTTTTTAACACCTTTATTATTGGCTGTAGCTTCTGCTATAAAACCGCCTGCTTCTTTTTGACCTTTAGCGGCTTTTTTTAAGAAGGTGTTTAAACTAGTATTCCATTTAAATGCTTTGCCATAAGTTGCAGCGCCTAAACCTGCCATTTCAACCGATGCTCTTACATCGTTTCCGACTCTGTGAGCAGCGCAATCTGCTCTGTTGCCCATTGAACCTTTTTTGAATCCGCAATTGTGCACACCAACGGCTGTCTGTCATAACCTGTAATAATGTTTGTCATAACCTACTTTTCCTTCCTTTTATATTTGTAACCTGAATTTTTGCTAAATAACCTACTTATATATAAAAATTTACAAAAAATCAAATATTTCCAGATGCAAAATACCATGAAGCCCAATAATATCAACAAAGATTTAACTTTACATAACTTTACAAAAGACCAAAATTACAACATGTTATTATACTTTTTTATGATAATATTGTTTATATAAATTATAGGAGCGCAAAATGATTACGGTAAAAGATGTAGAGCATGTCGCAAAACTTGCAAGATTAGCTTTAACGGAAGAAGAAAAAGTTTTATATACAAAACAATTAGGCGACGTTTTAAAATATGTTGATCAGATGAATGAAGTTGATACATCTGATGTTAAGCCTATGACACAGGTTATTGATTTTTCAAACGTTATGAGAGAAGACATTCCGGTTCAGGAAATTTCAAAAGAAGCTTTGATGTCAAATGCACCTGACGAAGAAAACGGATTTTTCAAAGTTCCGAAAATCAACTAGAAGTTACTAAGGCACTATGGCACTAGGAGATATCTGCCTTGCGGGCATTAGAATATTTTAAAATCAAAAATGCGCATATATAATTATTGAGCAAATTTGTACAATAACAGAATTTGAAAACTCATAGTGCAGGAATGCCTTAGTATCTTAGTATCTTTTAAAATAAACTTGTGAATTACAAAATGTAATGGAGAGGTAATGACAAAATATATTTTTATAACGGGCGGAGTTGTAAGTTCCTTGGGCAAAGGGATAGTTGCAGCTTCCTTAGGTAAATTATTGCGAGCAAGAGGGTTTAGCGTAATCAATCAAAAATTTGATCCTTATATAAATGTTGACCCCGGAACAATGAGCCCGTTTCAGCATGGGGAAGTTTTTGTAACAGATGACGGAGCGGAAACGGATTTAGACTTAGGGCATTATGAAAGATTTACCGATACAAATCTGGGTAAATTTAATAATGTTACTTCAGGAAGTGTTTATCAAAAAGTTATTGAAAAAGAGCGCAGAGGCGATTATTTAGGTGCAACGGTTCAGGTTATTCCGCATATTACAAATGAAATCAAATCAAGAATTGTCGGTGCTACAAAACAATTTAATCCGGATTTCCATATTATAGAAGTCGGCGGAACAATCGGCGATATTGAATCTTTGCCTTTTATTGAAGCGATAAGACAATTTAAAGCGGAAATGGGCTATGGCAATGCAATTTCCATTCATTGCACATTACTTCCTTATTTACCGACATCAGGTGAATTGAAAACAAAACCCTCGCAACACAGCGTTAACGTTTTAAGAAGTTACGGTATCCAACCTGAAATCTTGGTTTGCCGTACTCAAAAACCTATCCCGAAAACCGAGAGAGAAAAACTTGCGCTTTTCTGTTCAATTTCAAAAGATGCGGTTATTGAATGTCGTGATATGAAATCAATTTACGAAGTTCCGCTTGCATTGGAAGATCAGGGATTATGCAAAGAAGTTTTGAAAATGCTCGGCGTTAAAGATAAAAAACCCGATTTGAAATCATGGGAAAAGCTTGTCGAAAAGATTAAACACCCGACAAAAACAATCACGGTAGGCATTGCAGGCAAATATACCAAACTGTCCGATGCTTATATTTCAGTAGTTGAAGCATTGAAACACGCAGGATACGCAGACAGCGCAAAAGTCGAAATAAAATGGATTAACTCAGAGGACTGTGTGGATTATAACAGCTGCAAAAAAGAATTATCAGATATTGATGCGGTTGTAGTTCCCGGAGGTTTCGGAGTTCGAGGAATTGAGGGCAAACTCAACGTTATAAGATATGCAAGAGAACATAATCTGCCGTTTTTGGGGCTTTGCTTAGGCTTGCAATGTGCGGTTATCGAATATGCAAGAAATGTTTTAAAACTACCTGATGCAAATTCTAAAGAATTTGACGAAAACCCTGCAAACCCTGTTATAGATATGATGCTTGACCAAAAGCATATTAAAGGTTACGGCGGAACAATGAGGCTCGGAGCTTATGATTGCAAGGTTAAAAAAGGAACGGTTGCATATAAAGCTTACGGCAAAGAACATATATCAGAACGCCACAGACACAGATACGAAGTAAATTTTGAATATATAAAACCTTTAGAAAAAGCAGGGCTTGTATTTTCGGGAATGTCGCCTGACGGAATGCTTGCAGAAATCATCGAACTCCCGAAACTTGATTGGTTTGTCGCATGCCAGTTCCACCCTGAATTTAAATCAAGACCCGACAGACCGCATCCGCTGTTCAAAGGCTTGATAGATACGGCAATTAAACAAAAAGAAATGAAAAATAAACACGGGGAAAAATAATGACAGAAGAAACAACACAATTGAAACATTTCACGACAATAGATTTTTTTAATCTTGCGTTGGGATTTTTGGGATTACAGTTTGCATGGCAGATGAGAATTGCGCTCGCCGAGCCTGTAACATCATCACTCGGAGCAAGTCCGTTTTTATACAGCTTAATATGGCTTGCAGGCCCGTTTTCGGGAATGGTTGTTCAGCCGATTATCGGGATTTTGAGTGATAACACAAAATCAAGATTCGGGCGCAGACGTCCGTATTTATTTATGGGCGCAATAATTACGGCAATTGCCCTGTTCCTGTTCCCGCACTCGGCAGGAATTTCAGATATGATTTCGCATTTATTTCATATAAGCATGCCTGCATGGGGCGGATTATTGATTGCAGCAATTTTAATATGGGTTATTGATGCGTGCATAAATATTGCGCAAGGTCCTTACAGATCGTTGATTCCCGATGTCGTACCGCAAGAACAAAACGCAAAAGCAAATTCTTATATAAGCCTTGCAATCGGGCTCGGATCGGTTATAGCAATGATTGTTGCACCGACTCTTAAATGGTTGTTTAATTACCAGATGCCTGTTGCAGCCCAATTTGCAATGGCGGGTATCGCATTTGTACTTGCAATGACATGGACTTGTATGACAATTCATGAAAAAAGCACTCTTAATATGGATATAAGCAAATCAGACGACGGTAAATCATTCTGGCAGAATTTGAAAGAGTTTTTCCTTATGTCGCCTGAGGTCGGGAAAATCTGCTGGATGCAGTTTTTTACTTGGATTGGTATGATGTGTCTGATGATTTACGTTACACCGTTTGTAATTCACACGGTATTCGGGTTTCCAGATGCAACATCCGTTGCGGTTGATAAAAACGCATACAACAATGCTCAAAACTTCGCTTTGATTTGTCTTGCGGTATTCAACCTTGTATGCTTCCTTGTTGCAATTCCGATTGCAAACTTTGCAGAAAAATTCGGGAACAAAAAAGTTCATATCATTTCAATGTTATCTATGGTGGCTGCATACTTAGGACTTGCAATATTTAAAACAGACAGCACTCTTGTATTATTCTTTATGGGATTATCGGGTATCGGCTGGGCAAGTGTTTGTGCGTTGCCTTTTGCAATGCTTTCACAATATATTAAACCCGGCACGGAAGGTTCTGTAATGGGGATATTCAATATATTTATCGCAGGTCCGCAGGTTTTTGTATGCACACTTGTAGGATGGCTTATAAATAAAGCAACAATAAACGGCGGAATAAACCACCATTACGAATTAACATTCTATATAGGCGCAGCTTGCTTGCTTTGTGCTTGTACATTCACTTCAAGAATTAAAGAAAAATTAAAAAAATAAAACAATTCGTTAATTAAAATCTTTCAATTATGAGCCCTTGTTCAACTTTACGGGGCTCATATTTTTTGAGCGAATAAAGATCTATATTTGATTTTATAAAATCTCCGTCAGCTTCTATGCGCTGTTTCAAATGACGGCGGGTAAACCCGCGTTCGGCATAAAGCCTCGGAAGTTCTTTACCGAAATTTTTCAGATGTTTTGTTGCATAATCAATTAACGAATTATAAACAGCCATAGCCTGCTCGTAATTCTCAAGCAAATAGAGCATATACGCCTTGTCTGACAGAATATAAAAACTGCTTTTTGCGTCGCTTTTACCGACAAGCATCAACAAATCATCGTAATCACTTATGACAGATTCGCTGCAATCGTTTACTATACTGAAATTCGATTTTATCCATAAAAGTTTTATTTGCTCATCCGTTGTTAAATTCTTTTCCGTCGAGAGCTCATTGAATTTATCGATTGCCTGTTGAGAACCCTCAGACTTTTTCAAAAGATATAAAAGATTAGCAAATTTTACATAATCATATTTAGGGTTAAAATATTTACCGCTTAAATTTATTGCCTTAATATAATTTCCACTTGCCTGTTCAAAATTTCCGTCGACATAATCAGACAATGCTTTTGTTTCAAGAATGAAAGTATTTTGCGGATAAATTAAAGTATAAATATTTGAAATCGTAAGCGCCGCATTGTAATTCGGAACTTTTTTATTTAAATTAATTTTTATCAACTTTTGCAATAAAATCGCAGGAATTATAACTAATACAATACACAAAATCAACGCAACGACTTTGGAAATATAATTGCTGCGAAAATCTCGCCGTTTATCTTTGCTGATTGCCGGTTCAAAATCAACAACCCTGTAATTGCCATACAGACTTATTAATTTTCTTTTATATAATTCGGAACATAGCATTCTACCCGCAAAGAACAATATTACCCATAAAATTTCATACAAAATCAACCCTTGAATACTGTACAACGTATGAATAAATAACAAATAAATTATAAATGTCATTAAAAATGTATAAACATTCAAACGCTTATTCAATTCCGTTCGATATATCAAAGCCGGCTTTGCCTGATGAACGGAAATATTTTTATCATACATATTCCCGTCATTTGAAAACAAACAAAAATTCCTGAACACCGAATGCTCATCATTGTCAACATAAAAAAGCAAAGGATTAGAAATTTTATCAAAAATTTTACTAAGCTTGTCTTTCATAAACTAAACAGACACTCCGGATAACTCCTGCTCAAATTGAAAAACATCAGAAGAAGTCATTATATTTTCTTTTAAATCCAAAACTTTTAAGCCTTTAAAATCAAACAATGCACGCAATTTTTCGGGGTGAACATTATTTTCTTTTGCAAGAATTGCACCGATGATTGCTTCCAAATGGGACATTGGCAACATGTTAGAACCCAAATCCTCAAATCCCCATTCATACTTCAATGCCTGCTGCAAAAATTTGCAATCTGCGGGGGATCTGTCTTTGTAGCAGGAATTTAAGTGCATACTCTGCCTTGTCATATAAATATCAAACCTTGTAACGGGAATTCCACGCATAGTAAGTTCCCTGAAATATTCACAACCACGAGTGCTTAGACGCTGAGTCCAATTATCACGGTTTGGAATAATTTTATTTGTTGCAACAGACTGATACTGCTTGCCGAAAATTCTCCATTTCCCCTCAAGCATTGTTCTGTCTAAGGGAATAGATGCACAGATACAAGAATCTTTTAAAGATGTAAAATTTTCAAAAAAATGTATAACATCATTCATTTTGTACAGCTTATCAAGCGTAATAATATTACTATTTTCATCAATAACCGCAACACCAGAATCCATCCCCGATGATGAGGCTAAAGATAATCCCACATAAAAATTCATTGTTTAAATCCTTTATATAATAAAGTTTATAGGTTTATAAGTACATAAGTAATTTAGGATATTTAAATATCTTAAAATTCATAAGCATCAACACTATAGTTTTGTTGTGATAATAGGTCCGTCGTCGGTTGCTATTACGGTATGTTCAAAGTGGGCAGACGGTTTTCCGTCAGCTGTTGAAACAAGCCAACCGTCCTCACCTACAAATACATCATCTCCGCCTAAATTCAACATAGGTTCAATTGCTATAGCCATATTTGATTTGATAAGCGTTCTGTCCCCTACGCTGTAATTGTATAAGAACGGTTCTTCATGCATAACATGACCGACACCGTGCCCGCCGTATTGTCTTACAATTCCGTATCCGCCTTTGTTTGCAACATCTTCAATTGCTTTTGAAATATCGTCCAAGACATTTCCGGGTTTCATTTGAGCAACACCCGCATAAAGAGCTTCTTTAGTCGTTTCCATAAGTTTATGAACTTCGGGAGTAACTTTGCCGACTTCATAAGACCATGCGCTATCACCGACCATACCGCCATAAGTAGCACCGACATCAATCGCTATAATATCGCCCTCTTTTAAAATCTCTTTTTCTGACGGAATCCCGTGAACTACGTGTTCGTTAATTGAAGTACAAATACTTGCGGGGAATCCTTCGTACCCTAGGAACGTCGGAACCGCTCTGTTTTCTTTAATAACTTTCATAGCGATGTTGTCAAGTTCTTTTGTAGAAATTCCGGGCTCAACAACTTCTTTCATCTTTTCATGAACCAATGCAACAATATGTCCTGCATGGATCATTCTTTTAATTTCATCTCTTGATTTTCTATTAATCATAATCCTTGTCCTTCTTATCTCTCTTTGACTTTAATATAGCACATTGATTGCAAAAATACAAATAACCGCACATAAAGTTAACACTATGCGGATATTATAAAGTTTTATTATTTATATTATTATAAAAACAACCACTTGATTTCCAAAATGCAAACAGTTTGCCAAGGGTTAACATTACGCCTCATTTTGTAGCAAATTCTGCTCACAATGCGCCTGTTCCGATAGAAAAAGCACGCAGCGTAGGTCAGTATGATTTACTCGACAAACCTTTCGAAGAAAACTTAAAAGTTTAT